>ERZ650304.547-NODE-547-length-19073-cov-44.560785_pt1 | contig 19073 bp, 22 predicted proteins | sample MGYA00376240_ERZ650304 | MGnify/ENA primary metagenome ERZ650304 (study PRJEB26733, sample SAMN07839271) | wastewater metagenome | biome: small river; feature: stream; material: water | place: USA: North Carolina | collected 2016-03-01 ... | reverse complement strand
GACGTGTGCTCTTCCGATCTGGTCGCGCCCAAATTTGTGTCAAAACCCCCGAGTAGGGGGCCTACTGGAGGAACATGGCCAAGAAGAAAAGTCAAGACCTTGGCAGCGAGAATCTGGAAGAATTTTCGGAAAATGTCGAAGATTCCGACACCTCGCCTGAGCCCCTAGAGGAAGCCCCTGATCCCGCCGAGGAGGTGGAGGCGCCCGAGGTGCCTGCTCCCTCTGTAGGTGAGCCAGAGACCGCCCTGGGGTTCCTCCTGCGCCTCTCTCAGCACTACTCCGGCCGGGTGGCCCTGGTGGCTCGCAATAGTCGGGACGCCAGGGCCCTCCTGCTGGAACTGCAGCGCGCCAGGCCCGGAGAAGGCACCCTCAGCCTGGACCGTTGCCGCTTCGGCCTCCCGGGCGGCACCGTGCTCCATGGCTGCTTCCAGCCCTTCCACATCCGCGCAGAGGCCAAATGGGGAGCGGCGGCCATTGCTCCGGGCGCACCGCCCAAGATGATTGACGCCCTGCGGCGCCGACTTGCGCCCAACGCCGAGGTATTCGGCCCTTAGCTTCGACCCCGGCCCTCGGCCGAGACCCTGCCGAGAGGCGAGACGCCATGGCAAGAAAACCAGCCGCGCCGGCACCTGCGCCTCCGCCAGAACCAGACGAGAGCAGTTTGAACGCCGCCCAGTTAGCCTTTATTGAGGCTTACTGCGTCACCCTGAACGCAACCGAAGCGCTTCGGCGCATCAAGAACAAACATGACGTGAGCCGCCAGGCTGCCAGCCAGATGCGACGCAACCCTTTCGTAAGCGCTGAGATTAGCCGGCGCCTACGCCAGCGTGGCGAGTATAACGACCAGCTTCGCCGCGAGGTATTGGAGGCACAGGTGGCCATCATGCGCGCCCAGGTGGGCGACGTGATTGACCTCAAGACCCAGGAAATTCGCTCCAGGATTCCCGAGCGGGCCCGCGTGGCCATTACGGAAATAAACGTCAAGGAATACGAAGGCGGCCGGTCTATGCGAGTTAAGCTCGCTGACAAGGGCGTGGCCGCAGAGCGCCTGGCCAAACTGCTCGGCATGTTTGAGCAGGTGGACCCGATGGAGCAGAAGCGCGAACAGGTCGGAGAGGCCCGCGACGTTATCAAGGAGCGCCTGGCCAATCTTAAAGACCGGTTGACCAAAAAGCACGCCGGCAAAGAGATGTCCTTGGCTGAGATGGCCGCCCTTGATGATGTCGAGGTGGTCGAGTAGTGGCACCCATTGCTCAGACCGAGAACGAGCAAGATTTTCTCGAATACGACTGGACCTTCTGGGGCCGACCCAAGCAACTTCGATGCTTTGATGAAGACTGGAAGTTCCTAGCCTACGTCACGGGCCGCGGCTTCGGCAAAACCCTGACCGGCGCCCAGTGGGTGCGCTGGCGCTGTGAGAATTTTCCAAACCAGAGAATCATGCTGGTGGGGCCAACTCTCATGGACGCCAGAGAAACCATGATTGAGGGCGAGTCTGGCATTCTGCAGGCTTGTCCGCCGTGGCAGCAGCCCGTCTATAAGCCCTCCAGGTTGCTTCTCATCTGGCCTAACGGCTCCATGGCTAAAGGCTTTGGCGCAGAGAAGCCGGCGCGTCTGCGTGGACCCAATATTACGGGGGTCTGGGGCGATGAGTTCGCTGCATGGGAGAAGCCTGAGAGCTTCAAGAACCTACGAATGTGCCTGCGCAAAGGAACGCCGCAGTGCCTTCTGACCACGACTCCCAAGGTTGTTCCAGCAGTCTTAGACCTGTTTGAGCGCGCCAAGGTCCGATGTCCGCTCTGCAAAGAGAAGACGACCGCGCTCATTAAGCTTTGCGCAAACTGCAAACAGCCTATTCCTAAGCTTCGGAATAGGCGCTGGGAGATTATCAAGGGCACCACCTTTGAGAACCTCAACAACCTGGCTGAAGACTTCCTGGACATGTTCGACGGCCTCCAGGGCACCCGCTACGGGCGCCAGGAGTTGGACGGCGAGCTTCTTGAGGACGTAGAGGGCGCGCTCTGGTCGCAGGGCATGATTGACGCCCACCGCGTCACCGTGCTTCCTTCCCTGGTCAAAAAAATGGCCTTCGTGGACTCGTCCGCCAGCAATACAAAAGACTCGGACGAAACCGGCATCGTGGTTCTAGGACAGGCGTCCAACAAGCACCTTTATGTGCTGGGCGACTACTCCGTCAAAGGCGGCGACCCGAAAGCCTGGCTCCCGCAACTGGCACTGGCCAAGCGCGAGCACGGGCTGGATACCGTGGTTTACGAGCGCAACCAGGGCGGCCTGACCATGGGCCATACGATTCGCAACGCCGGCCAGGGATGGAAGAACGTCCTGGATGTCTACAGCACCGCCAGCAAGCGCCTGCGGGCCGAGCCGACGATTCCGCTTTACCAGCAAGGCCTGATTCACCACTACGGCACGGCCACGCCCAAGCTTGAACACCAGATGACCACGACGGTCATCGGCGAGCAGAACCAGGCTGACGACAGAATCGACGCCCTGGTGATTGGAATTCACTTTTTACTGCCCGGAGCCATTGCGCTGAAGGGCCTGAAGCGCCCTGAAGGATGGTAACTAGCAATGCTTTTGGAGATTGGAAAGGTCTGGCCGCCGAAGAGCGACCAACACCGAATCAAGCTCTATGAGCGCTATCATAAGTTTTTCAAGGGAGAGCACCACACCGCATTTCGCTACCTGGGCTCTCGCTCTGACGTAGACAAGCGCCTGAGCCCTAGGAAGATTGCGCTAATCCTGAACTACCCTGCTTTAATCACAAAGGGCTCAACCGACCTGTTGGCGGGCGAAGCGCCCAAATATGTCGCAACCGGCCGAGGCGGCAAGGCTGTTCAGGACGCCCTTAACTCCATCGTGTCCAAGAATCGCTTTGATTCGGTGCTTTACTCCGCCCTGACGGTCACAAGCTACCGTGGCGACGGGGTCTTTCGCGTGCGCGACAACGGGGAGCGCGTGGTGGTTGAGCAGGTGCCCGCCCACAACTACTTCGTCCTTCTGGACCCGGACAACGAGACGGAAGTCCTGGCCCAGGCTGTGGCATGGATTCGTGAGGACCCGTCTGGGTACTACCTGCGCGTCGAGCATCATGAAGCCGGGAAAATCACCAACGAAGCCTTTCGCATCAAGGAAAAGAAGGGCACAGGGGAGTGGGACGTTCAGGCCCAGGTGCCTTTGACCGAAGCCTATTCGCCGCCCTTCATGCCCCCCGCCGAGGAGGAATTCACCGGCATCGACCGGCCCCTGATCCAGCACCTTCAGAACTACTATGACGGCGAATCCTACTGGGGATTCTCCGACTATGGCGGCGGCCTGGATACTCTGTTCGAGGCGCTCAATAACCGCCTGAGCAAGATTGACAGCTACCTGGACCGGCACCAGCGGCCCATTCTCATCGGCATGCCCGGCATGGCCGACACCGAGGGACAACTGGATAGCCGCAAGGATTACGTCGAGCCTCAGACGCCTGAGCAAGCCAAGGACCTTCCGCGCTATGTCACCTGGGACGGCCAGATGGAAGCGGCCTTCAAGGAGCTTGAGGAGCTTAAGCGACAGATTCGAGTGCAGTCTGAAACACCCAAGCGCCTGCTGGGTGAGTCCGAGGATAGCAGTATCGACTCTAGTCGGGCCATGCTGAACGACTTCATTCCGATCGAAAAGAAGGTCAACCGCAAGCGCACCCTGGCCGACCCGGTCGTCAAGGAAGTTCTCATGCTGGCGCTTGAGCTTCACAAGATTCGCTATGAAAAAGACCTGAATCTTGACGGTATTTCTATCGACATCAAGTGGCAGGACGGCGTGCCCCAGGATTACATGGAGGCAGCGCAGACCGAATCCACCCTCGTGCAAAACAGCCTGACATCCAAGCAGAGCGCCATGGAGCGGCTCTACGGTATCGGGCCCGAGGAAGCCAAAGCAGAGTTAGACCGGATGCAGGCCGAGGCCAAATCCGAGCAACCGCCCCAGGCCGCGCCTGGAGACACCCTCCCGGGTCAGCCCGGAGAAATGAGCCCACCCAGTGGAAGAGCAGTCCCAGTCACAGGAATCGCAGCAAACGGCGCAGTCGGAGCAAGGAACCAGCAGTCAGGAGGCACCTAAGCCTCAATCGGCTGACGACCACTACTGGAAGCGCCAGGCTGAAAAAGCAGAGAAGCGAGCCAAAGACCTTGAGCGTGCCTCAATGTCTGAGAGCGAGCGCATTAAAGCCGAGAGAGACGAAATCGCCAAAGAGCGAGACACCCTCAAGGCAGAGATGCACGATAACCGCAAGCGTTCCGCGTTCTTTACCCAGGCCAAAGCGGCCGGCGTGATTGACGAGGAAGTGGCCTACCTGCTGGCCAGCAAAGACCTGACACTGACGGACGACGGCAAACTGATGGGCGCCGACAAGTTCCTGACGGAACTCAAAAAGACCCGGCCCCACCTGTTTACCAATGGCGGAAAACTGGGCTCAGGCGGTGGCAACACCAAAACACCGCGTCCTAAGGACGATGTAAACCAGCGCATGAACGCATTCCTGCGCGGATAACCCCCAAAATTTAAAAGCAAAGCCTTCGCAAAGGGGCATGAAGAGGCGCCAAAGGGCGCTTTTTTAGTGCCCTTTTTTCGTTGGCGGAAGGGTCGAAATGCCTACTTACAACTCCCTTACCGACCGCGACGACGCGGCCTCTCTCATCCCCGAGGAGGTAGAGCAGCAGATTTTCTCCAGCATGGAGGAGCAGAGCTACATCCTGCGTCTGGCCACTCGCCTGCGCAATGGCAGCCGAAACAAAGAGCGCTTGAAGGTGGACGAGAGCCTGCCTTCCGCCTACTTTGTCGAAGGTGACACCGGCTTACTGCAGACCAGCGAGATGAGCTGGCTGGACAAGTATGTCTACTATCACAAGATCGGCGTCATCGTTCCCATTCCGGACGACGTTTCCGACGACATGGACGTGGACTACTGGGGCACCATCATGCCGCACATTGCGGGCGCTTTCGCGGCCAAGATTGACGCGGCAGTTTTGGAGGGAACCGATGTTCCTGTCTCCTACCAGTGGCCGAGCAACATCGCCACCGCCGCCGGCACCGCTTCCCACAGTGTAGACCTGTCCAACATCGTGGGCGCCAGCGGTGACCTGTATGACGCTCTGCTGGGCGAGAATGGCGTCCTGAGCCTGATTGAAGCCGATGGCTTCGAGGCCTCTGGTCACATTGGAACCCTGTCCATGAAGAGCAAGTTGCGCGGCCTCCGCGGCTCTGACGACCACCCGATTTTCAAATCGGAGTTCGCTCAGGGCGGCGCCCAGGCCATGACCCAGTTCACTCTGGACGGCGCGCCCATCTACTTCCCGAAAAACGGCTGCCTGACTCCCGCCAGCAACCTTCTGATTTCTGGCGACTTCAAACAACTCGTGTATTCGTTCCGTCGCGAGATGACCTTCAAGCTTCTCGATCAGGCTGTGATCACCGATGGCTCCGGCGCGGTGATTTACAACCTGGCCCAGCAAGAAATGAAGGCCCTCCGCTGCACGATGCGCTGGGGTTGGCAGTTGCCCAATCCCATCAACCGTGTCAACGCGACGGAAGCCACCCGCTACCCGTTCGCCAAGCTCGTTCCGTAAGGAGACTGAAAGATGGCTCTCGTAACCACAGTGGGCGGCACTTCCTCGGATTCCTATGTTTCCCTGGCCGACGCCGACACCTACTTTGCGACCGGGAGTCATCTCCAGTCTGCCGTATGGGCGGCCTTGACCGACACTCAGCAGGAGACCGCTTTGCGCACCGCTGCGCGCGATCTTGACCGGTTGCGTTATTTCGGGCGCAAGGCGGACTCTACGCAGGCCCTGGAGTGGCCCAGGGTTTACCGTGGCCTGTGGTTTGCGGACGCGATTCCCACGGCCGTGAAGCAAGCCCAAATGGAGCAAGCCCTGGCCCGGTCGGCCGGCGCCTGCTGCGCCTCTGCGGACCCGTGGGGCGTGCTCTCGACAGACGCACAGATGCTTCTCCGTGGCTACTGGACCAACATCGGCTCCGTCTATGCTGGCGACCGGGAACAGCCTGGCCTTTACGACTTCGGCTCCAACCCGATGGAAGGCCAGCGCGAAACGGACTGGGACGATGCCTGAAGGCCTTGAGGGAGTTCTGCGTGAGCTAACCCAGGTTACCAGGACCATCACCGCTGATGCCCTGGAAGGCGCCAAAGGCGTAGGCGAGGACCTGCTGGAGACCGCCAAAGAGAACTGCCCGGTAAAGACTGGAAACCTTCGCAATAGCGGATACGTTCACGTTCTCGGCTATGAAGTCACCATAGGATTCGACGCGCCTTACGCGGCCGATGTGCACGAAAACCTGTCGGCCAGCCACGAGAACGGCGAGGCGAAGTTCTTAGAGACGCCATTTAAGGCGCTTGATTTGCCCCAGGAGGTGGCGAGAAAGGTCCAGATTTGATGGCTGACATTTCAGACTGGGTCTGCAACCTGGCCGCCTTTCTCCAGTCCCAGGGCGTGGGCGGACTCAACCTCTCGATGTGGGTTGGAGCCTACCCGGACGAGAAACGCGAAGGCGTGCTCATCGTCCCGACCGGAGGATTTATTTCGCTCAAGGTGCCCAGCACGGCCCGCCCCACCGCACAGATAACCTGCAGGAGCGCCAAGCACTGCACCGCCTTCGACAAGGCTACCCAGATTTACGACCTGCTCAACGAGGGCCCTCAGCGCGTCTACAACAGCGGCACCCGGGCTCTTTACAGCAAGGCCCTGCAGCCACCATTCCAGGCTTCCAGGCGAGACGGATTCTTTAATATCGTTTGCAATTACCAGTTCTGGCTGACCTAGACAGTCGCCACCGCAACCCAATCCTAAGAAGAGGCCTCTCCTATGGGGCCTTTTTTATTTTACGAGGAGGCACTAATGGCACAAGACGGCCAGATCATTACCCTAGACGTAGACGACGGCAAACTTCGGCAGATTCTCACCGACCCCGTGGGCGGACCCGCCACCGTGGACGAATGGCTCGATATCTTCGGTATCTCTAACTTCACGGTTTCCCCGGAATACACAGAGAAGGAACTGGCCGGCGACGCGACCACCATCGACCAGTATTCCAAAATAAAGAAGCTCACCGGCTCTTTCCAGTGCCAGATGACCTTCGCCACGCTGGAAGTTTTGCTGGGTGCGACCGCCGCTTATACTGGCTCCAGCCCCAACGAAACCGCCACCCTGACCCTGCTTTCTTCGGACCTTCCGAACTACTTCGAACTGGACGTTCGTTCGAACTATCGCGGTGGTTCTGACGCAGCCGGCGGTGACTTTCACGTGCGCATCTGCAAGACCAAGATGACCAAGTTCACTTACACGATGGCCTCGGAAGAATACGCCACCCTGCAAATCGACTGGGCCGGTGTTTCCCGCCTGGCCGACAACGCCTTCATGATTCTCACGGAAAACGAAACCGCCGTGACCTACACCGGAAGCCCGGATACCACTGCGCCCACCGTCTCCAGCACCACCCCCACGGATGGCGCCACCGGCCAGAGCGCAACGGTCAACGTTGTCTTCAATTTCTCGGAAGCCATTGTTTACGATGTCGGCAACTACGCTATCACCAAGGCAGACGGCACCGCCGTTACCTTCGTCGGTGAGAAGACCGATTCGGATACGGTGACCCTCAATCCGACCGGAAGCCTCGACAGTGGCGGCGTTTACATCGCCATTGCCTCGGGCGTGCGCGACATGGCTGGCAACATGCTGGCCGCACCCCACGTGATCAACTTCACGATTTCCTAATGAGAGAAGCGCCTAACATGCGCTTCCCTTTGCTGGATGGGGTCCCGTGGAAGTTTCAACACGACCACGGGGCCCTGTGGGAAATCACCCAGCACGCGGGAGCATCCGACCCAATCGAGTTCTTTTTGGAAGCCCATCGGAACAATTGGACGACAACCTACATGTGGGAATTGGCGTGGGCCTTCAGTTGGCGCCAGCGCCAGGACTATTCCGATATGTCCTGGGTGAAATTCCTGAGCTTGCTGCCGGTCGGTGAAGAGTGGGTGAGCCTGCAACTCAAGCTGATTCAGCTTGTCTGGGACGGAATGCCCAAGGCTCCAAGCCAGCAAGAGTCTGCGGTGGCAAGTGCAATCGCGGCTAAAAACCCTCCAGTGCCCCAGTCCGATGGGACTGGGGCGACCGACTCTACACCGGCACAGTAACCTTCCGCCGAAGCGATTATGAGTTTTGGGCCATGAGCCCTGATCAATTCGCCAGGCTCTGCCGCGCCCACATGGTGCGCAACTATTCAGGCCCGCCGATTCTCTTTGGCGAGGCTGCGCGAAATGCACTGAGAGGACTCTGCGGTGGCGGCAAGCATCGGGACAATCGTAGCAAAGCTGGGCCTGGACCCGTCTCAGCTCCTCGCAGGGGTAAACCAGGCTAAGTCGGCGCTGCAGTCGGCGGCCAAGGGCATGGGAGACCTGGAAGCAGCTGCTTCCAGCGCCTTCCGGACCATTCAGGCCTCCGACCTCGGCAAGGGCATTCGCCAACTGGCGGCCGATTGCGCCGAAGCGGCCGAGCGTGCAGACGACCTGCGCGACGGTCTCAACGGCGCATTTCGGGACGCTGCGCCAGATGTGGCTAACTTCGTCGAGTCTTTGGGCACGGCGAAGGGAGTCCTCTCGGATGACTCTCTGGCCCAGGCCGCCAAGACCCTCCAGAATTTTGGGGTTTTCACGAAAGAGAACCTGACCATTCTGGCGGATGCGGCAGCGGCCACAGGAAAGCCTGTAGACGGGCTAGCGGAGTCGTTCGCCCGCTTTCAGAAGCTAGGCGACGCCAAGAGTATCAAGGCCCTGCAAAAGGCCTTTGGCGCGTCCACGGTGGATCTGCAGAATTTCGGCGCCGTCCTGGATAAGGACAACGAACTGCTTGTCGATACTCCGGAGCGAATCGAAGCGGCCCGGGCGGCGATTGAGAAGTTTTCCTCGACCAAGTTTGGCGGCGCCCTGGATGCGGTTTCAGACGACTCCGCCAAGCTCACGGGTGAACTGGAGCTCCTGAAGCGCGAACTGGGAGCCACCACCTTCTCTCTCAAGGAAAACCTCGACAGCGCCCTTCTGCCCTTTGTGCAGGGCCTGCGCGAAGCCAGCCCGGAAATCAAAGGCTTCGTGGGCGTGACGGCGGAGCTGGCCTCTGGTGCCGGCTCGGCTGCCCCGCAGATTATCGCCATGGCTGCCCAGCTCAAAATCCTGGGCGTGACCATTTCGGCTGCGGCTGCCTCTGCGGTGGCCCTGGCGGCCATCCTGGGATCGGCTGCGCTTGGCCTGGCGCTTTACACCAACGAGTTAAACAAGACCAACAAGGCCCAGGAAGACTTTCTGGCCGGTCAAGAAAAAGCGGCCCGCGCCCTGGCCAACAACAAAAACCTTGTCGGCCAAAGCGCCGAAGACCTCAAGAAGCTGGGCAAGTCCTCCAAGGACCTGATTCCCATCATGCAGGGCCTGCAGGACCAGCTTGCCCAGGCCCGCGACGTGGACCCTAACTCTGCCGCCACCAAGGGCCTTGAGCAAAAGATTCGCGACTTCAAGAAAACCAAAGACGACTTGGCGCGCCTTGAACTGGAGCAGAAAAAGAACGAAACTCCCCAGACCGGCCGCGTGGAAGTCTCCGTCAAGGAACAGAACGCAGCAGCCGAAAAAGCTCGCCGCGAGCAGAAGGCCAAAGACGAGAAAGACGCCCGCGACAAAAAGACGGCCGCCGAGAACGCCCGCAAGGAAGCCCTCGACATTGCCCTGGACGAAATCAAGCAGAAGGCCGCCGCTCGCGAAATCGACAAGGCCCAGGAGATTGCGGCCCTTCAGGACGTTATCAACCGAAAGATTGCTACGGCTTCCGAAGAGCGTGACATCCAGCAGCAGATTGCCAACCTGACCGGCCAGATTATCGACAAACAGGCTGCCGAGGACAAGGCCCGTAGCGACAAGGCTAAGCAACAGGCTAAGGCCGACGCAGAGCAGTTGCGCAGTGTTAAGAAGGCGGGCCTGGATCAGCAAATCAAAGACGCGGAAATTGCTCTCAAGCAACTTGATGAGCAAGAAAAGCGCGGCGCCGACGTTACCATCAAGCGCCAGGCGGAGCTTGCCAAGAAGGTCGCGGCTGAGAAGGCCAAGATTGACCTGCAGGCCGAGGCCGACAAGGCCAAGACGACCAGCGGCGACTTGAAAGCAAAAATCACCAAGCAGGCAACGGGCGACAAGGCCACGGTAGACAAGGCCGCAGCGGCTGAGGCTGACAAGATTTCTAAAGACCGCAAGGACACGGAGCTAAAGGACCGCCAGGAGGAGCTAGACTTTAACCTGGAGATTCAGCAGAAGAAGGTTGACGCGCTCAAGCAGTTAGCCGAGGCTGGCTCGGTTTCCAGCCAGCAAGTGAAAACGGCCCTGGAACAGCAGTTGGCGATTCAACTGCAACTCATCGAGGCCCAGAAGCAGCAGGCCCTAGCCGCCACCAGCGACCCGACCAAAATCGCACAAGCGAACAAGCGGGCGGAAATCCAGATCGCGGAAGCCAAGGCGGCTACTCGCAAGGAAATCGAGGCCACTACGAACGCCCTGAAGGCCCAGCAGGACCAGCAGCGCAGCGCGACCTCCCTGGACCTGGGCGGCAACCAACAAAGCCTTGAGGAGTTCTTTAAGAGCCAACAAGGATTCTTTGATTTAACCAAGACTCAGGCCCCAACCAAGGACGCCAAAGGGATTGCCGAGCAGCAGCGCCTGCTAGGACTTCTCAACCAGCAGGCGCCTTTGTCTCAGAGCGTGGCCGACCAGGCTAGACTGTCTTCTCCCTTGGGCGCAGCCGGCAATGGTGCAGTTGTAGGGAAGGGCGCCAGCACTGGCCCGCAGTCCGTATCCACCACAGTTAACCACAACCAGGTGAACGGAACCTCCATTGATGATCCAGCGCTGGCCCGCAAAATTGAGGACATCGTAAAAAACGTCGTTAAAACCGATAACTTTAAGCGGGGGAATGGCTAATGGCAGGCGATACAACCTGGCAGTTGCTCGACTCCGTGTCGGTGCAGAAAAGTGTCGATATCAAATGGGGCGCCCGCACCAGCACCGCCTACGGAAACCGCTACACCTACGACCAGACCGGGCCCACCAAGACGCGCACTTTTCGCGGCGAACTGATTTCGCTCACCGAAGCCCAGGCGCTGATTGACGCGGCCGAATTGCCCTTGTCCCAGTCCGGAAGCTCCGTGACCTTGCGTGTGCATGGCGTGGATTGGACCGGCAAGGTGATTGGCTTGGACCTGCAGCGCGAACTGGGCCTGGATTACTACTCCGGCACTGTGACCCTTTTGGACGCAACCAGCGCATGAGCGAATACTATCCGAATCCTACCGTTGTTCTTAACCGAGAGGGCTCGCCTGTTTCCGGCGCCATGGTGCAGAGCGTTAGTCTGGAGGTAGACGAAGGCTGGGCCTTCTCTGCCACCGTGCAGGGAGATGCAATCGACCCCTACGAGGCGACCGACACGGTATACACCATCGACTTCACGGACGGCCTGGGACACAGCCAGAGCACGCCAGATTTGACGGTAGCGCAGTATTCCTACTCGCACGAATACGGCCAGGGTTCGCCCGATACCACGAGCCTGAGCGGCAATGATGCGGCCATCTTCAAGATGCGCACGGCCAACCAGAGCTTCCCGTCCTATGCCGAGTCGGACGCGGAAACCGTGATTGCAGACGTAGCCACGCGCGCCGGCCTGACCATTTCGGGCGTTCCAACAGACCTCTACGTGATAGAAGAGGACATCAAGAATGCGAAGCTATCCGATGCTTTGGCGCGCTTCCTGGATGTTGCCGCCTATGAATTTTGGGTCAACACCTCGGGCGAGATTGTGTGTCGGGCCTGGGAAGCCAGTGCCGGCGACCTGTCCTTTGATTGGTCGAGCTTGGTGCACAACCTGGACAAGCGAAACCTCTTCACAGGGATTCGCCTGGGTAAGCGCAGCTCGATGCCGGCCGACGGCGAGCAAGTTTACACCTTCGATTCGGTCGGGCTTAAATCGCAGGACCTTTCGCCCGAGTTGACCAGCCCGAGCGGCGCCGTGGAGACGACCGCAGAGGATGGCTACCTGCTCTGGATTTGCTTCTTTAACGCCGACGATGAGTATGTTGCCTATCAGGATTTTACCTTCGGAGACTATCCCGAGGGAGACCTGATTGTGCCCTCTGGCACCGGGCCGGCCGTTCGCTTTACCTGCCAGGTGGCCATCGGTGGAGCGGGCCAGGTGGCCGCCAGGGTGCGAATCAGCGGCACTCCGCCGGAGACCCACCCGGAGGGAATTGACGTGGAGTTTCTGACTCCGGCCGTCAACACTTCCGGGCCTGACGGAGAGGATGACAGCCTGGGCGCCTGGCCCTATGAGTCCGACTTCATCGACCAGCTTTTCCCGAGCCAGACTTGGGCGGAGGCGCGACAGCCCTACATCCTGAGCCGTCTCAACGCGGACGCGGATTCGCTCACCATGACGGGCCCGCTGCAGTGTGGCTCGGGCGTGCAACTATTCCTGCGCTACACCTACGGCGGGGAAGTCTACAAGGTCAAGTCGATTTCTTGGGACTTCGTTGGCAACCAAACCACCATTACACTCGTGAGACTGGAGACATCCACCCTGTGAAGAACGTGCGCGTGACCAAGCCCTCCATCGAGGTTGGCTTTTCCTCTGGCGCCCAGGTGGTGAGCACCAACGGCCAGGCCTACGAGCAGACCCCGCGTGTGTCCGGTGCGCCTTATGCCAGCGGCTCTCCCGTGATTGCCGTGCGTGCTGGCCGCAAACTGGTAGCCGTGGGAACCGGCGGGATTTACCCGGCCCGCACTACGCACTAATGCTCAAGAAGCGAATCCTGGAGCGTGGCAAACAGGACGAGATTTACCCGGTGTTGATGACCGGCCCCAATAGCTTTATCCTGGACGGCCAGGAATACACTGGTAAACCCCAGGTGGCTGGAAAGCGCTTTGGCGATGGAGAGCGGGCCTATGTTGGCTTTGCCGCCGTGGGCCGGCGTCAGTCTGTTATTCTGGCTGGAGCAACCCGCCAGGGCACGCAGCGCGGAAGCCTGCACTCCATCACTGTAGACGTTATTTCTTGGCTGCAATCCAACAAGGACAGCGGCCAAGTTCCATTAGGCGGCAAACTCCCGGGCTACGCCTACGAGCCCGACCCTGATTCCTACAGCTACCGCTGGGCCCTGCCCACCAAATACAACACCGGTGATGACGTGGACAACGTGGAGCGGCAGTTTTTGGCCTATGGCCTGGGGCGGTGGCAGCCGGACGCTGGCGACGATCTTTATGTGGCCGCTTATCCCCAGCGAAACAGCGGTGGCGGCCATGCAATCTGCATTGGCGCCTGGGGCGTGGATGACGAGCATAACCTGGCGTGGGAAGCGAACTTTGGAGACAACGACGGAAACCCGACCCAGTATGATTTTAGGGCGCAGCAATTCTTTGCGGACCAGCTGGCGAAGGCGGCCACGGCTCTTCCCGATCTGAACAGCACGCCGAGCCGGGCCTGCACGGCCCGGAGCGGGAGCGCGCACGCACAGACCGACCTGGACAAACTTCCGTGGAATGCTAGCCTGCACAGTTTCCGAGCAGCCGATCCGGAGAATCCTTCGACCCAGATCGTATTCTCGTATCTTTGCCTGCCGCTGACAGACGGCGATACAAATATCACCATCGACTTTTGGAAGATGAATCAGGGCGACCTGACCTGGACCAAGGGCGACGGATTCCCGGCAGCGGACGTGCCTGACGGAGGATCTTCGGAAATCCCAGACATCCTGCCTACGGGTACGGACCAGACCGGCCCGCTCTGTTGGACGCCACAGAACGAAGTTATGGCGCCGGTGTCTGGCGGCCTGCAGGATCTGATTGTGCCGACCTATTGGCTCAACGTGCATTGGACTGTGAGAGGCATCAAGCCGGACGGGACGGCGGGCACCCGCCTGGCCAGCAAGACGATCGAGGCCACGGACGAGCCCCGCATCCTCACGAACGCTAGCTTTCAGACCCAAGTTTTAACGGCTCCGTTCCCGTTAACCTACGAATACACCGGGACTTTTGACCTGCCGACTAGTTACAAAGTATATGGCGGGATTGAGGTGAAAACTGCCGCAAACTCGGGCTACGAAAAGATCCCCGAGTGCCCGCCAATTTTTATGCCTCCTGCCGGGCCTAACATGCAGCACCTGCCGAAGGCCCAGGGCCTCGAAGCCCGCATGGCCTACGCTATCTCTAAAGGTTGGCCGTCGGATACGGTGACCAGGCCCGGCGGCATGGTTGTGGACGACGAGGGAACCGTGTGGTGGTGCGTGCTGGAGCCGGAGCCGGTGCGCTATTACAGCAGTAACACGGCCAACATTCCGGGCGGGCAAATCTATACTTCGACAGACTCTGGAGCAACGGCCACAGTCTATCTGTGGACCGTGTTCCAGGACGGAACCGAGTGTTTTGCCGGAACCAGTTCGGGCCATGGCTGGAATGTGAACAGCACGGTCAACCCGGCCAGTGGTGTGAACATGAGCACAGACCCGGAATCTTGGGCCAGCTACGACCAGACCAGCCCTTGTGGAAACACCGACGGGGTTCGAAGGTTTTCTTACTCGATGGACGACCGAGGCAGCCGCCCGGTGATGCGCTATCAGCTCAACCTCGGATTGGGGATCCTGTGGAGAACCAAGCTCTATGGTCTCAAGACAGACAATTCTCTCATTGAGCACGATATTTCCCAGTTACAGGACGTGGAGATCACGGCTTCGTTCGGATCTTCGGCGACGGGCGGGCCTGGCTCTGGACTGGAGAGTTTCACCGTTACCGAGTCGGATGTGCCGACTCCTGACGCCGTTTGGCAGTTGCTACCCATTCGCCGTGGAAAACAGCGCCTGATGGCCATCCTCCGCGACTTGCATTATCAGCGGGACGGTGACTGCCAGCCGGCGCCGGTGTTGGAAGTGCGCGACCTTGGGGCGAGCGCGGCAGTCCTGTCCACGACTCGACTGGGCAGTCAGGAATTCCGGAATGAAGATTTCACCAGCGAGAGCGAGGAGTATTCCTACAAGGAAGGCGACCTGGTTTGGAATCCATACCATCGAGGCGCACCGCGTATGAAGGCGTGCCGGCGAGACGATGATTCCAGCCCGGTGCTTCTCACAATCGTGGCCGAAGCCAAGGTTGTAGACGAGGAATCCGAGATCCAGTCTCATCGTCTTTGCTACGCCTCGATCCGTCTCGATGATCCAGAAAATCCCGATTTGGTGGAACGCTCGAGAACTCAAGACGCCGATTCTGTTGGCGAGGAACCCGGGGAGATTCTTGGCGGAGATGGCCCACGCTGGGAAGACTGGGACACCCTCGCACCTACTAGCGGCCACAACGTCTGGATTCGCGAGTCCAACTTCATCGAGATAGTCACTTAATCCAGCGCGACAACTCCAAGATTTTCAAAGCTAATTCATAGGAGGGCAATTGAGCTACACACGCACAATCACCGAGAATGGAAACAGCGTTTCCCAGTCCGGTGGACAGAGTTTCAACCAGCAGCTGGATGCGCTGGAGGAGCAGATTGGAGAGGGTGGAGGCGCGCCCGCCGGCACCGGCTTTGTCAAAGTCACGGATGGCGAGTATGACACGCCTGGCCCTCTCAGCGCTTCTGACAGCATCTGGGCGGTGGCCACCACGACCCGAAGCACCAATGCCTTTTCTGGCGACTTGGCTGTCGCCCCGACCCTCGTGACCGGCCTGACTATCGCTTGGCGAGTTCCCAGCGCCCCGAGCGGAGCCAGCACCTACAATCTAAACAGCCTGGGGGCAAAGAGTATCTACCGAGGCAACTCTGCCGCTGTAGCGGCTGACCTGCCCGCAAACCGCGATATCATCATGCGCTACGATGGGACGCAGTGGCAGATTATCGGATTCGGCACGCTTACCAAGCTGGATATGCCTTTCACTGGGACGCCAGACGGGAGTAAATACCTCCGGGACGATCAGACCTGGCAGGCTGTAAGTGCGACTGATAGCACCAAGTTGCCGGTGGATGGGTCAGGCGCAATGACCAACAGGTTGACGTTTACTGGCACCCAAACCTCAGCCGGGTCTTCTTCGACCAACGGTTGGCGAGACTCAAGCGGCAATCTAAACTGGAACGTCCAGAACGGGGCCGTAGTAGGCTTTGGCGACAACGGGACCCAGCGCACCACAATTGGGATTAAAGGCATCGTCTTCACGGGTGGCCAAGCGGAAATGAGCAGCACCGAGTCTGGGTTATGCCATATGGCCGCAACTTCGACAGTGGTGCAATCCGGGACTGGGTGCCTGGTCGAGGTCTCTAAGTTGGTTTCCCGTGCCAATTCTACGGCATACGGGCTCTGCCCGGCTGCCACCGGAGACGTGCTCAGGTGCAAACTGCAGGATTCCTCCAGTAAACGGGCGGTGGCTCTGGTCGACGCATCTGGTGCCGTTACGCTTGAGTCCGGGTCTCACGCTGATTATGTCGCATCATCTTCGCCTGCTTCGGGAGAAGTCGGGGTCTACGTAACGGGTAGCGTCCTTACCATCAAGCCGGGAAGCGCGGGAACTCGCGCAATCGGCGCTATCGTAGAGAGGGGCCGAGCATAGATGCTGATTATTCGAAAAAACCCCAAACTTGGTAACTTCGTGCATTTTGAGCACGGCGGTGAAGCAAGTGCGGCCGGATTTGAGCAGGTCGAGTCTGGAGAAGTGGACGAGGCCGGGCAGCCAATCTTAATCGATGGGGATCCGCTTTACTCGGTGGACTGGCAAGAGGGTTGGGGCGTCCCTCCCACTGAGCAAGACTTAGCCGACTGGCCCGAGCCCGAGCCCGAGGCAAACCCTGTCACCGACGTTGAGAGGATGGCCGCGCTATTCGCTCAGGCCCAGGTAGCGGCGCCTGCTGCGCTCAACCAACTCAAAGGCACGGTATGGGCGGCACTCGTCGCGGGCGGCATGGCCCAGGATGAGGCGACCGCTGCCGGCGTGGCCCTGGTGCTGCTGCATAGTCCGCTCCTGGCCGCGTTTGAGGCTGCTGGCGGGCACCCGTTGGCAGCACAGGCTCTCTACGATGCCATCGCCTCCGAGCCATCCAGACAGGCGCTCAGTTGGCTTTCCGACGAAATCCTCGCCATCTTCAGTGCCGCGCTCACGCCCGGCAAGTAGCTATTACCGCAACTGGTGGAGCTATGCTTTCTGGCAACTCGTCGGTATCGTCGGCACGTTGCTTTGGGAGCCGCTGATCCAGTGGCGGATTTGGCGCTCAAAGTAGACGTGTCAGCCGGGCTTACAGGGCGGAGCGGTGGAATTGGCAATCGCATCCGGGCCTCTTGGTGCAACACCAGCGCCGGTATCGCCGCTCCTATAAAGGGAAGGCCTGCAGAATATACTTGGCCTCACCCGCGCGCACGCACTCCCTACAAGACCCCTGCAGGCAGTGGCAGTTCGTTTCTACCCGGCTGAGCATGAAGTGCTTGAACTCCTCGAGCATTTCCCTGACGGGTTCGCTCAGGTTCAGCCGGCACTGCTCCCAGTAGGCCATGGCTGCTTTGAAGACGAGGTTTGTTTCAGTCGGGGCATCCGGGTACCAGGTGCGCGGCCCCAGGTGCTTCTCCAGCCAGGACAGCAAATACTCGGAGGCCTCATTCAGGAACCACCCGTCCCCGTCGCTCATGCTGTTGCAGATCTGGTTCAGGATGGGGTGGCACTTGTAGCCGCTGAAATCCCCATAGGATACGCCAGCAACGTACAGATACCGATCTCCTTTGTGGATCGGAACCCCCGATAGTTCACAGCGGGCACTGTGGTTCCGTTTGGCAATGCGCTCCTGAAAGCGCAGGTTCGTCATAGCGTCTTCCCCAGGTGGGTAAGGGCGACGGATTGCACGTCCTCCCAGGAGTAGACCCCGATCCAGGTCTGGGAACCGTTCTGCTCGGGCAGGCCGGCCATCATGGCGTGCCCATAGATGGGCCTCACCTGGAGCCCCACGGCGGCCGCCTGGGCCTTTTGCTCCTCAGTAGGGGTCCAACTCACGGCAGATCCTCGATTCTCTTCACAGGCATATTTTTGAGCCGTAGGCGCTTGGGAAGTTTGCCCCACGAGAGTGCCAGGGTATCGAATAGTTCTTTCCAGGCACGTTCCGCATCCAAACGTTCGCCCCTCCGGTGGGGGTGGCAGGCGTAGGCGTTCATGGCGTCCAGCAGATCATCCATCATCAGCAGCACTCCCTTGAGGTGTCGAGGGACCCAGCGGGAGTTATTGATGTTGCTACTGTAGCCGCTCATGGCCGGAAAACTCCCTCTCGGAGGTTATCCGCGAGTTTTTTGCGGGCCAATCGGTGCTCCAGAACGAGTTTCATCATGTCCATCCATTCGATTTCTTGGGCGCTGTTGAAGTCCATAAAGGGTCCTCTCACTAAATTTGAAACTTGTAAGCTTTACTTACCAGTTGCCTGCAAGACACATAGGAATCCGCACCAGGCACGCTGGCAGCGGAACTCGATAAACATCCAGCCATCGTCTGGGAAGTAGTTTGCTCCGCAGGTGGGGCACTTCCAATGCTCTGTGGCCATCATGTCACCAATCCTTACAGAGTTTCGTCTTCGTCGTCTGGCTTGGCGCACTCCACGCAGATCGCGTCATAGTGTGCCACCTGGCCCTCAGCAACGATGAGCGGTGCGCAGCACTTCGAGCACTCCGGCGGGCAGCACTCGTCGCAGCCGCACTCCTCCAGGGTGGCCGTGTAGTCGCTCGCGGAGTCGGTCCAGGACTCGACGAAGTCTTGCTCGTGCCAGTCCCCGTCGCGGGTATCCTGGGCGGCGGCCAGGGCTGCCTCCTCGGTCTCCGCGTCGATCAGCACATACTGAGTTTCGCGCACGATTCGCCTGGCTTCACGGGTTACGGTAAAGGTGTGCATGGGCTCACGATCCCTTTCCTGATTGGTTATCAGATTCAGGCGGGCCTTGAGAGCTCGCCAAGCAATTGCGCCAACTGGCGGCGAC
>ERZ650304.546-NODE-546-length-19086-cov-6.413851_pt1 | contig 19086 bp, 37 predicted proteins | sample MGYA00376240_ERZ650304 | MGnify/ENA primary metagenome ERZ650304 (study PRJEB26733, sample SAMN07839271) | wastewater metagenome | biome: small river; feature: stream; material: water | place: USA: North Carolina | collected 2016-03-01 ... | reverse complement strand
TCTCCATTTGAGAATTCAATAGCAGGTCCATCTTCTCGATGCCTTTTTCCATTGATGAACCACTCTTTATCTCCATACCATTCAATCGCAGGTCCATCTGTTCTATGCCTTTTTCCATTAATGTACCATGATTTTTTTTCATCTGCGTATTCAACAGCAGGACCATCTTTTCGATGAAGTTTCCCATTAATGTACCATGATTTTCTTCCATCATTATATTCAACAGCAGGTCCGTCTTCTCGATGGAGCCTGCCATTGAGGTACCAATATTTAACCACGCCCGTGTCCAAAACTGTGTATTCTCCATCTTTAGTAATATAACGAGAGCAGAGTTGTCTCATTTCATATTCAACATCAGACAACATTGAGTCATCCAACCAATCTGGTTTTCTGTTTTCGTCCAGTATGAATTCCCATGTGTTAACGTTTGACAAATCATCACCTAAATTCGGAACAAGTTCAAGTTTGGCAACATTGACCCTTGAATCATTTGGATTGATGTTTGCAAGTTCCATAAGTTCAGTGTGTGAATTAACACCATCTCTATGGAAGAGATCAAATCCATCGGATGTTGGAAAACGTGGAATAAGCAGGGCTGATTTAAAATTACACATAATGACTACACCCTATTGTTGAAATCAGGATCAAACGGCCTGTATTTGCTGATAATTCCATAACTATCCCAATCAAGTGCTGGATAATCTCCGCCAACGAGATAATTGACATGTGTTACCTCTATGCTGATCACTGGGCATTGAGTTAGCCTTTCATATAGCGTCAAGGTGTTGCCTAGGCTTTGGTAGACAGTTTCTTGTGCTTTAACATCGGTGATTTCCAACGAACCGTCTTTAATTGACACATGGTATTCCAAAAACTCGTCCAAAACCAAAACGTAATTTCCCAAATTGTCCTGTTTAAACCCGGCTCTGTTCAAGTAATTGACCGCCTGAGTCACAGCATCGCTCTCTTCTTTTTCATTGATTGCGGCCAGTTGATCATTCAAGGCTTTGATTTGTGCTTTAATTTGTGATTTGCTTAATTCTGTCTCGCTCATAGTCATCATGAATTCGACATGTTAAAAGTGAAAATTCTATTGAGATTGCTTTTAGAACGTTTTTCTCTTGCGGATTGGGTCTCGAATACATTCAGATTCACCTTTGCGATACACATATTCAATCCATGGTATTCTTTCATTCCTGTAAGATTCTTCGCTGTCCCAGCCAGTAGGCAACAATATGTCCATGTATGTTGTTGTGTTCCAAATGAGCCCTGATTTGCAATCATAATTCGGCTTGATTCCCACTTCTTTGCCAAAATCTTCCAATGAAGGTATCGTCATATTGATTTGTTTTGCTTTATTTGCAATCTGCCAATATTCTGATTCGTCAAGCAGCCCGTGGCCTTTTCCGAAACCTTCATTTTGCTCTTTTTCTTCTGGTGACAATCCAGAATAATAAGCTCTCATTCGATCCAGACACTGATTTATCTCTTCTTCGGTTACCTCGGTCGGCACCATGTTATTATTTTCTGCAAATTCAACAGCTTCCCAAAATTGAGATTTAAAGCATGGCATGTCTTCCTGAGAAATTCCTTTGTATTCGTCTTTTAACATGCCTGTACATCCACATGCACACGCATTACCATCACAATGTGGGCAAAGGGCTGTATGACCCATACAGTGCCAACAATAGGCATATTTCAAATCTTCTGGTTTAGTTAATTTCATGGTGTTATTTAAATAAATGTTTCCCAGCCTCCAAACTCATCTGCAGCAATTTTGTCAAGCTTGGCCTTTATCGAGTCAACCGATGGCGACGGTGTCTGTTTTATCAATGCTTCTCCGTTTTTTGGATGAATAACAAAGAATCCTCCCAAAAAGCCAATGTAAACACAACTAATAAATTCGCCGGACTTGGTCAGACGAATTCCAGAAGGCCTTCCATCAACAACTTCAATACAAGAATATTCCGGGAATTCTTTTTTGAATTTTTCAAGTGTCATCGCTTCATAATCAAACGCAGGTGGATTTGCTGGAGCCCAATGTGTGGAATCTTTAAAGCTGATTGCATCATTTCCGTCTTCATCTCTAAACATCATCCAAAGTTCGTCAAACATACCTAAATCAAACATTCCGTCCACTTCTCGCACCCAACATCGTTGTCCATCTCTTGGCCAGGTAGTTTTGTCGTCTTCAACGAGTTTTATCCAAGGCGATGTTTGTATTTCCATAATCATTACTCTCTTGTTGTGTTAAAAGTGAAAAAATGCTACAGTATATCAACCATAGGAAACTTAAATTGATCAATCACCTTTAGTGCCATGCTGTCTGTTTCCGCGTCAACGACCACGTCCACAACCCAGTCTGTTAATTGGTAAGTTACTTTTTTGTATCCACGCCCAGTAGCATTTTCCTGAAGAACAAGCCACAAATCCTCAATGCTCGTTAAATAATCACTGTCAATCCAAGTACCATCTGCTTCTTTAAGATGAATTTCTAAATTGTCAACATCTACATGATATATAATTTTACCATCTAAACATAGATAATACCCAGGTATAAACGGTGCTTCGTTATATTTGAAACCTTGTTTTACAAGAAACTCAATCACCAATTCTTTTGTTTGTTTTTCCATTATTTACCACCTTAAAACTGTTGTTGCTGCTCTCAGTGCCCATTCGAAAGACTTCATTGGAAAAGGAATACAGTCCGAATATTCATATTCTAAGTCAGATGCAACCATCATTACGTATTTTTGGTCTTTGTAACATATGTCAACTGACAAAACATCATCCTGTCGCTTAATCGACTTTCTAATAAGCACATTTTTATTGTCTCGTATAAACTCCCATCCATCGCCTTCAAGGTCTTGTACTGTATATGGGTGGTGCCAAATTTTAGCATCTATACTGTGATCAATTGGGCTTTCAATTTTAGACCAATGAGTGACATCAGACAATATGTCAATATCGTCATTGTAATCAAAACGCAAAGCCTCACCGACAAGCCTTCCGTCGGCAGATAAAAAGCACCGACCAAGAATAAAATCACCCTTTGTTGTGCGAAGCCAAACTGGACCATTATTTGTAGGCCAACTGGATTTATCGTTTGTTAGTTCAATCAATTCCATTGTTAAAATTCCTTGGCAATAAGTCTCAAGTCTTCTGCACCTTCTGCTACAAGTTCGGTAGCCTCGTCTTCTTTGATTTCCCAAACAGAAATACGATCAAGATATCCGATGGTTACTTCCTCTTCGCCCCTTTGTCGTGCAGCAATTACATTTGGTGCTGTAAAAATGTAAGTCTCCAAGATGTTATTTGTTCTAAACTCAAACCCTCTGGCTACGTAGATTTTTTCTTGATTCATGATCGTTATGAATGTGTCTTGTTAAAAGTGAAAATTATCGCTGGACAAAATTCTTCTAGCGTTTAATCTTCAACTTCAACAGTGTCAAGTACATCGAAATTGTCGTGTTCAAGTTGACAATCGTCAACATCTGATTCAAGGATAACTCGCTTTTCCGTAATACTTACTAAACACACTTTTGGAAGATTCTTAATTAATTGGGTGAAATCATAAGCGTTGTTCTCAGATTTAGTGTAAACCCTATCTCCCGAGTTTATGTCTTCAATTTCAACATAATAATTTCCGACCTCTATAAGAATTTTATATGCAATAAAATCACATGATTCCTTATAATAAATATTGAAGGATTCAAGATATTCAAATCTAATTGTTTTCAAATAAGCGATTAGACTGTTTCGAGCTTCTTCCTCGCTTGCCCATAAAAATTCTTGTCGTTTTTTCTGCAGATCAGCAATTTCTGTATCAAGCTTTTTAATCTCGTATTCGATCTCTTCTTTTGTTGTCTGTCTATTCATGATTGTTTTGTCCTATTTTCTTTAAGCAATGCATTTACTTTAGCGATATCATCAGTTTCTTTTTCGTAATAATCTTCGCAAGCGAGTTGAGCTTCTTCAACTGTCTTAAAAATTCCGCCTGGTTCGTGTCGTCCAGCAAGTTTTGCTGTCCAGCCATTCGGTCTCTTTCCAACATAAATTGGCAACATGCATCCGTTGTGATCTTGGGAATAATAAATATTTTCAAACGCCGACCACGACAGAGCAGGCTTTCTATTATTGCCTGACTTGTCTGTACTCGTATCTTCTGGAAGTTCCACAACTAATTGTGCTGCGTTGCAATTAGGGCAATTTGTTTCATACTCTAATTGTCCGCTGCCTCCACAAAGGTGACAGGCCGTAACTCTAAAAAGTCTAAATTCGATCACCCACACAAATTCGTTGTCGCTCCAACATCCTTGGTATTTCTTTTCATACAAATCTTCAACCCAATGTTCTGGAAACGAATGATTGGTTAACATTTCAACAAATCCTGTCTCTGAGTTGTAGAAGATAGGGCACCCTTCGCTGATTGCGTCCTCGTGAGTGATGTTTTGAATCCTATCAAACCCAACAGAAACAATCATTATTTTAATATCTGTGTTTTTGACATTGGCAATTTTTCCTGGCAAAACACATGGACATTTGATCGGTGTTTCTTGATATCCGAATTCTCCATGAGTCAAGCACCACAAAAACCCCTTTGAATCGACTTTAAAATCGGTCGCCAGCAGAAGAGTATTCATTCCGAAATTGGATGTATTTCCAAGTGGAATCCGAAGCTGAGTTTTATTGCCGTCGAGAACGGCTTGAATTAACTCATCATCGATTTCTATTTCATTTGCTGCCATGATCGTTATGAATGTGTCTTGTTAAAAGTGAAAATATTACCGAGCCTTTCTTTTCCGCTCAGGAAGCTTCCACCTTCTGGTGAATTCTCCCCATGGTATTTCATCGGTTTCAAATGATTCCAGCGATGACCATCCAGAAATATCAGGGACATGTTTTTTCTCCAACTCTGCCCAATCTTTGCCAGTTTTGCAATCATAATGTGGTTTGTATCCCAAATGATTGCATATATCTTCATATGAAGGTATATCATCGTATTGCATCTTGTCAATCCACTGCTGAATATGCCAATAAACATTTCCATATTTAAAGCCGAATATGTCGTTGATTAATCGATTTTCTTCTGACACATTTTTCAATGAATCGATGTAATTCATAATCATTTCTTTTGTCGGAGCCTCTGGCTGAGGCCCGTTCTGCCTGAACCATTCTTTTGCGTCTTGGAGTTCTCTATATTCGCTGTCAGACAATCCTACAATATAATCACAGCATGTGGTTACTTTGCCCACTCTAACGCAGGGGCGATTGCAATCCCAGCACCATTCGTATTTATAATTATCCATAATGATTTTTCTATTTTAAAATTTGTTGCACAGAACTATGTGGCTGCCAAAAATTCTTCTTCTGACATTGAAATGCAAGTTTGGAACGTTGTACTATAAGCAATGTAATCTCGATTTCTTAATTTAAAACCACCATCCTCACCAACAACTGATAAATAACTGTCGCAATCATGCACTTCATATCCATATTGATTTGAAAACTGCGTTATTTCTTTAATGTTATCACTGTCAATCTTGACAATAAGTTGCAGTGCATCAATTTGATCTTTGAATGTGTATTTCATTTTGTTTCCAATTTTAAGATGTCTTTCTGAAATCTTTGTCTGCAAATTTGATAGGTTTCAATTAAACGATTCTGCACTTGAAGTGTACCGACCGATGCATCTTTGATATTTTTTTCATTTAGAAAATACTCAGGGACATACTTTTGGAAAATATCCGCATATTTCTTATAAAAATCTACCACTGATAAAGTGCAAGTGTCAGATTCAAAGTCGTAATACCTTGATACAATTTGCTGAGGATCATTGAGATTGCTGGCTGTCCCTCCGGGAGACGTTCTTTTCATGATTGCATCATATTCTTCATCTGATAAGTTTGCAAGCAGCAGGTATACATCTCTAAGCTCTGGACATCCAGTTTGTTCCGAACCGACTGATGAATTTGGGCCACCGTATTTGCAGTCGCAACGTCTTTTAATCCACGCTCCGCCGCTGTAACAGCATCTTTGATCTCCCAATTTAGCAATTGATTGTCTTATGTCTTCTCGATTCAAGTAATACATTTTTTCCTATTGTTTATCAGTACGTCAGTACATCATCAATCCAATCTCCATAATATGGAAATTTTCTATATCTCTGATATGTATACGATTTATTTCCCCATGTTTCAACAATCGGGATATTAAACAAACCGTCTTTGAATTCTATTTGGCTTAAGTATCTGTCGCCATTATCTTTGCAAAGAGAAATAGTTGGCAGAGAGAACATATTTGGCTTGTTTTTATATTCAACAAGGATTACATATTCTCTGCCATTTACAGAAAAATCAACACTTTGCACTTTTTCCGACTTATCACTATACCAAGTTTGTTTTTGTCTTAATATTTTTTTGATTTTTCTAATCAAAAAAAAGACAACGATTAAGTTTGTGAATTTTCGTTCCGGGGGTGCTGGCATTGGTATTGTTTTAATGTGCATTGTTGATTATATTCCATTATGTTATTTCGAGAACAATTTCATAAATTTACGAATAAATCTGCTATAAAAATTATCTTTTGTTGAAATATTTTCTGGAACGGTTGCGAATTTCTGTTCAAATTCTTCTTTTGTGAAAGACACACCATTGAGATACCATATTTCAGCCCCGTTCGCCCTTACAATTGCCGGTCCGTCTTCTCTATGAAGTTTTCCATTGATCCACCATTCTTTTCTTCCATGATATTCAACTGCCGGTCCGTCTTCTCTATGAAGTTTTCCATTGATCCACCATTCTTTATCTCCATCAGTGTATTCAATGGCTGGTCCATCTTCTCGATGACTTTCTCCATTGAGATACCAAAATTTATTTCCATTGGCACATTCAACAGCGGGACCATCGTCTCTGTGCAGTAATCCCTTGATATACCAATGTTTTCCGCCGTCTGCCCATTCAATGGCTGGACCATCGTCCCGTTGCAACACACCAAGTAAATACCAAAGTTTATCTCCACTTTTATCCAAAATTGTATATTCACCATCTTCGGCGATGTATCGAGAACAAATTTGTCTCAATTCATATTCAGCATCAGCAAGCATTGAATCATCCAACCAATCTGGCCTTCTGTTTTCATCCAATATAAATTTCCATGTGTCAACGTTTGTAGGATTATATTCATAATTCGGGACCAGTTCCAGTTTAGCAACATTGACCTTTATATCATTTGGGTTGATATTGGCAAGTTCCATCAGGTCAGTATGCGAATCTATGCCATCTCTATGAAAGAGATCAAATCCGTCGGATGTTGGGAAGCGTGGAATAAGTAATGCTGATTTAAATAGACACATGATCGTTATTGTTTGATTAGACAGTTTCCTCAGGAGCCATCAAAGCTGCAGTCGCGTTGATTAATGTAGATTCAAGGCTATTAAGTGCATAATTGATTAACCCAAACCCGTTTTCATTCATAAGATATTCCGGGATGTAAACGCCTTCATTGTCATAAGCTAACAATAATGGTTTTTCAAGCATTAATGCAAAGCAGTCATAGCTTTTCACTTTTGATTTATCAATCGTAGCCGTATATTCAAAATATTCAATGTGCCCAGAATGCAACCGACACTGAATTGAAATTGGCGTTCCGCTGATCATCAAATCTCCGCCATTCATCGGCAAAAGTCCTATATCGGTTAATCCAATACAAACGGCTGCCAATCGTTTTGCTATTTTACGCTCATCGACAATGCGTTTGAAAAAATCGAACATTGATTTAAATAATTTTTTGATTCTCATATGTGTTATGTTTGTGGATTGTTAAAAGTGAAAAAATTTTTCAATCATCATCAACTACATCAAAGTTTTCATCCAACTTATAATCAATACCATTGACATTGACGTATAGCAGTCGGTCAGAAAAATCGTCTACAATTGGATTTATCACCAACGAAAAATCTTTCACCTTCCTGGGCACTTCGATGTATCCAAACGATGGTTTGTTAATGATGATGCCTTCTTCTATTTTACGCAAATCTAGCAACTGTATTTTCCAAGACGAATCATCTCCCCAAACGCATCCGCAGCAAAAGCCTACATCTAAATGATGCCAGTCACTCAAACGATAGTCTTCATCGATTTCGTCACCATCATCAATTTCGTAAGAAAACTTCCTTTCTTTGCCGTCCATAGTGAAACTGCCCCATGCAATTGATGGAACCCAAATTCCGGCTGGGCAAAATGCCCATGCACTATCCTCTGTGCTGCATATTTTCTCACACGACGGCAGCCGCATCACAGAAATTGCAGTGTATCTCTCGCTGTAGAGAGCATACCATTCTCCAGATTTTGATTTGAAAGGATAAAACGTTGATTCTCCTAAGCTTGAATAATTTCTCTTGAATTCTCCAATCTTGATATCACCTTGTTCTTTGTCAAAAATCTCAACCAATGTGTAGCTCCATGCACTGGTCGTCCATGATGGATCACGCCATGGCGATGTTTTGCAATAAAATCGAACATCACGAGGTCTTGGGATTATAACTTTTTCTTCCATGTTATTTTAATATACGAAATCAAATGCATTATTGAGAATCCATCATGCATAATATACCTTCTCGAATATGAATTGATAATTCTAAAAACAAATGATCTGCTTTTGGAAAAGGTCCACTGTTTTGAATCATCGAGTTATATAATTTGGCGTACTTATCAATGAAACGATCTTCGTCTTGTTCGCAGTCAACTCTGGCGTAATCTCTCTCTAAACAAATAAACACCTTCAACCAATCGACAATCTCAAGGCATTCTTTGTCCGTTTTAACGCATAAAACAGATTTTATAGTATCAAGTGTCTGTTCTGGAGTTAAATAGCCTGTACAGGGCACTGAGTACCCTTTATTTGTCGATTTTGATTCATCTTCCATATTGTTTATTCCCATCCTGTGTATTTTGCTATTTTTTCAACAATTTTTCTCGCCTGACTTGTTGTGACCAGCTTGATCGGCAACGGTTTGTCTTTATAATAAATGGTGCATTTTGATACATTGCATGATCTAATCGAGAATTTGCCTTTAGTTATTGTGTACTCGTCATTACCCCATGTTAGTTCACATTTGTCCCACTGTGACCATTCTGGTCCACTAAAAAAATCAGGTTTAGTGTTCAGTGTCATTTAATTTCCACCATTTCGCAAAAAACGCATGATTTATAAAAAACTCCATGGTTTATTTTATAAATACAATAACCAATTGGTGATCTTTCGCAAGTGAATTCCCGTGAAACTTGGTGTAATTCAGGATCGAAAGGCGGATATGCTTTCTTCGCTATTCTATTAATTTCGTTTTGTTTTTTAAAAATCTCTCTTACACATGATTCAGTCTGTCTTTTGAAATTTTGAATGATATCATCCTCAATCATTTTAGTTGCGGCTTCCAAAGCGTCTTTAAAGGTTTCAAATGGCCCGGTCTGTGCAGATGATGTTGTTTCAGCATTTCCATAAGGCTTTAGGTTTACAATTTTAAGATCACTTTTGATGATGACAACATGATCACCCGATCCAATATTGCTCAGAGTGTTAGAGTATGCAGAGTATTCCCAGCCCAACGCTTTAAGTTCATCAATAGAGTATGGTTCAAAAAATAATTTACTGTTCATCGTCCCATCCCTTGAATGATATTCATTGACGACGCAAATGCATATTCAATCGGCACATTGAGATAAATCACCGTATCGTTTATCATGTCTGTGATTGCAAATAGATTCATATCTGCGATTTCAAATCGAAGATGATTTTTAGTAATGTGAAAATGTCTGTCTTCAACAATCCATCCGCATTCCTCAAACATCATTTCTGTTTCTGGATCATCAATCGCAAGTGTTCTCAGGCATACAATACCAGAATTAACAGGATTTTCTGAAATTTCATGAATACATTGATCACACTCATCTTTGTAATAAAAATGAGTGGCTCGTTCGTAACAGGCAGGTGCGTATTTATAATTCATTGTGTTCTCCAATTGGTATCAAAGCAACCCAATCTAACCCGGCTGCAGAGAAAGACGTGGTCCATTTGTCGTCAATAGATGAAAAAACTTCAAATTGATACAAGGCATCATTGAATCTCATTTTTTGTTCAATTAACTCAAATTCAATCATCCAAACGCGATAAAATGGAATCATGGGATTTTTTGCAGCCCATCGAGAAAGTTCCAAGACATCCACAGAAATAAATCCGGGCTTTTTGAAATTCAAACTGTCAATGTATTTTTGAGCGTCTTGAAAGTTTTTAGAATAATTGCCTTCTTCGTCAAAACGTACAATCATCTTTTTATCGGTATACAGCGTAAAGCATTCTCGATCAATGTGAAGATGAACACCAGGCGGCAGGGAATTAGACAAATCTGTTTCTTTCCAAGTCCATTTAGTAATGTTGGAAAGAATCGTTTCGGCTATTACAGCAGCACCAGCGAGGCTATTTGTGCGAATATTAAATGAGTGACCGTCCTCAGTCAGCGTTACGCCAGAATTGCAAATTTCTATAGTGTATCCCGATTTTGTTTTAACAAACCGACGACATTCATCTTTTTTGTCCATTTCCCATCCAAGAGAAAGCAATTTGAATTCAATTTTATCTATATCGTCAATTTCATAAAATTCAGTTGGTGTCATAATCATTACTCCCCAATTGTGTTAAAAGTGAAAAATCACAATTCTTTGACAGATTGAATCAACTGAACCATTTTTGAAAATAATTGTCTATTAATCAAAACATATTCATCTTGATCGGTTGATGGCTTTGCGTGTTTTTTAATATTCACACACATGTTATATAGCAGCTTGGAATTTTTCATCACGCTGCAATTTCCTAAATTACAACTGGGTTTATTAATAATTCCATCTTTTGTTCTAATCATTCCCTCGACTTCGCCTAAATCATCAGTTTCATATTCCAAGGTCCATTTACCCGGCGTGGCCCCAAGATCAATAGATGCATGGTCAACGCTAAATCCAGTCCTTAGATTGAATTCTTTTTTTGACAGATTTTCTCCATCAATGTACCAAGTTTTTTCCCCATGCCCATATTCACAGGCAGGTCCATCTGTTCGATGCTTTTTCCCATTAAAATACCATTTCTTGTCTCCATTTGAACACTCAATAGCTGGACCATCAGTTCTATGAAGTTTCCCATTGAAATACCATTTCTTGTCTCCGTTCGAATATTCTATTGCTGGACCGTCTTCACGGTGACGCTTTTCGTTTAAGAACCATTCACTTACAATCATTACTCACCTTCCTCTTCTTTACTTACTAATCGAATCCACTTTCGTATTGCGGTTTCTAGATTTTCGTGCTCTGCCTTAACGCCTTTGCCTTCAACAACATAGCCGTGGCCCCAATTTTCAAAAGCTCCAAACTTTTCAAAACCAGATTGAAGTTTGATTGTGCATACAGTGTCGTCCACCATACCTGGCAATTTGCAGGCTTTAACGAGATCAGAATCGATACGCAGCTTTTCTGGGGATTTGGGATATCTTCTCATTCTACATTTATCCATGTGTCTTCGTTATATTGAACGAAAAAATCATCATCTGGTTTATTTTTTTTAGCCAACAAATAACAGCCACATTCTCTACTGGATTTTCTGAATTTGATTAAGTAGATATTTCTCGCCTGATCAGATGCGACCAGAGTGCCGATTCGCATTTCTCCTGGAAGCGACAAACCAAACGCTTCTCCAATTGAAACTCGATATTTAACTTTCGTCAAAAGCGGTCTGTTCATCGAATGTTTCTCCATTTTTGATTTGATTGACAATTTCTTCAACAACATTATCATGCATTTCATCCGCAATGTTGTCTATTTTATTCCTGTGACTATGTAGCTCTTTTCCGCCAATTGCCCATTCGCTTTCAAATGGAATTTCTGTAGTCACGTCTGCATCCCAATAATCCCCTGATTTTTTTGCCTTAAATGCCATTGTTTCGTAATATCGGTCGAAGCCAATTGGTTCAATTTCTGCACTTTCAATGTACATATTTCCTACGCTAGAAACAACAACGCGAATGTCTCCGCAAGTAATGAGAGTATTACGCCTGTATTTACACCTGTCTGCACACACAAAATGGCCAGCCCAGCCACGTTCTTTAATTTGAATTTCCATGTTCATTATGCTTGTTCGATGTTAAAAGTGAAAAAACTATATTTCATCTCTCGGTCGAAGGGCGACTGCGATTCGGGGCTTCCGCAGCAAAGGGTCAATATTGGTTGTATACCCAAAGTATTTGATTGTCCAAAATTGTCCAATCAGCTTATCTCTATCGATCCAAAGCTGCTTCCTGTATTCAGCAGTTCCAGTAGGCATTGCGTCGAATTGTGCTCCGTCTTTCGTCACACAAATGAGACATGCCATTTCTGCTGCCTTGCCATCTCCATGCTTCACACCAACGACCTCAAACTCGTCATCATCAAAGGATTTACATTTAAGAAGTGATGATGATCTTTTAGCTATTTCGTAGAAACCATCCATTGTTCTAATCATAACACCCTCCCACCCTTCTGATATCTTTTCTAAATGATACTGGGCCAATTCTTCTTCATTATTGATAATGACAGTTTCTGCCAACATAACATTAGAAGGAGATTTCTTGACCAACTCTTCCAGCAATTCCAGTCTCTTTTTAAATGGTGTATTTGGTATAGCTAAATCATACACTCTATGAATCAGTTTAGTGCTGTGTTCTGAAAATTTCTTGATAGCACTTATTGAGTCTTGAAATGTATATTCTTGTGGAAGAATCAACTCTCCGTCGATCACAAGCGATTCTGTGTCAAACATCAATGGTTCTACACATGCTTTGATTAACGGCTTTCCGGTTCTAGACCACATTTCTTTTCCGTTTGACATTGCTCTGATCCCATCAAACTTGGGCTGACAATACACCGGGAAATTAAAAGTATGCTTTTTGTCTTCGTATTTGTGGGCAAGCATAGGAAGAATGATCTCATTTTTTAAAGGCAGCTCGCCGGTTTTTGTATACAATTTGTCTTTTTGTTTATTAATGAGCGTTTCAATTTCTAAATAAGCTTGTTGCTCTGGTGAAGTTTCATTAGATTTTCCAATATTTTTACCAATAACTTTTGTCATTGCACTTTCTTGGACTTTAGAATCTTCACCTGATTTAGTCTCATGCCAATATATAGTTCTCGTATAAAAACTGCCTTCGTCAGACAATATTTGTGCTTGCCAGAATTTTCTATTTCCTACTGCGTCGCCTAAGCTTTGATTCTTGTACGCTTCGTACACGGGTGTTGTGAGTTCTATTTTCATTGTTTTCCTAGTTTAGTTGAAGGCGAAAATTTGAGAAATTGAAGTTCTGAGAGTTGTTCGCCATCAATCCACCATTCTTTTCCACCATCTGTATATTCCACTGCTGGACCATCTTCTCGATGTCGTTCTCCGTTAACCCACCATTCCATACCGCCATCCTCCCATTCAACAGCAGGTCCGTCGGTTCGATGCCTGTTCCCATTAAAATACCAAGCTTGATATAATTTATGTCGGACAATCGCTGGACCATCTTCTCGATGGAGTTTGTTTTCAAATACCCATTCTCTCGTGCATTCTCCCGGTCCATCTTGCCGCGTTAATTCTCCATTAATGTACCAATACAAAGTGCCATATTTATCTTTAGAAGCTGGACCGCCGATTCGATGCCGGACGCCATTTAGATACCATGTATACTCGCCATTAACCAATTCGATTGCTGGTCCGTCCGTGCGATGACGACGACCGTCAAACCACCATTCTTTATCTCCATTTTCCCATTCAATGGCTGGTCCATCTTCTCGATGAAGCACATTTGTGGTTTTGTCTATATAACGTTTGCTTTTCATGTGAAGTTATTTTTTAGCTGCAGTCTTTTTCTTGTTTAAATTGGCCGGTTTTGGTGTCTTCTTTTTTATTTCTCTCTTGTATTTCACTTCTGGCTCAAATTCTTCAATGATTTCTTTAGGTATATTCACGAGAACTGTGCATTCAGCTTTTGAGATCATTGAATTTTCTTCAATGATTGGCCCTTTAAATGACACACCTGGGAAAAACGTCGTTCCGCCGGTTGACCATTTGTCTGTAAATCTATATCGCTTAATCGGCTCTTTAGGGGTCTTCATAATAGATACAAATTTTCTTTGTTAAAAATGAAAATTAATCGCAGCATCGACTGTTTAAATGAATTTCAGGCTTTTCTTCTGATGGATTATGGTTGATTTTGATCGTGTTAAAATCTAAAACAACCGGGCCTTGACTTAGAAAATTCTCTTCTTTAATTTCTAATACAAAGTCTTGCTCAGAATTTGTCAAACGCATTTCTGATAATTGCTGCTGTGCTGCTGTTTCATTTTCAGCTTCTATTAAAATCGTGAAGTTGCCACATACTTCTGTGGTCTGCCTTCTCTTGAATTGTGCTGAAATTGTGTATTGATTCATTGTCTGTTCTCCGTTATGTATTGATGTCTGAATTTGACATTTTTTGCATCATCAAGTGGATGATGCTTGTTGTTGTTTAAATCGGGGAGTTTTAATGTAGGATTCGCTATCTTTTTGAAGTTTTGAATGTCCATGCAGAACTTCGGCCAATGTTTTGGAATATCAAGCATTCTGCCAAAAAGCTGACATAGCACAACCCAGTCATAAGAGGCATAATCGGCCCAAAATTCAGGATTTCCACAGTTCACAAATTCAATGATTTCCGATCTAATTTCGTCTGGTGTCAACCAAATGTTTGGATTGTCGTATTCAAATTTAGAAACGACATTGTCATTTAGCCACTTGTCTTGCCGCAGCTCTTCAACATCAATGCTTGTATTAATGAAATAAAGCTCTCGATTGTCTTCTGATACCATCGCAATTGAAATTAAATCAATTGTTGTACCACGATCAAAAAATTCAGTATCAAAAAAGTATTTCATATTGTCATCGCCAATTTAATTTTATTCATCAGTTTTTTAAACCAACTGTGATGTAAATGTCTCAGTCCAGGTGTGTCATCGCTTAATTTTCCAATGCAAGGCACATGCCCTTCAGACCAGCCATCGAATTCGATCTCAGCCTCACATACTGGACCTTTGTCAGTAAGGTTATTCCCGCATTCTGGACATTCGGACTCAAATATCATATATCTAAGGCTGTCTTTGTTTCCTGTCATATAAATACGAGAACCGCATCTATCGCATTCCATTAATCTACTTTCAACAGTTATTAAGTTCATAATATTTGGTAAAATTGTCCCGGTTGTCCAAAGATGGCGTATGGGTTCTCAATATGTGTTTGATTAAGGAACGCACATATTTTTGTTGCATATTCGTCGGTTATACATGCAGCAACTGGCTGTGGCAATTCACAATCGTCTAGATACACGACGTTTTTAATAATAATATATTTGGCATCTGATTTTCTGGTTCTTAATGCATTAAATTCTTCTTCGGTTAATGATCGGCCATTGATATACCACGACATTCTGCCATCTCCACGTTGAACGGCTGGTCCATCTTCCCGATGGCGTTCATTCAGAATCCACCATTCTTTGGTGCCATCCGTAAGTTCAATGGCTGGTCCATCTTCCCTATGAAGTTTTCCATTAAGGAACCACACTTTATTCCCATGTGGGGATTCTAAAGCGGGGCCATCATCACGATGGGGCACTCCATCAAGATACCATTTTTTGGTGCCATCTGCTTCGACTGTAACTTCGTATGTTTTCATTCTTATTATTATTTAGTTGAGTTAAAAGTGAAAATTATTTACTTAGACTTTGATGCCCATTGAGCACAGTCAGCGTTTTAGGATGTACAATCGAGAAATTTCTCACCGGAAGGTTAACCAAGTAATCTGATAAATCCTGAGACCAAACATCTACTGAAACATTATCAATGTTGATTTTTATACCTCCGAAAGTATTCGATGCACTTCCTTTTGGGATTGATTTCATCGCAACACTCCATTTAGAAAGTGGTATTAAGATATCCCAATCGCGAGGGCTAGTTTCAGTATTTCCGATCAGATAATCGGCACCAGAACCGACCACAAACCCGTCATGAACATATAATAATGTTCTGATGAATGGTGATAAATTTGACAACCTCTGATAAATTAATGAATTTTTTACTTCCATGATGTTTTATACGCTGCTTTGATCCTTGATTGCATTCAAGCTTGTTTTAAGTTTCTCCAATACACTCTCGTCTTTGATTTTCACTGTATATCTTTTGTTTGGATGCACATAGTCAATATAACACCACTTGTGTTTCAAAATCTCGTCGCATGAAGAAATCAAATCTTCAAGAGTCTGTTTGTCTACCGAAATTACATTATTCATTCCACAACCTCAAATTCAACAACCCAAACATACGGGTTATCGCACACTTTCAATTCAGGAAAATGCTCGTCCCAGACATCACGGAACGCTTCTTCTGGAGAAATGGTGTTCCAAGTTCTTGAAGGCGAACCGTCTTCATAGCATTCATTTTCCCATTCTTCCTTAAATCCGTTTTTTATAATCTCTTGTTGAGTTAAATCTTGTATTCTCTTTAATTTATAACCGACAATAGATGTTTTAAATGATTTGTCACCAACTGAATGGTAGTTTATAGTGCCGATTTCACCGCATTCAAACTGTACATCTGGGCAAAATTGCTGCATCGTTTGTTTGATTGGCATTATAATTACCGTAGATATTCCATTCAACGCCTTCAAAGCTTGACGTTTATCGATAAAATCAATTTCAAATTTTCTTTGGACAGCTTGGGGTGGAATACTTTTGGCAACCACTTTTGGTGAAACCAACTTCATTATTGACATCCCCACAAACACTCCTGCTAAAAACGTAAATAAATTATCCATTTTTCAATAATACCCTTCCGCTAATTAATCTAAATTTTCTTCGCACCACTTATTGAACATTGACCAGCCTTCTTTCGCCCACCAATCGGAGAACGCATAATTTCCAGAATCGTCATTAAAAGACATCTGTGTAACATTTTCTTGAATCAACAAATTTACATCGGTGAAATATTCAATTTGTCTGCTTCTTTTGATCGGAATTCCAGCGGCCATTCGTTTACCGGGGCTCCATGTGGCAACTGTCCTCTCTGCATTGTCAAATTGCTTTTCTAACCATTCTGGCATCTTTGTTGGTTTTCTCATAAATTGTCTCCATTGTTGTCAAGTGATAGTAATTGGGATTGATTAATCCATAAATATGTGTGTTCTGATTTTGCAGATACGTTTTCTCCATTGACGTTAACAACACAATTCTCATGCATTGCACATTCCCTGAGATGTATTGCCGCCGATTCATATGTTTCATGGACACCCATAACAGTTCTTACGATATATTCTCTGTCATCATCTTTCCATACGAGATAAACCGATTTTTCTGATGTTGAATTATTGAATTTATTGAGGCAATATTTAATCTTCTTTCGAATATTTTTTAAAGATGATTCTAGTTCTCTTTTGTATAGATTAAGCTCCGATTGATCATTACGCCTAATGCTTTGGTTGTTATTCACGCGACGTTTAAGCTCTTCAACCGCTTCCGTTAATTTGCGTAAACGATTCACATAAATCAACAAAGTTATTGCTACAATCAATATTAATGCAATTTCAAGATAGTTCATTTTCGTCAACCTCACTAGGAGAAGCGTTTGGAATAAAATAAATTAAGTCATCTTGAAGTGGATCATTATCTCGCTCCCAGTCGTCACCCTGGAATTTAACAAGAAATTTATATGTCCATAATTCAGGATCAACAAATTCTTCTTGATACAATCCATACTTCTGTCTCCAAAATCCGCTAAGACAAGACCTATTTTGACATAAAATCTCGTGATCAATATTGTTAAGCATCCATATACCAGCATCTCTTGCGTTTACCCGAGTATAGTCTTCTATATTTGGAGATATGTTGTCTCCCTCAACGTGAACGCTTAATAATTTAATCGTATCCAAGCAAGCCAGATAACCTTCGTACCACTGATAGACATCATCCGTGGAACATCTTGAGTTTGCCATTACGCTTATTTTTAGCTTGTGGAAATCATTGGCGATGTTTCCAATTGCATCAGCCATGTTTTCGTCAATGTTGTCATCGTCGTGATTCCATGTCTTATTACCGGTGTGTTTCCCGTAATATCCAAGTGTATCTTCAAAAGTGTATTTAACTGTTATTTTAGTCATTAATTTTTTATCTCAAACGCAGAAGTCAAAATCGCTCTATGACATCGTTATAATTCGGATGTCATAGAGCTTGATTCGTGTTTATCCAGCAAAGTTATAGTCGCCTAAGTTCGCGGTTGGCGGAAACGGCATGGATTCCGGTTCATCATCCAGGAAGTGATCTGGGTTGATAATTGTGAATCCAAGAAAATCATTAATATCCGTTGATGATTTATCGTCCCATGTGGTTGCAATCCATTCATCATCTGGCAGCAATGAATCAAGGAAAGACATAACTGACAAAGACACTCGTGCATTTGGATCAGTATGCTTCGACAAAGAAAATTTAGATTCCACACCCTTTCCGCTAATGTCAACATCAAGATTAGAGAGTGCCAAAGCCGCAGACGGGTCTGCTTGGAACAATTCATTCAATTTATCCACAATCTGCTTTCCGATTGCAGAAGGTTTTCGATTGCGATTAAAATACGCTTTCCAAGCCATTGTTCGGACAGAATACGGCATACATTCCAATGCCTTACGCAATGAGATTTTTCTGCCTTCTTCTTTGCTGAAATTGTCTTCTTTGTTGCATCGGGCGATGCCAGTGGATACAACAACCTTGTCGTAAACATCAAAAATGTCACAAACTGTTTTGCGTTCACCCTTCTTTGAAAGAGTGTAAGTGAAAGAGATAGATAATTTGTCGTTGATAATAATCATAACAGTTATGTTTGTGGAGTGTTAAAAGTGAAAAAAATTAATTTTTGAAATGATCTCTAAGTTTCATTAGAAGAATCCCCAAATTATTCTCTCCAACTCCATCGCAGACACCCCAAAATGTGTCCTTCCAATAGTTGGTTTCCTCAA
>ERZ650304.545-NODE-545-length-19107-cov-4.716145_pt1 | contig 19107 bp, 14 predicted proteins | sample MGYA00376240_ERZ650304 | MGnify/ENA primary metagenome ERZ650304 (study PRJEB26733, sample SAMN07839271) | wastewater metagenome | biome: small river; feature: stream; material: water | place: USA: North Carolina | collected 2016-03-01 ... | reverse complement strand
AATTATGCGTGGTAGTAAACAATTTCTCCACCGTTAACAATTTCGAAACCGATTTTTAAGTCAGCTCTAGTTCTTAATACTGGTTCTGCTACTGTATCTTCAAGATTAATAGCTTTAAGTGCTTTACCATCACCTTCTCCGTCAAATGCGTAGATTAAGTTGTCTTTCAATGTAAGAACCATTTTCTTAGCAGACAATCCTTGTGCAACGTGTAATTTAATTCCTAAGAATGAGAAGTTTAAGTTCTCAGTTACGAAAGCGATTGTGTTACCAGATGCAACAGCCATTCTGTAAGCAGCAGCGATATCTGGAGATATATGCCATCTTAAATCAGCTGGTCTTTCGATTAACTCTGGGTGAGCAGTTGAAAGAGCTTGGTAAACTTTTAACATTTCTCCAATTACATTTGTTGGTGTAATAGAAGCAGTAGCAGTTACATCGATTACTGCTGAATCAGCAAGTAAAAGTTTTTCGTAACCATCACATAAAGTTTTGTATGCGTTTGAACCAGTGTATCCTGCACCAGAACCAGCAGTATCACCTTGCCATCTGATTACTTCAACCTCAGCAGCAATTTCTTTAGCCATTTGGTCCCAGTAAAAGTTCATAAAAGGTTGTACTTGGAATGAAGCACCAGAACCTTTAGCCATACTCATAGATAAGTATGAAGATTCGATGTCAAATCTACAGATTTCAGCCAATGCTGATACTGGACATACATCAATTGTAATTGCAGAAAGTGTTTGGTCTCCTGCTGTAAAAGTACAACTAGATTCTTTCAAGATGTTTGCGAAAGATGTAGTAGCAATTTTAGTTTTGTTTTTGATACCTGGAAGTGTTCTGAAGTTATCTACAACATCTTCTGTGATATAAGATTTAGCATAGAATTCTACTGGGTTTGCATTAAGCAATGCAGATGAATCTATATTAAGGTCAAATTTTAATTCTCTAGCCATTTGTGTTTTATTTTTTTTGTTTTAGTATTCGCACTTTAAATGCTTAACTTTGTATTAATGTATCTCACTTTTTTTTTTATAAAATGATTTTACAATTGAACTTTATTTTCTCTTGAAAATTTAACTAATTCAGCGAATTTATCGTGAATAGACATTTTAGTTTCTACTGGAGCAGGTGCATCTTCTTTAGTATCTTCTGCTTTCAAGTCAGCGATTACTCTATAAAGCTCATCAAATTTGTTATCAATTTCATCTTTAGTGTAAGACTCAACTTGATTTTCTTCTACTGGTGCTTCTTCTGTTGGCACATCACCTTCAGCCATTTCAGTTTCTTCTGTTTTAGCATCTTCTTCTGCTTTCTTTTCTTCCTCAGTTTGTTCAGCTAATTGAGTTTCCTCAAGTTTAGTTTCTTCTGAAAGTGTTGTGTCAGCAGGTGCTTCTGCTGGAGTTTCACTTACTGGTACCATCGATACGATATAATTACAAGTGTATTCATTTTCTGTACCAGGGTTAATAACTTCTTCCGCTACTGTATAGATTTTACCAGCAATAGTGTGTTCTCCTACTGGTAATTCCAAATATGCAGATGGTCCAAGTTCTCCAAGTTTTAATCCTTTTTGATTCATTGTTTGTTGTTTATTTTTTGTTTTTTGTATAATTTCAGACAGCTTCATACCAAGGAATCCCTCAATTGAATATCCAGTCTGTTCATTTTCTACTAATTCTTTATAATAATCTTTATCAGTTATTTGTGACATTTGCATTACTGTTCCAACTGGAACTTCAATACCATAAACTGAATACGCTTTATCTAATTTAGGGTCTCCTTCAACTCTCCAAGTCTCCAATACATAAGCAGGAACTATTTCATCAGCATTATGTTCTAAATTAAAGTTGGCTCTTTTAGCATCATAGTTTTTCATATACTTAGAATAGATTGTTTCAATTTCATCAACTGTAAATACAACATCATATTCTCCTTCTTCATCATCCCAACGATAAATATCCATTGGTATCATAGCAGGTGCTACTATTCTATATTTTAACTCATCAGCAAATACCATTTTCTTTGGTAATGTTGAGTTGAAAGCCATTCCTTTAGTAAGAATTGCAGGTCTTGCAGTGAAAGCAGTTGCTGCCCATCCTAAATCTTCACCATCAGAATAAAGGTCATCAATAGTGATTGTATATCTAGGTCTATCTTTTTTCATATAATTCAACTTTAGTATTAATGTATCTCATAAATATTTTTATAACTCAGGATACATTAATTAAAAATTAAGAAAGAAAATGTTGAAAATTAACTACGAGGATAAATCCTACTCAATCAAAAATAGTCTTGAAGAATTATTAATCAAAGACTATGAAAAAATTGCATCTATTTTAAACAATGAAGATAAACTTACTGTCGATAAATGGTCAGAAGTAATGGTATATTTAGGTGTACCACAAGATATTGTTGATGATTTTGATGCTTTTGCATTCAGAGATATTATTAAACAATTTAATATTATTGATATTAATAAATCTGAAATACTTCCTACAATAAATGTTGATGGTAAAGAATATGTTGCCTTTGAAGAAACTTTTAAACTAACAGTTAAAGAACTTGCTTTAATTGAGAAAGTTGCACAGAAGAATAAAGATATGTGGGTAGGTGATGTGATGGCTATTATTTATAAGAATCCAGATGTTGATAAGAATATGAGATATGATAATGCACATCTTAAATATAAAGCAGAACTTATAAGAGAAAATGTAACTGCTGATAAATCACTTCCTATTATTGATTACCTTTCTAAGAGACTTATTAAGGATTATGAAATGATAACAGAAGATAATGGATAATTTACCTAAAAGTTGGGATGATGTTTTTGCTGACCAATTTATTGCACTTAAAAATATAGAAGATTCTAACAAAGGATTCTATTATAGAAAGATTGAAATAATATCTATTCTAACTGATACATCACCTACTGATGATATTTGGGAAGATATTGATATTGATGAAATGAATGAACTTATAACATCAATCAGTTTTATTAAAAAGGAACCACCAGTTAATTTCTCAAAAGTAATAGATGTATTTACTTATAGAGGTGTAAATGGTATGACACTAGGAGAGTTTATTCACCTTGATTATTGTCTAGTAAATGGTATGTATATTAATCTATTTGAAATATGTTCTATACTCTATCGTAAGACAAGACAAGATGAATGGGGTAATACTCAATTTGAGCCTTATAAAATAATAGATTTTGATAGAAGAAAGAAACATTTTGAGGATTTAGAATTGAAGATAACCGACATTTATGGTGTTTTAGAGGATTTTATTCAATTTAAATTAATGATAGTTGATAATTATAGAAATATATTCCCTAAATCAGAGAAAATCGATGGTGATGATGACTCCGAATTTACAGAGGAGGAATTGGAAGCTATCAAAAAAGAGGAAGAACTCGATAACGAAAAGAAACAATGGTCTTGGGAGAATATAATCAGAGTATTATCTAATGATGATATAACTAAGTTTGATGAAATTACAGAATTACCATTGATATTTGTATTAAATCAGTTAAGTTATATGGAAAAATTTAAAAAAGAAGATTAAAACTCTGTTAATTCATCACCTATTTTATCCGCTATAAAATCGCCCATTATATCTAACACATCTTTTCTTTTAAAGTAGTCATCTATGAAGTCACCATCATCTAAGTATTTAATATATTCCTTTGAATTAAATGATATTTGTAAATCAAAGTCTTTATAAGTAGATTTAAACTTAATTGAATTCAATAGATGTCCTGTAATGATATGGTCTCTTTCTCTAATGAAAGATTTCATAGTATTTTTAAGTTTATTATTTAATTCTGATAAAGTCATACATACCAATTTAATTCTTCTTTTGTTAACAATCTTTGTCTCTCACTTGATGTCATCAAATATTCATACTCTTGTGGTATTTCTAAAGCACCATATATATCACCATTAGGGTCATATATTTCTCTAAACCACTTATAAGTTATCTCATCTTCTGTTCTACCACAACCCATATCAATAGCACATTGTATATTAATTACTTCTAATTCTTCTATTATTCCTTTTAAATATCTCATTACATTAAATTATTTATTGCTAATATTTGGGCATCAGTTAATGCTGTTGGATAAACTATTACCTCTCTCAGAGTACCTCGCCAACCATCTCCAGCAAAATCTCCATAAAACCTACAACCTGTTGATAAGGTTAAAGGTACTGCTATGGGTGTATAACCCGCTGATGGTGCTATACCATTAATATAACCTCTTACAGTTTGCGTAGAAGATATTCTTCTCGCACCAATCTTTCTATATGCAGTAGAAAATCCACCACCACCTACAATATTTCTATAAGCAGCACCATCATAGTAATCAAAACCATTAACATTGTGTTGAAGAAGTCCATTTGTTGCTGCTGCGAAACCAACATAAGTAGCATAGTTATTTAACATCTTACTCTTATTAAATATAGTCCAATCAGTAAGCACTGTTGTATTTGTGTTTCTAACAAATTCTCTATTAGTTGAAGTTGCATCCATAACAATATCAGTTCCCTCATAGAAAAAAGAACCAGCGGCATATATACCTGCCTGTTTAGCAGCAGTATTTTGAATTAAATCAACACCATTACCAGACTGATCATACCATCTCGTTACAAATCCTGATGCTGTTGGACCAACAAATGCAGATATTGCTGCTGTATCCACTAAATTAGTTACAAATCCAATATTTTGTGTAGCGTTGTCAGAACTCCTTCTAACTTGAATACAATTTCCGGTATAATTAGACCTTAACTTTCTTAAAGAATATGCTGCTTGTGCACCGGTGTAAACATCCAATAAATATGGTTTAATTAATGTTCTATAATATCTACTCATATTTAAAATTATTTTACTATCCAATATTCAACTCTTGTTCCGGTAACCCATTCAGCATATATAATATTTAATGTTGATACTGTATATGTTGCTGAACCAATAGCAACCCAACCTGCTGGAAATGTTGGTGCAACCGAATAATTATGATATACTTTTTGAACCACACCTATTATAGCACCTGTTAAGTTATCTGTAACAGATGCGGTACCAGGACTTGACGGTGAATTATATACCAATGAACTTGTAAATCCAATAACAACACCCGTTGAAGAAGTTGCTTTATTTTGTTTTAAGTCAAGAGCCGCTTGTAAATCTGTTTGTGTTGATAATGTTCCTGTTATACCACCCCATACACTTGGACCAGTGGCACCGGTTGCCCCGGTAGCTCCATTAACACCAATTGTACCATTTGTTCCTGCAGGCCCGGTTGGTCCAGTAGTACCTACTATGGTGGTTAATGGCTTACTCAATAATTTACCATTTATATCTGTATATAAGAAATTTACAGGAGTTGTTGAATCTACCCTTGAAGATGTATAAGATGATATTCTAATAAAATCCGTACCTATCTCTAATTTAGGAACTGGTGCTAAATAACCATCCCTAAAACTAAATAGTAATCTATTTGCATCGTTAAATGTATCATATGCTGATGATTTAACAGCTGAGAAATTAATATGTGCAACGCCTGTGGCTCCACTTATCTGACATCCGATAATGTTATTTGGACCTGCACTACCATTAGCATAGGTACTAAACATATTTTGAAATCCAGTAACACCATTAGCAAGTGAACCAATAGTTCCAAATGCAATACCTTTTGAACCAATATCAGCAACAGTAGGTGCCACACCAAAATGTTTTGTATATCCTATCATATCTATATTTCCGGATGATGTAAAACCACCTAATATAGAACTTGTGATACCTGAATATATATCATCAGTAATAGCGATTTCTTTCCACGTGCTACCATTGTGTAAATTAAGATGGTTTGTTGCCTTATTATAAATAATTGATGCGGTAGTACCATTTATAACAGATGATTGTGTAGCAGGGCTTATTCTAATCATACCATTTTTATAAACCTGTAAACCATCTCTTCTAATAACATCAAATAACTCATCTTGGTATCCAATACCTACTCTAAACACTGTATCAGTATCGATTGTTAAATCTGGTGTACCAGGTACCTCTTCTGCAAATTCTCCAATAACCACTTCACTTTGTGCTTCTGATGTGTTTCCATAACCCATTGCAGCACCAAAGTTACCATTTGCTATACCGCTATTAAAAGCAAGTGAACTTTGACCATTTGCTTCAGCATCTTCACCCATAGCAATTGAATTTGAACCATTGGCATCAGATTGAAATCCCATAGCAACAGATGAATCACCATTACCAACACATCTATAACCAAATGCTATAGAATTATCACCACCTGTGGTTGATTGCTCACCACCTGCAAATGATTTGGAACCGGATGCTTGTGAATTGAATCCCATAGCCATAGAATCAGAACCATTAGCAATAGTTCTATTACCAATGGTAAATGCTCTTGCTCCAGATGGTCCAGATGGTACGAACATACTTGTATTATTACTTAAATCAACTGCGTTAGAACCCAATGTTAAATATCTTGTAGGGTCTTTTCCAATAAGTCTCCAACCAACTCCTATCTTTTCAAGTCCAGTAGGTAAAAATAAGCTGTCTAATTTATCTTTATCATCAGTTATCATTAAACCTGATTGTGTAGAACTTGATGGTGGGATAGTAGCATCAGTTCCAGTATCACTAGTAATAATACCAGATTGAGTTGAACCAATATATCCTAAGTTAGTTGAAGTTGATATATTATCTATCTGGTCTTGTAAATTAATATCCTCTAATTGTAAATCAATAATAGATTGTGTAATAGATACTAAAGATGTAGTTATTCCAGTAATTTCTTGGAATATATTAAAATCATTATTATATAATGTTTGTATTTCACTATAAGCTCCTTGAATATCAGCTTCAATTTCTTGGATAACTAAACAATCTTCTAAATTATCACAAGTCAATGAACCAGTTAAACCAACAATAGCATCAATTTGCTCTTGAAGGTAAATATCTTCTAAAATTAAGTCTTGAATTAAAGGACAATCATCCAATGTTTCACAAGTTAAATATCTACTATAAACAATATCATTAACTTCACTGATAACTTCTGGTGAACCATCAAAAGGAATAGCACAGAAACTTGATTTAAAGACATCAAATACTATTTCCATCTCCCAACCTGCAGCGTAGTCTAATAATGCGTTATTTAAAGGATTTATAACAGGGTCAATAGATAAATCAATACCAGTTTGTCCATCTCTGAACCATATTTCTAAATCAGACAAAATTGAATGTGTGTCAGATAAAATAGTATTTATATTAGCTCTATCTTTTTGTATAATATCGAAACATTTAATGATAACAGACATAGTGTTAACATTACTTCTCATAGCACCAGGTCTTGGACTAACAAAGATTATTGGATAGCTTTCTTCTTCTGTTGCAAAATTAGGCAATTGACCTTCAAAGTCAGAGCCAAATCTTCTAACTTGCATATGTGCTCTTGAAAAAGATTCAATTGCTTGAAGTAATCTAATATATGTTATGTTTGGTGATGCCATTCTTATGTTTATTTTTAATTAATGTATTATGTTCAAATTAATTATCCGGAGATAATTCAGCAGCTCTTGTAATTCTTGCTACTCTGTTCTGTGTATTCGTAACTTCATCAACTCCAACATTAACACTAATATTAATATTATCATTCAATCTGTTTTGAACTGTTTGTGATGCTTGTGCCTCACCACCATTTGCATTCCTGTTATTAGTAGATAGTGTAGGTGTTGCAGCCTCAGATGCACCAGCGAAGTTACCAGTAGGTATATTAGGAGCGGTAGGACCTTGTTCACCTTGATAAGATTGTGAAGATATAGCAGCAATTTGTAAAGCACCTGCAGCAGCAGCTATTGCTGCATAAGCGATACCTGTATATACAGATGATTTAGCACCATCAGCAAATGCAGCAATTGTAGCAGATGCGGTATCAATTACGGCACCAGCTAATCTAAATGCCTTATCTCTAGCAAATTGTTTTTTCTTAACTTGTTCTAATTTTTGATAAGCAGCTAAATCATTTTTATATTTAAGTAACTGATATTTTCTATCAATCTGTTCCTTTTGTAACTCTGATAATCCAACTTGATTCAACTCTCTATTTCTTCTTTGGTCTAATAATGTAGCCTCTGCTTGAGATTGTTGTTGAATTTTATTAATTTTATTCTGGTCTGCTTGGTCAAATAATGTGCTTAGACCGTTTAATAAACTTTGTGCTTGTGATACAGCAGTTGCAAATTCTTGAGCAAATTCTTCAGTAGCTGCTTGTTTTTTAGCAGCTGCTTCTAATTTATCAAGTTCATCTCTCTTCTTTTTAAATTCAACTTTAAGTTGGAACTTTCTTTCCTCACTTATTTTTAAATCTTGTAATTCTCTAAAATAAGCAGCTCTTAATAAACCTCTTTGTTCATCAAATGTTTTTGTAATAGCAGCATCTCTCTTCTCTGATTCGGTACCAGTTTGCTCTAAAATAAATTCATCATAGTTCTTCTGATACTCTATAAGTTTTGAAAAATGCTCTTGTAAATCTTGTTGTTCTTTCTTTTGGTCCTCTAGTCTTTTCTTTTTAACTTCATCTCTTCGTTTAACTTCATCATCATATAATTTCTTATTGGCTAAATCCGCCTGTAATTGTAATTCAGCTGATATTTTTTCTCTTTCGGATTTTAATATACCTTTCGTATTTCTTAAATCTTCTAAGTCTCTTCTTAACTTCTCAGCATTTTTTGCATATTCTTTTTCAAATCCTTCATTCATATTGGATATAACAAGGTCTCTATATTGTCTATCTAATTTCAATCTCAACGCTGCATAATCTTGGTCAAGTTTTAGTTGTTCATCGTTAGCCTTTTTAGCAGCAGCAATCTTAACTACACCTAATTGTGTAGCAAAATTAGCAGCATCTTGATATTGTTTAACTAAATTTTTACCTTGGTCAAATAAAAATTGTGCATCAACTTTATTTTGTGCTCTAGTTCTACCATTTTTTCTCTCATTTAAACTTTTTTCTATTTCTTCAACAGCAGCACCTCTTCCAATAAGAGCTGATATTTCTGCATCACCTTCAATACCTAATAATAATAGTCTATCATTTATTAATTTTTTAGTTATTTGGAAACTATCATCAGCTAATTTTCTTTGTGCTCTTAAACTATCCTCTTCTAATTCAGTAGTGTCTTTACCTGCTGCTTTTAATAAAGCAATTTGTCTAGCATAGAATTGTTCAGTATTGGAAATTACAGTTTCATTAGATGCAATTCTTCTTTTAGCATTTTCTTCTGCTTGTTTTGCAGCTTCTTCTTCTGCGAAAGATGTTATTCCAATAGCATCAGTGAGGTCTTTTAAACCTTCTATTAATAAATTGATAGGTGCCATTAATAAATCAAAAGCTTGTTCTAATATTTTCACCTTATCTTTTAATAATACAATAGCAATAACAACAGCAGCAATAACTGCAACTATAAGAAATATTGGGTTAGCTAATAATTTTATACCTAATTGAACAAAAGCATTACCTAATTGACCAACTACTGTTATTAAACCTTTAAATCCATTTGCTACAGATTGAGGGTTAAGACTTTTTATAGTAGATGTTAAATTTGTGGCAGAAGCAGCAGCACCTTCAAAGTCTAAACTTCTTAATTGAGAACCAATTAATCCAAGACCGTTACTAACTTTCTCAAAGTCAGAACCACCTGAGAATACTTTTATCTGCTCATTAACATCATTAAACTGGTCTTTAAGCGCACCTGCTCTTTTAACAGCAGCTTCCATCTTAGCTGGGTCAATAACATCAGAGTTCTGTAAGTCAATGATGTCATTCTTTGCTTGCTTCAATTCATCTCTTAAACCTTTAAGTCCAGTTGCTTTGATATTAATTTCTACATCCTTAGCCATTATTTTATTGTATATTTTATATTAATGTATTAAACATTTATTATGTTACTGTAGTTACTAAATATTGTAACCAATCAGTTCCACTGGTTTTCTCATATATAACACCACCTGTTAATATATCTTTAGCGTGAACTTTTTGTCCTATATCAACATTTGGATATGTTGAGTTTAAAGTTGCTTTAGATAATGCAGTTGTGGTTGTATCAATAATCGGTTCCATTGTAACAGATGACCAAGTAGTACCATTATGTGTATTAAGAGCATTTGTGACACGATTAAATATAAGTGAGCCCTGTATACCATTTGTAATAGATGATTGAGTAGCAGGCATTATATAGAATGAACCATTCTTATATACTCTGAATGCATCTTGTCTTGTTGTAATTGTTCCAATACCAACTCTGAATTGAGCATCTGTTAAAACAAATCCTGATGCCGAACCTGAAATTGTATTGGCAAAGTTACCAATAACAATTTCAGATAATGATTCTGAGGTAGAACTAAAACCAAATACTGCTGAATTTTCACCATTTGTAACATTTGATTTACCAATTGCAACTGATTGTAAACCATTTGCAGTATTACTAACACCATTTGTAAATGAATAATCACCATTAGATATACAAAGGTTACCAAATGCCGATGAGCCTGAACCATTTGCACTTGAACCATTTGCCGCAAATGATGCTTGACCAGTTGCAGTTGAGTTATTAAATGCAGCGGAATATGTACCGCTTGCGAGTGTATTAATATTTGCAGCAAATGATTGCACACCCGATGCACGACCTGTATTAGCAGCAAATGCTAATGTACCGGCAGCAGTTGAGTTATTTGCTGTAAATGATTGTGTACCTGTTGCACCTTTGGTTGATGAAGAAGATAAAGAAACTGATGCATCAACTGCATTTGAACCTATATCCCCATAATTAGCAGCAACTGCACCGATTAATCTCCAACCTGTTTTACCAGATTCAGTAATCTTTTCAAATCCTGATGCTGTAAATCCAAAACCAGTAGCACCTGTTGGACCTGCATTTCCTTGCGAACCTGTTGCGCCTGTTGGACCAACACCACCACTAACAACAACATTACCAGTTGAATCAAATGGTATTCCATTAACAGATAATCCTAATGAATAGGTTCCTGTTGTGGTGGGCGCCGGTATTTGTATATATGATGTAGTTGTAGGTTCAACAATACTTATATCTGTAAAATTTGAACCACTAAATTGTGTAATTGTTAACTTACCACCGGTTGAACTAAACATATTATATAAACCAGTTGATACAAAATCTCCAGATATAATACTTATACCAGCATCATCTACTCTAAAATTTGTAGTATAATTGGTTAAATCAGTATCAAAGTTTCTAATTAATACGAAAGGTGAAACTGATTGTGTAACACTAATGAATATTTGAAAGTTATCATCAGGTGTAGACGCTGTGCCACCATTATACAATACTGTTTGTAATGTTGGTTTTGTAATACTTGAAACAGTAACACCATTAATAGTTCCACCATCAGAAATGTAGATATTATTAGTATAAAATGTACCTGATTGAGTAGCAACAATATTATTACCAAATATAACTGAATTACTAACTGAACCTGCTATTGTATTTCCTGAACCATATATAAATGAACTATTCTTAACATCATTATTACTACCAAATACAACAGAGTTTTGTGAAACACTATTACTTGAACCATATACAACAGAGTTACTACTGATGATATTATCACTACCAACAATTGTAGTATATTGAACATTTTCAGCAACATAATTTCCTTGACCCTGTAATGTAATATCAAAAGGTGACAGGTTTGTATTCTTAGTTTGGTTAATATCCTTAGTAACTTGACTTAAAAACTTCAATGAGTTATCATTTTTACTCATTCTAAGTGCAGGATTATTAGGAATAAATGGTATCTTTAACCCTGGGTCAATAGAAATCAACTCAACTTTTGTAGGTGAGTTACTATTTGCATCATAATCTATTATCTTATTGATATTCCAATATGAATTATCGATACGAATCTTGTGATTTAATTTCAAGTTTTGTATATCTAACTCATCCAAATTGAAATAAGTGGTTAATAAATCACCATTATTAATTTGATTAAGTGTTCTAGTCCAATGTAGGTTAAATAAATTGTTATTTGTATCAACGAATTGGTCTGTTCTAAACGCTTTTTTAAGTGTTCCGAAGTTAATATCATACGTTGGGTTAGTTGGGTGGTTCCAGTGCGAGATATGTGGGTATACCGAAGCCGTAGCAATGTTAGTCTCACTATTAAAAATCTTATATGAGTTAGGTAAATCAAATTGACCACCATCAATTAGTATTCTAATATTAGTATTTGGGGCTTGTCCATTCCAAATAGGACATACTGCACCTATTGCAAGATTGTGCATTGGTGTTGGTGAGAATATAACATCTTTAACATCTCTTTCTTTAGCATATTCATCTTGGAATGTAAATTCTAATTGACCATATATTTGGTTCCACTCATCTTTATAAACCTTATTAGCATAATCTTCATCTTCTTTATATGTTAATAATAATTTTCTTTTTAACAATTCAGGTAGGAATTGTCTTGTATTATTTTTATCTTTGATAAGTTTCTTAGTCCAATCTTTTATCTCACCTGCATCATAATATTCATCACGTTTAAATATTCTAAGTCTATTACTATTTTCTTTATCAACATCACAATATAAATTAAACATAGTAAAGATAGATTTAATAAAATCACCTTGTTTAATTTCTTTAGGTATAAGTTTCTTCATTTTAATAGGCACATTGAAACCATAATCAGCATCAGCGATAGTTTGTATATCTAAGTGTATATTCTTAATTCTCATTCTTAAATCAGCACCTAATGAATGATTATTAAAGGAGATAGTATCTAAATAACCCTGAGGTGTATTAAAGAAGCTATAAGCAGCAAATTTTGTATTAACTAATAATTGTGTATAAATTTGTAATGGTTGTGTGTTAAGCAAACCAAAGAATGTATTATCAATAGATGCAGTACCACTCGCAAGTATAGTTTCACCAGTTGGGAAGAAGTCACCATCTTGCATTGTTATAGAGGCACCCGGTAACAAACTATTTGTATAGTATGTTTGAGCAGCAGCAGTCATATAAACAACAGGTGTAACATCAACATCAAAAGGTGGAGTCTCCCAACCATTTAAAGGACTATAACGAGCACCACAAAACCAAGTAGGGAATCCAGATTGATTATCAACATACACTTCATACTCTACAGTAAATTTATAATTAACATCCATATTAGCAGATGGTAAATCAGGTGTAAAATATGTTGAAAATGTTGCATTATAATTATCATTAGGGTCATCAATAACAATAGGAATCTGAACCAATTCAGGTTGTAAGGAATTTCCTATTTCACTTCTATAACCATTAGGCGCAACTGGCCAGAAAGGATGATTAAATGACATAGAATAAATAGGATATGCTGTGATAACATTAGTCTGTATTCTTTCAACAGTAGCGTGATATTGCTCAGATTCTTCTTTATCAGTTCTAATAATATCTCCGTTGTAAGGAATAATGAGTTTATCGAATTGAACATCATCATCAAACATAGAATCCCAAACATATGAATATGATGCACCTGAAAATATTCTATCAAAATATACTTTGGCATATATACCTGGAAGAAACTCACTTAAATTAAATTTAGTATCAGATTGTGGGTCATCAGTATAACCTGGATTATAAGGCATAATATATTTGAAACCTTTCTTAATAGTTCCATCAGCAGGGTCAGTAAAACCAATATTTATAGTGCTATCAAATGAATCAATAACATTTGCAGCAGTATAGATGTGATTCATATCATCAACATTAATATCTGTTAATAGTTTAGTATCAATAGCAGTGAAGAAGTCAGTAACAACATCTTTAACTAATGCTTGATATGTTATACCTTGTTGGTAAGCGTTATTATTCTCAACTGTATCAATAGATATAAGTTGCAATAGCATTTTTTCTAATATAACTACACCATTTCTAACAACATTACAATATTGTAGAGTATTTATACCAATGGTTCTTGTTCTAACATTTACATCATAGACATATTTTAAAACTCTATGGTTATTTTTAGTATCTGCAAGTGTAATACTCTTAGAAAATGAACCTGTTTTTTTAGTAACATTTCTAATATCAGCCACATTAAAGTTTAATGGGAATGAACTATCCTCTTTTATATCTAAATATCCTTTATAATCACCTATTAATTGTATTCTGGTTACTGTATTATTCATCTTAATTTTATTTTTTAAATATTGATTATATCATCATTTGCTAATTTAACAGTTAAAACTGCTTTAATTAAAGTTTTATTCTTCTGTCTTATTGGGATATATTCCTTAGCCTGAACGATACAAGCATAATAGAAGCCACCTATTTTAAGCCAAGTATATGGACTTGATACCAACTCTTTAAAGTAAACAGACATCTCATCCGTCATCCAGTTTGTATTCAACTCATATTCGGTAGAAACATTTATATTGGTGTTGACCGAACCACCTTTGCTACTATCATAAGTATAACCATCAGGTGTCATATTAACATCAAACTTTTGTTTGTAAGTATCTCTTGTAACACTCATAGTTTCGGTAGACCTTAATTGAAATGCATATGAGGCAATAGAACCCATTCTATCCATAAAAGCAATTTCATATTCTTCTATCTTACATCTATTATCCATCAATAAGGTATATAACTTACTAGATGGGAAAAATCCACCAATAGAGATATAGAAGTATAATTTACCAAACTCTGTTAGGAAACCTAATATTTCAGGTGAAACATTAAATTGTCTAACCATAATACTTCTATTAGTTGATTGTGTTGCTATTGTAACCGAACCTAAATTTACAGGTTGGTCATTCTCATCAAATGCAAAATAAACTAAGTTAGTATCTATATTTTGATAAGGTATATATGCTGCGTAATTTATATACAAATTTTGTGTAGGTGTAATATAAAAGTTATCGGGTAGATTTGTCAACATCTGAACATTAGAGAAAGTAAATGAGCCAACGTTTTCTTCAAGAATATAATTATCATCATTATAGAATCTTAAATCTTGTAATTGTATTGCTCCATTAAACGCTGTAAGATTCTCTAACGCATTTAAATTATCATAAGCAACATTTCTACCATCAGCATAAGTTACTGTCCCATATTCATTAACAGAACCAATTGAGAATGGTGGTTCATAATCTATAACAATAGAAGATAAGTTTGGTACTGCTACAACAGTGTGAAGTCCATTAATATTTCTATCCGCTTCTGACATAGTTCCTGTAACAATACTAATTTGGTCACCGATTTGGAATGTATGAGGTACAATAATATTATCCTGATATAACATCACATAATTTTCATAAACATCACCTTCACCATATTTTTCATAAGTATCATAAACCCAACTTGCTTTATATTCTTCACCAATACTCACCGTATAATTAACATAACTATTAGGTGCCTCACCACTTAAATAGTTTATTTCATTAACAAAGTCAACTGTAGTCAGAGTAGATAACATTTTACTAATATCTGTATAACCTGAACCATCTACATCAGGATAAGGTGTAAGTGTTGAACCAATCTGCTCACCTGTTTGATAGTTGTAAACATTAACTCTATATTTAAAGTTATCATTTGTAAAGTTTGTTGACCTGAATTTAAATTCCATTGGGTTATATACAGGTGTTAAAGCCATAGGTCTACTTATAACGCTAATAGAGCCATCATTTTCAGTTAAGTAGTATATATTCAAGTAAGAAGGAATATCAACGATGTCATCATATGTAATAACTTCTTCTGGTGTTGTTAAGTAAGTAACTTCAATAGTGTCACCAACAATTTTATAATGAACGTTAGGACTTGTATTGTATCTTGTTAAGTTATCATATGTATTTTCTTTAGTCGCAGTCATATCAACACCAATCGCAATACTATTTGTGCCTGATGATACTGTCAGTATATTTGTAAATGAACCTGCTAGTATATAACCATCATTAGTTGTTAAAGGTGTAGCAACATTTACATTGTTGGTAAAATTTGTATAACTTACATCAGATAATATATTTCCGGTTGAGTCAACTTTAACAGCACGACCAACACTATCACCATTCATTGTGGTAAATTGGCCAACAATAATAATATTTCCCACATTATCTACTTTAATATCTTTAACAATACCATTGAAATCTAATATCAAATCATTCTGAATAATTCCATTAGAATCCATCTTAACGAAACATCTTCTAGACTCACCGTTATAAGAATCAAAATAACCACCAACATAATAATATGAACCATCAACAGCAATTGCATTAATACTTGTACCAGGTGGGAAACCTGATTGAGTTGGATTAAAGTTAGAATTTCTATAACCGGCTGGTGTTAATTTAACTAAACCATAAACATATTGTGTATTGAATTTACCAAAAGAACCACCAACTAATATACTATCATCAGCAGGGTCAACTTCGATTTCATAAACATCACCTAATTGAAAGCCATATTGAAGATTATAATTGAACCCTGACCCCGGTGCAAGAACATTACCATCCATAGAACCATTTTCGTTAAGTTTAGTTAGTCTGTTTGTTGCGATACCATTATAAGTAGTGTGAGCACCACCAACAATAAGTTTACCATCAGAAAGAACTTTTATTTTATTAATGGATGAATTAAATCCAGAACCAACATTAAATGTAGGGTCATAATATCCATCAGTTTTCATTCTAACAATTCTAGGTGAAGAATAACCTTGAACCACTGTGAAGTCACCACCTGCATAAACATATTGATTTGATGGTTTTATACCTAAAGTTCTAATTCCACCACCAGAACCACTTGAAAAGAAGTTATTAGCGAATATGGTTGAACCTGTAGAACTAATCTTTACAATTGCTTTTGAGTAATTTCCATTATAATATGTGAAGTCACCACCAACATAATAAACTGAACCAGAAGCACCTGCGACATCATAGACATCACCATATTGTATACCAATATCTGTTGGGTTAAATATAGTTGTATCAACTGCTAAGTCTGAATCTGTCTTAGCTATTCTACCAATTGATTTTTTAGTATTGGATGCAGTGGAGAATATTTTATCAACACCAATTATACCACTATCATATTGCAATGGTGTGTTATTATTATATATGTAATATGAGAATGTCATACCATCTTGTGGTTGGTCTACGAATTCAAGGTATAATTTTCCAATCATTGTTTATCTTTATTTTTATTAATGTATTTAAATATTATTTGTTAGAATGACCACATCGGACTTGAGTTGTGATGAACTCTTTTTATCTGCATCACAGCATATCTGACGGCATCCATAATATCATCATATTCTTTTACTACTTCATCTGTAATTCTATCACCACTTTTCTTCCATTTGTAATTATGGTACTCTTTCTTTAAAGCATTATCATATTCAGATGCAAATACTTTAAATGTTTTAACATTATTAATACCTGGTTTAACATCTTTATTGGCGTTCTGTGTATTAAAACCTCTATCCCTTAATTCAGCAATTGCCTCAGGTCTTGCATAATCACACATAATCTCATTATTCTTATCAACTCCTAACTCTTCCATTAAATCAGCCATTTGTGAAGCATATAAACCAGGCTCACATATTACTGTTTCAATAAATATTTCATTATCGTGGTAGTATACCTTAACTAATGCTGTATCGTGATTGAAACCATAGTCCATCCCATATACATAATCAACAAAGTAATCTGGTTTAGATAGTAAGAACGTCCAATTATTATAGACATTCAGTTTAGATATAGCCTTCTCACCAAGCGCATAGATTTGATATAAGGCATCATCTGTTTCTTTTAATCCTTCGATAGCATCGATGATTGGTTGTTCAAGGAAAGGGTTATCTTTATATGTAGATTTGATAATAATTTTATTATCTTCTGGTAGTTCATATATCCAAGAATCATTCTCAGATGGATTATAATCAACAATAAATTTACCACTAGTTCTTAAATTCAACTGGAAGAAATCATCATAAAGTAATTCATTCGATTCATTCGCCCAACATAAGTCTCTCTTTCTACCTCTCAGTTTTTGTTCATCATCTGTAGAGAAGAATTCAACAAAGGTTCCATTCTCAAACGTATAGATGTTACTAGTCTTATTATGATTCTTTGCTTTGTATAATTCCATATCATTCATAACAGCGAAGAAATCTCTCATAACAGTTGCACTTAATGCAGGCATTGACTTTCTTACAATAGATACAATCTTCTTTGGATTAGTCAAACACCATATGATAACTAACTGACAAAGCGACCACGTCTTTGATGAACGTGAGCCGCCTTGATTGACTATAAATCTTTTATCACCTTCAAATAGAGCATTGTAGTTCTTTTCGAAAATGACTGTAGCATTAATCTCCATTATTATCTTTAGGTTTTACTATTGTTATTTTAAAATCTTTTGATGTATCATTGCTAATTATTACTTCAGGTTCATTGTAACCTAACATTTTATTAATTATCTCAATAGATTTTAATGAATATGAAATCTTATCATTTTTATTAGCATTTTTAATATCCCATAAATCTTGTAAAATCTCTTCTTTAGTTATCATAACTCTATCTTTTAATTCAGCTTTTGCAATCTTTACCAACTCTTGAATGTTAGGATTTGCAAGTAAATCAGATGCAGAACCTCTAGCAGCATCATATGATGCATCAGGATATATTTTCATATATGCCCTCGTCCCATTAAATCCATTTGCAGTATATTCATCAACAAACATTTTATGTTTATCACTTATTTCCATTATTATATTCCTTTAAATTTTATTATTCTTGTAAACATAGATTTAAATCCATTTTTATAGTAATATTCATAGTCACTTTCCTTAACAGATGTAGTGTCTAATGTAATCTTTTTGTCTTTGTGAGTAAGTGTAATTATAACACCTTTATACTCATCTTTTAATTTTAATCTCATATCTTTTATTTATTAATGTATTCTATATAGAATTGATATATGTCTTTTTTCATTTCTCTAATGTATTTACTAGCTGCATCCTTATTGATATTGAAGTGTTTAGCCATATCTACACCCTTTGTAATTCCTTTAT
>ERZ650304.544-NODE-544-length-19111-cov-24.522250_pt1 | contig 19111 bp, 23 predicted proteins | sample MGYA00376240_ERZ650304 | MGnify/ENA primary metagenome ERZ650304 (study PRJEB26733, sample SAMN07839271) | wastewater metagenome | biome: small river; feature: stream; material: water | place: USA: North Carolina | collected 2016-03-01 ... | reverse complement strand
TAAAATATGTAGGTAGTATGTAGTTTCTATATAAATATTTTTTTATATAAAAACAACCACATAAATTTGTCTCATAATTAAACGGCAATAATGCCAAAACAACAAACTTATTTTTTATTATTATGTCAGTTTCAGTTTTAAATTCATTTGAAGTTTCAGAACTTTGTAATAAATTAGGTATTACCTTAGCTCACCATGTAATCACACCCGAGCAGCAAGCTAAAATCGAATCTACTATTTTAGTAGATGTAAAAGAGACTAAAATCACAGACGATGGAGAAACTTATGAGTTGCGCCTCGAAAAGGCTACCTATAATGGCAAATTCATTAGGGGCGCATTTTTTGTAAATGGAGAGTTGCATGAGGGTCTATATATGAATGAAAGAGATTACAATGAGTGCCTTGAAGATAATTTTTGATTAGTCATAGCGTAAAAAGCAGCCTACTAAATTTAGTAGGCTGCTTTTTTATTCTATAATAGCTACCCAAAAAAAAACACATTGTAGGTTAATACAATGTGTTTTTTATTAGCATTATTTAGACTATCTTACTACATTTATTTTATATCCAGCGTTATTCAAAACGCTAACAATCTCATTCGTATAAAACCACCCTGCATGGGTAGGTTGTTTATAGAAGTCGTCTACATCGTCAAAATAGTCCTGTTGCGCTTTTTTTGAATGATAAGTGCCGTACTTCTTTATTAAAAGAAATATATTTTCAGGAAGGCGTTCTAAAATAAAAATGCCAAAATCGCCATCAACTGCTTTGATTTCTGCGCCTTCTAAGATTTCTTTTTTACGCAATTCAATCGCTTTATTTTTTACAGCTTCGTGGTCTTCTACTACACAGCCTACATTAGCACCCCATTTCATTAGGTACTGCTCATATTTTGAGCCAATTATCTTTTTTATATTGTTGTTTTTTACAACAAATTTCTTAATACTATCTAATTCATTTGCAGGAATAATTTCGCTATTGAAAAACGGCTTATATTCTACTGTTGTAAGATAGCCAGATACGTTTATGGTATTAGGTATGAATTTCGTTTTTTTGCTTGAATCAGTGTAAGTTACTTGTGCTGTGATTGACATAATATTGATTAGTTTTAAATAAAGCACCGTTGCCCTATTTGTTGAAACAAAGGTATTAGGTTATTTCCATATAAAAAAATATTCATAAAGAAACTACATGTTTATGTATCCACTTAAACATACTTAATAGTTATACAAACAAACCACCTGTTATTTGGTTATATATGTATAATTATACAAATATGAAAATATTTATCATTACATTTCTATTTCTTGCTACAATTAATTGTGTAGCGCAAATGCCTACTACCATAAAAGTGGGCGCAACATCTGAAATTGTTATGGATAGCATAACTATCTATCAATTTGATGCTGTTTTTGGAAAACCTACTGTTGAGGTTATTGCAAATGGCAGGGCTATTATGTGCCATGAGATATATAGGAACGATGCAATAACCTACACTTTTGAGGAGTACAAAGGGGTAGGCTACGTAAGGAAAACATTTATTAAAATTGACAAATAAAACCCTCACTAAGTGCGGTGTTTACAGCCTTGTACAACTTTTCAATAGAAGGTAGTTCGAGGCTTTTTACTATACCTGCTATTGTATTTAGGGCTGCTATGATTACGATATTTGCCAAATCGCTATTTGTAATCATGTACTTATACATATTTCTCAATACTTCTTTTGCAGCAACTACATTTTTTTGCGCAATTGAATAAGCAGCAACATTATTTTTAGCAATTCCCTTTTCAACACAATGAAACATATCAAACAACTTGCCACTATATGCAGTTGCGTATTTCTTACAACGCAAGCTACCATACACACGTTTAAGTGCATATCCTATTGTGCAACCTGTATTGCGCACTCTATCCCATGCAGTTGTAAAAATTTCAGACTTTGTCATAATATTGTTTGATTATGCCTCTAATACGACTTAACTACATAAAAAGTTTTATGATTATACATAAACCACATAAACATGTAGTCTAAAACATTATTTATATGCTTTTCGTTATAAGGTTTAATTTAATTACAAAATGAATATAGAAGAAACAAAAGCAGGTTTAACCGCTAAGATACAAACATGCTATAAGGAACAGCGTACAACGTATGTGAAAGTAGCAAAAGTTATGCAGGATAAGGGTATTAATATTTCTGCTGCAACAGTGGCAAATATTATCAAGGGCGCAAATACTACCAAAAACAAAAAAGGCGTTGCTATTCGCAGCGTTTCTTTGGAGCGTTTATTTCAGATATTTGAGGCATTAGGCGCAAAAACGGGTTTAAATATTGAATATCCTATTGATAGATTCAAAGGTGATAGAATTACAGAAATACCTGCACATATACGTCCTATTTTTGAGCAAAAGATATTAGAGTTAATGCAAGTAACGGGCGATGTTTCAAATGATAATGTACGTATTTTCCGCACAAACTACATTAATAAGTATGTTGATTTTGTATTTAAAGGTAAAAATAAATATGCGGCATATTTTAAAGAAGCGAAATTAGAACTGCCTTTATATTGATACATATTTATGTAGATATAATTATCTTAAAAACAAAATAAATACTTTTTCGTTAAAATGCTTATTACACACTTAATAATCATTTTTATGAAAAAGTATTTTTTTATTATGTTTTTGTTTTTCGCTATTTCGGGGTTCTCACAAAACTTTGTGGATAATAGTGATAGTTATGAGTTGTTTGGAATAGATTCGTTAGGAAATGACATACGCAATGGTAAGTATAGGGAACGTGTGCATTTTAACGATGGTACTTGGTATGACTGCCATTATACACAAACAAATGACGATGGGCATACATTTGCAATAAGGGAGTTTAAGCAGGGTGATGGTGTAGTCAAATCAACACATTTCTGCGCAAAGGAAAAGGTTAGCCATGTATCGAAATTGAGATAATACCTACATAAAAGTGTAGTAAATCTATAAATATTTTTTTATTTCAAAAGAACCCGTTACCTTTGTTTTAATAAATAAGGTAACGGGGCTTTATTTATAATCACTTATTTTATGAAAAAATTATTAATAACAAGTAAAACTACATTTGGAAGCGTGCATCAAACATTCGTATGGTTTGTAAATCCAATCACAGATAAGGTAGCCATAATTGATATAGCTACGCAAAAAGAAACAATATATAAGGAGGAGAAAATACGTTTCTCTTTGCGTGCAGATAGAAAATTAATAGGGGCTTATGATTGCGATAATGCAACTGCGAAACTCGTAATTTTGGGTGGCGGTAAAACAATTTTTGTAGGGTTTAATGGTTTGCAAGATTATGACTATGAAGATGAAACTGTAACCTTTGTAAGGATTAATAGCAAATGGGCTAAAAATGAAAAATTAGCCTCAATGGGACAATATGTTGATATAGAAACCGCATATGATATAGCTGTAAAAAAGAATCTACCGAATTTGGCGGAAATAAAAGCTGACTATGTAAAATATATGTCAGAAAAAGACCAGAAAGCAAAAGAGGTAAAAGAAAAAAAAGAAGCATTTGAGAGAATTTTAGTTCTCGAAAAAATGTCGAATGAATACGAAAAAAACGAAAAACTAAAACACCCTGCGCTTTCTTTTAATAAAGATAAAAACCTTCATTCCTTTACAGTACACGAAACAGGGACATGGGGGTTATCTAACGATAGCGGTTTCATTGGTAGAAAAGAGAAAATCCAATATATAGAAACAGATAACGAGATTCTATTAGAAAAGGCTGTATCAGAATTGGCTTATAAAGGAGATAAGCCTGTGTTTTGGCTATTGAGAAATAGGCTCGAAAGAGTGAGTTACTCGATAGATGGCGAAATGGCAATAGCTTACGGTGGGCATGACCATAATGGCAAACCAAATAGAATCGTAACCAATTCTTTATGTGATTTTTACGCCAAAATATATGCACTTGGTTTCATTTGGGTAGAAGGCGTACTATATGAAAAAGTCCCATTCAAGGGTAAAGTAGTAGATAGCTTGCCCGAAGAGTTTTTTATAGGATAATAAAACAAAAAACGCTGCATAACTTAATATGCAGCGTTTTTTATATCTAAGCAAAATTAGTCTATTACGATATTTGCGCCCTCTGCTTGTGCATCTAAAATATCACTATCGTTTTGAATAGAACTATTTATATTTATCCTTAATCCAGAATAAGTGCAACCATAAAAAACCCTATTATTTCCAGTAGTTGCGCCTAATGTAGTAGCAGCCAAAATACTTATTAATGTTGCGGCAGTACAGCCTTCAAAACAGCTATCCCCTATACTTGTGGCATTCTGTAAATCTACATTAGTAACAGATGTACAGCGTTTAAATGCGTTCACACCTGCCGTTAAAGCAACCGTAAAATCAAAAGCAGTCATAGAACTACAACCTTCAAAAGCAGATTCCGCTACATTTTCCAAATTAGCCATGTTTATAACGTGCAAGTCATAGCAATTTTTAAAGCAACTCTTCTGTGTAGTAGTTGCGTTCACTACATTAGCGGTTTCAAGCAATATGCAACCCTCAAATGCGCTTTCGCTAATAGTTGGTAATGATTCAAATTCAACAGAAAGTAAAGCACCGCAATCCTTAAATGCCCTTGCACCCATTTTGACCAAATTAGGCATATTTATCGTTTCTATTGCATTACAGCCTTCAAATGCAGAGATGCCAATATTTCGCAAACTACTAAAACTTGGAGAAGGAATAAAGCCTATACAGTTTTTAAAAGCATTGTCGCCTAATGATATTAAATTTTCGCCAAAATAGTTATTTACAAAGTTAGTACAATCTAAAAATCCGTTCTTTGGAATAGATGTAAGACTTGGCAGTAACGTTCCAGTTAGCGATGTTGCATTTCTAAAACAATTTTCGCCTAATGACTGTATTTGTCCTGCCCAATCAACTATTTCAATTACTTCCGTATCATTCAAAAAGGCATTTACCCTAAAACCAGTAGGACGTTGTAGATTAAAGGCTACCATATTGCTCTCACTACTGAAATTCATTATAATAGTCTCATTGCCAGAATTGAGTTTTGGCTTTATGTAAGCCTCAAATGCAGATTGTGTACTATAATCGCCACTTGTGAATGACATGTAAATTGCGCCTTCTGTATAAGAGGGCGTAAACAATACTGTTTCAATAGTTTTTCTATTTATTCGCATTGTTTTTATTTCACCCTCATTAGGCGTACCTAAATTTGATAGTCGTTCAAATTTACCATTTTTTGAAGCAAATCCTACTAATACACTATCAGACTTACCGCCTAATTCAAGTGCTTTTTCCTGCGGAAAAAAGTAAAGCACTCTATTATTCTCGTCTAAGGGTAAATCCTCGTCATAAACATCTCTCATTCTTTCGAGGTAGTCAGCAACTGGAACATGCCCTACATACCTAATAGCCCTATCAACAAATCTTGAAAATTGCATAGTATTATATTTTTTATGCAAAAGTATATCTATTGCTTGCAAGTTGTACAACGCACATATAAGCAATATATCTTTTGCGTTTATTTTTACATTATTCTATTAATAAAACACATTTGCCCCTGCTGATTGTATTTGAGTTATATCTAAATCAGAAGCAATAGCACTATTAATATAAACAGCTAATCCTATGTAAGTCATATTATCAAATACGCCATTATTATTAGAATTATTGCCACAAGATGTTACAGAGTTCATGCGTATTTGCGTACAACTTGTACACCCATTAAAGCAATTATTTCCCACAGATGTGGCAGATTCAATATTAATTACTTCTAATGCACTACAATTATGAAAAACCCTTGCACCTACGGTAGTTACTGCTGTATAGTGTACATTATTTAATGTAGTGCAACCCTCAAATGCAGAATCACCAATATTTTGCACTATATCAAATGGGAAAATATATGCACTCGTACAACCTTTAAACGCACTATGTTTAACTTCTAAGGCATTATTAGCAGTAGGTTCAAATAATGCAGTACAGTTCTCAAATACATTATTTTCAAATATCTGCAATACATCAAATGCAAAGCCTTCTAATGCAGTACAACCTTTAAACCCACTTGAACCTATTGTTTCAAGTAAGGGACAAACGGCATAATCAATCGTAGTACAATTTAAAAACGCTTCTGTACCGATTGTAACCACTTTGTCGAAAAATGTAGGTGTTTGCAAGATTGTGCAATACGCAAATGCAGTAGTATTAATATCCGTTACAGCACCAAAAGTTGCATCTGTTAGTCTATCGCAATATGAAAAAGCACCAACAGGAATTTCTGTTACAGAAGGAAGATTTACGCTAACAATATAAGAACTACCAAAGCAATAATCACCTATTGCCGTTATTTGTCCTGCACTATCAATAACATTAATAACGTCTGCGGTTTCCCCAAAAGCACTTGATGGGATAGAAGTATTTGCAGCTAAATCGAAATAAACTATATTTCCATTTGAGGAGAAATTATTTATTACGGTACTATTTCCACTTGCTAATTTAGGCTTAATAAAGTCCGAAAATGCAGATAAAGTATTGTAATTTGCATTATTGAAATCTATTTGAAAAGCACCCAAAGGGGCAGTATCAAACATTACAGCCTCAATTTGCTTATTGCCAAAATTGAAGGTTTTTATTTCTGCATTATTAGGCGTACCAATTGCGCTAAGGGTTTCAAAATTACCATTTTTTGTAGCAAGTCCTACCAAAGCGGCTGTTTCTATGCCAGATATTTGCAGTGCTAATTCCTTTGGAAAGCAATATACTACCCTATTATCCTCACTAAAAGGCAAGTCGTCAAAGTATGTGGCTTGCATATTTGTCATAATGTTGCCTATATCTATGCTTGTTAGGTATCTAAGCAGCCTATTTGTAAATCTAATAAATTGAAACATGGTATTTTTTAATGCAAAATTATAGCTATTGCTTGTAAGTTGTACAATGTACAAGCAAGCACTATATTTTTGCGCTTATAATCATACAGATATGGCACTAAGGGCTAAATTTAAGCTAAATATAGAGCAATTTGAGGCACGAATAAGAGTGAATCAAAATGCTTTTGTAAAGCAGATGATTACAGATGCAAGCGAATATTTAGCAAGAAAGATACGTGAGGATATTATTAGCGGTCAGTATGTAGGTGTAAGAACAGGTAGATTAAGAGAAGGTACAAAAGCAGAAACACAAGACTATAAAGCAGTCGTTTTTTCTGAAATGGATTACACAAAGTATGTTCTTGCATGGTCGGAAGGTAAGTATGGAAAAAGCTATTTAGATATGGCAATTTCCTTATACGGTGGTAATATAGTAAAAACAGTACAAGAGGAGGCGAAAAAGATTTATGGCAAAAAATATGTTTATAAAAATCCATTTACATGATTAATAGATGGCAATTAGATAATGAGTTAGGTAAGGTTATTGAATCTGTGTTAAACTGCGATACAATAAACCCCCCGAACCCTGCTTTTGTAGGACTGCCAAATCCAGAAAGAATGTATAATGTTGTAAATGGCAGAAAGTTATATAAGTGCGAACACAAGTCAAATATACAACTTTACTTGTATAGTGATAATGTAAATGAAGATAGTGATTCAAATTGCCAAATATTCACAGAATCAGATTTCATAGTAGGTATTATTAGAAAGAAAGATGTTTTTATTCCTGAATTTAATACCGTAAAATCTGCTATTTCTTATTTATTTGGAGAGTCTTCATTATCATTTACTTACGATACACTCACAAATGGAATAGTTACAGTTGAAAATGCAATGCTTGGTGATTTTGGTATAAATAATATAGATATTCGTAGTACAGCAAAGCAAAGTGATGAATGTGGTGTTTTTAATTTCGAGTTTTTAATAAGATTTAAACTTTATTTTCATAATTAATATATGACAAACCAAGATACAGCCCAAATAACGCCGTATGATAATTACGCAATATTTGAGCCTACCCCAAATATAGCAAGCGATAATTATACCCCTAAAAAACAAAATGCAGCCGTTTTGTTTGGTATTTATGGTGGTTTTCAGTCAAGACGTTACCCTAACTTGCTTTTTACGCAAGGTGTACTTTGTCATTTAGCAGAAATAGCCCCTATTTCAGGCGAGGCATTAGATGAAATGGAAAGCGTTGAAGTTGGAAAGGAAAATTACAAATCAAATAGGGGCTATAATTACAAAACCACATTAACCGTTAAGGGCGATGCTATACAAGGCATTGCAGCTATTGTAGGTTTTGATTTTTCAAGCCATGCAGGTAGTCCTTACGGTGGCTTTTTAAGTAGCGGAAGTATGCCTATCGCAGGTGATTATGGTATTAGAGGGTGTTTAATTGTGCATAGCACAAATGATTCAAAAAGAATGAGAATATCAAAGGTTCTTACACAATGTCGTGTTTGGATTACAAATATGGCTACGGAGCAGGAGACATATACAGTAGAAATTGAATCAAAAGGGCGTGCTATTCCTACTGCAAATGGGAAAATGGTTGTTATGGAGAACTTTCTTGATAATCAGAATTTAGGTGGTACAATTATCAATGCTTTTGCACCCGATGGCACTACTACTGTTTTTAAAGTAGGTAATGGAAATGAATCTTTGTTAGGGGCATCTTTGCCATCAGGTACAGGCTTGCCATTATGTCCTATTAATGATAAGAAAACACCATTAGGCGTAAATCCTTATGATGTAACAGACCCTTTTTATTGGTTTGTAGAAATATGCAGAAATGGCGTACCGCTTACACCTGACGAGGTTATTAGCTATGATTATGCAACGGGCGAACTTACATTAGCAGTTGCTCCTGCCGATGGTGATTCACTTACACTTGTATATATTCTACCAACTGGCGCACCTGCATTTAAGCCAAATCAATACTACTATGTGGGAGAAACGGTAAAATACAATGGAGACTATTATACATGTAATACAGCGTATGCAGGGGCTTGGATTGCTTTAAATTGGACTGTAATACCTTCGCCTTACGTAGGTGTTGAATGGAGACCGCACGCTTATGGTAAGGGTGCAGGTACAATGGAAAATCCAACATATCCTACATTTATGGGCTATTCATGGACACTCAAAAATCAACAACTATAAATAAATAATTAACAACCGCAAAATGTTAAGAATCACAGACTTTTCAGGGTACGAATTAGTGCCTTACAGACACGAGGTTATTAGGAATGGAAATATTGATACAAATAAATCGTTAGGCGATATTTTCATTCCTAAAATTTCAATTCTTGAGTATGAGAATATTAAGAAGGAAATTCGTTTAAGTGCGTTCAAACTTGCAGAAAAGCAGTTAGCGGACTTGAAAGAAGACTTGAATGTGCCTATTCCAAAGGAAACAGAATTTAAAGACCCGTTAGGCTTTTGGACTTACAAGGCAAAACCACAAACTGAATACGAGGCAGAATTGCATGGTTCTACCCTCACAAATGCAGCTATGTTTTTGCATACTATTTTCATTTGTGATAGCGAAGGTAAACCTATTTGTCCTTACACAGAAGCACGTGGCGAAATATTAGAAAATAGGGCTTCTTTGTATGCTAAATTGCTTAGTGCTAACGGATTTATGGAAGAATATCAGTATATTTTACTTAATCTCGAAAAGCCTGAAAAAGAGGAGGTTTTGGATAGTAAAAAAAAGAAATAACGCAACATATTGCGATGTATAAGGCTTATTCAAAGTACGCAAAGTTTATGAATCTATCAATTATAGATAGTAGCTTTTTGGCAGTAATGGGAAGCGATGCAGGTAAGATTATACGGCAATGTGTTGATGAGCAACTAAGTGATGAGCATGATATACAAGTTAGGTACACGCTTTATTTTCAATGGGCAATAAATATCTTAGGTGCTATTGTAGATAGTATTTTAGGTATGTTTAACTCAAATTATCAATCAGGTATGGCAGAAAGATTAAAGCCTACTATGCTTATTGAATTGGAAAATAAAGGTAAAGTACAACCCCAAAAAAACAACCATAATTTAGATACATTTTCAGAAGCACTTTGGGACGATTAGTATATAAGGGGAAAGATATAATAGTCTTTTCCCTTTTTTAATGAAAGAGTATTATGGCAGAAGATATATTATTTAGCGTGCAGATGACAGGGGTTGATGCTTGGATAGCCCAAACATCAAAATTAGTGTCTGCTACAAATACTGCATTTGCATCTATTAAAATTCCTGATTTGTCATTAGGGAATCAGGCAGAAATGCTTAAAAATATCAATAAGTTAGTAGGCGACCTAAATAAGGGATTTTCAGGAATTAAAATGCCTAAAATTCCTGAAAGCCCCATACCTACAAAATCATTCAGTTTAGCGACTGCAAATGTAGGTGAGTTGCAAAAAGAATTAACGAAATTACAAAAACAATTTTCGGGTGGCGATGCTACCTATATAATAAAAGTAAGAGAACGCCTCAAAGATTTAAGGGTGGAAATGGGTGCGGTTTCAAGAGAATCTTTTACGGAAAAGTTAAAAGGTGCTTTTGGTGGTGCAATTAGAGAAGCAACAGACTTTAAAGGCATGTTGTTAGGTGCTGTTACAGGTGGCGCAATCGTAGCAGGGGCAGCCCAAATAGGAAAAGCAATATTCGATGTAGGGAAATTTGCAATAAATAGTGCAGCGCAATTTGAGAGTTTACGTGCAAGTTTAGATGTAATTACAGGCAGTACAGCCGCAGGTGGCAAATTATTTCAACAGTTTCAAACGCTTGCAAGTACAAGCCCTTTTAATTTTGATGATGTTGCGGAACAGGGGACAAAGTTACTTGCAATGGGGATACCTATTGACGATGTAACTAATCGTTTAAGTAGGATAGGGGACGTTGCGGCAGGTGTAGGTAGGGAAAAATTACCTTCAATTGTTTATGCGTATGGGCAAATTAAGGCGCAAGGCAAAGCAATGGCTGGCGATTTATCTCAATTTATTAATGCAGGTGTACCAATTATCGAGGAGCTTGCGAAGGTATTAGGTAAGCCAGAAGCAGAAATAAAGAAACTTGCAAGTGCAGGTAAAATAGGTTTTAAAGAAATAGATGCTGCTTTGATTAATATGACAAGTAGCGGTGGTAAATTCTTTGAAATGATGAAAACACAAAGTAACACATTTGAAGGTTTATGGTCTTCAATGGAAGATAGTTTTCAGATTTTAGGGGCGCAATTAGGTCAAGCGTTATTACCATTAGCAAAAGAAGTTGTAATTACTATTACCGATTTAATCAATGGTATTGTACAACTAACACAAACAGATGGATTTAAGAATTGGGTAAATGGAGTTGCAGAAAGTTTTTCTAATTTAGCGGCAGGTGTAAAGGTTGTTGTTAAGGGTTTTGACTTGCTTGAAACGGCTTCCGAAAAAGAAAAAAGTAAGGCTAAGGCAGGCACGCAAGATAATACATCTCCTTACGGCACTGCGATAAAATCAACTATGTATGCAAATTTTCCTATCCTTACAATGGGGGTAGATGTATTACAGGGCTTAGGTAAGGTTGAGAAAAAAACGCAAGAAATAAATGATAATTATAGAAAAGTAGAAGAGTCTTATACACAACTTGAAAGAGGCTTAACTACATTAACTGAAACGGATTTATCACAACTTTCTGCGGAGGGTAAAGCTGTATTAGATACATGGGGTTTTGTCGGAGATGCTGTTACAACTGCTGCTACTAAAATACCACCTGCCGCAGAGTTTGCGGCAGGTAGTATAGGGGCAATTTCGCAAAGTTTAACAGATGCAAAAGACAGGCTAAATAAAGTTGGCGCAGGTAGCGGCGCATTTGCGGCAGTTGCAAAAGAATCTATTGCACTTGAAAAGCAACTAAAGGCTATAAATGATAGGCTTGCTTTAATGGCTACAAATAGCAATAGTTTAGAAGGTTTGCAGCTACGTTTATCGCAAATGGAATCTAAATTACGTGAAACCAGTGCAAGTAGTAGTACTTTTGATAAATTAGCGCAAGGGGTTGTTAAATTTAAAGATGAAATTGAGGCACTTCAAAATAGGATTAAGGCATTTGAGAACGTAAAAGGTAGTATTAATGATTTGAACTTTCAAATACAGATTATTAATAATCAAATCAATAAGCAAGCCCCAAATAGCGGCTTAATTCCTTCGCTTGTAATGCAAAGTGTTGAATTAGCAAATAGGCTAAAGGCGATTCAAGATAATATCAAAATGTTATCTTTTGCCCCTAATACCTTAGAAGCCTTAAACTTTCAATTATCGCTTACAAATGAGAAGTATAATAAAACAACCGACCAGACTATTTTCAATCAGATAGCAGTTGAAGCACTTGCAACAGAAAAGCAAATAGAATCATTAAACAATAAAATAGCAAAAGCAAAAAGATTAGCCAAAGGCGATGGTTTGCCTTCTATTTCTGGAATAACTAATTTGCCATCACAAGGGCAGGTTTCATCTATTGTTGGTAGTGCTTTTGTAGGCGCAACTCCAAACTCTATCGCTTCTGAAAACATTATGCTTGCACCACAAGCTGATACATCGGAACTTGATAAATTGATTTCAAAATTAAATGAGGTTGATAATAAAGCGTTAGGTACTCAAAGAGGGCTTATAGATTCATTTGAAAAAATAAGAGAATCTGCATTTCAGTCATTAGGTAATGGACTTGCAGAAACAGCAACTATGTTTGGTAAAGGAATAGGGGATATGGTTATGGGAGTTGCTTCTTTTGAAGATGTATTGGAGCAGGCATTAATTTCATTAGGTAAAACTATCTTAGTAGAAATACCAAAGGTTATAGGAATGGGATTGGTACAGGCTGCATTTTCTCCTGCAATGATAGCTACTTTTCCTGCATCATTGCCCGTTATGATACCTTTATTAGTGGGTGGGTTGGCTTTATTAGGGGCGAGCGGTCTTGCTGGTAGTCTATTAGGTAGTGTAGGTAATAAGTCAAAAAGCAGTACGAGTAGTACGCCAAATGCAAACCAAACACTTTCAAGTGGAAATGTAGGTGCAACAAATAATAGTCCTATGGGATTAGGTGGTATTAATGGTAGCGAACCCGTAATTAATACGCAAATGACTGTTATCATTCAAAACACAGGAATAGATGGCATAGTATTGAATACAATACAACAGCAAGCATTTACACAACAAAGGATTAAATAAAAAAAGCCCGTTAAACTTATTTTAACGGGCTTTTTTTAATACTTATTTTAAGGCATTACAATACAAACAAAGCCTTCAATAAAATAGTCAAATTTTCCGCTTTATTTATCATTAGCTTGTTTAGTTGGTGTATCGTGATAATAAGAGTATATTATTTTTGCTACGCCTATTGCAGTATTTAAAGCCTTTATTTCTAATTTTCTACCCTCTTTTATTTTTATTCTTGATAATTCAAGTAAATCGCCAAATAGCTTACTTGGTTTTTTACTGCAAATGATTTGATTGATTATAGTCTGAATATCTATTATAGAATAAATATCAAATCCCAAATAAATCCAAACATCATCTACATAAACGTAGCAAGCACCACCTTCAAACTCCATTGAAAGAGATTCATTTAATTCAATCGTTATTTTTACGCCATCTCTTTTTGTTGAAAATGCCATAATTTGTTTTTTTGGCAAATATAGAGAATTATTTAGCAAGTGCCTTTACTTTGTCAATTTTATTTAGCCATGTTTTTATAGCCTTTTGACATTTGATATATTCCTTTGAATCGCTTTGAAACTTTTGCGCTTTTTTCTCAATCGCATTTATTTTTTTAATAATACGTGTTTCGCAATCGCTTATCGCAGCTAACTTATTCTCAAAAGCATCTATGTTTTTAAAATAAATTGCATCTACGAAACCTTTTGCAACTGACCCGAAATAGTAATTCCCTTTGTCTTGAAAATTATTGCCTATTTCTACTTCCATGAAACCATGCACCAAAATCCACTTTGTAATGTAAATAGTCATATTAAGAATTATTTGTTGATTTGCATTTTACGGCAATATTGAGTGTAGAACTGCATATTTCGCAATGAGTAGAAATTATCACAGTCTCATTTGGGTGAGTAGTGAAAATATCTTGGTATTCTTTGTTTTTAATAGCTTTATTGATAGCTTCTTTGCAACACTCTTTTGTAATATTTATTCGTTTTATGATAGGCTTTTCTTTTTCGCCTAATGTAGCGAAAAAGCCTTCGATAAAATGTTTGATTACTGTAAGTATAATTTATTCCTTTTCGTAGTCTTGATAAAAATTAATGAGTTTTCTGGCTGCTTTGGGTACTTCGCTTGGATTTATAGTAAGAACCATAAACCTGCCAAACCTTTTACCTACTTCACTTAAAACACCTATCCTTTCATAACCTTTACTTTTTTCGATTTTTCTGCCGTAATGAAAATACATACGACATACTTCATCTCTTGTTTCTGTATTAAGGAATTTGATTTGTGTATTTGCCTTCGCAGAAATAAACCGCTTTAATGTATTTTTACTTAGATTTCTCATTGAAATAAATTCAATAATTGTGAAATGCCGTAAATAGGGCTACTATCTAAAATTTTGACACTAACCTTTATATTTGGCTTACGGTCTCTCTTCTTTGGCTTATTCTCATATATGTAAAATATAGGCTTTCTTTGCGCTATTACTACATTTGTCTTACCTTTATTGCGCTTTAGAATAAGTCGAAAATCTTGTTTTTTAAACTCCTCAAATTCGAGGAGTTTAAAATTAGGTAAATTAACAGCCTTAATTTTAATTATACCTAAACTTGTTTTGAAATCCATAAAAAATGCTTAATGTGAATATACACACTAAGCATTAACAAAAAACAAGGTAATATGTTTACATTTTTACTAAAACAAATGCTATCCTAATTTCAAGTAACAAAGAAAATAAATTCAAGAAATATAGCAAATGTTTTAATGTTCTCACAAAGTTAGGCTTATTTGCCCACATTTGTGCCATTAAATCAATTGAATTATACTGATAAGCTACCAACCATGCTGTTAGTGCTAAACCTGCAATAGGTATTAAATTAGCCCACTTTTTAGACAATCCAACCTTGCTTGTGTCTGCCATTGTAGCGAGCAAAAGCACTACACGCCCTGCTTCAATAATAAAGGCTACAATAATGCACAACGATACGCTTAAAAACCAATTTAAACCTTCGTGAAATGCGCTAAAATAGTATATCATTTCAAATATACCAAATACTAAGAAACATGCAAAACCTACCCATAAAGCCAAATTAGGTACATTATTTACAAGGTTCTGCATTATGCCAGCAGCTTTTGTTTTTGTTGTGTCTAACGTAGAATTAATCATTTTTTTTCATAATCAAAAGTGAGAATTATATAAAATTATATTGTATTAACCTTTAAACCTAAATTTTGTTTACAATTTTTACATAAAAAAACAAACTACGTACTACACAGCTATTTTTGCACTTAAATAGCCTTAAATGCCACATATATTAAATACTACACAAGCAATCATAGATGCACTAAATAAGCACAATACAGCAAGTATTAGCGCAAAGGTATTGCTATATGCAAAGGGTTACAAAATAACAAGTGTAGTAGGTGGTATTTTTACTTACGACACAAGCGAAACAGAAAATCATTGTTTTGATGTTTCAAATGCTGTGAATAATGAAAGTATAGTTATCAATAAGACTATTCCTGAATTGCCCACATTTAATGGTGAGGCTATAAGTACACAATACGGTGCAGTTAAGATACAATTAAAAAAGATATACGGCGATTTTTGGCAATTCGTAGGGCAGGGTGCAGGTATCACAGATATAAGCAGTATGCTTTTTGAGATTTACGCTAAAACGCAAAATGTACCCGATATTCCTGTATATACTGGCAAAGTAAATCTTACACCAACTGAAACATTTGATACGGTTACATACGATATTGAATCGTCTTTGTGGGATATGATTGATAAGGAGTTATGTACAAATCAATATGGAACTCATGCTTATAGCGATTATGGTTCTGGTATTATTACAGAAACAAATAATAGCTACATAGGCGTATCAACACCTTTTCAAAACATTACCTATTATCACCCTGTATTATATTTTAATGAGCAAGCAATATTAAAAGCATTAGTTGATGCAAAGGATAATGCTGTGGATATTTATAGCGTAAACCTAAATACAACAAAAAACGCAAAATTAGGCAAATATACCTTAAAATGGGATAATCATTACACCGTAACACTTACAACGCCCGTTTTTAAGTCAATAAAAATAGTACATACGCCTATTTTAGCAAGTGGTTATTTAGATATTGATATTCCTTTGGCTTATCAAGATGAAATAGGTATTAATAAAATAATTGTCTATGTAACCAATCCGCAAGAGCCTAATCCATTCACAGATATAAGGAATAAAACAGTTGATTTCTACTTATCATTTACAGTAAAGGGAAATCCTATTTCTATTGTTTTAGATATGATTATACGGTCTTACACGAATACATGGAATAATAGTGCTGTATCTGTTTTAGACCCTGCATTGCCAATTGATTATGATAGATTTCTCGAATTAGAAGAAAGTTTTTCATTTGTAAAATTATATATAAATGAATGGAATAAATCTAATGAAAAATTTAGATATGGCTCTAATGAAAAACCATTGCAGGTAAAAAATATAGCACAAAAAGTATTAGACCATATAGGCTGCCAATTAACTTTCGATACACAAGGTAGGATTTCAATAAATACAAATTGGTATTATAATGAATCACAACTTTTACAAAGAATAGGCAGCAATCACGTGGGTAGTATAGGCGCAAAAGTAGAAGGTTCTCATACTATAAGTGGTACGCAACCTTTTAATAGCATGGAGCTTTATTACGGTACGAATGAATTTACAGAAAGTGTAGGTAAACCGATTGAGTCATTTGCGGCAGAATATTTCATATCTACAAAAGCTAATGTATATAAAGTAACTTTGCCTTATTATAAGTTAGGTGTTTCAGATTTAATAGTGGAGCAAATAAATGCCTATTTATGGAAGTGGGTAATGTTATCACATATTAGACTATCTGCAAATGTACTTCCCCAATTTGGCATAACATTAGATGTAGGCGATAAATTCATAGCAGATTTTAATTTAGCCCCTATTTTGCCAAATGTGGATAAATCGCTTGCTAAGTACTTTATGATTTATTCTATAAGTAAGAAAATAGGTGGTATAGTAACAATACAATGTATGTCAGTTCCAGAACCTATTTTGCCTTGCCGTTGGTGCGAGACTAATTGGTGTGGAATTAATTCAAGATTCAAATAATGGCAAATCCGATAAGAGTAGGTTTAAAAAATCTACATTGTATAAACACAGTATTTTGCGGCGAACAAATTGAAGCCGTTTGGGGAAATGCTGTAAGGGATTTAGGGCAAAGTTCTTTTGAGCGTGGCGATAATGTAGTGAGTTTATTTAGTGCAATAGATGGAAACTTAGTAACTCCAATTATAGGAAACACATGGAATATGATTCATGCGTATTCCAATAATACAAGTAGGCTTATAAAATGGAAATACGAGACAGATTATATTAGGTTTCAACCAGCATTTCCAAGATATAATCATTGTAGTAACTTATATGCAGGTAATACACCCAATGGCTCTCTATATGGTAGCCCTATTGTAGATAATGGAATAAGGGGCAAGCAATATAAAATAGCACAATTTGAAAATGCAGGTTATACTCATGCTCAAATATTTGCAACGGTAAGGCGTGGGCAAAGACATGATATTGATAATACAGAAATAACAGGGACTACCTACATAGATATAAGGGAGTTTAAAGAAGATAGTGCTTATACAATGGCTTATAGGCAACATATTGAATGTTGGTATATGCAGGAAAACCCAGGCGGTAGCATGTTCCCTCCCATAAAAACGCTTATATTTGATGATTCTGACTGTCCTATTTGGACTATAACGGATATTCAAAAGGAAATAGTGCTACCAATAACACCTATTGTAGGAGACACAACAAAAGACTGGATTATAGTATCTGTATGGAATGAGGTATTATATAGTCCAATTGATACAACAGAACCATATTATAATAACGATACACTTTGGGTCTGTAATACAGGGTATCAGGATTTTGACATGAATAGTGATGGATTATATGGCTTAAATTGTAAATTATTCAAAACATGTTAGAAAGAATAGATAAATTTGTAAGAGATTATATTTCATTTACATTCCAATTACCACCCGTAGGAATAGTAACGCCTCCTCCTGTAACAATTATATTTAATAGTTATGAGATTTGGGAAGTAATGCAAAATGATGGAATAGATATTGAAATATATACAAGTGAATTAGGCAAAAGTAGCAGTACTCCAAAGTACGGCGGTTTGTCATTTTCTTTTAACTGCAATGCTAATTACAGCGCAGAAACAAGGCAAAAGGTATTGATAATGTTCGCTTATTTAAGGCAAGGCGCAAATGTATTATTTACATTTTATAATTATCGTTCTTTTGTACCTAATTTCCCACATGATATAGCCTATACACCAAATGGACTAACTACACAATCTGTAACATTTGACTATGCAGCCGTTCAAATGAATAGCACTGCGATAGATAGTACACAAGACACCGTAGGTGTATTGAGTGGAGAGAATAGTATTGTAGCGATATTAGTAAAAGAAGCAGTAAATCCATTAGATATTGCGCCATGTAAGCGGTTGAGTATGTATGATTTTGCATTAGCTCCATTTGTAATAAGCAGCACTATTTATAGCGACTTCATTTCTATTGTATATGTAGAACTTGCTACAAATGGTTTAATTGAATATTTCTTAGACCACCCCGTTGCTATAATTGAAAGGATTATACCTCCAGGTATATCGCCTGGCACACTTGATTTTGTTAGTATAAATCCTGCAAATAATGTAATGATTTATACAGATGATACTTTGAGTGCTGTATATGACGGGGAATTATATAAGGTAACTATCCCAAATATCAAGGTACAGCTAAAGACAGGGGAGCGTTGCGAAATAACGTTTGTGCAGGAATATACGATAGCTATATAAGAAAAAGGCACTTATTTTACTAAGTGC
>ERZ650304.542-NODE-542-length-19203-cov-11.946835_pt1 | contig 19203 bp, 19 predicted proteins | sample MGYA00376240_ERZ650304 | MGnify/ENA primary metagenome ERZ650304 (study PRJEB26733, sample SAMN07839271) | wastewater metagenome | biome: small river; feature: stream; material: water | place: USA: North Carolina | collected 2016-03-01 ... | reverse complement strand
ATTTAAGTTTAGCGATCGAACAGTCAATTGCTCAATTATTTATAGGTTAACTATATCTATCAACAAACATTCATTGATACTTATTCTAGGGTTGCATTTGCACAGCTTTATACTGAAAAAACAGCTATAACATCTGCGCATGCCTTGAACGAAAAAGTTATTCCGTGGTTTAATGAGCAAGATGTACCATTATTGAGAGTTCTAACGGATAGAGGTACAGAATACTGTGGATTAGTTGAGAACCATGCTTATCAACTGTACTTGGCATTAGAAGATATTGATCACAGTAAGACAAAAGCTCGTCATCCACAAACAAATGGTATATGTGAGAGATTCCACAAAACAATTAAAGAAGAATTCTACAGCGTTACTTTCAGGAAAAAGGTCTATAGCTCACTTGAAGAGTTACAAATTGATCTTGATTTATGGATTAAACTCTATAATGAATTTCGCCCACATTCTGGAAAGCATTGCTACGGAAAAACTCCTATGCAAACTTTTTTGGATGCGAAACATATTGCGCAAGAAAAAAGGTGTGATATGCTTATGGGGAAATCGGACAGTTTTAATGAGTCGACAAACTCTATAAAAACTGTCCGCTAAATCGTGTGTGTCAGATGAAGTCTAAATTTCTACACTTTATTTTAATTGTATTGTTGGAACTAATTTGAATGATCAATCATAATTTGCCATTTATTCGCATGTTTCTCAAAAATCAATGATGTCACACCTGAGTATTCTTTCTTCTCAGCCTTAAGCTGCCAGCGTCCATAAAGAAATGCATGTGTTTCATCCAAGGCTTGAATATCTTCAATCTTAATATCTAAATGCCCCATACCTTGTTTATTATTACCATATTTCTGTTTATAATGATCGTACGATGCTTGCCAACCATGAATAAATTTGTCTCCAGAAATAAACAACGTTTTATCACTATTCACATATCCGTCCATAAAGCATTTCAAATCAGCAGCATTCCAACACTGTACTGAATCATACATTGCTTGGGTCACACCAGCCTTAATTGCTGCATTTTGTGTAGTCGTCAAACTTTCAGCATGCGTGGTAACACTTACAAAACTAGCTAAAAGAAATAATATTTTTTTCATAACACTCTCCGATAAATAAGAATAATTACTATAACAAGCTTTAAAACGTTAATTGTAACATTTATTGGTGTCAGCAACATCTACCAGTACAATAACTAAAAAACAATTCATCTCGCAATATCAAATTAATTATTGGAGCTAATCAAACAATTATATACTTTTGTTTAACTCCTCTATCTTTTCTGCAGTTTCTTCTTTATATTTTACCATTTGCGCTTGTAAAAGTTCCATTTCTTTCTGTAATGCCAGAAATTTCTTATCAGACTCTTCTTTCGCGGCAGTAGCACTCTCAATACTCTTAAGTATTGCACCTAAAGCTGTTGTATTAGCCACATTTTCAGCTTGTCCTACAATAGTAAGCGCACCATTACCAAGATTAATACTTTTCCCTGAGATCTTAATTGTCTCAGATGCTACAAGGTTAATTTCACTACCGCTTATATTTGCACCATCCGCATTAAAAGTTGCATTACCACCTTTATCAACACCCAGATCAAGTTGCGTAAGTGTCGCAATAACTGAACCGCCTGCAGAATTAGCATCACTGCAAGTTAGTTTGGCGCTTTTATCAGTGGCATCAAGATATAATGCTGCGGTAACGCCATTCGCATTGGACTTACTACTCAACTTTGTGCTTCCATCTGGGTTTGTGATTGCAGTATCTTTACTAATACTAATGTCACCACCCTTTATTGTGGCAGCAGAGTCACTTTTTAATGAAATGGTTTGAGACGTTGAATCAAGTATAATTTGCGTATTATTTGTTACCGTGCCATCATCTTTCTGAGCTGTTGAATTAATTGCAACTTTATTTGTATTTAATATAATCTCACTCAACCGTAGCGATTTACCAGACGTTGCTACCTGATTAACTCGCTGTGTCAACGTTGCACTATTCTTAGGGTCAAAAGTAGGATTGCCAACAGGATCAGGATTACTTGATACCGCATACAATATAGTCTCTACAGATGGCGTCGATTTGCCTTCCATTTGAACTCTAGCCGTTATACCTTCTTTATTCATATCCAGAGTACTAACTGGCTTAAATTCTGACGAATTAGTTAAAATATATGTTAATAACCACTGTAAAGCAAAAACGGCTACAGTCGTTATTGCCATCGCACATGCACCTCTGGCTACATCACTGCTATCATTTGTAATCACATTGTCGTTACTTGAATCAGATGGATCTTCAGCAACAAAAATTGGACTAGATAACCCACCAACTACTGCCACAGCTATTGCACCCATTGAAGCAACAGTTGCAGCAAGAACTAAATAAACTTGTTTATTTTGGGCAATATTAAATGTTTGCTTTACCGTAGTAACATCACTACCAGCTTTAATCGTATATGATTCTGATGCATTTTGCATTCCAATTTGAGTTGTTTGAGTAGTCGCTAAACCAAACCCAGCAGTACGACCATAAGTGTAATTAGTTGTGGCAGCCAAATTTATACCAACTGAAGTACCCAAATTAAAACTTGTTGCTGGTCCAATTTGTATAGTTGAAGTACTCCCAGCTCCAATCATAAAAGTATCACCAGCTGAAATATTCATATTTTCGCCAACACTGACATTTACTTGAGAGTTGGAAGCATTAATTTTTACATTACTGGTACTATCTGGGAAAAAAAGTGTCATTCCATAACTCCTAAATTAAACCACTATTCAAAATACTTAATTTTTTAGGATTATTATAATGTTTAATCATATCTAATCCAGAAAAGCTTCATCTAAAACGATAACTGTATACTAATCAAAAATCACACCAAAAGATAAACATCACCCAACCAAAACATGAATCAAAATAAAATTAATTTACCACTTTAAAATTTATTATAAATGCTATGCATTTATAATCCCAAAGTTTAACATACTAAATACTCGAATGAATACCGCCAATTTTGTCTATTTATAACCTAAAGAAATCTAAGCATTTATACTCATCACGTAAAATAAATGCATACATTAAATTGGCTTTTAAAACAATTTGCCACAGTATAAATCAACTAGAATATAGGTACTAACTACTTTATAACGACTAACCATCAATTGCATTATTTTCAAAATAACCCGCATCAGAAATAATCGTTCACTTATTTCAGAATAATTCTACGGCAATCACGAAATTACCAATTATGTTAAAATCATTTTTGGATATCTAAAGAAGAATAAATACATAATCTCAAATGTTACTACAGCGATGAATTAATATAAAAGATTAAACCAATAAATTAACATTCTCAATATTTTTATCAACAAAAATAAGCAATAATAAACCATATCACAATGGAGCACACCGACAATGAAAGCTTATGAATGGATTTTATTTGATGCAGATGAAACTTTATTTCACTTTGACGCATTTAGCGGATTACAAAGAATGTTCGCACAATTTGGAATAACCTTTAGTAATCAAGATTATCAAGAATACCAAACTGTAAATAAACCACTCTGGACTGATTACCAAAATGGCACGATTAATGCACAACAACTTCAACAACGAAGATTTAACTCATGGGCAAGTAAACTACAAACCACACCAGCAGATTTAAATAGTAAATTCATGAACTCAATGGCAGAAATTTGTGCACCGATTGACGGCGCAGTTAGCTTGCTAAACATGCTGCAAGGACGAGCAAAATTAGGTATCATAACCAATGGATTCACTGAATTACAGCAAACTCGCCTTGAGCGCACAGGCTTACGCAGGCATTTTGACTTATTGGTTATTTCTGAAGAAATTGGCATTGCTAAACCACATCGTGATATTTTTGAGCATGCATTAACAATTATGGGGCATCCACAGCGTAAAAATGTTTTAATGGTTGGCGATAATCCAGATTCAGACATTTTAGGTGGCATTAATGCCGGATTAGATACTTGTTGGGTCAATAATGAAAATAAGCCAACTCCAGTTGGAATTGAGCCAAACTATCAAGTCAAAACTTTACACGATCTAGAACAATTACTATCTAAAAATTATTTAAATTAAACTATTAATTAGCATGATCTGAGGCGCATATATTAACCAGTTCAATAAATATCTCAAAATAAACTCAAAGAAAGAAAAGAATGTTAGATCACCATGCAATTGAACAAATAATCAATCATAACAATATTCAATTACTCATTTTTGATTGTGACGGAACACTAATGGATACATTAGCTCTACATCATATGGCATGGAACGAAGCTTTTGTTTTACATGGTTGTAAATTTATTAACTATAACGAGTTTATCGAGCATTACGCGGGTGTCAGCGGTAAAGATATGGTCAGTGCCGTAATCAATAAATTTAGCTATAATCTACGTGTTGAAGATATCTTAAACCTTAAAAAAGAACTTTTTATAACTAAATATATTTCTCAAGTAACACCAATTGCTAAAACATTTACAATCGTTAAAAAGTATGCCACACAGTTAAAAATGGTAGTAGCATCAGGTGGGGCTCATGAAGCCGTAAACCAAATGCTAAAACTGAATAACGTTGATCATTTTTTTACACAAGTAATTACGGTTAACAATGTTGCTAATGGCAAACCAGCACCAGATTTATTTTTAAAAGCTGCTCACGATCAAGGTATTAATCCTAAACAATGCCTTGTTTTTGAAGATCATCACGCAGGTCTTGATGCCGCAATTGCAGCAGGGATGCGCTATATTGATATCAATCAATTACAAGAATCAAATTAATTTTAAGGCTACAACATGAATACAGATTTTCAATTAATTATTGGCGATAAAAACTCCTCATCTTGGTCATTACGCGCATGGTTAATGCTAAAACATTTGGGCATTGAATTTAAAGAAATTACAATCCAATTATGTACTGCACAGACTAAAAAAGAAATTCTACACTATGTTCCATCAGGAAAAGTTCCAGCTCTAATTCACCAGCAAAATATTTGTTGGGAATCTCTTTCAATTGCCGAATATTTAAATGAATTATTCCCAAATGCAAAACTTTGGCCAAAAGAAACAGGTGCTCGCATTTATGCACGTAATATTAGCAATGAAATGCATGCTGGGTTCAATAATTTACGCCAATTAATGCCTTTTAATCTCAATCAATCCAAACTTCTACCTAGATCTCCAGAACTAACTCAAGATATTCAGCGTATTGAAGCAATTTGGCAAGAGTGCCGTGAGCGATACTCAAGCTCAGGCCAATACTTATTTGGTAAATTCTCAATTGCAGATGCAATGTATGCACCGATCGTCTTACGTTTTAGAGCTTATAGCTATCATTCTCAGAACCCAGCAGTAATTGATTATTGCACAACTATTCTTGCAGATCGATTTATTCAAGAATGGCTAATAAATACAAGAAATTAAAATAATACGCAGATTTTATCAACAATCGGTCGAGCTACTCACACATCATATCGGACAATTAAGGAAAGAAGAAAATAATGCTGTACGAAACTGAACGCTTAATCCTACGCGAATGGCACACCACAGATCTGGAACCATTTGCTCAAATGGGACAAGATCCTCAAGTCATGGAATTCTTCCCAAATTTATTAAGTCATGAAGAAAGTGCAACATTAATTACACGCATACAAGATAAGTTCACGCAACATGGCTTTTGCTTTTTTGCGACTGAATTAAAAGCAACGAGTGAATTTATTGGATTTATCGGGCTCAGTGTACCAAGTTTTGATGCGCATTTCACGCCTTGCGTTGAAATCGGTTGGCGATTAGCATCGCAATATCAAGGATTTGGCTACGCCACTGAAGGTGCACGTAAATGCCTAGAAATTGGCTTCAATAAATTTAAATTACAAGAAATTATCAGTATGGCGGTAAAAGATAACTGGAACTCACGTAAGGTTATGCAAAAAATTGGGATGCAACAAGATCTGAATGGTAATTTTAAACACCCTAATTTGGATATTAATCACCCTTTAGCTGAGCATGTTTTATATCGTATTCAAAATCCCAAAAGATCTATATAAATGAATAGCTCATATAAGCTGCAATAAATAAGCTATAATCGTAAAGTTAAATATAGCGCTTAAATATCAATTAGACTTAACAATACCAAGCGGGAATACTATAGATGAACCATACAATATATTATTTATATTTACACCTAAAGACTCAATGATGCACCAATTACGACAATTAGCACTACTCCGGCAGGGTCTAACACATCAAACCAAATTTGGCGCTGGCATCTCTGGCACACTTAATGCCATTGAACATCTTGGTTATGTTCAGATTGATACCTTATCAGTGGTTGAGCGCGCTCATCATCATATATTGTGGAGTAGAGTTCCCGAATATGATCCAACACATCTTAACCAGTTAGTTAATGAGCAACATATTTTTGAATATTGGTTTCATGCTGCATCGTATTTACCTCTGCGAGATTACCGTTATGCATTACCACGCATGGCATCAATTCGAAACGGCGAAAATAGATACTACCAGAATGTAAATTCACACCTAATGAATGAAATACTTGCACGAATTCGTGCAGAAGGACCATTAGTAGCAAGAGATTTTGAAAATAAAAGAAATGTTCAAAACAGTTGGTGGGGATCAGGCCCAAGTAGACGCGCTCTAGATAAACTTTTTATGCAAGGCGATCTCATGATCTGTGCACGCAATGGCATGGAAAAGGTTTATGACCTTACTGAGCGCTGTTTACCGAGTAATATTGATCTTAACATGCCAACAACTAGAGAATATGCAACTTATTTATTTGAAACGACGCTTAGAGCACATGGTGTATTCACCTTAAAGCAACTTTTACATCTAAAAACAGATAAATTGCTTCAAAAAGCAATGCATGAAGTTCTCGATGAGAATATTCAAGCTGGAAGAATTAAAGCCATTCACCGTGAAAATGCGCCACTTCTCTATGTTGATACTCAATCACTAGAACAAACCATGTCAGTTGAGAAAAGATTAAAAATACTCTCACCATTTGACAACGCTCTGATCCACCGCGATCGCCTAAGTTCACTCTTCAACTTTGACTATCGCATTGAATGCTATGTCCCAGCACCTAAGCGTATTTTTGGTTATTTTTGTTTACCTATTATATATGGTGATGAATTTATTGGGAGGGTTGATTGCAAAGCCCATCGATCAAGTAAAAGATTTGAAATAATCAGCGTTCATTTAGAAGATGATAACCTTAATCGTGAAGAAATCTTACCTCTATTACAAAAAGAATTACAAGAGTTTGCCAATTTTAATAAATGCCCGTTACTCGACAAACTATAGTCATAAAGTAATCAATACTATAAATATAATTATCGATACTTCTCTGATGCGATTTAGAGACAAGATAAAGCATAGTTAAGAATTACATAATGGACAAAATCTTCAAAGTTAAATATTTTAACACTTCTTATTTTAGAATCTTTACATTGAAAACCTAAGTACATAGTTAAAAGTTGAAGAACGCTTAACTAGCAAAGTAAAACTGATTAAACTTTGCCAGTTAAAAAATATTATTAAGTGGTACGATTACAATTTGAATTAATTTGTATCAAAATTGCGATTAAAACAATCAATGACAACTCAGTTTCTCACCACCCTCTAGCATATGTTGCCAAGTAGTAATAACTGATCCGCGCTGTACTGTGCCATCACCTTCTTTACCTATAATTCCAAAATCATAAATTGTCGTAAGCTTATTGCTTGAATCGGCAAAATATTTAACTTTAACCGCATCCGACATTTTTTCATTGAATGGATCAACTTTATTTTTATACTGAATACCAACTACATATGGGAACTGAGCTTTACTCAAACGATCAGTGTCACTTAATTTCGCGTTATAACCAGTCACATAATGATAAAAACTAACACCTTGTTCTGGAACATAACTCTTAATTCCATTATAAAAATCCAAATCACCATAACCAGCTACATACTCATAATCTTCTGCAAAGGTACCAACTACGGCTTTAAAATAGAAAATATCCTTATCAGCAACTTGATAGCTAACAGGTAAAACCTCTGCATCAAAGTCTGGCCCCCACAGTTTAGATGATTTAAGCAAATAGTTTCTCAGTTTTACTTCATCGCCATTTGGTTTACGCACTTCGTTGACCCAGTACACATAACCTAATTTATCGCGATATAGTCCACCGTGTGCTTTATAAAATTCAATTTCAGTCGCCAATTTCTTATCATCACCAGTATAATTAATTGAACCAGAAGAAGCTTTGTCTTTATATAGCATATCAGATTTAGGTTTCTGAAATAAGTTAACCAGATTTTTAGCAGTCTCATTACTACCATCCCAATTATCAACCGCCCACTCTGGTAAGGCACTACGATGCCCACTACCTTTTTGCTGAGCGGTTAACCAATCACGTTTTAAATAACTACTTTTTAAAACTTTCATCCCGGATGAACGATCTTCGGAAGTATATCCCAATGGACCATAAATCGGCGTACTATCAATCGCGTATCCAACAACTTTAGAATGTGCCAATTTACCAGTTGCAAAAGGATCCTGAAGTTCTTCCAAGAAGTTTTTCGACATTTGATGATTATGGAAAATACCACGACTTTTTGGAAATAACGGTATATTGCTTGGTGTCGCATGCGCAATATCTGAATTAACAATAAATGCTTCTGCCACATTAGCATCATAAACCCAAGCATAAGAATTGTTATAAGAGAACGTATCCGTATAATTAAAAATACTTGAGCCATTTACGAAAATCCCGATTGCTCCAGCATCGCTAAATTCATGGACTTGGGCAGTATCAGGTGTCGGAATAGCTGAAATCTTATAAATTGCATAAATATTTCCAGGCGTAAAACTGATAAAATGCCCTGGTGTACGAATCAAATAATCTGGTATTCCCGAAGTGTATAAAAATACGTTTTGTTTGTCTTCGGTTATTTGTAACCCAATCACGTCTGCGGGGATAACCGACACGGCTTTAGTCCAATAACTAGTATCACTCATTCCAAAACATGGCACATTTTGATCACGGTTTACCCACAAATTCGCAATAACATTTTTCCAAATATCACTTGACGAAAGTAGCGTAAAACTTTCTTGATTATTAAATTGGTTACTCAAAAGATTCATATTATTTAAAGTTAACATGCCGGCGCTTTTACAAATTTTCAGTGGCGTATTAGGATTTTCCATCGCCATATTAAGATGATGCGTAACAAAATCATCAGCTTGTGCGAATTGATGAGCTCCAACAACCAAACTCAAAAGAATCTTTATTGATAATTTGATTTTTCTTAATTTACTATTCATGAGTCAAGATTTCCATTTAATATTTATTAATTTAGATAATTAAAATACGTTATTTATAGTCAATTCTAAAATTATAGCATAATGACTCTAAGTATAAATTAAATCTACTTTTATAGAACACATAAAGTTTGTAAATAGATTAAACCGCTCAGAGCTTATCACTTTACCAAAAAATTACGCAAAAAATGTCTCTAGCTTCCAAATTATATCTTGCCATACAACAAACCTTAAATCTAACTTAACTTAAAGTTTACTAGATTTCCATCTCAAATAAATACACTACAAAACTCATGCCTTTATATTATATTGACGCCCACAAACCACACCAAGAACGATATTGCAATTACACAGCAAGCGCAACATATAAAGTTACAAAAACATAAATTTTGTATGCTACAATTCACAAGATCAAAATTGCACAACAAATTAAGTGCATAAAATATACAAAGAATAATTTATGGAGAACATTAATGCGTAAATTACTTATCTTAAATCTATCTATAGCTGGTTTCATAACCGCATGTAATTCAGGTAGCAGCAGTACTCCTGCAAGTGTATGCCCAACCACGGCACCAATGTTCACCGAATCATTAGGTGTTCAACTTCTCAACCAATGGGGAACCAATGTCTTAGCTTATGGTCCATACCAAACGCCTACCGCAACTTATCCAAGCACCTATACCGGGGCTGCATATTTCACTGGAGCGCAATATACACCAGATGCAGTCTTACTTCCAACGGTCAGCAATCAAATCCGTGAAGGCTCACAATCAATCTACAGCTACTTTACTAAATTTCTTGCACACGGACCAGTAATGGTACTTAATTTTGAATCGGGTGGGCCATATGTCACCATGGCAGGCTGTGGAACTGGCGTGATTAGTGGCTACTATAATTTTACTTATATGGATAACTCGCCGCCAACAGAAGCGCGCTATACATTCCAATTTAACTACGTGCCAAATTCACAAAATATCGCAATTGTTGTCGAAAGTGGCGTTGAATCTGGTACGACAATCGCGATAACACAGGCACCTGGCTGGTATGTAGATTTACAACACTCAACAGGATTACCAGAGAATTAAATCGAGTTGAGGTTCAATGATTTATTTGCGAAAAAATTCATGGATTAATTGATTATATTTCGACTGATCAATTGGGCCAATTGCCTGACAATGGTGATTGGTTTTTTTATTTGCAAAAACATTATATTGACTTGCACAAGCACCAGTTTTAGGTTCATTGGCTCCATAAATTACACGCTGCAAACGGCTATTAATAATTGCTCCGCTACACATTAAACATGGTTCAATTGTCACATATAAATCACAACCAACCAAACGATGATTATTCAAATTTTTTTGTGCATCTTGAATTGCCATGATTTCTGCATGTGCCAAAATATTATTATCAATTTTGGTACGATTGTAGCCTCGTCCAATAACTTGATTATCTCTAACAATGAGCGCACCAATTGGAACTTCATTTAATTCACGAGCCAAATATGCTTGCTCTAATGCCAATTCCAAATAAAATGTAGTTTGCTGACTGAAGATAACAGCATGTCGTGGCGGCAATTTTTTGTATTCCGCAATTAGAATCTGCTTTTTATCTTGGCTAAGCTGATTGCTCTCAACCTCATGAGTTAGACTATATAAATCAAATAATGCCTGGTAAGCCAGGCTTGGATAAAGTAGCTTTAATTCAGCAAAAGCGTGTAAATAACCTTGTTCCTGCACTTGCCAATCCAAACCAAGATTCGCTTGCTCAATTTTCTGCTGCAGATAAAATGGAATTACTTTCATAGTCAGTTAAACAAAAAACTCAACATCTTGCCAACTGCCTAAATTGGCCTTTTTTGCAGCGATGCGTGTTTGCCAATTACCGACATGAATTTCAAGACGATGACCATCTGGATCGCAAAAATATAGCGAATCACCTTCAGAGCTATTTTCTTGGAATTGTTCTACGCCACTAGCAATAATTAATTCACAAATCTTAGTAAAATCTTCTTTTTGCACACTAAACGCATAATGCGTATAATCTGGATTCGGATTAGCTTGATATTCTGGCTTTAAGCTCAAACAAATCCAATCATCACCCGCCAAAAAATATGCCCCATTGTGCCACCGACAAAGTGGTTTCAAATTCAACACATCGCGATAAAACACAAACGAGCTCTCCAAGTTAGCTACGCTTAATGTCAAATGATTGATTCCAGTTAGCATTATTTATCTTTTCTAATTTAACCAATACAACCACAAATTGATCGTAATAAAACTCAGCAAAGTTGTAATCACCACATTAAAGGTAGCTATTTGCGCATCACTTTCATATTTGTTAGCAATAATATAAGTATGTGTTGCTGCTGGACTCGCACACAATAAAACTAGTGCTAAAATTAACTCATGAGGTAAATGAAAACTTAGCGCAATTAACCATGCACAGAATGGAAATACTAACAATTTGATAAAGCTTAAAATTGTCAGCGGAATGATTTGCTTTAATTGCTTCAAGCCATTAATATGAAAAGCGCAAGTCAGGCCAAGGCTAAATAAAGCTACCGCTGAAGCTGTGCTGGCCAAAAACTGCGCATTACTAATCACTAATTTAGGTACTGGGAAATGAATAAAATTCAGTATCAAACCCAACAAAGATAAACTAATTAATGGGTTATGTAATAGAACTTGCCAGATACGTTTAAAAATAAAGCTTAAATAATTTTCAGTACGCTGATTTTGTTCATTGCATAATTGCAATAACAACAAGCTCCCAGTAAAAAATAGAATATTTTGAATCAACATTAACGGTACAGCTAAAGCTGTTGATTTAAAAATTAACATAAAAAGTGGCATTGTAAAGTATGCACCATCAACTTGACTGGTTGCTAAAGTATTAATTTGACTTGCATTAACTGGACATCGTAAAAATTTACGGCTAATAAAATACGTGCCACCAATGGTTACCAACATTGCTAAAGTATAGCTTAACAAATAACTTGGATCAAAAATTTGCCATTTGGTATGATAACAAGCCAAAAATAAGTTTAACGGTAAAGCAATATAAAACACATAATTAATCAAAACTTGGTCATTGCCGCGTTTAAATAAACCACTGATTCCAGCTAGAAAACCCAGCAATATTGCCACAAATAAAATTGAGGTTGTGTTTAGAATTGCTAACATTTAAACTCCAGCATAAATTTGTTTATTATGAAACCACAGTTCAACCAAATATTTGGCTTGCGCTGGATAATCGTTAACTAGTTTTTGCGCAATATCCCGTGCAGCATGTAAAATATCCAAATCTGCTTCTAAATTGGCAAAACGTAATGCAGGTAGACCGCTCTGGCGCTGCCCAAGCAATTCACCAGGTCCACGAATCAATAAATCTTGGCGTGCAATTTCAAAACCATCATTTGAACTAGAAATAACTTTCAAGCGTTGTTTCGCAATTTCGCTAGGGTTGCCTTCATAAAGTAGCACGCATTGACTCTCAGTGCTCCCACGTCCGACCCGACCACGTAATTGATGCAATTGTGCCAACCCCATCCGCTCACTATGCTCAATCACCATAATACTTGCATTTGGCACATCGACACCAACTTCAATCACCGTAGTTGCAACCAATACCTGCGTCCAATTCGCAGTAAAGTCTGCCATAACTTCGGCTTTATCTTTAGCTTTCATCTTACCATGCACCAAACCAACTTTAATCGGCGCTAACGCAGCACTCAATTCGTTATGCGTATTAATCGCATTTTCTAACTCTAGCTTTTCTGACTCCTCGATCAGTGGGCATACCCAATAAGCTTGATTTCCCAAGCTGGCATGTTGCTGAACAAACTTTAATACTTCATTGCGACGTGCATTATTCACCAGCAATGTTTTAATCGGCGTGCGGCCAGGCGGTAATTCATCAATGCTGGAAACATCCAAATCTGCATAATAACTCATCGCCAAAGAGCGCGGAATTGGGGTTGCTGACATCATCAATTGATGTGGATGTAAATCGTTTTGACCTTTATTCACTAACGCCAAGCGTTGCTCCACACCAAAACGATGCTGTTCATCAATTACCACTAAACCCAACTGCTTAAATTCAACATTCTTCTGAAATACCGCATGTGTACCAATGATTAATTGTGCAACTCCAGAGCTACATTTAGCAATTGCTTCACGCTTACTCTTAGCCGTCAAACTTCCAGTTAACCAAACAACTTCTAATTCTAACCCCATTAATAACGCACTAATTTTGGCATAATGCTGCTCTGCCAAAATCTCAGTTGGTGCCATAATCACAGCTTGAAATCCATTCTCAATTGCAACCAGTGCCGCAATCGTTGCCACAATAGTTTTCCCACTTCCCACATCACCTTGCAGCATCCGATTCATTTGCTGAGCTTTGATCATATCTTGCAAAATTTCATGCAACACTCGTTTTTGCGCGCTAGTTAATTGGAAAGGTAATTTAGCTAATAATGGTGATAAATATTGATTAGTCGTTTTTAGTTGCGGTGCAGAATTATGATGTTTCTGAGCATAAATTTTCTGCATCAGCAATTGTTGAGCAATTAACTCATCGAATTTCAAACGCCGTAGCGCATGTTGTTGATAATTATCTTTAAATTGCTCTGGAGTTAGTTTATGTAAAGTTAGTAACGCTTGTTCTAACAAAGGCAGCTTATATTGTTGCAAAATAGATTGAGGTAAAGTTTCAGGAATTATATTTGCGTTAAATAAATCTTCTACTAATTTAGCTAAAATCACATTGGCAAAACCATTAGTCGTTGGGTAAATTGGACTAAAGGTATTACTTAGCCTAGCTTCTTCAGTAACCGTTTGTATTTTGGGATGAAAAATGGTTTTATTACCGTGAAAATCCGCTTTGATTTCACCATGAGCGCGAATTTGCTTACCAATCGCATATTGAGTCACATAACTAGGATAAAAATGAAAAAATAACAATGAAATAATTGAGCTTCCATCATCAACCCGCACAATTAATTGCTTACTGCGTTTATTGACGATTTCATGTCCAATAATTTTACCTTGAATCATAACTTGCTGTCCAACTTGCGTTTCGGCAATTGGATAAACTTTGGTCAAGTCTTCATAGCGCAGGGGAATGTGTAATGCCAGATCCCAATAATTATAGATATTGAGTTTGGCAAGCTTACTTAGATGCTTTTCAGCATTATGAATTGGTTCAAGAATTTGCATGCCATTATTATAGCGTGCTAACTAAGATTATTTAAGTATTTGTGGAGTTAAATTAAGGCTACTGCTATCATTAGCAACCATGATTTCACCTTCTTGAATAGTGAAGTTCATTTTCATACCACGAGCAGCCATTGCCGTCAATGCTTGCGTATCTTCACCAGCTAAATTAATCACGCGTAAATTATCGTAACTTGCTAATTTTAGCTTACTCCACCACACATCTGCTTGGCGTCCACCATAAGCGTAAATAATAACTTGTTCAGCACGGCTTACGGCCTTACGAATCAATTTTTCATCAGGTAAACCAACACTGATCCACAGCTTAACTTGCTCATTGTGATCACGATCCCACAAGTCAGCCTGATTTTGATCGGTAATCCCCTCAGCAAAACTCAGATTTTCATTTGCATTTAACGCAAATGCCAGGATCCTTACCATCATGCGTTCATCGGTTTCTGATGGATGCTGCGCAACTGTTAACAAATGATCATTATAGTAATGTCGATCCATATCCGCAATTTGCATATTTATTTTAAAAATCGTGGGTTTAATTGCCATAGCTAATTTAACTCTTTACAGTTTGATTAATTTTTGAATTTGACTCAACTAGATTAGTAGATTCAACATTAGCTGACTCAGGTATAATCATTGCTGGTAGTAATGATTTGCGCGCTGGTTTATTTGCAACAGAGCTTTCATTAGAACTTTCAACCTGAGCAAGGTTGGTTGGGGCAAATTGATTTTTACTCGTCGCTCCTGGCTGCTTATCAGCATTTTGTGGTAGATACAACGGTCCAGAATAACCACAAGCAACTAAGGCCACAATAGTTATTGCAGCAATCAAAGAATTTTTTAACATGAATATCCTATACTGACGGAGTAAATACATCCGAGAAGAAGTTAGTTTTAACTAATTTTAATTGATTAGCAGCTGTATTATACAAATTTTCAATCATCCCTGGGTTGCCACAAGCATAAACTTGGTAATGGCTTAAATCTGGATAATTCTTAGTAACAAACTCGGTTACCAAACCATTATAAAAGTCCGCTGGAGTATTCTCATTGCTGCACAACGTCACGCTTAAATCAAGCTGTTGTTGCCATATTGGTAAAACCTCAGTCATATAAAAGTCTTCAGGTAAGAAGTTACCCCAAATCAAATGAACTTTACGCTTAGAATTATGTGCTATCATTTGCTCCAAAATAGCTTTAATTGGTGCAAAACCAGTTCCAGTACACACCATTAACATTGGAGCTGAGCTATCTTTTAACGTAAAACTACCCAAAGGACCTTTAAACCGTAGAATTTGACCAACTTTAAATTCATTCCACACTGACTCAGAAAATACACCACCAGCACGGTAACGAATATGTAACTCAAGAATTCCGGCTTGGCTTGGACTGTTAGCTAATGAATAACTTCGATTTTTACCACCATGAATAATATCAATATACTGCCCAGCAAAGAAATCAAAATTTTGACTTGCTGGAAGTTTTAATTTTAAAACTGCGACGCTGCCAATTTTCTCAATTGAGGCAATTTTTGAAGGTAAAGTTTTAATTGGAAATCCGTTCACAAAACCAGGCAAATCAAGCACTAAATCACTAGTTGCGACAGATCTGCACAATAAAATTTTATTGTCAGCCAACTCTTCAGCACTTAAGGCCACAGAACTATATTCTTCATGAGTAACACTACCACTAACTAATTGACATTTACATTCACCACAAGTACCGTTCTTACAACCATGTGGTAAGTTTATTTTAGACTCAAGCGCCGAATCAAGAATTATATCATCAGTAGAAGTCGTAAAATTTATGTCGTTGTGTTGAATAGAAACTTTAAAAGTCATGGCAAAGAATACCTTATTATGATAGATTATATTACATTATTGTAGCATAAGGGCAAGCTAGTTCTAATTTTATTGCCTGTGTTACAAATGAATAACTAATATTCAACTGATGACCATGTTCAGTTCAATACAATCATATTCCAAAAAATAATCTCTAAATAATCATCGACTATCATTTCAAATCATAAAATTTAAGCACTATATTTTGTATCTAAAATCCATTATTCTCATACTGATTAACACTAAAAACAATCAACCCAGTAAACTAAACAAGCTCACAATAGAGATTTTTTCTATTTTCAGAACCAGTGATTTACCGATAAGATCATGCTAGCAAATTAAATATCACAACCAATTTATTTTAATTCTAAATTCATCATTACAAATTACTTGAGGACAAAATCATGCCATTAGTGTTATTTATTATTTTACTGATCACCTTTATTACCAGCCTAAAAAAACAATTCCAATTAGCCAACTGCTTCTTCGGAGCATTCATTGTACTTTGGATCGCTATATTTATACCGCATGCTATTCACTATATTAATATACAACTATAAAGGACTTACCGTGAAAAACTTTAAATTACTCAATATACTTGATAGCTTAGTAATACTTGGATTAACTCTGATGCTAGTTTTAGCATTTGAAGATCAGCTTAGTGATCATGATTTACCTTGCGCATTATGTGTTATGCTCAGAATGGGACTTTATGCAATGAGCTATGGCCTAATTTTAAATTTAACTCATGCACGTAAACAAACCAATTATTTATTGGTAATTTTAGCATCGACCATAGAAATAATTATTTCTATCGAGTTTGTCGCACGCCATATCGTACCTGGCAGTGGTAGTTATGGTGATACCGTTTTACACTTACATATGTATACATGGAGTTTATTTGTATCAACTTTAATTTTAATTTATGCAACGATTGCTGGATTAATAAATGGCTCTACAATCCAAGCCGCAACAAAAAACAGATGGATTAAATATATCTTAGGTTTTATGCTGATCACATTATGCGCAAATATACTCAATACAGCAATTGAATGTGGACCGTATTCATGCCCAAGTGACCCAAGTCATTACTGGTTAATTAGTAAATTTTTTACAAGCACTAATTAAAATTCCAGCAAAAACAACTAAGTTAAAGCTACTCAATACCGAAAGTTTATTTTTGATAATAATATCAGTATACTAAAAGTTGCTAACTTTAATTGAAATATTGAATAAGTTATGTAAAAACCATTATGCTTTGCACAATTCTTTATAGTATTTATTCTAAGTTTATGAAGTATAATATTTACAATCTAGTATTTGTCTATATTATTTATTAGAAAAGTATAAAGAAACGCTTTAACTACCTTTTAAAAAATAAAGACCATAAGTTATAAATTGCTACGGCTTTACGATGGAGTAATGAAAAGTGACATCTGAAGATGAGTTTGTATTTAATTGCAATGGTATGGTTAATACTATGAAAGAGTTATCCTTTCATCTTATGAATGGTACAAAAATATCAAACTTTAGTTATTTACAATTCGAAAAATCAGGGCATCTCGTTAATTTAACCACCGATATTGAGTTAATTAAATATAGATTTCAAGAAAGAATTAAATATCAAATTCTGTTTGAGAGGGAATTAAAGGATAGTAAATTAAACGAGCCTTATATATATTTATGGCACCAAAATTCATCTTCTGATATTTTACAATCTTTAGCGCATCAAGGAATTGGCAATGGTTGCAATATATTTATTAGGCGACATGATTTAATTGAAGTATACTCTTTTGCTACAGATATTAATGAGTCTAGTATGCAAAGTTTCTATATTAATAATTTTAATATTTTAAAAGGTTTTATTTTAGATTTTAAAACTAAAATTGAAACAAGTCTTGATAAAAAACTTAAATTAGATACCAATATAGTATTTCCATCAAATCATCATAATTCTGATGAATCAAATCAAAGTAATTATTTTGATAATTTTGACATTAAAAAACCTAGAAAAGTAAATATTAACAATAGTATATCCTTAACTATAAAAGAAATTGCGTGTTGTTTTTATTTAATGCAAGGGCATCAAATTAAAGATATCGCGTGCTTTACTAGTTCATCTCCGCGCACAGTAGAATCACATATCAATAACGTTAAGTATAAAACAAACTGCATAAATAAAGGTGAATTACTGGTGTTTTTACAGTTAAATAATTGGATATTTAATTCATTATTTCATAAATAACTCTCATTTATAGCAAGAAGTAATATTTTGGAACATAAGAATAAAGATTATTTCATCGCAAAGTTTAAAGATAAAAGTACAGAAGGTTTTGTTTATAAATAAGAAGCATAATAAATCACTTTTTTACCACCTCTATTATCCTATTTCCTATTACTTTATTTTCTTCTAAAAACTATCATTCTCATACACAGCATTAATCAAAATTTTAAGCTATTATAGTTATTTTTAATCTACAATTTTTAACCATCAGTGATTATCACGGATGTTTTTTTACTCTCTCACCTGATAACATACGTCAACAATAATTTTGAAATTGGAAAACTTAGAAAGATAAAGATTAATAGCATTATATTTTTCGCTCTAAAATCGATTAAGTGTTATTTTTTTACTTAATACAAGAATAGTAATTTAAAAAGATAGCTTGTTTTATTAATTTATCTTTGAACATAGCAGCGCAGCGTTACATATAGTTAACTCATAAATACATTGCCTAGTTTATAATAGTGTATTTATATTAGGC
>ERZ650304.541-NODE-541-length-19235-cov-6.605005_pt1 | contig 19235 bp, 26 predicted proteins | sample MGYA00376240_ERZ650304 | MGnify/ENA primary metagenome ERZ650304 (study PRJEB26733, sample SAMN07839271) | wastewater metagenome | biome: small river; feature: stream; material: water | place: USA: North Carolina | collected 2016-03-01 ... | reverse complement strand
CTGGTCGCATGGGTAGCGTACCTCTTGCTGGGAGGAGAGTAACAAAATGAGCAACACGAAACCCGACTTTAGCCGCGACCCCGAGCGGGTGCAGTTGGCAGAAGCGATGCTCAACGCCACCCGCGCATCTCGCGGATTGGCACCATGCAAACTGGGCGCCCTTGCCGCGATGGATCAGGAGCAGTATTTGATTGAGGCTGACGCCGCAATCACGCACCTCGGCAGCGGGCACCGGCTGCCCGAGGCCACGGAAGCCAATGCGGAGCGGTGGGCGCGTGAGCATTGCAAGCTAAATCTTGAGCAAGACTGGTACCCAATGCGCGACGACCAGCGCGCCAAGCTCTGCTACCAGGCCAAGCTATGGCTAATCGCGCTCCACGCCGCCTTCGCCGACGCCGCCGAGAAGCCCGAGCCCGTGTTCCTTCGAGAGGATCAGATGCGGCCCGTGGAGCTCGATCCGGTGAGCGTCGAGGGTGAATTTGTAACGCGTAGTCTGGCCCAATTTGAGCAGGCTGCACTGGTGGAGCTTGCTGATCAGCAGATACGCGGAGCAAATTCATCGCTGATCGGAGTGCTTTGTGATGCGGTGCGGCTGGTGAGGGAGCACAGGCGAACGGCCATAGGTAATGAAGACTACGTGCGACGCTGCCCTGTGGCACTCGACGGCAAGCGCTGCAATCTGGCCGTGCATGCTGATGACATCGGGCATGACAACGGCGAGACAAGCTGGCTGGAGGCGCAACCGTTGCGAAAAACGCAACAGTTCGAGCCACGCAAGATGGACGCGACGGAGCGCGGCGAGCGTAGGAGAGAGCGGCAGGAGAAGGTATGGCAGGCTGCTTGCGCATTGTGGCCGCATTGGAACGGAGGCGACATCATTGCCAGTGCCGCGGTACTGGCAGACAGATGGATCACGTGGCGAGACTGTAACGACGAGAAGGCCATGGAGGCATACCGGAAATGATAAACGCAACCTTACTGCTGCTGGCGGCCGGGCTCGTAACTGGCGCCGTGGTTATCACGCAAGACCCAAAAAATGCGCGCAAGGTAGCCGCATGGCTAATTGGCCGCGCGATGTATCTGGAGAACATGCGGGCCGAGCGCATTCGCTGCCGGGAGATGGGCGAGATGGAGCGGCGGCGCATGGCTGAGCAATTGGAAGTGGCGTAAAGAAAGGAACCCCGAAAAATGGAACAGCAGACACAACAGGCCGCGCCGCCGGCAGAGCCGCAGCAACCGCATGCGCCGCCGCCAGAGGTAAAGGCGCCACCCCAGGACAGGGCGCTGACCCTACTAGACAAGTCCATCGACGAGTCGGTTCGCCGCCAGGCTGAAACCTTTGTCCTGGACCAGTGCCGGTTCAGCCATCACCAGCGCATCGCTCGCATGATGTTTGAGGCTGGGCTATATAACGACCTCAAGAAAGATGGCGACCGCTTCCTTACTCCGGAGGAGGCCCTTGCCAGGGCAATGGTGAAGATCGAGCTCGGCGCCACGATGGGAATTGAGCCCTTCGAGGCCATGAATGGGATTTACTTTGTTTACGGACGCCCGAGCCTGGAGAGCGGCATCCGTGCCGCCAAGATGAAGCGCGCCGGCTATGATTGGCGGTTCCTCCAGCACGACACGAAGGGCTGCCGCCTCGTTCTGCTGAAGGATGGCAAGTACATCATGAAGCCGGTGCTCGACGACAAAGGGCTGCCGATCATGGAAGAGCGCGACGGCAAACATGTAATGCGCGAAGAGCCCGTGGTGGTCGCCTTCGTGGAGGCCGACGCGCAGCGCGCCGGGCTGCTTGAAAAGAAAGGCAGCCTGTACAAGGTCTGGCCGCAGATCATGTATTTCAATCGGTGCATCAGCATCGCACAGAAGGCGTACGCTCCGGAAGTGCTCAACGGTGCCGACGTTCCCTCTCGCGAGGAGGCGCAGGACATGCCGCAGATCTACACCGTTCAGGAAGCGCCGCTCGCTCCCGGCGAGGGAACGCTGGAGGCCGCGCTGGATCTGGCATCAACCAAGCTCGCCGCGATGACGCAGCCGGAGAACGAAGACGAGCCGGTCGTGAGCGACGCACCGAAGTCGGCGAAGGAGAAGCCCGCGCCGGTATCGGTGAATCCGACGCCGCTATTTCAGGGAGGCCTTGGAAAGCGATGAGTGTCACCATCACCAAGATCGAATTTGAGAACGTCGGCAACACCGAGCGGATGACTTTGGAGCTGTCTCCGCTGACCATCATCCGGGGCGCGAACGGCGTCGGAAAGACTACCCTGATTCAAGCCTTCCGGCGCTTTTTCCGAGGAGGTTACGACGAGACGGTTGTTCGCAAGGTCCTGGACTGCCGGGGCGGAGACCCAAGGCACACGCACGACCCGGTCGAGTGCTACAAGCGTGCCGAGAAAGGTATCATCACCGCAACGTTCTCTGACGGCAGCTACGGCAAGCGAGTCATCAACACGAAGACTCGCAAGAGCACGGTGGAGATGTTTTCCGTTGATGGGGAGAAGCTCGGCGCCCAGGGCATCGTTGACGAGTTCGCGGAAGGCTATAGCTTTGATCCATTGGCGCTTATCAACGCTCCGAAGAAGGACCGACTGAAGTACCTCGAAGAGTTTTTGGACGTGCGGTGCACCCAGGAAGAGATCAGAGATGCTTGCGTTGAGCCTGAACTGTATCGGGCGTTTGAGCCTCGCGACAATGCGTTCACGGCCATAGACAAGCTTTACACGGCGGCGTACGAGCAGCGGACCAAGATCAACACTTCCGCCGAGGATCTGCGGGGGGCAGTGCAGGTCGTTCGCCAGGGCGTGCCCACACTCAACGAGGACGGGAAGGATTGGGCCGCCGCCGAAGCAGAAGCGGCTAAGGCATACCGTGAGGCGACCGCCGCCCTCCAGGTGGCCGAGCAGGCCGTGAAAGAGCAGTCTGCTGCCGCGATCCACGCCGAGAATCAGAAGATGAAAACGGCGGCAGAAGCGGCGGAGGCAGCATACGCTGCCGCAATCGCCGCCGCTAAAGCACAGCGGGAGTTCGCGATAGCCGAGGCGAACGCCATCGGGCATTCCAACAAAGAGACCATCGCGCGCATGGAATCCGATGAACTGCAGCGCCTTCAGGCTGAGCAGGGGCCCATCGTCGCCGAGGCGCGCGCCGCATACGACCAGGCGCGGGAGCAATTGGCCGCATGGAACAAGGCGACCGGCGCCCGTGACCAGATCGCCAAGCTGGAAGAGCAGATCAAAGTGAAGGCGGGGCGCGCGCTGTTTCTGACGAACGTGCTCAAGCGGCTCAAGGATCTCCGCGCCGAGAAGCAGAAGTCTAATCCCATTCCCGGCCTCGAAGTCCGCGACGGAGAGATTTATTACGAGGGTGTCGAGTTCGATGCGGTGAACACCGGCAAGCGGATGGAGCTCTGTATTCGCATGGCGACGCTTCGCTCGACCAAGTGCCCCATCCTCATCGTTGACGATGCAATCAATATCGACGATACGAACTGGGATGCGTTCGTGGCGGCGGCACGCCAGAGCAATCTGCAGATCGTTGCCGCGCGGTTGGATGCGGGGGATTTGCGGATCGAGGCGTACGACCGGGCGATGGAGGTGGCAGCTTGAGCGATGACATGAAGGAGATGCTCATTTCCGCGCACATCACCGCACTGGTGGATTTGTGCCACGGGCGAGCCAGGACTGCGGGATGGTGGGACAACCGGGACATCCAGGACCCAAATGTCGCGGGAGCCGCCCTGGCACTGGTTCACAGCGAGGTATCCGAGGCCCTGGAAGGTATGCGCAAGGGCCTCATGGACGACCACCTGCCGCACCGCCGCATGGAGGAAGTCGAGCTTGCGGATGTCGTCATTCGCGTTTGCGACTACGCCGGCGCCAAGGGATTCGATCTCGGCGGCGCGATCCTGGAGAAGCTTGAATACAACGCGCGGCGCAAGGATCACACGCGGGAGGCGCGGGCAGCAGCGGGCGGCAAGAAGATATGATCACTCTCACCGTCCTCGCCAGCAGCAGTGGCGCCAACGCCGTTGTCGCCTCCACCGGGACCACCCACGTACTCCTCGACTGCGGACTCCCGGCGCAACGTCTCTACGAAGCCCTCGCCACGCATGGATGCGACCCGGCCCAGATCGACGCGGTGATCGTCACGCATGAGCACCAGGACCACACCGCCGGCCTGCGAAGCTTCGTGAAGCAGTTCAATGTGCCGGTCCTGATGTCGCACGCCACGTTACGGGCGATCCCCTGGGGCTTTGTTCCTTGCACGACCGGGCCAGTCATCGGCGATCTGAGTGTCTGGCTTCGCCCGGTATCGCACGACGCGGTGCTCCCCTGTGGAATCGTGCTGCGCGATCGCGACGGCGACAAGGCCGCATACTTTGTCGACCTCGGCGAGATTCCCGTAGACATGCCCGCCTGGCTGGACGGCTGCCGCACCCTGCTGATCGAATCGAATCACGACACGGAAGTGCTGATGGCCGGGCCCCACCATCCATCGGTCAAGGAACGAGTCGCCGGACCGCTGGGGCATCTGAGCAACGACCAGGTTTCAGCATTTATCGAGTCGTCGCTGCCGCCGACCATTGAGCGGCTGATCCTGGGGCACTTGTCGAAGCAAGCGAACACTCCGCAACTCGCCGCGGCGTCGGCAATGCGAGCGTTGCAGCGCGCAGGGCGGCCCGGCGTGCTTCTGGAGGTGGCGTGATGGCGTGGAATGAACGCCTCAATCTACCCGCTCGACCGTGCGCTTGGTGCAAACTGCCGTTCAAGCCGTTGACCGACTCGGCGCGATGCTGCAAGCCAGACTGCAGATCGGCAGCGAGCAATGAAAAGTTAGCGAAAAGGCGGAGGGCTGAGCGGGATGCCGCGCGCAAAGAATCCTAAGCGCTATCCGTGCCAATTCTGCGGGCGAATGATCGTCCAGGTGACCAACGCGGCGAAGTACTGCTCGCGCAACTGCCAGCGCCGCGGCAGGCGTTCGGAGCAGGGCAGACCGGAATCGCCTTGCATGTGGAGATCTGAACATCCGCAGCCATGCCGCGTTTGCGGAGAGCCGACACTGTACCGGTATTGTTCAAAGAAGTGCCGCAACTTTTGGAAGATTCTCATGGACGCGCAACTCGATCCGAAAGAGGTGAGCAAACAACCGCCGGTGAAGGATCGTGAGGATTTACGCGCGGAGTCGGCGTGGCAGCGAAAGCAAGAGGCGGCGAGGGCATGAGCGCGCAGGGGCCGTACACCATCAAGCAGGCAGGGGATTTGCTTGGAATGAGCTACCACCACGCGCGGCGCTTTTTCCTTCGCCAAGCAGGCGTGCTGGAAGTGGGCACGGGATCGCGGGCCATTCTGCGGGTACCCCATGAGGTAATCGAGAGAGTGCGGCGGGAGCGAGCCTTACCGCCCGGAGGGATTCATGTTGTATCGAAGGCATCTGAAGGCGTGCGTGCCGGGGCAGGCAAATCGGCACCACAAGCGGTGCAAATGCCCCGTGTGGGTGCACCAGGTAATCAACGGCGAAGAGTTGCGCCAGTCCCTCAAGACAAGCGATTGGAAGCGAGCCGAGAAGATTATCGAAGCCTGGGAGAGCGGTGACGATCCCGACAAGGCCAGCACGATTCTGGACGCGATGAACCGGCACATGCGGGAGTTGGCCGTGCAGAAGGTGTCGCTGGCCACCCGCAAGAAGTACCGCCAGTTGTTCGACCGGCTGACGAAGTGGGGCGGCGAGCGGAACGTGACGCTGCTGTCGCAACTGACCGTGCAGACCGTGCGTAACTTCCGCGAGTCTTGGCAGGTGGCACCGATCACGGCGAACAAGATGACGGAGCGGCTGCGGTCTTTCCTGGGCTTCTGCGTGGAGAGCGGCTGGATTCCGAATAACCCGGCGAAGGCACTCAAGACGATCGCCGACGACCGCGTGCCCACGCTGCCTTTTACGGTGGCCGAACTGGGCCGCATCCTCGAAGCCGCCGATAAGCACGTCGAAGGCAAGCGCGGCGAGCGGCTGCGGTGGGCGAAGCGGCTACGGGCGCTGGTGCTAGTGCTGCGATGGTCCGCGCTCCGCATCTCTGACGCCGTGATGCTGCGGCCGGAACAGATCGAGGGCGACACGATTGCCCTGTATCAGCACAAGACTGGCGAGCATGTGCGCGTGCCGGTGCCGGCGGAAGTCACCGACGCCTTGAAGGAGATCGGCGCGCCAGGCGGCTACTACTTCGGGCACGGCGGCGGCAAGGTTGAAACGCGCACGGGCGACTGGCGCCGGCAATTGCGGCCGCTGTTCGCAGCGGCGAACGTACCCGAAGGCCACGCGCATCGGTTCCGCGACACGCGGGCCGTCGAACTGCTCAACGATGGCGTGCCGATGGATCGCGTGGCGGCCATCCTGGGCAACACGGAGGAGGTGTGCAGGAAACACTACGCCCCCTGGGTGAAGGAACGGCAGGATCAACTGGAGGCGGATGTGAGGCGGAACATACAGAAGCGGCGCAAGGTTGTGCCGATGAAGAGGGTGGGATGAAGCCGCTGGCGCTGGATCTTTGCTGCGGACTCGGGGGATGGACCGAGGGCCTTATCGCCGCTGGCTGGAATGTAGTGGGCGTGGATATCGACGACGACTTCCGGCGCGCCTATCCGGGTGTGTTCGTCCGTGCCGACGCTAGGGCATTGCGTGTATGGACGCCTCCTTCGTGGGGCGGGAAGGTGCTGCGCTGCCCGAACGGCGGAGATATACCGCTGGACAGGCTGTACCTTGTAGTCGCATCCCCACCCTGTCAAGAGTTCAGCCGGCATCAGATGCCATGGACGAAGTCAAAGAACCCGCCCCCGCCCGATAAGTCGATCTGGGAGGCGTGCGTCAGGATTGCCCAAGAAGCAAATGCTCCACTGATACTCGAAAACGTCAGGGAGGCCCAGAACTGGATGGGCCGGGCCAAGTGGCACTGTGGAAGTTTCTATCTCTGGGGTGATGTGCCTGCGCTAATGCCGAGGGTTTCTCACCGGCCTAAGGAGTCGATGAGTTCAACGGCGCGCGCCGAGCGAGCGAAGGTTCCATTTACCCTGGCGAAGTGGATCGGTGAATGTTTTCATCCCGACGAACCGGAAACAACAGAACGTGTACAGGACGTGGCGGCATCCGAAACGCCACGGAACGTGACGAAGCGGCAGAAGGTAGTGCCGATGAAGAGGGTGGGATGAGGTACGTGAGCCTCTTCTCTGGCATCGAGGCCGCTACCGTCGCATGGCATCCGCTGGGATGGGAGCCGGACGCCTTCGCCGAGATTGAGCGCTTTCCAGCCGCCCTGCTGGCTTACCATTATCCCGGCGTGCCAAACCTCGGCGACGTCAGCACGATCAACTACGCCCCGTACTGCGGAATCGATCTGCTGGTTGGCGGATCACCGTGCCAAGCCTTCAGCGTGGCCGGCCTTCGGCAAAGTCTCAAAGATGCGAGAGGAAACCTAACCCTTGAATACGTCAGAGCAGTTCACGCTATTCGACCTCGATACGCCGTCTGGGAGAACGTCCCCGGCGTCCTGTCCACCCCAGATAATGCTTTCGGCTGTTTCCTCGCTGCCCTTGTCGGTGCTGATGAAGCCCTTGAAATTGAAGAAGGGTGGCCCTGTGCTGGCATGGTCAGCGGACCCGCGGGATCTGCCGCTTGGCGTGTTCTGGACGCTCAATACTTCGGCTTGGCCCAACGACGCCAGCGTGTGTTCCTTGTCTGGTGTCCTGGAGACGGGGCCGATCCCGCCGCAATACTTTTTGAGCGCCCGCGCGTGCTCGGGCATCCTCCGGCGCGCGGCGAAGCGGGGCAAGGAGCTACCCACGGCGTTGCGGGTGGCCTTGGAGCAAGTGGCCGGGGGTTCAGTAGGGGGGGGCGAGAGTAGAGGTCAAGACCCGGTCGTTGCAGTGCCCGACGTCTCCTTCTGCCTCAACGCGGGGGGGGCAAGACGTATAGACGGGGAGAGTGAGACGTTCGTCGCCCACGCGCTACGTGCCGATGGCTTCGACGCCTCCGAGGATGGCACGGGCAGGGGGACGCCGCTGGTGCCGGTGGGGTTCCGCGCCTCCGGGCAGGGCGGCTTTATACCGTCCGAGGTTTGCCCGCCAATCACAGCGGCCGATGGCGGCGGGGCTGGCGTGCCGACCGTGATGGCATTCCACGAGAACCAGCGCGGCGAACTCACGCTGAACGATACGGCGGGTTCACTCAAGGTTGGCGGCGGAAAGCCGGGGCAGGGATACCCAGCCATCGCCTTCAACCTGCGCGGCCGCGAAGGCGGCGCGATGCCAGAGCCTACCGACGTGGCCAGTCTGCGCGCCAGCAGCGGCGGTAGCAGCAGGACCTACGTCGGGGTGAGGCGCCTGCTTCCGTCTGAATGTGAGGCGCTCCAGGGATTTCCGAAGAATTACACCGCCATCACGTACCGCGGCAAGCCGGCGGCAGATGGGCCGAGATATAAGGCACTGGGGAATAGCTTTGCCGTCCCGGTTATTCGCTGGATAGGGGAAAGGATTCTTCGTGCTGACTGCAAGGAGAAGTCATAGGATCACCATGCAAACGAAACACGGCATCTTTGGGCCTTATGTTTTTCTTCAATCCGCGCCTGGCGTTGAAGCGGGCAATCTCTCCGGGCCATGTGTGGCCAGATTTGATTCTGGAAACGAGGGCTTGGCTGATCCCAAACTCAGCGGCGATATCGGACTGTTTTCTACCTGCCAAGACTTGTTCCAATATGCTGGCGTTGCGCTTGTCGAGATCGGCCATTCTTTCTTCGGCACGGCCAATGATCTGCATCGCGTAATCGGCACGCGCTGCTTTCACTATCAGAAACGGACGAACCTTTTCAAGGAAGCGCTTACAGTCCGTCATGTTGGAAATAGCGTAGGCGTAAAGCTGCCTAAACTTGGCCGATCTCCGATAGTGCTGGACAGATCCAAAGCCCACGCCGTCGCGGATGTATTCGAGGGCCGGAAGGTGCGTGTTGGCGATGCGGATGCGCATCCCAACTTCGGCGGGGTGAATCTCTATGCAGCCCTCCCCGTCCATGAAGCCAGCCACGTAAGACCAGAATTGCGGGGTGTCCATATGCACGTATGGACGCATTTTGAACCAATCGGGTTACAGAGCATGGCCGTCCCGGTGATGCGGTGGACTGGCCGGCGAATTATGGAAGCGGAAGAAACAGGACGTGCGCAGGACGTGGCGGGATCGATGGAGCCAGCAGGAATGGAGGTAAAACTTGAAGATTGAACCACTTAGGGTAAATGGTGAGCCGGGCGGGGCTCGGGAACAGTACCCCGAACGCAACCACGCAACTTACAGAAAATACAAGTTGCGCGGCTCGCTGGAATTGCGCGATTTGCGGCAGTTTCACGAGATACCGTACGCCCGCAGTACGCGGAGGGCGGCCTAGTGCAACCCACATCCATCTCCTGGTGTGACTACACCTGGAACCCGCTGCGCGGATGCAGCCGGATATCCGAGGGCTGCCGCAACTGCTACGCCGAGAAGATCGCGGCGCGGTTCAGCCGGCACGTAATGGACTCGGATGGCGTCGGCACGTACACGGTCGAGCCGTTCCATGGCTTCGCGGAATACCGCACTGTCGGCGGGAAGCGCGAGGCTCACTGGACAGGCAAGGTCGAACTGATCGAAGACAAACTGCTGGAGCCGCTTTCCTGGCGGAGGAAGGCGGCGAAGTTCCGCGCCAAGCACGGGCGGAAGCCGCGCTGCTTCACCAACAGCATGAGCGACCTGTTCCATGAACGGCTGCTTGAGCGGTCCATCGCGCGAGTCTTCGCCTCAATGGCTTTCGCCCCAGAGATCGACTTCCTTTGCCTGACCAAGCGCGCGGATCGCGCCGAGTCCATACTGGGCACCGGAAGATTCCACGATCAGATCATCGACGAGATGAACGCAATGCGCTACGTGTCCGAGCGCATTGCGGGGATCCGCTGGCCCCTACCGAACGTCTGGCTTGGCGTGTCCTGCGAAGACCAGAAGCGCGCCGACGAACGCATCCCGCATCTCCTGCGGACGCCAGCGGCGGTACGGTTCCTGAGTTGTGAACCGCTGCTGGAAGGGCTGGATCTTATGTATCCAGCAGGCAGCAATCCCCCTGTCAAGTGCTGCTCCGGCCTCGATTGCGCCTGCATGGGGAAGCCTGTCGATCCGCCGCTTCTGTATGGCGTCGACTGGGTCATCACAGGTTCCGAATCCGGTCCCGGCGCCCGCCCCTGCCAAGAGGATTGGATTCGCTCACTCCGCGACCAATGCGTGGCGGCCAGAACACCTTTCTTCTACAAGCAGGCCATTGTCAACGGCAAGAAGGTCGAGACGCCGGAACTGGACGGCCAGCGGTGGATACAGTTTCCCGAGGTGCCAGCATGAGCCGCAAGCGCGCGATTGAGGAGGCGATGAAGCGGCTGCGCGAGATCGCCAAATTAGCCGCCGTTACCGATGCGAACGGAAAACTGCTGTACGAGGGTTATCCGCGCCCGGGCGATATCGAGAGCGAACTGGAATCCGTGTGGACTCTAGCGCGTATCGCTGGCCTACGCGAAGCCGCGCGGATGTGTGTTATTTCGGCTGGCCCAGACTTACGCAAGCACGCCCGCGAGTTGGCCAAGAAAGCGAGGGGTAAGTGAGGCAGCCGATAGCGAGACTGGAGGCGGCGCTGACGGATATGGTAACGCTAGCGCGCCAAATGAAGGCAAAGCTAGATGCATTGGCGGGCGATGGCGAGGCTGAACTGTGGTATACCGCCAGCCGTCGTATCGAGACAGCAGAGAAAATTATCGACGAATTGAAGCATGCCAAGGAATGGAAGGGGCTTGTGTGATCGACACCAACGCACAGCGCGCGGAGTGCGCGCGGATGGAGGCGATGCTTGCGGAGTTCAATGATGGCTACGAGTTCCGCACAACCCCGGAGCATTTTGATTTCGTCAAGATCGCCCGCGCCGACTGGCCCGCGCTCATCAAGGCACACCAGGAGGCCATGGATGAGATCGACACCCTACGCGGTGCCATGGCAGCCGACGACGAGCGGTTGCGCAAGGCCGGGGAGCGCGTGGGCATCGATCAAGGCTGCGATACGGCCGAATGGATGGCGGATGAGATTGAGCGGCTGCGCGCCGATGTTGCTGCGCGGATGCCAGATCCGGTGCCCGCGAATGACCCGGAACTGCATGAGCTTTACGACGTATGGAAGGGCTAGCGATGAAAGAAAAGCCGATTTTGTTCTCAAAGCCAATGGTATTGGCGCTGCTCAACACGAAGCCGGGCACGTGGCCAGCAGCACCCATCGACCCCGAGATGCCGTGGAAGTGGCAGACGCGGCGGATCGTGAAGCCTGCCAAGAGCCAAGACTGGCTTACGGCAGATATTCTGGGCGAGGTCGTTCAGATGGTCGATCGCGGCGACGGATGGTGGGCTATGTCGGTTGACGATCGCCCACCTGGACCGCAGGGGACCTGCCCTGGCCATATCGGATCGGTGAGCGCGCCATACCGGGTCGGCGACATCCTCTGGGTGCGTGAGCAACTGCGGAAGGGGCGCGGCTGGGAATACGCCGCCGATGGTTCGGTGGTGCGGGTGCCAGCCGAGCATCAAAGCGCGGCCGTAGTGTGGGCGCATCACAAGAAGCACGACCACTGCGTCTCCATCCACATGCCCCGCTGGGCCTGCCGGATCACGCTGGAGGTGATGGAGGTACGATGCCAGCGGCTCCAGGACATCGCCGAAGAGGACGCGAAGGCAGAGGGCGCGCAGCCATGGCCGCACGATCCGCAGCAGCGCATGACGAGCGGTGAACTGGGCATTGAGCAACCTTACCGGGGCGGCTTCGCTTGCCTCTGGGATGACATCAACGATGATCGGGCGACGTGGTTCTCGAATCCGTGGGTGTGGGCGTACACGTTCAAGAGGCTGACATGATGCTCCACCTATGGCGCGTCCGCCGACTTCCCTCTGGCCCCTGGATCTATTTCGAGTGCCCGCCAGGCGCACCGGTCGGACCACATAAAGTGGCGGCAGAGATTATCCGCAAAAAGAACCGCGAACTGCCCAGGATCTCGAATGGGAGATCTACACCAAGCAGGGCAAGGAAGAAGACGACCCGAAGGAAGCGCGCGTCTCCATGGCGATCATCACCGGCGACTCGTTCAACCTGGTGGAAAACTACGCTCGTATCGTCGGAACCGTCGCGGCGCAGGTGCGGTGCGTCCTACCGGATGGCGAGCAGCTCAAACTGCACGCCGACGAGCCGGAGGAAGAAGAGGCCGCCGCCGCAGAAGAAGCGGACGAAGGGCCGGCGCTCGCCTCCGTCGTCGAGATGCACGGCAATCCGAAGAAGAAGCGCTCGACGGCGCCGCTTCAGTAGCCAGCAAAGGAGAGAGCGATGGAACCTCACAAGATGATCCGCGTGACGCTGCCGGGCAAGCCTCGAACGAAGAAGACCAGCAACCGCATCGTGCGCTTCGGTAGGAACAAAGAGCACATCAAGGTCATGCCTTCCGAGGCCTACGAAGAATGGCTTGACGAGGTTTTATCGCTCGCTCCGATCATTCGAAGCCAGTTGAAGCAGGCGGGTGCGAACCTCCCGATCGCGAACGAAGTTAGCGTGGCGGCTATCGTCTATCGAGACCGGAACCAGGGCGACTTGATTGGCTTCCTGAACGCGATAGCCGACGCCATCCAGGCGCCCCAGTTCAACGACCGCAACAAATGTATCCGGAAGGGGCTGGGTCTGATCGAAGATGATCGCCAGATTGTTTGCTGGGACGGGAGCCGGATGCTGGTGGATGCGCAGCGGCCCCGGGTGGAGCTAGAGATTGAGATTATCGGCGCTGAACAGGGGAGGCTTCTGTGAGCAACTACCGCGTGGTCATTCATTCCGGCCGCATCGAACGCGGCGAGCCGACCGACAAGCAGATTCCGGACGATCAGCGGCGATTTCCTGACCAGGCGACGGCTGCGGCCTGGATGCGGGAGCAGTGCGAACGAAAGAAGTGCGGCGGCAGCTTGTTTCGCATGGTAGAGGAGTTGGTGGATTCGGTGGAGGTCGAGGGGTGACGTACGAAGAGTTCATCCGGGCCAAAGTCGAGCTTTCCAAAGATCACGGATTCGATGTTGAAGATTGCGCGATCCGCGGACTCTTAAAGCCACACCAGCGCGTTTCCGTTCGTTGGGCGGTTCGCGGCGGACGGCGCGCCATCTTTGCGGCATTCGGGCTCGGCAAGACTTTCATGCAGTTGGAGACGCTTCGACTGATCCTGAATCGCGCTGGCGGCCGTGGGCTGATCGTGGCCCCGCTGGGCGTGCGCCAGGAGTTCAAGCGGGACGCCGAAAGGCTCGGCATTGATATCCGCTTCGTGCGCCGCCTGGAGGAGTGCAGCGAGACAGGCCTGTACCTGACCAACTACGAAACAGTGCGAGACGGGAAGCTTGACCCGGCAGCGTTCACGGCCACTAGCCTGGACGAGGCATCTGTCCTTCGAGGCTTCGGTGGCACCAAGACCTTCCGCGAGTTCATGCGACTGTTCGAGGCGGTGCCGTATCGTTTCGTTGCGACTGCCACTCCTGACCCGAACGAATACATTGAACTGCTAGCCTATGCCGCATACCTCGGCATCATGGACGTTGGCCAGGCGAAAACTCGATTCTTCAAGCGCGACGCCACGAAGGCCGATGTCCTGACACTTCACCCGCACAAGGAAGAGGAGTTCTGGCTCTGGGTGGCTTCGTGGGCGCTGTTTCTCCAGAAGCCTTCCGACCTTGGGTTCGATGACACCGGCTACGCACTGCCAGAAATGCGCGTTCATTACCACGAGGTGCGCGCCGACCACTCGGACGCCACTGCCGACAAAGACGGTCAAGTACGGATGTTTCGGAATGCCGCTCTCGGCGTAGTGGATGCCGCTCGGGAGAAGCGCGACAGCCTCCCCGAGCGGATCGCAAAGATGGTTGACATCCTCGATGCCTCGCCGGACGACCACTTTCTCCTGTGGCACGACCTGGAGGCCGAGCGCGCAGCAATCGAGGCGGCGGTACCGGACTCGGTCAGCGTCTACGGCTCGCAGGATCTTGACGAGCGAGAGCAAGCCATCACCGACTTCTCTGAAGGCCGCAGCAAGTACCTCGCGGCAAAGCCAGTGATTGCCGGAAGCGGCTGCAACTTTCAGCGCCACTGCCACAAGGCGATCTTCGTCGGGATTGGCTTCAAGTTCAACGACTTCTTTCAGGCCATCCACCGCATCCACCGATTTCTGCAAGATCGGCCGGTAGAGATCCATATAATCTACTGCGAATCGGAGCGGGAGGTCTTGCGGGTATTGCTGGAGAAATGGGAACGGCACAAGGAAAAGGTGGAGAAGATGAGCACGATTATCAGGGAGTATGGGTTGTCGGATCTGGCGCTTGCTCAAGCCCTGACCAGGTCGATCGGCGTTGACCGGATTGAAGTGAGTGGCGATCGCTACCTGCTGGCCAACAATGATTGCGTGGATGAGACGCGGCGCATGGCCGAGGCCTCTGTCGGTTTGATTTTGACATCGATCCCGTTCTCCACCCAATACGAATACACGCCGAGCCTGAACGACTTTGGCCACACCGATAGCAATGAGCATTTCTTTCAGCAGATGGACTTCCTGACGCCGGAACTACTGCGGGTTCTGATCCCCGGGCGCATCGCGGCCGTGCACGTAAAGGATCGCATTGTACCCGGGGGCATCAATGGCATGGGTTGCCAGAGCGTTTATCCGTTCCACTGCGACACCATCGCCCATTTCCAGCGGCATGGCTTCCTGTTCATGGGCATGAAGACGATCGTCACCGACGTAGTGCGGGAGAACAATCAGACCTATCGATTGGGGTGGACTGAGCAGTGCAAGGACGGCTCGAAGATGGGCTACGGAATGCCCGAATACCTGCTGCTCTTCCGGAAGCCTCAGACGGACACCACGAAGGGCTACAGTGACGTTCCTGTGCGTAAGGATAAGGCGCGGTACTCAAAGGCGCGCTGGCAGGTCGACGCCCATGGCTTCGCGCGCTCGGCCGGCAATCGCAACCTGACACCAGAGGAGATTCGCGATCTCCCTTTCGCGAAAGACTTTCACCAGAAGGTCTTCGGCATGTTCCACGACTTCTACCTGGAGCACGTGTACGACTTCGAGAACCACGTGAAGATCGGTGAAACCTTGGAGGCTCGCGGCGTCCTGCCGGTGACATTCATGCTGCTCCAGCCGCCATCGTGGCATTCCGACGTGTGGACCGATATCACGCGCATGCTTACGGCGAACGCATTTCAGGCGGAAAAGGGCAAGGTTAAGCACCTCTGCCCGATGCAGTTCGATATCGCCGATCGCGTCATCGCGCAGATGAGCAATCCCGGCGATGTCGTCTACGATCCGTTCGGCGGGCTCATGACGGTACCGACACGTGCGATCGCTCTCGGCCGATATGGCGTCGGGTGCGAGTTGAATCCTGCCTACTTTGCGGACGGCGCGGCCTACTGCTCGGCCGAGGAGCGCAAGATCGGCGCTCCCACATTGTTCGATTGCCTGGATGAGGCGCTAGCGGAAACCGCTTAGGGGTGAACTTTGAGGAACGGGAAGGTGGGAGAAGTGCGGATGGAGAGGCCGAAACATTTCGATGCGATTTTGTTTTGGGGTACGGCGTCACCTACCCTAAAATGGTACTCAGGGATAACCACGCGGATTAGCTACCTGCGTGCCCGAGTACATGCTGGCTTGGTGGCGGGCTCCTATCCCGTCACCGGCCAGCGACCTATAGGAGAGGTCAGATGAACCGTAAACCCATTTCCAAGGGTCTGCGCTTCCGTATCTTTGAGCGCGACTCTTTCACGTGCCAGTATTGCGGACGCAAGCCACCAGAGGTGGTGTTAGAGCTTGATCACATCCATCCTTGCTGTGAAGGTGGCGACAACTCCGAAGCAAACCTGATTGCCAGTTGTGCCGACTGTAATAGGGGAAAGTCGGGCCGCGTCCTGCACAGGACGGTGACGCCCGACGCCGACATGGAGTATCTGCGGAGCGAGCAGATAAGAGTCGAGCACGAACGCTACGTTATGTCCAAGGAGGCGCGAGAGTGTGCCACTTATCGAGTAGTCGAGGCACTTCAGCGCCACTGGTGCAACTTGACAGGCATGGAGTATCACCCTGCGGACAATATCGTGCTGAGCTGGCTCGCGCGTTTCTCTCCAGAGATAGTCGAGAGGGGCTTGAGCGCGGCGGCAGTGGCATACCAGCGGAGGTCACTGGAGGTTAGTTACGGACCAGAGCCACGGATCGTTGCTTGCGCGAACAGATACGCCAGTGGCGTCATGTACCGCCTGGAGGCTGAAGATGCCCAGAGCGCGTAACCTGAAGCCATCGTTTTTCAAGGATGAAGAGTTGGTCGAATGCGGCCCTCTGGCCATGCTGCTGTTCTCTGGCCTCTGGTGCCTTGCCGATCGTGAGGGCAGATTAGAGGACCGGCCAAAGCTCATCAAGGCGGAAATCTTCCCCTACACAGAAGTGAGCGTCGAGGCTTACCTTAAAGTGCTGGATGAGAAAGGCTTCATAACTCGCTACGAGGTTGAAGCTAAGAAGTTCATAGAGGTGCGGAATTTCAAGAAACATCAGCATCCGCACGTTAAGGAATTGCCCAGCACCATACCAGCACCGGGCCAGCACCAGACTGGCACCGTGCCAAACCCGGAAATTCCGGTGCCAGCACCAAACCAGCACCGGGCCGAACCCGGAAATTCCGGAGCCAGCACGTCTTGTATCTTTAACCCTCTTACTTTAACCCTTAACCTTGAACCCCAACCCGCCGCTGCCGCGCCGGTTGATTCTCTCGTTTCTGAAATCGCAAAAGAGATGCGGGCCAAGCACCGCAAGACAACCGGACTTGGGGGCCTTGAGTTGGAGCGAGAACTCTGCACGCTTTCGGGCGATGCCATTGATCCACCGGCGGTGCTTCGCGCCATCCGAGATCGTTGGCGTCTAGGGTGTGAACGTGAATGGGCCAGATCCGACACGATGTACTGGCCGAACTTACTAGACTGGCTGCGGAGACGCCGATACCTCGACCCGGCACCACCGGAGCCTGTAGCTACCCTCGACAGGCCGCGTAAGTCAGCGCTGGAGGCGCTCATCGATAGCGTATGATCGACCGCAACTTTGCACGTGAACAGGTTCGGCGACTGGCCGGCATCCCAGCGCCGCCGCCGTCAACGCAGGAGGCGATGGCCGATATCGTAGACGCGCTGGAGTCTTCCGCGCGATCCGAATCGCACGCCAGGCGGATCATTTCGGCGATCGTGGAATCGCCGGGAGATCCCCCGCGGTGGCCCACCATCGCGACAATCAGGGCAATCGCGTGGGAATTACTCACGGACGAGCAGAAAGCGAATCACTGCCGAGTGTGCGACGGCAGCGGATTCCTGCATCGCGTGAAGATCGTAGCTGGAGTTTCCTACGATTTCTCCAACCCTTGCCCAAATTGCCATCCGGTTGAGGTTGCTCAATGAGCACGCGTGAATCCAAGGAACGCGAACAGCTACGCCAGGCGCTCCGGGTAGATTACGATCTGATCCGCGAGGATGAGCGGATGCAGGTGCGGCTTGCTCAACTTGAGGCAGAACAGCGGATTTTGGAGCGCATCGCGGAATTGCGAAGGGAATGCAGAATAAACGGGGCGAATCCCGCGAGCTTTGCCGGGTAGGTGCAATCGGCGGGCATCGGGTGGTGTTTGACCTATAAAACAGAACCGTGGTAATTTGTTTCAGCGCTTGGCGCTACTCCGCTGCGGCGGTTCCTGGCCTACTGGTGGCCTCCCCGCCATATTTGCCCCCAATGACAACCAAGCAACTCAATCGGGTAACCGTTCGTGTAAGTGGCGGTGTAACGGCGTCCAGTGTGCGCTTTCCGCGCGCTCACCAACTTGTGCAGGATGGCCGCGCTGAGTGGGTGAATCATCCCATCAGCGATGCTGGCAAGGTACCTACGGTGCGCATCGTGACCACTGCGGCAACGATGGCTGCGGCGGCGTGTGAGTATGATCGGCTCAAGCGGCGGATGGGCAGGAACGAATTGAAGCGCATCCCATTTGTTGGCAACATCGACCTGCTATTGCAGGCGAGGCCGTGAATGAGCCCGCAACGCAAAGGCCGGAAGATTGCGAATAAGCGCCAGGTGAACGCACTGCGGCGATTCGTTGGGCCTCGGTATATCCAGTTTTCCGCCGAGACGGATGCAGCGCTTGAGAGATTGCGGATGCTGGAACAGGTTTGTAAGGCTTTGGCCGTTCCGCCGCATCTGTTCCAGTGAAAGCCGTATGAGCCCAAAACGCAAAGGCCGGAAGATTGCGCACAAGCTCGCACTGAATCGGCAGCGCCGAATAGTCAGCCAGTTCACCTTGCGTATCATGCGGAAAGCCGTGGCGGAATCTGTGACGAAATGGATTGCCTCGCCTCAGTTCGCCAAGCTTCTCGATAGCTTCGCCAAGATGGGCGAGGCTTTTACTCAGCTTTCCGTCCCCACGTCTGCGCGCACCAATGAAGACTCCTTCCTCTCCGTGCTCAACCCCAGGCTGCCGCAACCTGCGCCCCTGCCCAGTGCATGGAGCGAGGCGCGATGATCGCAAGCCGGCGCATGAGCGAGGCTACGATGCCACATGGCACAAGCTACGCAAGGCGCATATTGCAGCCGAGCCGCTGTGCAGGATGTGCGCCAAGGATGGGCGAGTGACGCTGGCTGAGATCGTGGATCATATCGTACCAGTGGATGTGGCACCTGGGCGAAGGCTGGATGAGGAAAACCTCCAAAGCTTGTGCAGATCTTGCCATCAAAGAAAGCATGCCGATGACTTGTAAGGTCGCAGGGTGCACTACCACCCATGTCCGTGGCGGGAATGGGTACTGCAACCGGCACTATCTCCAAATCTGGAGCCGTGGGTCAATCCAACCAGAACGGAAGCGCCACCCGATCTGCACGATTGATGGGTGCGACAAGGCTACCCGCAGCGCATACAGTCCCTATTGCGAGATGCACTACGCCAGACTGCGGCGAAACGGTAGCCCTGACAGGCGCGTCGAGGCGCAGGCAGGATACCCGCGCAGTTGAGGTTGATGTGATGATGCCCCGCTTGCAATGCAGCCAAGAGCGACAGCCTGGAGTCAGCGGTAGGGGCTATCGATAAATTCAGAGGATTTGAAACCATAAC
>ERZ650304.539-NODE-539-length-19288-cov-22.637550_pt1 | contig 19288 bp, 12 predicted proteins | sample MGYA00376240_ERZ650304 | MGnify/ENA primary metagenome ERZ650304 (study PRJEB26733, sample SAMN07839271) | wastewater metagenome | biome: small river; feature: stream; material: water | place: USA: North Carolina | collected 2016-03-01 ... | reverse complement strand
AAGGCGAACCGACCAGCAGGCGACGACACGATGGGCCCGGCCGGGTCGGCCACAGGCTGAGCCAGCAAGAGAGCGAGCAGCAAGCCCATGGGTGCGCTCAGTTGGCCGAGGTGAAGATGACGTCGCCGGTCGAAGCGCTCGAGCGACAGGTGACCTGCTTGCCACCGCCCGGAATCGCCAGCAGCATCACGGTGCCACTGGGGAATCGCTCGCCGCCAGAAGCACACGTCGCCGCGTAGCAGACCCACACGTCGGCATCGGTGACGCGCATCAGGTACGTGCCGACCGTCAACGTCTGAGACGCCGAGCCACCCGACGCGCAGTCGGTGAACTCAAACCGGGTTGCAGTGAGCAGCTGAATGCCACCAGCGAGCGCCGCGAGCGGCACCAGACAGAGGGCGACGACGAGCAAAAACAGCGCGAGCTTTCGCATGCCGACAGCGTCGGCCGCCTGGTGGACCGGGTGAGGTCAGAGGGTCGGCAGGGTGGTGCCGGCGACCGAAAGGGCCCCACCGGGTTTGTGCGTGTAGAAACCGCGCGGAACCCCTGGGCTGTACTCTTCGTTGTCGAAGACCTCCCAGTAGGTGAGCCACTTCACGCCGTACGACTTGGCCACGTCGCTGATGACTCGAATCATCGCGCCAACATCACGACCCGGTGGCAGCTCGGGCCCTTCGGGGAACCCAAACTCACCGATGCTGATGGGCACCCCCGGGTAGCAGAGCTGCAGTTCGCGTAGCGCCTTGCTGAACGCAGGCACTGTGGCCGCCTTCCACGCGTCGAACGTCGCCCCCCACCCGCCTTGGTCGACAATGGTGCTGTCGTAGGCCGAGTAGCTGATTACGTCGGGCTGAACCTTCGCGCTCAGGTCTCGCAGCAGCCGCCGAAGGTGCGGCTTCGTGCGGGCATCAAGCACGCGGTTCGCCTCATACGCACACAGCACCTTGCAGTCGGAGGCGACGGCCGCTCGAGCGTCACGCACGGCCCGAATGCGCGTGCCGAGAAACGCCGCGTACCGGTCGACGATTTGCCGGTCGACGTAGGTGTCAACCGTGAACGAGTCCATGAATGCCCAGTCGCCTTCCCACGTCTGCAAAATGAACTCGCGCCCGGTGCCGCTGTACGTGCTGAGCAGGTGCTCGGCGAGGTTGCGCATTTCCGTGTACTCGGCGTCGAGCAGCGACTGATTCACATCGGCCCGCCACCAATTCGTCGCCCCGTTCGCAAAAGTAAAACAAGTGAGAATGACCGTGCCCCACGCCCGAGAGAGCTGCGTGGTGAACTGGGTCGTTTGCGCGAGCGTCTTCAGTGACGTCGGTACCGACGACCACGAAGTCTGCAGCGGGTAGTCGGTGAGGTAGTTCTTGGTGCAGTACAGCTTCACCATTCGGAGACCGAGCCCCCAAATTGCGTCGCACCCGTCAGAGAACTGCGTGCCTGACCCTGAGGGCCAGGTATAGCGGCCCGCGACGTGTGCCACGCCGACTCTCATGACCACGCCTCGCCACGAACTTCTCGCTCGAGACGAATGGTGATGAGTACGGGCGACAGGCGCAGCATCTCGAGATGTGAGAGCCGGGTGCTCCGCAACATGTTGCACGTCGTGCAGCACGGCACGACATTGTTCGGGTGGTAGCCGTGGTCGTTGTCGACGCGATCGTAGCCGTGCCCGACCTCCGGTAATGCACCACCGCAGTAAAGGCAGGTCTCGCCGAGGTGCTGAACGAACGCATCGAACGAGATCGACCAGTCGAGCCCACGAGACCGCGCCGTTCTCTGCGCATCAACAAAACGACTACGCGGCTTTCGAACGTGCCGAGCCTTCCTCTCTTTGTGACGTTGCAGGTTCTTGAGACGCGAGCGCCGGGCCGACTCGGCCACGGCCCCCGGGTTCCTCGCGCGGAACTCCGCCCAGAGCTTTCGCGCGCATGTCTTACATTTGTTGTTCAGCCCGCCAGGTCTCGAGGCGTTCTTGCAGAACTCCGACTCGGGCAGATCGAGCTTGCACATGAAGCAGGTGCGCATCAAAACGCGACCCAGTCCTTGCCGCCGTTGCCGTTGAGCGAAAAGAAGATTTTGCCGGAGCCAGCCGGAATCGAGCCCCCGGTGACGCTCCCGCCGGTTGGTGCGGAGAGAGTCAACGTGGCGCTGCCGCGGTTGTAGCAAGCCCACATGCACCCAGCGATGGCCGCCCCGCTTGGCGGCTTGACGCGTGCCGTTGCCGAGTTGCAGATGACTTCGAGAAAGGCACGGGGCGCCTCAAAGCCACCCGGCGACCCGTCGATGGTGCCATCGCTGCAGTCGAGCACCTGAGTGCCTGTGAGCGTCGGCACCGCGGCAGCGTTGGCCGCCATGTTGAAGTAGCCGAACGTCTGGAGTCGCCCGCCGACCTTGACGTCGCCGACGAAGTTGTAGTTCCCGTACTTGATGCTCATCGAGTACGCGGCATTCGCGATGGCAGAGCCGGCGTACTCTTCGGCGATGCCGTATGACGGGCTCGAGAGAAGAGCCCACGAGACCGTCTGGCCCATGAATTTCGCGTCACCCGAGCCACCGGTGATGGTGCACCCGGTGAGCGTGTACCGGCCGGCGCGGGCCATTTCGACGCCCCATCCGGTGTTGCCGGTGCCAGTGAGCAAAGTGCCGACCGCGGTAAAGTCGGAGACGCTTTCGAGGTACACCGGCGTCGCACCGCCGCCGGTCGCATTCACTTCGGCTTCGGCAGTCAGAACCCTCACCATCGACAGCACTCGACTTGGCGCACTGACCGCGAAGTGCTTCGTCACTGACGCCCGCAAACAGTCGACGACCTCGACCGGGCCACCGCCGCCAGAGACGCAACCCGAAACAGTGGCGACCCGGCAGTCGCGAATCGAAAGGTCGGCGCCACTGCCGAAAAGGCAGTTTTTCACCTCGACTCTCGAACAATCTTCGATGAACGCCGAGGGCCCGGCGGTGTTGAGATTGAAGAAGCACCCAGCCATCGTGACGCGCGGGCAGCCGGACAGCGAAACCAGCGAGTCGAGCGTGTGTGCAGAGTTGAACCCGACGCCGTAGATTTCCACCGGCACCACTGAGCCCGCAACACGCAGGCAGGTGGCCACCGCCGGGCTCGCCCAGTCGAAAGCCGAAGCTGGCACCACGATGCGAAAGATGGTCGACGCGTCGAGCCCTGGAATCGCCTGAGACAACGTCGCCGTGGTGGTCGTATTGCCAACGATGACGCCGAAGACAGGTCGCCCGTCAGTCGATGCGCCGCCGCCGCCGATGACTTCGACGAGGTACCCAAACATGGTGCCTGCGGTCCAATTCGCAGCGCCGGTGGGCTTGGCCAGAGAAGTCGAGCTCGTGCCGGCGCCCGCGATGCCCTGCGCCGCACCAGAGGCCACTGGCGCCAGGGCCATCGTGCCGACGACTCTCAAGACCGAGCCGACGTCGCGGCCCACCGACTCGAAATTCAAGCCGGAGTTGGCGCCGGCCAAGGCGCTGTAGATTCTCGGCGCGCTCGGGAATACGTAGGGCTCGACCAGTGCCGCGGCTGCGCTGGCGAGTTTCCCGGCCGACGAAGTGCGGCCCACGACCGACTCGAGCTGTCGCAACCTCCGAGTCAGCTGGCCAACGACCTGTCTCACAGCGTCGCTCGAACGAAAACGGTCGCGCTCCAGTTGAGTTGCACGCCGAGGTAGTTGCCCTGCAACGAATAGAAGCCCGTCGAGGGTGAGAAGAGGTTGAGGTCACCCGCCACGGTGCCGCCGTGCTCCCACAGCACGGTGCGGGCGAGTTGCGCGTGCGTGAGGCCCGTGCGGTACACGGTGGCGGCGAAGCCGTACGAATACACCGCAGCTCCGCCGCTCGCCTGGCGCGCCACGACGTGCGCCTCGATGAGAAGCGCTTGCCCGTCGGCGATGATGATGCCCCCGACGAGCGTGACGGCGAAGGCCCCGACACCCCAGCCCGTGCCGTTCTGCGCCGTGCCCTCGTACCACCTGTCGAGCTTGGTCTTGTCGGCGGCCGACATGAAGCCGGCGGTCGACACCGAAGCCGCGGCGTGCAGCGTGCCGCCGCCACGAGCGCCGTGAGAGTGTGTGTGGTCGCTTCGGGCCAGGGTCGACGCCGACCCTTCGGCGCTCGAGCTGTCGGTGAGGTCGACCGCCGCGGCTGTCGTGACGTCGTGCTTGTGGTCGGAGCGAGCGAACGTCGCTGCGGTGCCGGTGGCGTTCGCCGCCTTGGTGACGGAGACAGGGGCGGCCGTCAGCACCTGGTGCACGTGGTCGCTTCGGGCCAAGGTCGACGCGGAGCCGGCTGCCGAGGCGGCGTTGTCGGCCTTGACGCCGCCGGCACCTGGCGCGGCCGTCGAGGCCTGGTGACTGTGGTCGGCAAACGCAGCCCGCCACCCGCCGCCCGAGGTGTTGGCGCCAGCCGCGGCAGTCACAGCAGCCGGAGCGCCACCGCTCGCGAAGAGAACGTCGACCGAGTCGGCGTTCGCTTGCACTCCGTTGCCGGCGACGACGTGCAGCGTTGAGCCCGACAGAATCAGGCCATTGCCCGCGATGACTGAGCCCGGTGCGCCAGCGCTCTCGAGGGCCTTCACTCGCCGGTCGAGCTGCTGGTCTCGAAAGACGCTTTCGTCGAACGCGTCTTCGTGTACCGCGGGCGAGAAGGTGCCCTGCGTGCGAAACGCGGTCGGCTGAGTCAGCGGCACCGTGCGCTCGATGACGACTTTCGACGCCACGGCCGGCGGGTCGCCTCCGGGAAGCACCTGAATCGTGCCGCCCGCGTCGAGACCAGCGCCATCGACGAAGAAGTCGACGTCGCGCACGAGCAGCTCTTCGACGCCGCCCGAAGGCGTGTACTTCACGGCGATTTCAGCGTCGGCGAGAAACTTGAAGGTCGTCGGGTAGAAGTACGTCGAGCCGTCGCCGGTGTAGGTGACTTGGTTCGTTTCGGTGGCGACCGTCATGCCTCCAGCGTCGGCCGGCGGGTGGACCGGGTGAGGGTGCATGCCACCTGTACGCCCGTCTCGTTCCCCGTGGCGGCCTGCGGTCGTAGGCTCTGGCCATGCTCAAACGACTGGTCGCCGTGGCCGCGGTAGGTGTGTCGTTGGGTTTCGGGGTGGCGTTGCTCGCCCCCCAGCCCGCTCTCGCTGACTCGTGCTGCAAGCACTGCCACAAAGGCAAGGCCTGCGGCAACTCCTGCATTCCGAAGAGCGAGGAGTGTCACCTCCCCAAGGGGTGCGCCTGTGACGCGTGAGGTTGCTGAATGAGCGTGGGAGATTGGGCAAGTGTCGTCGCTCTCATCGGGCCATTGGTTTTGGTCGCTGGCGAACTGTGGGTTCGCGCAAGGCGCAGAGCCAAAAATGCGCGCGCTCGACTAGCTGGTTCGCACCCTGACTGGGTGGTGATGCTTGATGCTCGCGCTCATCGGCGTGTGTGGTCAGAGGTTTCGGTCGCCACGATTCAAGACTACCAGTCACATTTTGATCAGTTGCTCGCGCGCATGCGGTCGATGGCGACTCCCTCACAGGCATTCATCCGAAAGCAATTCGATTTTTCAGACGAAATGCGGCGTGAACTCGTTCGGCTCGCCCGCGAGGCGACGTATTCAGGATCGCAACAGCTGTACTCAGGCCCGCTCGTTGCGTTCGTCTATTTGTTCGCAATTCAGGAAAACGCGGTCTCAGAGGCAGACCTGACCCGCTGGGTGGCCAAGATTGTTTCGGGCCCTCGAGCCGATGAATTGAAAGCTGCCTCTGATGGCTTTGTTCGCTGGTGTCACGCTGAATATGACAAATGGCTCGCCGACCAGCCGACTCGGGCCCGCGCCGATTTCGCCCCACGTTTCGCAAGTCGACAACATGCTCAGCAGCAGAAGGCTGACTCTACGGGGGCAAAAGAGGAGGCACAGTCGCCTTCTCGCTGAACAATCGAAATCCATTGAGCCCTTGATTGTCGGACTCGCCGTAGAAGAACCCGCTTGCCCAGTCAGCCAAGCCGTTCTGTTCTTCCGTCGCCCGCACTACGAACTTGCCCATGCGAAGCGGTTGAGCGATCGGCTGAGGAGCAAGCGGGCCGAGTGCTCGCAGAGCCGCTTCAGCTTTCTGAATCGGCTCCTTATCTTCATCGGCGATGGTTAAGAGCGCATTGACTGCGTTGATGGCGAGACCAGAAGCAAGGCTCGGCCTGAGCGTAAAATGCTTGTGACGCAGTGACGCTTCGGTCGACTTCACCACGTCACCGCTGGCCGGAATGCCGATCTCAAACACCCCCGTCAGCAGTGTTCTGCCCGCCCAACCGGCCCACGACTCATCATCGTCGTCGGGGCCACGACCACGCAAGAATGCCGAGATGACCGTCACCGCAATCAGGTAGCCGGCCAGCCGGCCGACTGCTTCTCTCTTGCCCTTCGAGTCGCCCTCGGCGAGCCGTTGCGCCTCGTTGAAGAAGACGTTTCGAGCGGTCGCCAAGAAGCCGTCGAACAGCAGCATCGCACCCAAGAAGCCACGGTCTCGATTCAGCCCGGCTTGGTCAACCGCGTTGTTAGACGGGAACACGCGCCGAACTGCCGCGTCGGCCAACTTCACGGCCTGCTCTTCTGACTCGCCGTCTTCGAGTGCCTGGCGGTGCATGCCCAGCCAGACCGGTGTCGCAGTCAGCTTGTAGCTCCACTCCGCAGTAATGAAGCCGTGACGGCTGATTTTCTCGAGTAACCCGCCGACCCACGGCACCCGACGAAAGCCGGGCGACCAGAGGCTGCGAATGTGGTGCGTCAGGTCACGCAGCCGCTCTTCGTTCGCCGCTCGCATCGTTGGACTGCGGCTCTCGATGCTCTTCCACGTGCTTACTGGGTTGGCGGCCATCTCGACGAGACCGGCCAAGAGGTGGCGTGACTTCAGCTTGGTTGCAGCGAGAGCCGCTGGGAGGTTCGAGAAATCTTCGATGAAGTTCGGCGCCGAGAACATCAGAGCGTTGGCCACAGCATTGCCCTTCAGCGTTCGAAATGCGCTGACGACCCGCGATGCAATGTCGGCACCCTCGATGCCGCGAGTGACGGCAACGTCTTGCACCCAGCGTTCGAGGTTCTTGGCTCTCGAAATACCCAGCCGCTCGCGCAGTACCTTATTGTACCGGTCGTCGAAGAGCAGGCCGGCGACACTGCGTATCGGTTCCCGAAAGGCCGCGTCGTGAATGGTCTGGTAGATGCTCTTCATCAACACGTCGGGGTCGAGTGTGATGGCATCGTAGAAGTCATCGGTGCGCGACTTGAGGTGGCCGCGCGCGGTTGCTGCCACTCCGTACCGAGGGGCGCCGATCTGGTCATCGAGGCTTGAGGCTTGCGCCTCTCCAGCTCGGGCAACTCGCCTGTCGTAGGTGGCGGGCACGTACCCACCCGTCAAGGTGCCGTTCTGCAGTTTGACAGGAGTCGGCTCGAAGCCAACTGGGCGCAGCCCAGTCATTCGCTCTTCAAGGTCGAAGGCGACCTGCTTCAGCTTCTCGTTGGTCGCCCAAATCGCGTTGATGACGTCGATTTCTTCCTTCGTGAGGAGGTTGAGGGCATTGACGACTTGCTCTTGAGTGATGTTGCGGCCGCGCAAAAGGCGGTCTGCATTCGACGCGTTGCCGAAATTCAACGCCATCATCAACAACTGAAACCGCGTGTCGGGCGCGTCGATGAGTTGGCCCGAACGAACGCCGTGAGTCGGGAACAGTCGGGCGCCATCAATCGCTTCGGTGAAGCGTTTGCGAACATTGGGTGGCACGGCCTCAAACGCCTTCACAATGGGCTCGATGACTTCCTTGGTGAGGTCGGCCGCCTTGATGCGGGCATCATGCAGCGGCTCAAAAATAGCCCTCCAAGAAGTCGACTTGAGCGGGTCTTTGCCCTTCAGTTCTCCACCCAACCAGTCGACCATCACCTCGGGCTTCAACAGCATTCCTGAAATCGAAGCCGGCAATTCACTCAGCAGCTTTCGCAACGTCGTGGCCTTTTCGCTCGACGAAAGCGCGCCCTGATGCCTCTTGTTCTCGGTCGCCTCGGCAATCAACTCTTCAATGACGACATCCTTTTCAACGCGCTTGCCGTCGAGAATTGCCTGGTTCTGTTCTCGCGCCGCAATTTCAAAGTTCTTCAGCGCGCCTTGAATGATGCCCATGTCGGAGACCGTCAGAGCGTTCGGACCTTTCGCGAGAATGCCTCGAATCGTCAGAAGCCAGTCGCCAAGCCCGGCGCCCAATTGCTCCATCGCCGCAACGCCCCGGTCGATGGCTCCAGAGTCGAGCGACTCTCCTTTGACTGGCTCTCGAGCACCCACGGCCTCGAGAATGAAATTCACTGCGTCGCGATACGCTGGCGAGGCCTTGCCCAGTCTTGCTTGAGCTGGCTCCTTCTGAAGTCGACTGATGAGCTTGCGGAAGTCGTCGCGGCGCTCTCGAGCTTGAAGCAACTCGCGGTGCAAGAACGAGTTGAGCAGCTGTTGGCGGCCGAACTCGAGCGCCTTGGTCCAATCTCCCTTGGCGGCGGCTCGAGCCTTGTTGACTGCCGCGCTTCTCTCCGCGCCGAGCACGGCCGAGGCGTTGAGGTTGTCGAGCGTGCGCTTCTGAGCAATCAGCTCGGCCGCGCGCCTCAATGCGTCGACCGCCGGGGCGGTTGCTCCGTTGTCGGCACGGCGCCGGAGGTCGGCGTCTTCGCGGAGAATGCGGTCGCTCGTGTACTTCGAGAGGCCATCTTCGACGAGGGCACGCAGCCGGGTGCGGTCATCGAGCACGCTCGGGTGCAGCTCCGCCATTCTCGCGTGTGCCTGCTCGGCGACCCACCGGTCTTTCGACCTGAGCCCGGCAAGCGCAGCAATCATCACGTCGCTGGTCGGGAACCCCGCCAGCGCCGCCACTTCGTCGGCGTTGGTGACTTCGCTCTCGTCGGTCGATGTCTTGAGCCCGGGCACGCGCAAGTTGCCGATGACGCGCTCAACGCGGGCGCGCTGGAGAACCAGCGGCTCTCCCTTCACACCGTCGACGGCCTCGCCCATCAGGAGCTTTTGCGCGCGGCGCGCGGGCAGCTCCTCGTAGGCGGCTTCGAAGTGCTTGGTCTGCTTGCGAAGTTCGTCTTTCCACCACTTCTCGGTTTCGCGAAGCCGGTCTTTCAGCGCGTACAGCTGGGCACGCTGGGTGTTCGCGGCAATCAACTTGTCGTCGGCTTGTTGCTGCTCGAGCCACTGCTCATTCGTCACGCCGGCCGCTTCAGGCGAATTGAAGAGCGGCGGGCCGTGCTTGGTCTGGGCGCGGGCGATTTCTTCGTCCGTGGCCAGCAGGCGGTCGAATACGCTGCGCAGCTGAGGCGACACCTCGACGTTCAGCGAAGTCAGTGAGCGGTACACGCCTTTGAGCCAGAGGCTGAACCGCGTGAAGAGCCCCTCGAGCTTCGGCGTGGGCGCCTTGCCTTCGAAGAGGTACGCTTCGAAGCCGCGCGCGAACGTCTCATGGTGCTCGCGCTTGATGTCGCTGCGCTTCTCGACGCCCAGGGCCGCCAGCGCGTCTGCGTAGTGCTGACGCACGCGCTCGGGGGCGTCGGGTTGCTCTGCGAGGTCGCCGAGAATTTCGAGGAAGACGTGGGCCGACTCGTGAATCACGGTCGAGGCGTCGGCGTTCTCATTGAGGAAGACCCGAAAGGCCTTCTCCATCATCGGGTTCTGGCCTGGCGGTAGCTCGGTATACCCGCGTGGCGCGCCGGTCGGGTTCTCGGGGTCGACTGCGTGCAGCCGGCTGGCGGCTACGGTTTCTTGGTCGAGAAACCTTTGCCGTCCGCGTTCGGGTAGTAGGTCACTCCCCCGATCGTGAACGACTTGACCTTCAGCGGAAAGGCTTCCGGGTGCGCTTTCTGGGCTTCCCTCAACTGCTGCCACGATACGACGGCGGGCGGCGCCTTCTCCTCGTTTGCCGGCTTCGAGGAGTCGCTGTTTGTGGGCGTTGAGTTCGTGTTCTGCATTGTCGACAGTTTCGCCGACGCCGTACCCGAATGGTAGCCCCACGAGGACCGCGTCAGATCCCTGAATATTCAGGGCCTTCAGATCCTCGGGGCCCAACAAAAGAGCTGTTTTGACCGACTCCAATTGGTGTTCGACGTTCGCGAGCCATTCTTTCAGGGTCGCTTCGTCGTCGTGTTGCGCTGCGTATTCGTCACCTGAAATGTGGGCAGCGTCGAATTTTTCGCCACCTAGCGCCCTCAGTTGATTGCCGAACATCAGCAGCAAGAAGTCGCCGAAGACCTCGCCAAAAGCTTCGTTCAGCTCTTTGAGCCCGTTGAGGTCGATGCTGGCGACGAACTTCTTTCGCGGCAGCGCGTCGAAGCCGTCTTTCGTAAGGAGACCGGTCGATGGCTCGGTGTAGGTCTCGGTGAAAGCATCTTGGGGTGACAGCTTGGCGTGTTCGGCGAGCAGCTGGTCGCTGATGCGAGTGCCCTCGAGCTTCTGAGCAGCCAACGCAACCGGAGCTGATGACACGGCGCCAAGCGGTCGCTGGCCTCGTTGGGCTCGAGAGCCGGCCTTCTCGGCCGCCTTCTTGGCTTCACCGTGCGCCTCGTTCGCTGCCTTGAGGTTCGCCCCGACGGCACCGGTCAGTCGGTGGCCACCCAACACCGGGTTGGCGTTGGCCTGCTCGAGCAATGCGTCGAGTTCAGCCTGGTCGGTCACATAGAGCGCGAAGTCGCCCCCCACCTTGGCCACCTCGGGAGCGAGCGGCGCAAGGGCCTGCGCAGCCGCCCGGTACACGGAGTTTCCGGCATCATGGCCGAGCGAGTCGTTGGTGTACTTCACGCCTTCGACACCAATGCTTGCGACCTGGCGCCCGGCAGGATCGAGCCGATCGAACGCCCGCTTATTCAGGGCACCCGTGGTGGTGTCGATGAAGAACGCGCGTTGACGATCTTCAGGCGATTGATCGTGAAAGATGCGTGACAACTCGAGTGATGCCGCTGGGTTGCCTTCTTGGCCTGGCTGAGTCACGACGCCGGGTTGAACGTTCACCGCCGCGTTGTCGCCCTTGCCAAACGACACGCGGTACTTCGCCAGCAGTTCTTCGGGCTTCACGCCCAGCCCACTGGCGAGAGTCTCATATGCATGCGCCAGCACGGCTACCTCTGAGGTGGCTTGCTTCTTCGTGCGCCCTGCTTCGATCAGCTGCTCTTTGAGTGTCGCCAACTCACGAGTGAAGGCCTGTTTCTCTGCCTCTCTCGCCAGCTCCGCGTCTGCGATGGCCTTCGCGTCTTGCTCGATTTGCTTGTCGGCGCCAGCGGCCAGTTCTCGCGGCGTGGCAAAGCCTGGCTTCGTAGTCGTGTCGGGCAGCACGGCCTTGGCCAGCTCGCTGCCTGCGAAGGATGGAGAGAGCGCGTGCTCGAGCGGCACCGCAACAGAACCACCGGTGGCCACGGCTTCGGCGACTCGAGTCTGCGCATCGGGCCCGAGCGCCGCCTCGGCCTGGGCTTTGGCTTCGTCGTTGGCACCCTGGAAGTACCGCTGCAGCGCCTCGCCCTTCACGTACAGGTGGGTCACCGGCTCGCCCGTCTTCGCAGTCGTGTCGGCAATCATCTGCGCGAACACGTCGGGGGCGGCTTGAACAACCGGGTCGGCGGCTGCCTCCAGAATCGCCGAGGTCTGCTTTTCAGCGACCTTGGCCTTGTTGGTGGCGATGGCTGATGCCCCGAGATTCAACGCGGTGCCCACGACACCGAGGCCGACCGCGCCGAGAGCGCCCTTCCCAGCGGCTTCGGTGAGTGCCTGCTCGTTGAAGACGTCGCCCTGCTGCAACGCTTTGTCGTGCTTCGAGGCGACGAGGTACCGGGCCGCCTGGTCGGTTGCCTCTTGGGCGGCTTCTTCCGCGCCCTCTTCGGTGACGGACTTGGCCAGTTGCACTGCGGCTTTGGCTGCAAGGGCGCGAAAGCTCGGGTCACTCGCGAGCATCGACTTCATCTTCTCGACGCCACCTTCTTCGAGCAGCACCTTGGCGGGCCCAAGCGTGCGCAGCAATGCCCGCACCTCGAGCACCTCGAGGCCTGCCTTGATGCTGCCGGCAATCATCGCGGCGCCGGCCCGCTCGTTCTCGGTCAGCGGCTCGCCGGCGTCAGTCTGCACGCTCCCGAGTTCTTGGTACGTCGACCCCGCCTCAAGGACATACGAGCGTTGAGCCGTGCCCCAGCCGCCACCCAACTGGGCTCCGGCCATCGCGCCCTTCTCGAAACCAGCGAGAGCGCCAGCCGGCGTTTTGCTGACGACACCTCCCGCAATGGCGCCACCGAGGCCTCCAAGCACGGCCATCGTACCGCCCTCGCGAGCTGCGCTCTTGAGCACGTCAACGGTAGACACCCCGCCTTGCAGCACGTCGGCGAGCGCTTGGCCGAGAGGTCCCTCGCCATATGCACCAGGTCGGGCTTGGGCTTCGAGGTCTGCGAGGTCGCGCTCGAGCGCTGAAGTGTCAGCGCCCGCTTGGCGCGCCATCATCAACTCGTACGCCTTGGCTGAGACGTCGATGCCTCGAGCGGCTTCACGAGCGCGCAATGCCAAGACGAGGGCTTGATCGCGCACGTCACTCGAGCCAGCCAGCAACCTCGTCTGGTTGTCGGCAAACTCCGTGCGAACAATCGCACCTTCGCGTTGAGCCACCGCCGCGTCGTATTCTTCCTTGGTGCGCTGACTTTGGGCGGCGAACTGCTCGGGAGTCTGCGCTTGACCTGGGTAGGCGTACCCTTCAGGCGTCGTGAATTCTCGCTTGCCGACCAACTCCGGGTCTTGACCCAGGTTCTTGAGGAAGTTGATCAGCTTGGTGAGTGGCCCTTTCTCCTTCGTCACCAACATGGGCGCCAAGTCTGGGTTCTCGAGCGCGACCTGCGTCAGCTCTGGGTTCTGGGCAGCCCAGGCTGTGGGGTCGAAGTTGGCCTGCGCGAAAGCTTTGTCCCACCCTTGAGGGTCGACCGCTGCCGCCGCGTACGGCACACCAAGCGTGCGCGACACGGTGAACGTCTTGAGTGCCTGCTCCTCGGGCTGCTGCACCCCGACCGAGTGCGCGAGCTTCAGTCGAGCGGGCACCGGGTCGGCGGGCTCTTCGATGGGCGTCAGCTCCTCGTCGGGCGGCAGCGCGTCGTCGATGGGCGTCAGTTCGGAGTCGTCGGGGAGAACGTCGCTCATTCGAACCTCTTCGTGCCATCGGCCTCAATGATGACGGTGCGGCCGTCTTTCGCTCTGTATCGACCCGGCTTGAGTGGCGAGGGCGCCGTTTTCGGCTTCGGCTGCTCGGGCTTCACCTCGGGCACCAGAAACGCCGGCTTCTTCTTGTCGCCGTACCAGTGCGATTCGGTGACGACCGATTGCATGAGCTTCGAAGTGATGGCGAGCCGCTCTGCGTCGGTGGGGGCGCGCTTCTTCTCGTCGTAGAACTTCCGAAACTCTTCGGTGACGCGGGCGTCGTAGGCTTCTTTCGCCGCGGGGTCGTTCGCAAACGGCGCCTTCGTTTTGCCCTTCGAGACGAAGAGCGGGGCCGCGTCTTTGTTCGCGTCGTCGACCGTCTTATCGAGGTCGTGCGCGTAGCCCTTCGTGACGGCTCCGCCCGCCTTCGTGTGCAGCACCTTCAGCTTCGACTTGGCGACTTCTGACATGCCTCGGCCCGTGGCGAAGTCTTCGGGGTCGGTGTCGGCCATCTCTTGCTGACCTAGGGCCTGGTACTCATTGAGCGCGGTCGCATCGAGTGCGGCCTGCTCTCGGCGGGCCCCTGCGTCGTTGTTCTTCGCGGCCTGGGCGCGACGCCACTTGAGGTCAGCCTCGTTCAGCATGCGGTGCAGAAATTCACCGTCGTACTTGTCGAAACCTTCGACGAGCTTTCGGTCGCTGAGTACCGCGCCGAGCCCCTGCTTTCGCTCCAGCTCGAGCGCCTGCAGCCGGCGTTGCTTGTTGTCGTACTCGAGGCGCTTCGACTCCTCGGTGAGCTGCGCATTCAGCAGTGTGCGAACTCTCGTGCGCTCCGTCTCTGGCACCGCCTCAAGGGCGGCCCTCGCCTTGGCTTCGTCGACGTACCCGTCTTCGTTGCGCGACTTCCCAAGAATGCCCTCGACGGCCAACTCGGCCTGCGCATTGGCGCCCGCGGTCGCCGCGGCCTTCTTGGCCGAGGCAATGCGAGCAGCCACGTTGTCGCGTAGCAACCCGAGGTCGTCGTGCTTCTCTTCGTACAACTTGTCGGCCGATGCGAAGTCGTTTCGGTTGAGTTCGCGGTCGATTTGCGTGGCTGCGAGTGTCGAGCGCCACTTCGCGACAGCAGCGTCGGCAGCTTCGGGTGACGGCGCGAGGGCCCGAAGAGAGCTCTCTACCGCCGCCGAGCGAATAGGGGTAGCCAGGTCGTCTGGGGCATTGAAGACGCCTTCGAGCGTCTGGGCCTGCAGGGCCTGCGCGCTTGCGGCTTGCGCCACTCGAAACTGCTGGGCCGTGTGGCTCTCGACCGTGCGCTGAGCGCCGACAAGCATTTGGTCGGATCGAGCCAGAAACGAGCTGCGCTGTTCGTCGTTGGCGAGACTTTCGGCGATTTTCTGACGCGCCTTCGCAAGCCCCTCGATGGTGGCCGCTGAGTTTTCGCTGGCCGAAAGCCCCTGGGTCTCGAGGAAGCCTGGGGTGCGTGAGCCGTCGGCGCCCGAGATGCCGTAGAGCTGGGCGTTGAACTCGCGCTCGAGCGCCGTGGTCGCATTGGCCTCTTGCAAGGCGTCGGCCTTCGCCTTGGCTTGCGCAGCTCGAGCGACGTACTGGTCGACCGCCTGGCCCACTTCTGCGCCCGTGCGGTCGACCGCCTGAGCCACCGCATCGCTCTGCTGAGGCACGTACAAGCCAGGCGACTGCTGGGGCCGTGAATCGACCGAGGGTCCGTCAATGACTGGAATTCTGAAGCCCATGCGTCACCTCACATGAGCCCGAATGTTGCGAGGCTCAGAATGGCCTTGGTGGTATTGCCGGCGACGTCGAGCCCAATTGAGAGGTCTTTCGCGTCGGCGTCGCGGTTGAATTGCTTCTGCTTCTGATCGAGCTGCTGCACGGTTCGTTTGTGGCCCAGCGCCTCGCGAGCCGCGTTGTTCTCGATGGTGAGTGCGTCGAACTCATTGAACGCCTCAGTGCCCGAGGCGACGTCGGCGGGCGTGCCGACAGTTGAGTCGACACCCGAGGCTGCGTACCCAACCCGCTGCCTCGCGACGACTTGAGAGCCTTTCATTCGCTGCAGGCCGGCCGCCAACGCCCCTCGACGAAGGGCGTCGACCGCGTCGTTGGTTTCCCAGCCCTTGGCCTGTGCAAAGGCTGCATTCCCGGCAATGCGGTTCTGTCGGCTGTTGGTGAGCTGAACCGCGTCGCCAGCGAGGCCGAAGCCAGCAGAGATGATGCCACCCATGGTCAAAACCTCCTGATGGAGCCGAGACGAAACAACTCACCGTGGACGCCGTAGGGCACCGGTTCTGAAAGCGCGACTCCGAGACGGCGCAGCAGCCACTTCGCGCCCTCGTACCGGTCGTCGACCCAGTTGTAGAGGTGAGGCGAAATCTTCAAGAACTCGTCGCGCAGCCGCTGCGTACAGCCGATGAAAGTGCGCGGCGACTTCGAGCACGCCGCCCCGGTGAGAAACCACAGACAGTCGGGCTGGTTGCTGAGCACACTCGAGCGCGGTGTCGGCACCAAGCCGGCAATGAGCGCGGGCTGGCCGTCGAACAGCACCGCGACGCAGTGCGACGAATTGGCCACGCCGCGGGCGAGCGCCTCGAGCGGCGACTCGCCAGTGGCGGCGAACACTTCGGCCACGTCGGGGCCACGCATCACCGGCGCCAGCGCTTCGGCGTGCGCGAAGGTGGCGGTTTCGTAGGTGACGTCAACCACCGGCGTCGACCTCACGCACGAGGCCCAGCACCGTCACCGGCAGAGGCAGCGTCTGCCGCAGGTACGCCCGGGCGAAGAAGTCGTACGTGCCACGCACAGCCACCTTGATGACGTCGGTGGCAGCGCTCACCGCGCCATACCCGTCACTCACGGCGCGCTGGCGCCACTCGTCGAGGTGGTTGGCGTCTTGCCCGACCCACAGGCCGCGGGTATTCGACACCTCGAAGCCGACCGAGGTCACCGACTTCTGCCGCACGCGGCCCTCTCCAGCGAGGTCGAGCGTCTCGATGTCGCACTGGTACAGCAGGCCCACGTACAGGGTGACGATGTTGCCGAGGCTGGAGTCGTAGTCGTTGGCCGTCGGCAGCACCGGCAGCGTCACTGAGCCGCCCGAAACCGTCAGGGGCCCCTGCACGACGTTGTCGACGCCGACGGCGTAGACCTGCTTACCCTCGAGGTGCGCGAGGCCGGTGATGGTGGTGGTCGGCACGGCACGAAAGACGATGCCGTCGTCGACGCAACCGCCGTCGGTGGCCGCGTCATTCTCGACGCGCGACGTCATTCGCTCCACGTGCAGCACGGCGTCGAGGTCCCGCCCGGCGCGTTGCACCACGACGTACACCGCGTCTTCAGTCGACTCAGGCACGCTGCACACCGACCAGACGAAGCCGTCAGTCTCGTGGCGCGCCCAGGCAATGTCACCGGCCGGCGAAATCGTGCACGACAACAACACGCCGTCGTCGCGCACCGCCCAGACGAGCCCCCACGGGTCTTCGGCGTACGCCCACTCGACAATTTGCCGGGTGTGCCCGGCCGCCAACGGCTCAGCGGGCTGGCCGGTAATCGGCGTTTCGCCGCCGACAAACAGGTGTCGGGCGTGGTGGCTGATGTCGCTCGACTGCCACCCATTCGCCGAGTGACTCAAGGCACGCGCGCCGCGGCCCTTGCTGCGCACGTACAGCACCGTGTTGCCCACCATCAGGGGCCTGCACGAAGTCGCGCCCACAGCATCGACGGGCTTGGCCTGCACCGAGTCGAAGTCGAGCGGAGCGTCGCCTCCGCTGATGGCCCAGATGCTGGCGTCTGTGCCGAGCAGCAATTCTTGAGCCCCGAGGCCCCACCGAGCGCGCTCTCGCCGGTACGCGGCCAGCTCGAATTCAAGCGCCTCGCCGGCCACCGGAAAGGCGTGTTTGTCGTGGTCGGAGTAGTTGCCCGTCGCCGAGGCGAGAATCGTCGTGGGGCGGTTGTTGGTGCCCGTCCAAACCCGGCGCTCCTGGAAGAAGGCCACGCCGACCGGGCGGTCATCGGCGGCCGAAGGGTTGGCGAATGGGTTGGTGCCGAGCAACGGCTGCACCGAGTAGTCGGGCTCCGCGCCAGCGTCGACGAAGTCGATTGTCTCGGTCGAGCCCACGAAGCCGTACACCCCGCCGCGGCCGCGGTAGAAGTTGACGGCGAGCACGTCGTAGTCGGCCGCGGCAGGTAGCGGCGACACCCCAAGAGACGGGCGGCGCAATGTGACTGGCGCGTCGGGGAAGAGCACCAGGGAGTTGCCGGTCGGAATGTTGGTGATGGAGCCCGCGGTAGAGCCATCGAAGTAGCGAGTGACAGGGAAGGCCTTCGACTCAAAGACTCGGCCGGTGGCCGTCTCGCGCAGCGTCGTGCTGTAGACCCAGCGCCACTCGCGCGGCGGGTGGTCGGCGTCGAGAAAGAAGAGCGCGTTGGTGGCCGGGTCGTTGACGAGGTACGGCGCGTTCGTCGGCAGCGCGGTCCCGACCTGCAACATGAGCGGGTCGACGAGATTGAAGGTGATGTCGGCCAGCGTGAAGAGGCCCGCCGAATTGCGCGTCAGTGTGCGTGGCGGGTGGGCTGGGTGCGTCAGCACTAGCGTGGCGCCGACTTGGGCAAATTGAATCTCGCGCAGCTGGTTCGACAAGTACGTCGTCGTCACTTGGAGCGGGGTGGCGCCGTCTGTCGGCCCAGTGGCGAGCGAGCCGTCGTCGCGCACGAATACGCCGCGGCAGAAGAATCGAATGTACCCGGTGCCGAATTCGCAGACGTAGGCGTCGGCGTCACTCACCACGAAGGGAATGAGGCGCGCAGCATTCGACGCGGCTGCGTGCACGAAGAGGGTGCCCGGGCGACTCACCGCGGAGCCCTCGCGGTCGACGAAGAAGTTCTTCAGCGTGCGGCACCCCTTGGCGTGCACGCTGAGGTCGGTGCGGCCCCAGAGACCGGGTGCCACCTCGCCCGCGCCGAAGTTGGTCTGGCGAACGCTGGGCATCAGAGCCTCGCGCGAATGAGAGCCGAGTCAGGCGGAGGGTCTTCAGTGTTGCCGCGAAGGTCGAGCGCGATGGCGGCTTGAAGCGCCGTGGCGGCTTTCTTGCCCATTTCGAGCCCGACGCCAGGTTTCGCTGGCAAGGCAAGGGCGAGCTGCGCTGCCAGCTCCCAAGCCACCGCGTCAGCGAAGTGTGACGACCAGCGGAGCGGGGCGAGAATGCGGGCGGTGTACACGAGCACCGCATTCGTCTGGTCGGTGAGCAGCAGGGTGCCGGCGCCAGAGTCGTCGAGCTCGGTTTCGAAAGGTATGCGCCCGTCAGCGGGCACGCCGCGTTGGCCTGGGTCGATGAAGCGCGGCGTCACGCAGTCGGCGGGGAGCCGGTACGTGTACCCCCATTCGTCTCGAGTTTCGGTCGAGAGGGCGAGAGCTGCCCGGCGCTTGGCGAAGCGCCACCAATGCCGCTCGAGCACGAGACCGGCCGAGTGCTCGAAGAAGGCCTTCGCCGCCCTGGCGGGTGGCGTGTCTTCGTCGAGCGAGTCAATCGTCTGCCGCTCACCGATTCTGAGCAGCGCGACCGAAGCGAGCTGTCCCTCGGTGAGTGCCACGTGTCACCCCTCAAATGCTCTTGTCGCTGGGTCGCTTGGGTTTCGTGGGGGGCTCAACGAAGGCGGGCTCGACCAACGACCCCGCGGCAGAAGCAGGCGGAGGCTCGACCACTAAGGTCCAGTTGTCCGCAGGCATTTCTTCGTCTTCGACCGTGATTTGCTCGCCGGCTGAATACAGCCGACCAAGTCGATAATGGCCGCCGCGGCCAATGAGATACGTCTTCACGTGTCTGCTCCTTTCGACTGCAATGGCGCGAGTCAGATTCGAACTGACGTCTCAGGCTTATGAGGCCTGCGAGGGAACCGGGCTCCTCTACCGCGCGACAACTGCCCCGCGCGGTGCCCGAAGGCCTCGCCGCGCGGGGTACTGCTTGGAGATCAACCGACGAACGGATTGGTCTGCTGGTCGACCGCGATGCCGCCAGTGAAGGCGCCGGCCGAAAGAGCAGCCGTGCCGATGGTCCACTGAAAGCCGAGGTACCGGCCGGTCGACGGAATGCCGAACGGAATGTCAGGCCCGATGCG
>ERZ650304.538-NODE-538-length-19313-cov-4.384360_pt1 | contig 19313 bp, 24 predicted proteins | sample MGYA00376240_ERZ650304 | MGnify/ENA primary metagenome ERZ650304 (study PRJEB26733, sample SAMN07839271) | wastewater metagenome | biome: small river; feature: stream; material: water | place: USA: North Carolina | collected 2016-03-01 ... | reverse complement strand
TCAATGTACTTTGGATTCAAACCAATTGAAACTCCAATTCTAGAACACGAGCACACTTACACCACAACTATCGGAGAAGGAACAGATATCGTAGACAAGGAAATGTATACCTTGAAAACAAAAGGTGGGGACCACCTTGCAATGAGACCAGAGCACACAGCTGGAACTATGCGCTCTTATATAGAACAAGGAATGCAATCAGAACCACAACCAGTGATGCTTTATCACTACGGACCAGTATTCCGTCACGACAATCCTCAAAAAGGAAGATACCGACAATTCTACCAATTCGATGTTGATGTTCTTGGATCTGAAAAAAGCATAAACGACGCATTAGTTATAAAAACTCTTTATAGTATTTTCGAAGAAGCTGGAGCACAAAATCTTGTTGTTGATATCAATTCAATTGGAGACAAAGAATCTCGACCAGCCTACATAAGAGAGTTAACAAACTACTACAAAAAACACATTAATTCCCTACCACCAGTTGATCGTGAAAGGTTGAAAACAAATCCACTTAGAATTCTTGATTCAAAAGACGAGAAAACAAGAGAAATAAACGAAGGAGCACCTGACGCAATCTCATATCTTAGCCCATCAGGCAAAAGACACTTCAAAGAGGTTCTTGAATATTTGGAAGAATTAGATATTCCTTACAGAATAAACAAAAATCTAGTAAGAGGCCTTTCTTATTACACTCACACTGTCTTTGAGATAATAGAAGAATCAGAAGATGGAACTTCTATGGCCCTAGCCGGAGGTGGAAGATACGACTATCTAGCAAAGCAACTTGGTAGCAAGAAAGATGTTCCTGCAGTTGGAGGTTCTATTGGAGTAGACAGAATAATTATAGCCCCTTGGTACAAGAAACTTGCTCCAAGAATAATGAAGAAACCAAAAATTTATTTCATCCAAATTGGTTCTGATGCAAAACTAAAAAGCCTAAATATTCTAGAAACTTTAAGAAAGGCTCACATACCAATTCTTCAATCTCTATCAAAAGATTCTCTGTCTCAACAATTATCAATCGCTGAAAAACTAGAAATACCTTACGTTATAATCTTTGGACAAAAAGAAGCAATTGAAAAATCTGTAATTGTTCGAGATATGAAAACTCGCTCACAACAAACTGTAAAAATTGAAAAGTTGGCTGAATATATAAAACAGTTATAAAAATGGCAACAAAAATTGTTCAAAAAGAAGATCCTGTTCTAAGGAAAAAAGCAGCTGAAATTCCTGTCTCTGAAATAAAAAGCGCTAAGATAAAAAATATAATAAAGGATATGAAAACAGCTCTGAAGAAAGAGTCTGACGGAGTTGCCATTGCCGCTCCTCAGATTGGTGAATCTGTCAGAATATTTGTCATATCAGAAAAGGTCTATGGAAACTTCTTCGGAGAAACTGGCGTTGAAGAAAATGAAGGACTTGTCTATATAAATCCGAAAATAACAAAGAAATCAAAGCGAGAAAAACTTATGTTTGAAGGATGTCTATCTGTTCGGCCACTTTGGGGGCATGTCAAAAGAGCAACTCAAGTAACAGTAGAAGCTTATAACGAAAACGGCGAAAAATTCACTCGTGGAGCAGGCGGAATTCTGGCTCACATTTTCCAACATGAAATAGAACACTTAGATGGAGTATTATTTATTGATAAATCCAAAGACGTGAAAACTCTAGAAGAGCACGGTCTTGCTGAATAAAAATGAAAATTGCCTTTTTTGGAACACCTGAACTTTGCCTTTCTTTTTTAGAAAAAATGAAAGACTCGAGTTACTTGCCTTCTTTGGTTATAACAAATCCAGATAAACCAATAGGAAGAAAGCAAGAAATAACCCCAACTCCTGTAAAGATTTGGGCCGAAAAAAATAATATTGAAGTTCTAAATCCAGAAAAAATAAAAGATGAATTTAGCGACATCTTAAAAGAAAAAGAAATAGACTTGTCTGTCGTAATTGCCTATGGAAGTATTCTGCCAGAGAAAGTTATAAATACACCAAAATTTGGAACAATAAATGTACACTTCTCTCTTTTACCCCGACACCGTGGCGCTACTCCTGTTGAGGCAACGATTCTGTCAGGAGACGACAAGGCAGGAGTTAGTATTCAACAAATGGTTTTTGAGTTAGACGCAGGAGACGTTTTGTCTGAAAAAAGTATTGAGATGGAATCAAACGAAACAAAACAAAGCTTGTTTAAAAAACTTTCTGAAATTGGCTCAAGCTTACTAATTGAAACAATAAAAAATATAGAAAATGACACCGTAACTAAAACGCCTCAAGATAAAAGATTGGTAACCCTATCAAAGAAAACCAAAAAAAGTGATGGTGAAGTAAAGGAAGAAGAAACTGATGAAATGAAATGGAGAAAATTCCGAGCCTACACACCTTGGCCAAGAATTTTCTTTTTCAAAAATGGAAAAAGATTCATCATAACAGATGCAACCTTTGAAAATTCAAAATTTGAAATAAAGAAAGTAATTCCAGAAGGTGGAAAAGAAATTCCTTTCTCAAACGATCTCTAGAAGCTTTGACGGAGAGTTGTAACCATTTATTATTCTAATATTCTTAGCTTTTAGATGAGATTTTAATATTTCAATAACTCTTTTGTTTGCTTCTCCCCTTTCGGCTTTTTCACGAACAGAAATAATAAAATATCCCGGTTTTACCTCTTCCAAAAAGTCTCTGCGGGCACCCGCAGAGACTTTTGCATGTATATACTTTGGATTTTTCTTTGTCACCTTTTAACTTTTCTTCTTTCTAGTATTTTGAGGTAAAAGGATTTCTTGAAGAAAGACCTTTCATCATCTTCTTGATACTTCTTGCTCCTCGACGAAACATTGTGTCTCCCTTATCTTTTTTTGCTGTAAGTTGTCTTTCTATCTGTTCTCGCGCTTCATCAATAGATGCATACAAATCCGCCTTTTCACAAACTGCAAAATATTTTTGACCATGAAAATTAATATCGAATTCAGCTTTGAAAAAATCTCCTTGTTTGTGGTGCATTGTTGTTTTTGCAACTTCTACATACGCCACCGCATCATCTCCTGATTCTTGAAAATATCTCTCTAGTGAAGAAACTTTCTTCTCTGCGTAATCTCGGATTGCATCTGTCAGTTCTAGATTTGTAGCCTTTATATTTATTTTCATAATTTTAAGCCTGTTTACTTATAACTAACTATATTTTAGCACAATTTAAATATTCTCAATTAACATCATATTTGTCGCCCCACTCTTACCCTGCATAAGCCCCGCACAAACTATGTAAGAATCCCCTGTTTTTAGATTAGCGGAAGAACGAGCAATACGACCAACTATAAGCCTGGCCTCTTCAAACTTTTTGGCCCCCTTATGAAAGGTTGGAATAACCCCGAAAGAAAGATTGAGAGTTCTAATTGTTTTTATTGAAGAAGATATCGCATAAACCGGCAAAGGAGAACGATAGCGAGCCAGCATCCGAGCTGTGAAGCCACTTTGAGTCAATGCGATTATCGCCTTCGCTCCTACTTCTTCGGCGTTGTGAATTACGGAAGAAGAAACTGAATCCGCAATATTTCCTTTCATAACTGAAACATGTTTGTGCATTGTAAGCCCCGCTTCGACTTCACACGCCACTCTATTCATTACTTCCACAGCTTTCTTTGGAAACTTTCCAACTGCAGTTTCTTCTGAAAGCATTATTGCATCTGCTCCGTCATAGATTGCATTGGCAATATCAGAAACTTCTGCTCTGGTCGGTGTCTCGCTCTCTACCATGCTCATCAACATTTGAGTTGCAACAATAACCGGCTTACCTTTACTATTACATCTTGAAATTAAATTTTTCTGAACGGTTGGGATTTTTTCAATTCCAACTTCAATCGCGAGGTCTCCACGAGCAACCATTATCGCGTCTGTCTCTTCAATAATTGCATCAATATCTGAGAGAGCTTCCGGAGTTTCTATTTTTGCCACGATTCGTGCTTCGCTTTTTAGTTTTTTAAGAAGTCCGCGAAGTTCTCTGATATCTTTCACACTTCGAACGAAAGAAAGAGCAACGAAATCAACTCCGTTATTTATACCGAAAACTAAATCCTTTTTATCTTTTTCTGTAATTGCAGAAATAGAAAGATTTGCTCCTGGAATATTTACACCCCGACGAGAACGAATCATTCCACCAACTTCAACTTTAGTATCAACAAAATCTTTTCCAATACTTATAACTTTTAGTTTCTTTTTTCCATCATCAAGCAAAATAAACATCCCTGGTTTTACCTCATTCTTTAGTTTTGGATAGTTTATATAAAGGGTCTTTTCATCCCCCAAAACAGGTGAGAAAACGAGCCTTAAGTCAGACCCTTTCTTTAGCACAATCTCTCCCCCTTTTACGTCCCCTGTTCTGATTTTAGGACCTGCCAGGTCAAGAAGTGAGGCAACCTCCACCCCGGTGGCTTTACGGGCCAAATCGAGCTGTTTTAGGCGTCCTCCGTGCTCTTCGTGAGACCCGTGACTCATATTGAGCCGAGCCACCGAAAGTCCTAGTTTTATTAATTCAGATATCTCTTTTGCGGTATTTGAAGCGGGCCCTAGAGTGGCCACAATCTTAGTTTTCGTTTTCATAAGACAAAATTATAGCACAAAATTAAGGTTGCATTTTATGGTTTTTTTGGTAATATTTGCTTTAGTTCTTTTCAGTCAAAAATATTCTCCGGTAGCTCAGTGGTAGAGCGGTCGCCTGTTAAGCGATTGGTCGTAGGTTCGAATCCTACCCGGGGAGCAATATGAAAAGAGTCCGTCTTGTTGACGGGCTTTTTTCATATTTGTTTTTTGTAGTAGGATTCGAACCGAAGGCGCCCATTTTTAAGGAATATTTATGACTATAAAAATGGTGTGTTTCGACCGAAGGGAGAAGCGAATTCCTATAGGGACTGCGATTTCAACATACGGTTTACCGTATAAGAAATCGGGAGCCTACCCGGGGAGCATTTGTAAAACAAAGTAAAGTATTTATTTTTATTATCTTTTGATATACTCTGAATTATTATGTCGTACACAAAAAATAACAAGTTACATATAGTTTCAGTCGTTGCAGTTATCAGAAATCAAGCAGGAAAGTATCTCGTCTTGAAAAGATCCGAAAGAGAAATTGCATATCCAGGTATGTACACATTTCCTGGTGGCAAAGTTGAAGACAACGATACAGTGGAAGAAACCTTAGTTAAAGAGGCAAAAGAGGAAGCTAATCTAGATTTGAAGCCAGGCAAAATCTTGCTGAAAGATAAATCTTTTATAAGACCCGACGAACAAACAGTTAAAGTTTTTTCATATTTGTGTGAAGTCGAAGGAGTTAGTGGACTCAAAATTAGTGAGGACTTTACCGATTACAAATGGGTTTCTTTGGAAGATTTAAAATCTATCTCTCACGTCGGAATTGAGGATGAATTAATTCAAGCTGATAAATTTTATAATGGCGGTTTTTCATTAGAATCTCTGGGGACCAAAAGCATTAAAGCATAATGTAAATTTTTCTAGTTCTGACTGATATGTAACCAATTCAGAGTTCTGGACTTGTCCACTAAGGGAAACAAGAATAAAGAATCAATTTAAAGTGGTTTAATGAAAATAGGTCTTTTGCGTAATCTCAATAAAATCCTGAATCTCTGCAAGCTCCTTCTCTTGGTCATCAGAAGCGAAAGGAAGATCATTTCTCCCAAACAATTCACCTCTCTCCATAGTCTTGAATGACAATGATTCCGGACAGAGATAAAAGTTCACTTGTAGTAATCCAACTCTGGTTTTATAGACCACAAAAGTAAACACTCCGTCACCAATCTTTTCCAATGATTCTTCTGAATAAAGAACATCTCCAATCTTTGCATAATATTCAAATCGCTTTTCAACAATACTTGTGAAGTCTTCGTCTTTACAAGTCAGCCAAACATTGGCGCTGATATATGAATCAGTTTTAACAACACTTCCGAATGTGTGACCTTCTAAAATAACACCTTCAAACACTTGCTGAATCTTTTCGTACCGCTTTTCCATCATGCGAGGCAGGAAATAATGCATTGGAAAATCAGGATGATTGGACTTGAGTGAGTCCATATTCTTGTTAAACAAACCATGGAAACCGAAGGGTTTATCATATACTCCATAATCCTCAACAACACTGAACTTCATACTAAGGTCTGTTGGAGCATACCTCAACCCTTCCTTCTCAAACAAATCTCTGTACCAAACACATAAAGCGGCGTCTTCTGGGTCGAATCTAGTAATCTTTCCCTCATTCGCAAAACGAGCAGAAGCCTCTAAGAACTTCTTGCTTCGGAGACAAAAACCTCCGTTGCCTACGATAAATTCTAATGGCACGCCTTCAACCTTTTTTTGACCCCATGAAAGAGGTGCTCCGATATAATCATACTCCAAGAATTCTGATGTCCAGCTTTCTGGGTTGAGAATGAAGCCATCATACTGAATCAGTAAGACATATTCTGTATCAACGTAGTTAATAAGGTCTTTAATGCAGAAAACTGAAAACCCCTCTATTGAGCCAATATGGGGGATTTTCACAAGACGAGGGTCTTCCGTTTGAAGCGAAGTAAGTATTTTTACGGCACCGAACTCAATGTTCTTTTCCGATACATCCATCGCAACCTGTAACCGCTCAACGTTTACGCAATCAACACCAATGAGAGTTACTTGAGGGAGTTTTATTTTCATAATTCGCTAATTGTATCAGTTTCGAGGCATAGGGAGCAAAACTGATATAATGAACTCATATGATAAAACTTTGCATATTTGACTTTGATGGAACTCTTGTAGATACAAGGGAGTTTATTTTGCAAGCTTTCGAATATACGCTCGAAAAATCTGGCTTAAATATTCCTCCCAGAGAAGAAATACTATCAAAGATTGGTAAGCCTCTTAATATTGATTACCAAACAATAACAGGATTATCGAACACAGAAGAGCTATGTGAAATCCACAGGGCTTTTCAAAATGAACATCAAGATCTGGTAACATTGTTTCCTGATGTAAAAGACACTTTGACTGAACTAAAGAAACTGGGAATAAAAATTGTTATTTCAACAACTCGATCAAAGATAACTTCCTTAGCTAGTATAGAGCAAGTTGGAATACTTGATTATTTAGATCTAGTTCTATCAATTGAAGATATAAGTGCCCCTCGTCCTGATCCAGATTGTATAAGAAAAAGTACGGAACGATTCTCAGCTTTACCTGAACAGACATTGATGATTGGTGACCGAGCCATAGATATAGAAGCTGGTAAGAACGCAGGGGTTAAAACTATCGGAGTAACATATGGAAGTGAAGGAGAAAATATCTCTAAATCAAACCCTGATTACACCATTGGAGAATTCAAGCAATTACTAAATTTGATTTAAATACAACATCTCTTCTATGCTTACACCCCGGAGAAAAGAAGTCGGAACTATAAAAAATGCTCCTACATATTAAGTGAAGCATTGAGAGAACGAGTCAGCTAAGCTTAGAAAGTACTTTAACAAGTATGGGATTATGAGCTTTTTTACCTAAGTGTTTTTCTGCTGCATTAAGTTCAATTGGAGCCTTATTAATTGCATCAGCTTCATCTAAGGCATCTACTTTGTACTGGTACTGATTTTCTTCTCCATCTTGATAGACAAAGAAAACGAGAGCGAAATTTTCCTTTTCTGGCATAATATTTAATTTTGAGAGTTAATAAAGATAGTTCAACTATCTGTTTTGAGTCAGACACAAGGTCTGTGAGAGAAGAACTATTAAATGTTAGAATGACTATACTTTAATAACCAAATTTTGTCAAAGTCCTTCAAACATCTTTCTAGATTCGAAGTAATAAAAAAAATCCGTCTTTTTGACGGACTTTTTTTATTTATCTATGAATACACCCTGCCCAACAACATGGACGTCGCATCCCCCCTTTCATTTTAGAGACAGCCTTTTCAATACGAATATTTCTTGTCTCTTCTTTCTTGGCAGAGATAACCCAGCAGATCCATTCATTGCGAGCAAGAGGTGTAATGTCTTCCCAAAGAGCCTTTACTTGGGGAACAGAGGAAATAGCCTTTCGGAAATCAGCTGGTATTTTATGAGGCAAACTAATCATATTTCGTTATTATACCAAATTTGAAGCTAATACTTTTACTGTTACAATGGTGATATGTATAAAATAGCAACAAAAATATTTATAGGTGCGTCTATCGCCTTTGCGATTATTGGAATTATTATGATCATAGCGGGTGGACCGGACGACAGCAGTACAGTTTTCAAAGCGACAATTTCGAAGCTTTTCTTCTGCACTATCTTTATCATCCTATCCTCATTTGCCCTAAGTATTGCTGGTAAATACCTGAACAATAGATCTTAATGGTTCTTCTATAAAAACAGTCCCGAAAAAGGACTGTTTTTAACTTGTAATTCCCCACCCCAAGGAGTAAAATCGATACTATGAAAAAACATAAAATAATATTTTGGGTTACAACAGGTCTTATCTTTATATTTGAAGGAGTCATGCCAGCGCTCACCTCACAAAACGAAATGTCTATCCAAGGCATTACAGGGCTCGGCTATCCGCTCTATTTTGTTACATTACTCACAGTATTCAAGGTCCTAGGATCTATCGTCCTTATCGTTCCGAAGTTCCCAAAGAATGTTAAAGAATGGGCATACGCTGGATTTGGTATCGACTTCATCTCGGCCTTTGTCAGTATCTGGGTAGTAGCCGGATTCAACGTAACACTCGCTATCCCTGCACTCGCATTCATAATCCTCGTGCTTTCATACAAGTCTTATCACAAACTAAATCAATAAAAATATATGAAAATTGAAAAAGAAAACTTAGAAACAATAAAGCCAGATCTCTCCCCTCTTTTCTATGAAATGAGAGAACTGGACAGTCTAAATAACGAAAAAACAGAAAAAGTCATAGAAGCATTTAAAGATGCAGAAGTAAAAAATTGGCCAGATGGAAGCTGGGGAACATTTTATTTAGTAACTTCTGGAAATCTATATGAACAATTAAAATCTCTAGGCCTGGATGAATCATCCACGCTAAGTTTTAAAGCATACCGAGAACTTTCAAATCTAGAGCAAAAGGAGAATAAAACTATGGACGATTATTCAAAGATTAGTCAAATAAAGAGTAGGAACTTAGATGTACTAGATAATGTAGACAATTTATTAAAAAAATATGATATTGGTCGCAATACTGGACAGATCACTATCATAAACGAAAGAGGTGAAGATAATGATTGTAAAATAGCAATTTCACTAGGCGCTTACAATGGGGACATGGTTGAAGGAGATAGTATGACCGTACCTGAGCTTGTAGAAAAGATAAGGAAATACAGAGAATCCGAAATCCGAAAAATTAAAGAACTAGAAAATAAGTAAAAATATATGAACAGAGTAGTCCATTTCGAAATTCAAGTAGATGAGCCTGAGAGAGCTATGAAATTTTATAGTGATGTTTTCGGATGGACATACCAAGACTGGGGCGCTGTAACAGGCTCACCGTATTGGGGTATCCTTACTGCGCCTATGGACAGTAAGGAGCTGGGAATCAACGGAGGATTGATCAAGCGTCCTTGTCCCGCACCAAAACCGGAGCAAGGAACAAATGCATTCGTCTGCACTATTCAAGTCGACGACTACGACACATACGAGAAAAAAATTCTCGAAGCTGGAGGAAAAGTAGCAATGCCAAAATTCCTGATTGGTGATATGGCATGGCAGGGATACTACATAGATACAGAAGGCAATACTTTTGGACTTCATCAAATAAAACCAAAAGTAGAATAATTTTATGCAAAAAATAACTCCATTTTTATGGTTCGACAAAAACGCTGAAGAAGCTATTAATTTCTACGTTGATACATTTAACAATTCACCCCACAAGTCTGATGATTCCAAGATTTTAGAAATCAAACGCTACCCTACTGGAATGAAAGAAGAACATATGACAAATATGGAAGGCAAAGTTCTGACTGGAGTCTTTACACTCGCTGGACAGAAGTTCATGGCACTCGATGGTGGTCCGCTTTTCAAACCCAACGAATCCGTATCATTCCTCGTAGATTGTGTCGACCAAGCAGAGGTAGACTACTTCTGGGACACTATTACGCAAAATGGCGGCATGGAGAGCCAATGTGGCTGGTGCAAGGACAAGTACGGCTTCTCGTGGCAGATTGCTCCAAACATGGCAAAATACCTAGCAACACCAGACGGCGAAGCAAACAACCGAGCCATAGCAGCAATGATGCAAATGAAAAAAATAGATATAAATAAACTTGAAGAAGCTTATAATAATAAGTAGAAAATCATTTGTAATAAAATAAACAGGATAGTAAAATTAATGATACGTAATGAAAAAACAGAAAGAAACAAATAATATAAAGAATGCTTCGATAATATTCCTATCTTTTTTAGTTGGCGCATTGATTATGTACATAATAATCGACAACAAAGATTCTCTGGAAACAAAATTTTCTGAAAATAGATATATAGATAAATATCCTTATATCTCACCTCTGTTAGAATGTGACACTTATGAATCTAGTGAGTTAGCTTGGTTTGACAATAAAATAGAAGATAAGGCAGAGGAATTAATGTCAAACGGAAACACGACCCATATTTCTTATTATTTTAGAGATCTAAACAACGGAATATGGTTTGGAATAAATGAAAAAGAATTATTTTCCCCAGCAAGTCTTTTTAAGACACCAGTTATGATATCTTACTTCAAACAATCTGAAGAAAATCCAGAATTGTTAAGTAAAAAAATAGTATTCACAGAGGCAGACAAAAATTACGAAAAACAAAATATAAAACCATCCACTGAAATGGAAGTTGGTAAAAGTTATACCATAGAAGAAATTATAAACAGAATGATAATCTATTCTGACAATAGCGCTCTCAGAATACTTCTTAGAGAAGGAGACCCTTTTGCTTACAGAGTTTTTTATGACTTGAATGTTGGAATAACTTCAAATGAAAATGGGTTAGAAAACTTTATGTCTGTATACGAATATTCAAGATTTTTTAGAATTTTATACAACGGATCTTATTTGAACTTTGAAAAATCCAATAAAGCATTGGAACTATTAACAAAGATAGAATTTAAAGACGGTCTTGTTGCGGGTTTACCCTCAGAAGTACCTGTTGCTCATAAATTTGGAGAAAGACAGTTTGGAGAAGAAAAACAACTCCACGACTACGGTATTGTTTATTATCCAGAAAAACCTTACCTAATCTGCATAATGACAAGAGGGAAAGAATTATCAAAACTACCTCACGTAATATCAGAACTATCAAAAGTAACTTACGAAGAAGTTTCTAAAAAATAATTTTTAGTTTTACTTATTTTTCTTGTTTCTAAATAAATAACCAGCCAGCGGTATTGCAATAAGAGCAAATCCTACACACCACAAAATAGAAATAATTCCGTGGTTGCCTATATCTGTTCCATTCATTAGGGCACGAATAGCTTCAATGATATGAGTAACAGGTTGATTCTCAGCAAAAAATCTTAACCCTCTAGGCATGCCTTCTGTTGGCACAAAAGCACTAGAGGCAAAAGTAAGAGGAAAGACAACAACAAAACCAATCCATTGAGTTGCTTCTACTGTTTTTGCGGCTAGTCCCATAACTGCAGATAGCCAAGAAAACGCAAAAGTAAAAAGTAAAACAAGAGACAGGATATACATCCAATCAATAAATGAAGCTTCTGGACGGAATCCAACCAAAAGAGCAATACCAATCATAACAATTGAAGACAAGACATTTCTCACTAAATCAGCAACAACGTGCCCCATGAGCACTCCAGAGCTTACTATTGGCAAAGTTTTAAGCCTTTCAATAATCCCCTGCTTCAAGTCATTCGCAACAGACAGAGAGGTTGTTGTAGCCCCAAAAGCAAGAGTTTGCACCAAAATACCAGCAACAAGATAGTTCACATAAGTTGTTCCACCTGTATCAATTGCCCCTCCGAATACATATCGGAACAAAAGCATAAACATAACTGGAGAAATAATAATAGAAAGTATCTGGTCAAGATTCTTGAATATATGACGAAGGCTTCTCATTATTAAAACGCCCGTATCAGAAAAAACAAAAAATATTTTTGAACGCTTCATCGGTATTAACTTTTGTTGTGTACTAGTCATGTTTTTCAATTATCTCCGTAGAGTGACCTGTTAATTTCAAAAATACATCGTCCAGAGTTGGCTTGTGCAATGAAAATGTTTCCACTTCAATTCCATTCTCTTCCATAACATCAAGAACTCTTTTCAAATCGGAAACTGTTCCATCGGTTGCTACGCTTATCCGACGCTCTTCTTCGTTAACTTCTTTATTTTCACCAGTTACAACGCTAGAAGCTTTTGCGAAATCGCTTTCATTCTCAATAGTTATCTCCAATCTTTCTTTTCCAACCATTGATTTCAATTCATCAGCAGTACCTTCGGCAATTATTTTTCCATGATCAAGCACGGCTATTTTGTCAGCCAATTTGTCTGCCTCATCTAAATACTGAGTTGTTAGAACTATTGTTGTACCCTGAGACATCAACTTTTTTATAATCTCCCATATTGTGATACGGCTTCTTGGATCAAGACCTGTCGTTGGTTCATCTAAGAACAAAATTGGAGGAGTGGCAATTAGAGACAGAGCCAAATCAAGACGACGTCTCATTCCACCTGAATATGTTTTGGCGGTTCTACTCGAAGCTTCAACTAAATCAAACTCTTTAAGCAATTCTTCTGCCCGAATACGAGCATCCTTTTTTGAAAGATGATACAGACGTCCCATCATAATAAGATTTTCTCTTCCAGTTAAAAGCTCATCAACAGCTGCATATTGACCTGTTAAACCTATAGAAGAACGGATACCGTTGGCATCTTTCATAACATCAAATCCGTTGATTGTAACGCTTCCTCCGTCAGGTTTTAAGAGTGTGCTTAATATTCTAATGGTTGTTGTTTTTCCTGCACCATTTGGCCCCAAAAGAGCGAGCATCTTCCCTTCTTCAACTTCTAGATTTATACCCTTCAAAACATCCACTGATTTGAAAGACTTCGTCAGATTTTTTATTGAAATAATATTTTTTGCCATAAGAGTGCTCCATTGTAACACGACTAGAATTTTTATAAAAATTTGATAGAATGACTTAATATATGACAAAAAACTGTAAAAATGCCTGCGAGAGCTGTTTAATACCCTTTGCAAAGGACCCAGGAATTAGAGAGAGTGAAAAATATTGTAGCTATTGTTTCAAAGACGGAAAGTTAACTTATGAGGGAGACTTAAAAGGTTTTCAAAAGTTTGTATATGCTGGAATGTTGAAAGTTGGAATACCGAAAATAAAAGCAAAATTTTATACTTGGATGGTCCGATTTGCTCCAAGATGGAAAAAGCAATAAAACCTATAAATAACTGTATAATGAGGTAACTCCTAAAAATAACTAAGAAATGAAAATAAATATATACCTCAGAGACAAATTTGGAATATCTCGCAATGAAGCAGAGAGGCTCTTGAAAACTGGACAAGTTAAAGTAAATGGGAAAATAGCAAAAGGCTCTACTGAAGTTGAAGCAAAGGACAAAGTTGAAATAACTAAAAAAATATACGAAAAAGAATATTTTGCTTACAACAAACCATACGGACTCCTAACTCAAGGAACAAAAGAAGAGAAGAGCGTTGTAACTCTTTTCAAAAAACATAACCTTTTCCCTATTGGCAGACTCGACAAGGACTCTGAGGGACTAATGATCCTAACTAATGATGGGTCTATTACCGCAAAAGTTCTGGAGACTGAATCAAAAAAGGAAAAAGAATATGAAGTAGAAACTGACAAGCTTATACCCAAAAAAGCTGAAACCATATTCCGCAGAGGAATGGATAGCCGTGAGCTTGGAAAACTAAAGCCAGCGAAAGTTAAAATAACTGGTGATAAAAAAGCCCGAATATCAATAATCGAAGGAAAGAAACATCAAATCAGAATAATGTTTCTAGAAATGGGAGCAAAGGTTATCAAACTAAAAAGAGTAAGAATCGCAAGCGTAGAGCTTGGAGCCTTAAAACCTGGACAAAAACGCCCCTTAACAAAAAAAGAGCTAGCAAGCTTAATAAGTTAAACCCCTAAATAGGCCCGCAATGAAAATTGCGGGCCTATTGATTTTTTGCAACAAAAAGACTAATATGACCCCAAAATAAAAAGTAAATGAAAATTGAAAAGACCGGAATCACTATATGTCTATTATCTGAGAAGGATGCCTCAGAATTATTCCTTTTAATAGACCGGAACCGAGAACACCTATCTCAATTTGGTGAAAGAACCTCGGAGAAATATCCGGACATAGAATCTATTAAAAAAAGCATTCGAGCCTGTCCTCTTGAGGTGATAAGATTTGTAATAAAAAACAACGGAATGATAGTTGGATTTATAAAAATAACCCAGAAAAATATTCGTTTGGCCGAGGTTGGATATTACCTCGGAAAGGAATTTACAGGGAAAGGCTATATGAAAGAAGCCGTTAAACAAGCAGAAGAATATGCGAAAACTATTCTGCAAGTAACGGAGTTATATGGTGTTGTAAAAAAAGGAAATATTGCTTCTATAAAAGTATTACAAAGCTGTGGCTTTGAAAATAAAGTAGGAGCAAAAAATGAAATAGCTTTATACAAAAAAATCGGCAATTAGCCGATTTTTGTTATTTCTTAGAAGAGGTGGCGGAAGAACTCGCAGAACTTTTTTCTGCCTCTATTCTGTCTTCTCTTGCCTTAGAGAGAGCTGGAATCATTTGAACTATATCATCAGTAGATTTGAAACCTGTCATAACCTCGTCATTTATAATAAGAGCCGGCAACTTTGTATCTTCAATTTTAAATACAGAAATCAAGGATCTTACTGCAGACAAATCTAATGAATAGTCAAAAGAGTAAACACGAACATTTGGGAACTCATCACGGAGATCCGTTAGGGCATATCCCTGCTTAGCACATTCACTACAATTATCTTCTGTTGTGTAAAAATACAAAACTACAACCATATCATCGTCTGCCCCACAACGTTCACGAATATTCTTCATCAAAAGATAATCTTTAATCTGAAGGAGAGAATAAAACTTTTTTAATTGATCAACCTGCTCTTTATCTCCAATGTTTTCCTCAGAATAAGTAATTTTATCAGCGAATACCGCCAACTCTTCAGACAAAGCCGTATTATCTACATCTTTACAAGCAAGCTCTTCCAAAAGAGCAAATTGAGTTTCAGTGGACAAAATATCCAAAGAAATATTATCTTGCACATCTTTTAAAGAGTCTATTTTCTTTTGAGAAAAATAACTAGAAAGCAACATTGCACAACCAAAAACAAGTGCTGTTATAAAAAATGAAACTATATATCTTCTTAAATCTTTGTTTTTCATAAAATTATCTCCATTTAACTTCCCTTCCGACAACGGCTGAATAAATTGCTTTCAAAATCCAGAAAGGTGCTACGAAACTATAAATAAGGACGAAATAAATAAAACCAAGTGAATTAAATTTTATCTTTTCATCTGACATTTTTACACCAACAATAAAAGTAAACATAGTTACTAAGTATAGAGTTATACCAAGCATTGTTATTAGATTAGTGTTTACATAAAAAAGATCAAACTTTGGAGAAACTTCTAATGCATTAATACCTCTAACAGATAATTCATTTATTTGAGAGGAGGCAAAAGCTACGCTATTTGAAAAAAGTGTCACAAATAAATGAACAACGGCAAGTAGCCCAACTGCTCCAAAAGGAACTGTGAACATAGAGAAAACTCCAAACTTTTTATTAAATAGATATTTTCTGTAATCAAAAGTGTTCATTATAAATCCATAAATCCATCTTAATCTTTGTTTGTATAATCCTTTTATAGTTTTTGGCGAATATGTATACACAAAAGCCTTATGACAGTTAACAATCTTCATTCCATTAATTTGCATACGGTAAGCTATTTCCATGTCTTCTGTCTTGTGTGCAGATCTAAAACCTCCCACCTTCTCGAAAACCTCTTTTCTATAAAAAGAAAAAGGACCAGGAGTAACGTGTATTCCACCAATCATACCTAAAACTTTTTTCAAAAATACTCCCATGAAATACTCAACTCTCTGAGCGATCTGAATTGGATTTTTTGGATCAAAAATTATCACGTTAGGGGCAACAGACATAACTTCTTTATCTTCAAAGTAAGAAACTATTCTAGAAAGAGCCTCTGGGTGAACGAATGAGTCTGCATCAAGGCAACCAACAAGCTCAGCCTTTGAGGTTTGTATCCCTAGATTAACAGCAGTATGTTTCCCACCGTTTTCTTTTTTTACCAAAGTAATTCTTGGATTGTCCTTGTACTCGAGCATCTTCTCCCAAGTGTTATCTGTACTACCATCATCAACTAACATTATCTCAATTTTATTTTTCGGATATTTCAAAGCTAAAAGAGACTTAACTGTCTTCTGAATAGTATTAGCTTCGTTCCAACAAGGCACAATTATAGAAACTGAGGGGTATCTTTTTGGCGCTTTTTTCTTCTCATCCATTTTTATATTTCCCCTATTTTCAAAATAAGAAACAATCAAAAAAACCTGAGCGTAGAGCGCCAGAAAAGTAGTTCCATATAAAATTATAGTGTTTATTCCTTCCACAGCCTTAAAAATAAAGAGATTTGGCTCTTTGGGCAATTATAACACAAAACCCCTTATATTTAAAGCCTTTTAAACAGTTCTAATTGTGGTTTATTTTGTTATAATTAACCGGTAAAAGTAATAAAAAAACTATGGAAAATAAATTATCTCTACCAATATCGATAGTTATAGCCGGGCTTCTAATTGCTGGTTCAATTTTCATATCTAATATGGAGAAACCTTCAGAAAAAAATCAGGAAGTGAAGAAGTTCGAAGTTGCAAAAGTAACTCAAGATGAACACATCAGAGGATCTCTGTCTTCTAACATAATTGCAATTGAATACTCAGACACTGAGTGCCCATACTGTAAGGTTTTCCATAAAACAATGAAAGAAGTTTTTGAAGAAAGAGGAGATTTTGCTTGGGTTTATAGACACTTCCCTCTTTCGATTCACCCAAAGGCATACAAAGAAGCAGTAGCAACTGAGTGTGCAAGTAATATCGGTGGAAATAATGCTTTCTGGTCATACCTAGACAGAATTTTTGAAGTAACCCCATCAAACAATAAACTAGAAGAAACTGAATTATACAAAATAGCAGATTATGTAGGGTTAAATAAAGTAGAATTTGAAAATTGTCTTACAAACGGTGAATTTAGCAAGGATGTGGATGCTGACGTGGCTTCTGGAGAGGCTGCCGGAGCAAGAGGAACACCTCATACTATTTTCCTAAACCAAAAAACTGGCGATACCGCAATCGTCTCTGGTGCTCAACCAAAAGAAGCAATCATTGCAGCAATCGAAAGTTTGATAGAATAAATAATCTTTTAATTTAAAAACCCTCACGAGCGTGAGGGTTTTTAAATATTAATCAAAATAATTTTTAAGTTTTTGAATTTTTTCGTGGTTTCTAAGTTTGTCATGAACTTTAGCTTCAATCTGTCTAATACGTTCACGAGTAACTCCAAACTCTTGTCCAACTTCTTCTAGAGTATGTTGAACTCCATCAATCAATCCATAACGAAGCTCAAGAATTCTTCTTTCCTTTGGAGAAAGCTCATCTAAAACTTCCTTGAAATGATCTGCCAAAATTCTTCTAGAAACTTCTTGATCTGGTCTTAAAATTTTCTCATCTGCGATAAATTCTCCAAGAGTTGATTTATCTTCATCATCTCCAATTGGCTGTTCTAGACTTCTGGTGTCTTGGTTGATTTGCTCAATTGTATGAACCTTTTCAACCTCAATTCCCATCTCAGTTGCAATCTCTTCAGCAAGTGGCTCTCTTCCCAAATCTTGTCCAAGACGACGCACAACTTGTTTGTATTTTGAGATTGTTTCAACCATGTGCACAGGAATTCTGATTGTTCTAGATTGATCAGCAAGCGCTCTGGTGATTGATTGACGAATCCACCAAGTAGCATAAGTTGAGAATTTATAACCCTTTGTCCAATCAAATTTCTCAACAGCCTTGAAAAGTCCTAGATTTCCTTCTTGAATCAAATCAAGCAAAGAAAGTCCTGAGCTTCTTCCGTCATACTTCTTTGCAATAGAAACAACAAGACGGAGGTTAGCACGAGCAAGAAGATTCTTCGCTTCTTCATCCCCCGCTTCAATTCTCTTTGCCAATTCTCTTTCGTCTCCTCCAGAGATAAGAGGATATTGTCCTATTTCTTTTAAATAAATTTGAATTGAATCGTGGTTTGTTTGATTAATTCTTCCTGAAGTAGAAGATTCTGCAAGAGAAGACGCATCTAAATCTAGAAGGTTTCCACCCTCCAAAACATCAATACCTGCTTGTTGCAGACGATCATATAGCTCTTCTAAGAAGAAAACATTCTGTTCAATATCAGGAAAAGTTTTCAAAATCTCGTCATAGGTAACAAAACCTCTCTTTCTACCTTTTGAAACAATCTCTTCTTTTCTTTTTTCCAAAATTTCCAACTTCTTGTCTTTTTTAACAGGTTTAGAAGTTTTGGCTGTCTTTTTCAAAACAACTTTCTTTTTTGCTATCGGTTTTTTCTTTACAACCTTTTTAGCAGCTGGCTTCTTTGAGACAACTTTTTTCTTTGCAATCGGTTTCTTTGTAACCTTTTTTGCAACTGGTTTCTTTTTTGGTTTTGCTTTTGTTTTAACTTTTTTAGACATAGATTTTTAAATTTTAACTGATAATGTTTTTATTTCTCCAATTCTTTTTGTTAACTCCTGACATTTTCTCAAAACTTCTTCTGCTTTTTTTGCGTCTCCCTTTTTCTCCAAATCTTTTAATTCATCTAGTAGGAACTTTAGTTTCTTTTCTATTTGAATTCTTTCGAGGGCAACGATTAGGTCTTCTACTAAATCTTTGGCTTTTGGACTGCCACCGAACGTATTCTCTGCTCTAAGGGCTCTTTCTTCTATTTCCTTTTCTGTTAATCTTTTTATCCTTGCATCAAGATCTTCTTCAACTAAATCTCCGAATCTTTTATTTATTTCAGCCTTATCAAAAGGCGGAGATTCTTTGTCTGACCATATTATATACAATCCTTCTAGCGCATTCACTATTCTTTCTTCTTGAGAAGATGACGGAGCCGATTTAACTTTTGAAAAAGTTTCTTCTCCTAAAGTTTCTACTTTTGATTTTTCAACTTCTTCTCTAACAGAGGCTTCGTCAATTCCGAGTTCTCT
>ERZ650304.537-NODE-537-length-19419-cov-6.774840_pt1 | contig 19419 bp, 31 predicted proteins | sample MGYA00376240_ERZ650304 | MGnify/ENA primary metagenome ERZ650304 (study PRJEB26733, sample SAMN07839271) | wastewater metagenome | biome: small river; feature: stream; material: water | place: USA: North Carolina | collected 2016-03-01 ... | reverse complement strand
CGTCCACCAGCGCAGCCTTCTTCTCCAGCAGCGTGATGCGGCGTTCCTCGAGCGTGAGTTGCCGTTGCTTCAGCTCCCGGTCCGCTTGTTCCTTGGCCGCGCGTTGCTGCCGGTCCGTCTCCTTCTGGAGGAGCACAAACAACGCCCTCACGTCCTTGGGCGAGGCGTTCGCGGAGATGGCCAGTTGATAGGCCTTCTCCTTGATGGCATCGATGGTGGCATCCTGAAACGTGCCGGGGTCCGCCTTGGCTTCCGCACTGCGCACCCGCGCCGATTGGCTGAACTGCCGCCGCCGCTCCGAGAGCACCGGCAAGCAGACATCCCGCCAGAAATCCGTATAAGCCCCCAGCCGCACGGAGACGCCGAATTGCTCCTTCACGAGCAACGCCGCCTGGTGATACGGCACCCCGCTCAGCAACCACTCCACCAGTTGAGCCTTCTGCTCCTCGGGGAGATTGAGCAAGCGCGCGTCGCTCCGGGGTTTGCTCACGCGGGGCGAGGGGGCTTCGGTATTGCGTCGGCGCGGCATTCATGCCTCCTCACTGGTGAGCAGATCGCGACCGGCGGCCGTGATCTGGTAACGTGGATCATTGGGTTCCGCCGGGCTGGCCACGGCGCGCAGTAATCCCTTGGCGGGATCACACAGATACTCCAGCTCCTGCTTCACCGCGCCGGCCAGGTTCGCGCCGATGAATCCTTCCCCACGCGCATACGTGACCGCCAGCGCGAGCGTGATGCCGCGACCCTGGCACCAACGCAGGATGGCCAGGCGCAAGACTTTCTGTTCGGCCGCAGTCATCGCTTGATGGCTCCCGTGTTGGCGAGGATGGCAATCACCTGGTTGGGCACCTGGCGGATGGCCTCCCCAAATTCCTTGGCCAGCGTATCGATGCGCGCGCTGATGGAGAGGTTGCGGTGCTCGCTCGCTTCACCTACTCCGTGAATGGCGGTGTGCAACATGTCCGGCAGGCTGGCCACCTGCAGCTCGGTTTTCTCCACGCGCCGTTCCAGCGCGATGAGTTCGCGCCGCGTGGCAAACATGGCCACCAGACCGCCCAGCGCGGTGAGCCCGTTCACGACGAGCACGGCGATGATGATCCAGGACCAACCGGCTTGGGGATCAATGGCCATAGATTGCCGCATGGGAGGATGGATGGGTGAGCGTGGATCAGCGCCCGGCGGCGCCACGCGCCAGCCCGCGCCCAAAGCCTTCCGCGGCTTTCTCCGCCAGCGCCGCGGCGTTGGTGGAGACATCGCTCTCCCCCTCGTAATCCCGCAGGGCAAACGTGGTCTTGTTTGTCGCGATGGTGACGTTGAGGCGACCCAGCGTGTGCTTCACATCACTCCACGGATACGCGGGCGCTTTCACCTTCACATACCGCCCGTTGTCAATGTCCTCCGCCTCGATGCCGATGGTGCAGCCGGTGAGATACACCGCGAGCAGGGCGGCAAAGGCAACCGTGGCCCCGGCGCGCGTCACGCCCGCAGCGGGCGGCGTGGGCGGCGTGCCGGCGGGAAGATTCGCGATCTGCTTGGTGAGCTCTCGCGCGCCGGTGCCGGCCAGGCCCAGCAAAGCGGCGAGCGCGGTGTTACCATCCACGCTCATCGAGGCCACGGCTTCCACCACCGCCGGCAGCAGACCGGCCAGCGTGGGAATCCAGACCTTGGGGATGCGCGGGGCGATGAGCCGCAGGCCCGCGAGGAAAAGCGGCGTGATGAAGGGGATCCACGCCAGCCATGAATGGAGCACCAGGCTGGCGGGAGTCGGCGCCGGGCTGAGCGCAGGCGGTGCTTCCGCCGGCTGCACGTAGTAGGTGCTGGTGATGTGCGGCGCATCCAGTTCCGCCAGCGCCTGGCGCACAACCTCGCGCACCTGCTCGGCACTGCCCTGCGGGTGAACCGCGGCCTCCGTGATCCGGGCCGCGTGGCGCATGGCCTCCACCACCGCCACGGCCAGATCTTCATTGCTCAGCGGCGCAGCCGGCAGGGTATTGGTGGTGAGGTAGACGGCGGAAACCACGCCCGGCTGATTGTGGGGAAACCAGTCCGGTTTATCCGCAGCGCTGGCCCGGAGGCCGGTGGCAATCGCGCCGATCAGCGCGGCGAGCAGCAGGCAAAAACGTAGCGTCATGCCCAGAGCCTGCCGCAGGCGCCGCGCGGGCGCCCGGGTCCGGGACCCATAATCGGTCCGGACAAAGAAAAACCCCGGGAGCTTACACCCCCGGGGCCTCTCTCAACCGCTAACAACTGATCTCAAGCTGCCAACCAACAGCGTGGGTGCCGTGTAATGCCCGCTCGTTATATTGTCAAGGGTTCTCACGCGGAGGCGCGGAGACGCGGAGAGGAGTGGGCGGGGATGACGGAGGCTTGCGCGGACGGCCCTTGGGCCAGCCGCCTTTGCGGCCGTTGCGCCGGGCGGCGGCGGCTTTGCGGGGGCTTTTGGCGCTGCCGCCCAGGCGGCCGAAGGCGCTCAGGATTTCATCGCGGGACAGGTTGCTCATGGGGAAAGTATAGCGGCGGCGAGGCAGCGCTCGAAATCACCGAGCCACACCAGGTCAGAGCGCGCGGTCAGAGTGAGCGCGGGCAAGAGCACCACGGCCAGCCAATCCCCTGCCGGCGGGGTGCAGGCCACCGGCAGGAACCGACGCTGCAGCGCCACCAGCTCCGCCCAGACCGGATCCGCGCCGCGGCCCACGCCACAGCAGACCAGCGGATCCCGCCCGCGGAAGATGGTAAAGACAGGGGCGTGGATCTCCACGCGAAACGCCGGCGAGCCCGGCACCGGCCCGCCGTGAGGCAGGAGCCCGCGGCACGCCGCCAGCGCCGGCGGGTCCACCAAATCCAGCCGGTGGGTGGCACTGCTCCCCGTGCTGAGGGTGATGTGGTGGAGGATCATTGGCTCTTCTGATACCGCGCTTTTGCCGCAGCTTGGGCGCGCGCCCGGCGCTGCTCCGGCGTGAGCCGGCGGGCACTGGCCAGGCCGCCCGCGCTGGCCCAGGCTTGGCGCTGCTCCGGCGTGCGCTGGCGGGCAGTGGCCTGACCGCCCGCGATGGAGCGAGCCCGGCGCTGCTCCGGCGTGAGCCGCCGGGCGCTGGCCTGTCCGCCCAGGCGAGACCGGGCTTGGCGCTGCTCCGGAGTAAGCCGGCGGGCGCTGGCCTGGCCGCCCGCACTGGCCCAGGCTTGGCGCTGCTCCGGCGTGCGCTGGCGGGCGCTGACCAGGCCGCCTAATCTGGCCCGGCGCTGCTTGGTGGTTTTGTCGATCTTGTTGCTCATTTTGATGTTTTGTTTTGGCCGGCGTCATTGCCGGTTCGGTTTAGCGAGTAGAAACCGAAGCTCGTTTTCCAGCCGGCCGGCAGAAAATGGTGAGGCGGGTCTGCTCCACGGCTGAATCTGTCCGGTTGAGCCGGCGGCCGACCGTGAGCACGTAGAGGGCTGAGGATCCATCCCGGGACCAACTGTCCTGCCGCGGGTCCACGGGCACGGTGGCTTGGCGGCCGAACCGCCGGCGGGCGAGCCGATCGGCAAAGATGCTGGCCGCCGCCGCAACATTATCGGCGCGCACGGGCCGGAAACCTTCCGCGGAATAAGTGTGGGTGGTCATGGTGGTGGAAATGTAGGGAGTTGCGGGTGTTGGTTGATCTCAAGTTATTCCGCGGAATCGACCTGTTCCGACGCATCCACCCATCGCGGCTCAGCGTCATACTCATCGGGGCCGAGGTATTCCGACCCCCGGAAGTAGGAGTCCGCATTGTATCCGGCACAGGACCAGTGGGCGACACCTTTCACCAGCCATCCGTCTTGCTGGACGTGGCAGTAGATCAGGCTTGGGTCGACCTGGATGATGGCCTGCGCCTCGGCGACGGATAGCCCGTCCCGATATCCTTCGGTCGGGTCCGCGTGCTTGCGGAGTGTGACCCCTTCCATCTCCGCCAACCGAACCGCCTGGTAGCCGCTGATTTTGTATGTCTTCACTTTGTTTTTTTGGTTTTTGCCGGCGTCACTGCCGGCGACGTGATGACAATACCCAGCCGGTTGGGTTTAGCCATTGGAAAAGGGGGGGCTGGTTTCCAACCGCCGGGGCGGATTTGTCGGGTTTGGCAAGTGCTTGCGCCGCACTTGGTTACAAATACGACAAAATGTCGTATTTGGTAACGTGTTGCGGCTGTGATGGTTACAAATCCGACAAAATGTCGGCAGAGCGCGGGGGGCTCCGAAGGGTGGCCGGTGGGCCGCCGGCGGGCGGGCTAGAGGGCGGCGTAAGCCAGGCCGCCGCCGCGCTGGGCCACAAACTCGGTGACGAGTTGCAGGCGCTGCGGGGTAGTGAGCGCGGGGTCAAGCGCCAGGCGCTCGCAGTAGCGGCGCGCCAGCTCGTCATCTATGCGGGCCGCCAAATGCTCGGCCGGGGCCGCGCTATCCAGCAGGCACACACACGGGCGGGCGGCGGCCAACTGGCGGAAGATGCCGCGGCTCTGGGCCAGCGCGGCGGCGTGCTCAAAGTGGTTCGGGTCATCCCCCCGCTCGCCGATGCGGGCCAGGCTCAAGTCCGGATCCAGATCCAGCAAAGCCACCAGATCCGGCTCCGGCGCGAAGGTCTCGTTTTGCTCCAGGATGGCCCGCCAATCCAGCCCGCGCACGCCCTGGTAGGCGGCGGTGCTGTAGTAGTAGCGGTCCAGAATGACGATGTGCCCGGCGGCCAGCGCCGGCCGCACCAGCCCGGCCACGTGCTCCCGGCGGTCCGCCACAAAGAGGGCCAGCTCTTCCGCCGCGGGCAGGCGGCCGGTCTGCGCGGTGGCGCGGATACGGCGGCCGTAAGGGCCATCCGTGGGTTCCTTGCTCACGGTGAGGGGCCGGCCCCAACGGGCCAGCCGCGCGCGCAGCAGCTCCACCTGGGTGGTCTTGCCCGCGCCATCGATCCCTTCGATGGCGAGCAACAGACCGGGCAGAGAATGCGGGCGCATGACGGGCGGCACGATGCGGCGGGCGGGAGCGGGTGTGAAGCGCAAATTCCGACGGGCGGCAGGGTGGATGCCGGGGGAGGCTGATGCCCGGCCCGGGCGCGCCCCGGCCACCAAGCCCCGCGGGCTCTCACCCGCAGGCTCCCCCGGCACCAGGAGCCGCGACAGGTGATGACTCCCACTGTGTTCAGAAGCTTGGCGCGTGAAAGGTTACTGGGTTTCAGTCGGTTTGCGGAATTATTCGACAGCCGGAATCGAACTTGAATCTCATCGTGGCCGGGACCACGGCCCCAAAACTATTCTTCGAGCGCCAGGTGCATTCGATCTCGTAGCCCACAGTCGCGCCAGCTTCGTTCGTCATTCGCCAGCGGGTCCAATCAACAATCTCCACCGATTGGGGATCCTTGGCTGTGATGCGGATCATCTGATCGACGGCCTCCTGGCAGATGCCGAGCTTGCGGTCATCCTCGGAAGGCTTTGGCATGCGCGCTTTGACCACGCCCAAGGTGACGATCCAGAGCGCGGCAACGCCCAATGTGATGCCAAGGATCATCAGGGCCGTCGCCATTCCACTGCGCTCGGCCGTTGGTGCCGTCAAAGGCGGTGGCGGGCGGCGATTCACCGGCATCGGAGGCGGATGGTGCGGCACTGGCACGCGAATCTCGGCAGTGAAATCAGTGCCGCACTCCGGGCAGTGAATGGACATGCCCTTCATCTCCATCGGAACGGCGATCTTCTGCTGGCAGGTGGGGCAGTGGACTTTGATTTCGGCGCTCATGGTGGGTGGCAATTACAACACCGCGGGGCAAATGGAAAGAGGGTCGGACCGCGGTTGTCCACCCTGCTCGGTGAAGGTGTCAGTCATGATTCACGCTTTGGAGTTGGTGGGTCGTCATCCGTGGTTGCTGGATACGGTTCAGGCTTCAGTGGAGGAACGCTGGAGGTTGGCCCACGATTTGCGGCGGGCCGCATCGTTGCTGGAATCGGGGGTGCTGGTGCAGATCGCGCTCCGCGAAGCAAGCTGTCAGCCACGGCCGCGCTCGATGCCGGCTCGTTCAGGTGATACCCGGAATACGGATCGGAGCCGGTGAATTGCCGCCGCATCTCATGGAGACACCAGCCCAGCCGGGCGGGGTCGGCCCGATGCTGATCAATCAACCACTCCACAAAGGCCCGCATCTCCCGCGCCATTCCGTCAGCCGCTGCGTTCTGTCTTTCAGTCTGAGGGCGGATTTCTGACGGGCCGGCTCTGTCCGTTTCCGTCATGCTGCTGACGGAAACTCCAAAGAGTTCGGCGATTCTCTTCAGCGTGTCGGGGCGCGGAATGGACCGGCCAACCTCCCAAACGCCAATCAGGCCAATGTTTACGCCGAGATTCTCGGCAAACTGTTTCTGGGTCCAGCCGCGCCGCGCTCTTTCAGTTTTGAGCCGGCTGGCAAAAATCTGTCTTTCTTCTGTCTTTTTTTCTTGCAGCTTCATGCAATTGGTGGCAACAGTATTGCCATCGGCGATGAGTAAGACCTGATCCGAATGAGAAATTACAGCAAAAACGCAGAACCCCGGGCGGCCCTCTTGCGGGCCACGGGTGAAAGTCTCCGGGCCTGGAGCGCCCGGCACCGGTTCTCTCCCGGGCAGGTGTGCCGCGCGCTCGCCGGCCTGCGCCGCGGCCCCGTGGCCCAAATCATCCTCACCCAATTTGCGCGGGATACCGGCGGACGCCGCCGGTCCGCCCGCGCCTGACCGCAACAAAAACCCCTCAACATCATGCCCAAACAAAAACCCAACCAGGTGGAAGGCCACGAACTCGGCATCGGCATCGGCTGCACGTGCCTGGCCGATCTCCAGCGCACGCTGGATGCGCAATACCCCAAGGGGGCCACGCTGGACCTGTGCCAGAAGATTCTGACCAGCGCTGAAGATGACTGTGAGACTTATCCCTACTACCGCGATTTTCACCCGGTCTACGCCACGGTGAAGGTCAAGGACCCCGAGACCGGCAAGCTGCGCACGGTGAAGCGACGGTATGCCTTCCGCTTCTGCCCGCTGTGCGGCGTGAATCTGAGCGGGGCGAAGCCGCTGGTGCCCTCCGCTGCGACCGTAGCGTTGTCCCTGGAGCGTGCCCGCCATTTCGCCAGCCTCTTGCAAGAGGCGTCCGAGTTTGCGGATGAGATGGCCGAAACATCAGCGGGCTCCCTGGTGGACGCATGCCATATGCTCTCCGTCCATCTGCATGCAGCCGCAAAAGAATTGGATGCCGGCAACGGTGCCGCCTCTCAGGCCGCAAACGATCCTCAGCCCACCGGACCAGCCGTCATCGGGTAACGAAGAACCCAGAACCCAGAACCAAGAACCCTCAACCAAGAACTCATACCCCTCATGAAAGAAATCGTTCTCAACGCCTTCCGGCAACTCACCGACACGCTGGTGCACCAGCTCGACGGGGCCAGCGCTCGCGCGCATCACGCCGATGCGGCGCAGGCGCAGGATGCGCCATACGCCGACGCCATAGCCCTCCGCGCCCGTGAACTGCACGCCGCCCGGAATGTGCTCACTGACACGCTCGCCCTGGTGCGCGTGCTCCAGACCCACCTGGTGGCGGAACTCGAGGCCGCTGCGCCGGCGGTCTCCGATGACGCCGTGCGCGCCAAGCTGGCGGATGTGCGGGATGCGCTGATCGCCATGCGGCACCTGGGCACCGTGTTCCCCAAGGAAGTCTTGGGCCTGCGTCGTTGTTCCGCGGTCGATCTGCGGGCGCTCACCGCCGCGCCGCTGGCGGCACTGGAGAGCTTGGGCGTGCCCCTGCCGGCGGAGGCGCCGGCCGAGGCCAAGCAGCGCCTGGAGGCGGCGCACGCACGGGTGCAGGCTGACCACACTGACCGCACTGACCGCACTGACCGGGCTGACCGGGGCGAGGCGGTGGTGACGATGAGCTTGGAGGAGGCGTGCCAGCTGCGCGGCTTGCTGCGGCGCGCGCGCACGTGGGCGGACAACCTGCTGGGGCTGGGCCATGAAAAGATGCTGGAGGCCAACGAAATAGCGGCCAGCCTGCAGGCCGCGGCGGATCAGATCGACACGGCGATCGAGACCGTCTCTCCCACGGCCGATCCGGCCGCGTAACGAAGAACCAAGAACCCAGAACTCTCAACTCTTTCGTCTCATGTCTCACCGCACCACTCGTGATCAATACGGCCAGCTCGTCAGCGCATTGGCGGCGCAGGTCCTGCGCCACGCGCTGGAAGCCCACCGGCAGCGCCAGTGCATCCGCACGGCGCCGTTTACCCGGGCGCTGGCCCGGGATGCTTACCTGCGCGAAATCCTGGCCGCCAAGGCTCTGTGCCAGAGCTTGCGGAATAACCTGCACCCGGCGGATTGGCGCGCGGTCTTTGCCGGCCTGCGCCAGCTCTACCGCGCCCGCCTGGCCACCGAGCGCGAGGCTGATGCCGCCGTGACCCAAACCCGCATGGCCAACCTGCTGGAGTCCGAGCGCCGCGCCATCCACGGCTTTGGCGCGCTGTGCCGCGCGGCGTGACCACGGTGACCGCACTGACCTGAGCCCGCTTATGCCCAGCGAGACCACCACTATCCGCGCACGCTCCGAACAAGCCCTGGCCAAGGAGGTGCTGGACCGCCGCCTGATCGGCAACCTGCTGGTGCTCGAGCTGGAGGCTTACCTGCGCGGTGGCTTTCCGCCCAGCGCTGATGTCCTGCGCGAGATCATGGCCAAGTGGCGCCAGATCCCCGCCGTCCGCTGATTCCGCTACTCCCATGCAAGCCCACCTCCCCATCACCCTGAAGAACCCCAGCCCCACCGTGACGGTGGGCGCGGTGCGCGCCCTGGCCGGGGTGGATGAACTGACCATTCACGCGGCGCTGGATGCCGGGGAAATGCCGTGGGCGTGGGATATCGCGCTGCCGGGCTGCGACAAGCGCGAGATCCGCATCTGGTGGCCCGCCGCCCGGCTGTGGGTGGCGGGCATCAAGGAGCAGCCGCCGCACACGATCACGGACGTGCTGGACCACGTGCTGGGCACCACCACGCGCGCCGAGATCCGCAGCCACGAGCTGCGCGTGCGCCTGGTGTGCTCGCACAACCACATCTCTCGACTCCAGGACCGCGGGTGCCTGGAGGGCGAAATCATCGGGCACACCCGCATCCTGAAAACCGAAAGCGTGCGCCAGTGGCTCATAGCCCGCCGGCTGCGCTGAACTGACATCATAACATGAATCCTCCACAAATCCTCGGCCTGGTTTTAGCCGGCTGCGCCCAACTGATGGCGCTATGGCATGCGTTCATCGTCGGAAAGTTAACCGGCTTCGATGCGGCAAATGAGGAACAGCTTGATGTCACCGATTGGCTGGCGCGGTCAGTGGGCGTGATGGCCGTAATCGCCTGGCAAATCTTTGCCGCCGTCATCCTGATCGTGACCCATCGCGCCTGACCCACCCATGACTTTACCGGCCTCAACCCCAACGACGCAGCCCGGCCCCCGGCCGGCGGGCAACGGATTCTGTGCGTCGCTTCCCCGCCGCGGTGGTGCCCACCGCACTGCCGCGGCCTCTCACTCTCAACTGTAACCGCAACCCTCAACCCCAACACCTCATGCATAATCTCTTATCGCCCGCCGCCCGACCGGCCACCCACACGGAAGACGTGGAAGAAGTGACCGTGTATCTGCCCCGAAAACTAGTGCTGGCCTGGCGCTCCGCTGTGGCCAGCGAAAACGCGGCCCTGCAACGCCCGCCGCTCACCCCGGAGGAGTGGCAGCGCAAGCTCAATGCCTACCTGTTCCACTCCCTGCGCTGCGTGACCGAGATGGCCAACACCACCGCTCGAGCGCTGCACCGCCAGACCGTGGAGGCCACGGTGCCCACGGAGACGGGAGGTGCGCAGTGATCAACCCGGATGCCATCCGCCCCGGCACCGTGATCCAGCTCAGCGGCCGGAATCTCACCTTCCGCCAGCGGCGGTTTCAGGATGCCTGCACGGTGTGGGACTGCGTGGATTCGGAAAACCTCCTGCGCACGGTCTCCCGCTCGGATGTGGAGCGCGCGGTGGTGGTCTACGATCCGTTCGAGACGGACCGCGAGCGGGTGCTCCGGATGCTGACCGCTGCCGTGGCGGATCTGCAGCCCGCGCTGAAGCGCCGGGTGCGTGGGGTCAAGCACGCGGTGGAGGCCATGACGGCGGCGCAACAATTGATCCACAAGCTCTGATATGCCAAACTCCCTTACCCCTGCCGCGCCGGGCACTCCGGCCGCAACCACACCCGCCGGGCTCCTGGTGCGCCTGGTGGATATCCAGGATCCCACCGCGCTCATCGCTCCGATCAAAGGCCTCTGGGAACAGACCGCCACCCGGGAGCGCGCGTGGCGCGAGAGCGCGGTGATGATGGGTGTGGTGATGATCGCCGCCAAGTCACGCCTGGCGCACGGCGAGTTCGGCCCGTGGTTGGCGGAACACGTCTTCGCCATCGAGAAGCGCAAGCGCGCCGCTTGGAATGCCTCGGGCGATTGGCGCAAGTGCCAGCGCTACATGCAGGCCGCCACCCGCGCGCTCGCGGAGAGCGGGGTCACGCTGACCGAGATCGCCGATTGGCCGCTGGATAGCCTGATCGGCGCCGGCGAGCTGGGGCCGGACCGCACGGCGCAACTGGACCGCATCCGCGAGGCCGTGGCCGGCCGGACGCTGGGGCAACTGATGCTGCCGTGGGCGGGTGAGGCGGGCACGCCCGGCGGCTTCCACGTGAGCAATGCCGCGGTGACGGCATGGCTGGCCAAGCATCACCCCGAGGTGAAGGTCACCACTTACGAGGCGCTGTCACCCGAGCTGCAGGAAGCCTTCCGCAAACAGTGGAAACCCAAGGTGAGCGCCGCCGAGCGGATCCGGATGGCGCAAGCGCAATGCGCGGCGGTGGTCAAACACCTGCGCGAGTTCAGCACCCAAAAGCCCAAGCCGTGGACGCGGCTGGAGGATCCGGAACGCGTGGCGCTGGCCAAGCAATTGCGGGACCTGGCCGCGCTGGTGGAACCGAAGAAGGCCACCAAAGCCGTGACGACGACCGCCGCCGCGAAGAACTGACATGAACTTGATCCTTTCACCCAGCGGCCTGCACGTGGCCGCGCGCGAACACCCCACGCTCACGGTGGAGGAGATCGAGTGTCTGCTGCGCCGGCAGGACCTGCAGGAGTGGCTGGGGCTGCGCAACATGGTGGCCGAGCTGGAGGCCGCCACCACCCACACGCGGCGCCGCGAGGTGCTGGGGCATTACAGCCAGGTGACCGGCAAGAGCCTCGTCACGCTGCGCCGCTGGGTGCGCAACTGGGAGCGGGGCACGCCCATCTTCCCCGCCGGTGATCCGCGCACGTTGCTCGATACGCGCGCCGTGCGGGACCTGTGGAAGGTCAATGCCGAGACGGTGGAGCCGCTGCCGGCGAACGTGCCGGAGTTTGTGCAGCACTGGCGCGGCCTGGTGCGGAAGCACCGCCGCAGCACGGCCGCCGCGTGGCGCGAGCTGGAGCGGGAGTGGAAGAGCGGGGCCACGGTGCCCGGCTACGGCTCGTGGATGGAGTGGTGGACCGCCCTGCACGGCGGCGATCTGCCGCCGGCGTGCCCGCGGCTGCCGCGCGGTTGGTCGGAAAAAAACCTGCGCCGCTTGCTGGACGCTGACCCCACGGAGCCGCTGCAGCAGGCACTGGCCCGGCAGGGCACGGCGGCAGCGCGCAAGCTGGCCCCGAGCGTGATCTCGGAGCGGCCTCAGCGGTTCCTGGAGCGCGTGTCCTTCGATGACGTGATGCTGGACTTGCGGGTGTTGGACACAGAGTCCGGCCAGGTGTGCCGGCCGGTGATCCTCGTCGCCTTCGACGATTGCTCGGGCATGCACCTGGGCTACGGGCTGCGGCTGATGGCGAAGCGGGCGGATGGCGCGCGGGATTACATCAAGGCCGATGACATGCAGCAGCTCACCGCGTATACGCTCTGGCGCTGGGGCGTGCCGCCCTATGGCTCGGAATGGGTGCTGGAGAACGGCACGGCTACCTTGCCCGAAGGCGTGGCCAAGGGGCTGATGCTGGCGGTGGGCGAGGATCTGCTGCGGGTGCGCTACGCCAGCATGGTGGGCGGAAAATCTGGCGCGGGGTATCGCGAAAGCGAGACGGGTAACTCGAACGCGAAGGCCCGGCTGGAGGCCAGCAATCTGGCGATCCATACGTATCTGGATGATCTGCCCGGCTACATCGGCCGCCGCTACGACATCACCCCGGCGGACACGGAAGCGCGGGAAAAGGAGGCCGTGAACATCTGGAAACTGGCGCAGCATTTGCCCGCGCACTTGCGCGGCCAGGCGCAGTATCCGCTGATCACGATGGAACAACTGCGCGGCTTGCTGGATGAACGCTTCGCGCAGATGGCGAATCGCACGGGGCACCAGATGCAGGGTTTTGAGCGGATCGAGGAATGGTCCACGGACGGCAAGCACTGGCATCCGCTGGCGGCCTTTCCGGATGATGAGCCGGAGCGCTTCGAGCGCCGCTCGCGCTGGGAGAGCCCTAAGGAACGGGCCATGCGCGCGGTGGCGCCGTATGCCGCGCAGTGGCGCCGGGCGCCGGCGTGGGCGCTGGCCAGCTTGCTGCGGGATTCGCAGCGCATGGCCACGGTGTCCGAGGCCGGGGAGATCGAGTTCCAGTATCAGCTCCGCAAATACACGTTTGCGCCGCCCGCGCCGGAATACCGGCTGCGGCCCAAGCTGCGGGTGCTGGTGCACACGGACCGCGTTTACCTGAAGTTTGCCTACCTGCTGGATGAATCCGGCCGCGTGCTGGGCTGCTGGCCGCGCCGCGAGGCGGTGCGGGCCGGGGATGGTGATGCGCTGCGCGCGGCGATCGAGTACAGCCGCGGCATGGTGGCCGATGCCCGGGCCAAGGTGCATGAAGATACGGCCGGCCAACGCGCCGAGCTGGAGGCCATGCGCGCGCACAACGCCGGGCTGCTGGGCCTGGTGGCGGATTCTGACCGGCTGCCAGTGCGCGACCTGGGCCGCCCCGTGGCCGGCCTCACGGATACCACGCCCGCCCCCGCCGCAAACGCCGTGGCCCGCGCCCGCGCCCGCGAGGAAACGGACCGCGCCACCGCCGCCACCGCGCGCGCCGAACGCGCCGCCGGCCCCACTCTCGCCCAAACCGCCGCCCTGGCTGACAGCGCGGATGCCGTGCGGGCGATGTTTCAGGACTAACAACAACCCTCAACAAACTCATGCCGACCAACGATACGAATGCCGCAGCAAAGGAATGCGATTGCTGGGCGCAGATGCAAACGGAACTGGCTCGTAACGGGTGCAGGCTCGATCCCGGATGCGAAGCCTTGCTGCTCAAAGACGAACCTAAATCTTACAGCTTGCGTTACGCCCGCGGCCTGCCGGTCGTAAGTAACGAAGGAAAGCGGAGTCGCCGATGCTCGATCGTGCGACTCATTCACTGCCCGTTCTGCGGCCAGAAATACCCCTGATCTCTCAACCCTCAACAAGTAAACCCTCATGCCCAAGAAAACCCAACCGCCAAGGCATTCAATCAAGGAGGGCCGCTCGTATGTGTTCTTCCGCGATGGCCATGCTTTTCACGGCGCCTCGGTGTCCGTAGTCGGAAAAAAGGGCAACCGCTGGCGCGTGGCGCTGACCGACGAAGTGGCGAAAGCCATCCTCTCTCCCCGCTACAGTAAAAAACGCAAGCTCAAGACCTGGTTCTGCACGGACGCGGAACTCTGGTAGGACCTCACCCCTCAACATCTCAACAACTCGAACCTCATGAAAGACCCCAACGCTCAAGAACCCCGCGCGGAATCCCGCCCGGTGCAACTGGACCCCGAAACCATGGCCACGGTGGTGGCCAGCATTCCGGAAGCCATGCGCGAGCCCACGCTGTGGCTGGCCCAACAGGTGCGCGATAGATTCTCCGGCTCGGTGACGGAAGCGGCCCGCACCTTCAAGCGCTGGCTCGGCGCGAACTCCGGTGATCTGGACAGCCGCCTGATAAAACTGCTCAACGGAACGTACTGGCCGACCGATGGCACGGACGTGACGCAGCGCGTGCGCAACCAACTGGAGATGATCCGCCGCATCCAGGACCGGGCGCGCTTGGAGGGGATCCAGAGCGCCGTGGAGTTTGTGGCCACGGATGTGTGGTCCTGCGTGCGTGATCACATCGATCTGCGCCGCGCGCCCGGTAGTGTGTGCCGCTGGGGCGTGATGGTGGGCGCCACGGGCGCGCAAAAAACGGCGTGCCTGCGGCACTACGCGCTCACGCATCCGCCGGGCTCGGTGATTTATTTTGAGGCGCCCGAAAAGGCCTCGCCCTACTTGCTGACGGAAAAGCTGGCCCGCCTGGCCGGTATCCAGGAGCGCAGCCATGACGCCCGCGTGTGCGCGCTGGAAAGCGGCGGCCGGCTGACGGGATCCACGGCCATCGTGATCGACAACGCGCAGGACCTGGTGAACGAGAAGGCCGGGCGCTCGCAGCCGTGCTGGAGCCTCCTGCGGGGCGTCTCGGAAACAACGGGCTCCGCGGTGATCTTGAGCTTCACACCGGAAGAGGCGGAGTGGCTGACGAATGGTTTTTCCAGCGGCTACTTCGAGCAGTTCGAGGGGCGCGCCGGCGGGCGGGATCGCTTCCTCTATCTGCCCGAGTATCCGAGCGCGGCGGACACGCTGCGCTTCGCCCGTGCCTTCGGCCTGGAGGAGGCGCGCCGCGCGCGGATCACGCCCGAAGATGTGCGGGCGATGGAGGATGAGGCGGTGAAGAATGGGCTGAAATACAAGCCGAGCCAGGACTGGCTGGCGGAGCTGATCAGCTACGGGCGGCGGCCGGGCCGCGTGCGGATCCTCTGCGACAAGCTGCAGGACGCCAAGCGCCGCGCCAACTACGCGGGCCGGCCCTTCACCATGGACTATCTGCAAGCGCCCAAATGATCACGCCGCTGTTGTTCCTCGGCGCCTTCACCCTGGGCTACCTGGTGGGTAGCTGGGCGCTGCATACCCCGGTCACCGCGCCGGAAGATCGCCTGCAGGAGGCGATCCTCCGCGCCGGACAACTCAATCAGTTCATCCGCCAACATGGGGCGGGTGCGCTGCAACACAACCCCCATGCACCCTACAAACAATGAAAACCAACGCTGAAAAACAAGAACTACAACCGGTCCGCGATTTCCGCCTGATGGCCCGGGCCGTGAAGCAATACGTGGGCGCCGACATCCTGCTGCAACGGCTGCAGCTCCGGATCACGGAAAAGGTGAACCGCGCCAGTGCGGGCGTCTCGTCGGTGGTGGTCCGCACGACGGAGCACCTCGAGGAAAGCCGCCGACGGGTGACGGATCTGGCCCTGGCTAACCCCCAGTGGTTTGAGGCGAAGAAGACGCTGGTCTTGCCCGCCGGCAGCGTGAAGGTGGCGCAGGCTTCCCACATCGAGATCAAGGATGAGAAGTACACGCTGCAGAAGATCAAGGATTTCGCCAAAGATCAGGGCGAGGAAGCGGCCAAGGCGGCCCGGGTGGATCCGGCTCAGTTGATCCGCACGAAGGAGGAACCGGCCAAGAAGTTTCTGGAGGAACTCTCGGACGAAACCCTGGCGGCGTTGGGCTGCCGGCGCGTGCAGACCACCACCGTGACCGTGAAGACGGCCGGCCCGAAGATCGGCAAGGCGGAAAGTGCCGCCGCCGAGGATGAGGGCGCCGCAACGCCGGAGGAGCCGGCAGAAGAGGGGGAAGCGTGAGCGGCTTTGTCATGCCGCCAGGGCGCCAGGTGTCCAACCGGGTCCGCAATTCAGCGGATGCGTTGCGCTTCGGCCTGGTGATCCGAGCCAACCGCGTGGTGGGTGTGATCGTGCAAAAGTGCCTGCCGCCCGGGGACCTCGGCGTGCAGCCGCCCGCCCGGAAACAATACGAGGTGATCCATGCATTCTCCGGATCCGTCGATCGGGATCTGCACGTGGACACCGGGCTGGCCAAGCGGTGGAAATGCCACGCGGTGCTGGGCGTGCTGGACTGGCTCCGCTCGGATGCCGTCAAACAAATGACCGCCGCGCCCAAGGTGGTGGCGTGGTTCACGATGGAGGCGGAGTAGTATGCACCTCGCCTACGCTGACAAATGCGCGGCCAAAGCCCTGGAATGGCTCGGGCAATTCGCGGTGAAAGCGGAGATCGCCGGCAGTGTGCGGCGGCGCCGGCCGGAATGCAGCGACCTCGATGTGGTGTTGATCCCCCAATGGCGCGAGCTGAAGGACCTGATGGGCGTGGTGATCAAGCGGCAGAACCTGGCGGCGGAGGAAATCCGCCGCCGGGTGAAGGCCGAGGGCTGGACGATGCGCAGTGATGGCGAGGACATCGTGTCCTTCATGGCCGGTCCGGTGCAAACGGACGTGTTCTTCACCACGGCGGAAGCGTGGGGCTCGGTCCTGCTCTGCCGCACGGGGTCGGCGGCGCACAACATCCGGTTGGCCGAGAAGGCCAAGGCGCTCGGCGGCAAGTGGCACCCCACGCGCGGGCTGTATCTACACGGCCGCGTGATCGGGGAATCGGAGGAGGCTATCCTGGAGGCGCTCGGCCTGGCCTGGGTGCCGCCGGCCGAGCGCGAGGTGGGAGGTGGCCGATGAGTTGCCCAGTCATGAAACGGAAGGCGGCGCGGCTGGCGGGTGTGGTCAGTGTCCAAACAGGCGTGCCGGCCGCCGCCCTGGTGGGCCAAGAGGCGCGCAGCCGGCGGCGGTTTGTGGCGCGAAACGTGCGCGTGGCGCGGGGGATGTATCTGGACTTGTTGACCTCATTGCTTCCGTGGCCGTCGTGCATCGTCCGCGAGGTGGCGGAGTTGGTTGGCCTGAGCCATTTCACGGTGAAGGAACGCCTCCGTTTCTTCCGAACTCAAAAAGCCGATCCCGAGGTGTTGGCGCTGTATCAGCGCACGCGGAAGGAATGCGAGGTGATGGGGTGAAGACGATTGTGGCGGCGGATCTATTCTGCGGCGCGGGCGGCACCTCCACCGGCATGGCGGAGGCGGTGACGGCGGCGGGCGGCCGGCTGGAGTTGACGGCGGTGAATCATTGGGATGTGGCGGTGGCCACGCATGGCCGGAACCACCCCGGGCAACGGCACTTTTGCGCGTCGCTCGATGCCCTCAATCCGCACCAGCTTTTCCCGGCCGGAAAACTGGATCTGTTGTGGGCCAGCCCGGAATGCACCCACCACAGCCGGGCACGCGGCGGCCGGCCCCGGCAGGATCAATCCCGCGCGACCGCCTGGTGTGTGGTGCGGTGGGCCGAGGCACTGCGGCCCAAGGTGGTGCTGGTGGAGAATGTGCCAGAGTTCCTCGAGTGGGGGCCGCTGACCAAACTGGGCAAGCCGGACAAGCGCAAGCGAGGCGCGCTCTTCCGCGCCTGGGTGAGCGCCCTGCAGGCGGCCGGATATCGGGTGGAGCATCGGCTCCTGTGCGCGGCGGATTACGGGGATCCGACTTCCCGCACGCGGCTTTTCATTCAGGCGTCGCGCGGGGCAATCCACTGGCCGGAACCAACCCACGGCAAGTCCGCCGCGGTGCGCTGGCGGGCGGCGCGCGAGGTGATCGATTGGTCGGTGGAGGGGACCAGTATTTTCCGCCGGCGCCGGCCCCTGGCGGCAAACACGCTCAAGCGCATCATGAAGGGTGTGCGGAAGTTCGGCGGGGCGCCGTTTGTGGTGGCGTGGGATCATCAATCTTCGGCGGGTGTGTGGTCGCAGGATGAGCCGCTTTCGACGGTCACGACGAAGGCGCGCCACGGCGTCGTGCAGCCGTTTGTTTTGGGCCAGCAATCGCGGTCGGCGCCGCGGTCGGTGGATGAGCCTTTGCCGACGGTCGCGACCTCGGGCGGGATCTCGTTGATCGATGCTTTTCTGGTGCCTTACTACGGCACTTCGGGAGCCGCGTCGGTGGATGCGCCATTGCCCACGGTCACGTGCCTGCCGCGCTTCGGTCTGGCCCAGCCGTCCGTGACGGTGGATGGGGAGAAATACCTGCTCGATATCCGCTTCCGGATGCTGCAGCCGAGTGAGTTGGCCAAGGCGCAGGGATTCCCCGGAGACTACGTCTTCACCGGCACAAAAAAGGACGTGTGCCGCCAGATCGGCAATGCCGTGCCCTGCGGCCTTTCGCGGGCGCTGGTGCGGGCGGTGATCCCGACCATTTGGAGGGCGTAGCGTGGTTGAATTTGATCCCACGGAATATCCCCGCGTGGACCGGGTGCTGACCTGGTGGCAAATCAACATGCGGGAGCCCATGACGATGGCCCACCGCAGCGCCGTCGAGGTCGTGATCCTGAAGTGGCTGCGGGCCGGGTATTCGATCGACGATCTGAAAGCCGTCTGGTCCAGCCAGGGCGGCCTGGTGTGGCGGGCGAAGATCCTCGAATTGCTGGCCGAAGATGAGCCCGGGAAGTTCCCCGTTTTTGCCAGCATGTTGAGCCGGTGCCGGCCCCGGAAATATGCCCCGGCCCAGACCGGCCCGAAACTGGATGACGGAGCCCGCGCCCGCGTCTCAAAACTGCTCGCTGAAACGAAGGCCAAACTGGCTGCCGGCGAGCCCATAGAGGATCCCGAAAATGTCTGACTCTCGCCCGAAAAAGCAGTGGCCATCGCCGCCCAAAATGACGGCCCCGCAGGAAAAGAAGTATTGGCGGGAGTGGGCGGCCTATCGGCGGGCTGTTTTGGCGCTGGGAAATCCAGAGCCGATTCGCCACGAAACCCATGCCGCGGCCGGGGTTCCAGCAAGCCACAAAACGTGGGGCAATGACGACTTCACTCGCTGGCTGGAATACGTCTGGCGCACCACCCGTCCGGACTCCATTGGCAGCCAGCAAAAACTGAAGCGGGAGCGGGCTTATCGGCGGGACGAACTCAAGCGCATTCTGGCGCTGTATCTGGTGCCCATGGGCAGCCTTTCGCTCGAGCAAGCCGTTGACCGCTGGATCGACACGATCTGTGGCAAGAAATTCGGTGGCCGGATGCCCGAAAGCCTGACCGAAAAAGAGGCCTTCGCTCTCAATATCACCCTCTGGGCACGCATCCAGCCCCGTCGGAAGGCCGCCGGCCACACCGTCCGCCAGATGCTGGAGCTTGCCGGCCTGGTAGATGCAGCCGCGGTGCAGGCCGCCGGCACCCCGCCTGCTGACTGCGATCCCGGCCCCGAGTTGGCGGCAGAGCCTGACCCCGTTGGTGAGCCCGACGCCGCGCTCGCAGATTGCCCGTTCTGACCCCCGAAATTGATCAAACCTCTGTCCATCGGGCTGCCAGGCCCCAGAGATTGATCAGATCGAGCCCCCCGGCCCAGATTCGCAGATCTCCCAGCATTTTCGGGCTGCTTCGGGATCTTTCGGCCTGATCACACCTATTGTCCTTTCCCGCCTGCCTGGTTCCCAGATCGGAAGAGCGTCGTGTAGGGAAAGAGTGTCTTCGCCTGTG
>ERZ650304.536-NODE-536-length-19476-cov-8.315895_pt1 | contig 19476 bp, 13 predicted proteins | sample MGYA00376240_ERZ650304 | MGnify/ENA primary metagenome ERZ650304 (study PRJEB26733, sample SAMN07839271) | wastewater metagenome | biome: small river; feature: stream; material: water | place: USA: North Carolina | collected 2016-03-01 ... | reverse complement strand
TGTTGAGTTTGAGTTAACATTTTTCTTTAAATTTAAAGTTATAAAATAATTATCCTAATGTATCAAAATCTAAGCCATAAGAACCTACAGGAACAGCAGAACCTTGAGTAGTTTTTAAAGAATTAAACCACTGAGATATTTTTGAAAACTTATCAGAGCTTGTTCCGCCTACATTTTCATAGTCAGCAGTTCCTACTAAAGAAGTTACTGCGTTGTTCATGTTTGTTTCGTTCTGAGCTTTTTCAGCCATTGCTTGTGAATATTTTGAAAGCCCAAGTTCTAATTTTCTTTGTGCTATTCCATTAACAAGTGTTGCTGAAAGTGATGTGCTAAATTGTTTTTCTTTTTCAAGACTGGCAAGCATTTCGTTAACGCCTTTTGAAACGCCTTTTGAAACACCCTCTGTAGCCGCTAACGCAGCACCTGTTTCACCACCAGATAAACCCAAAGCTCCTTGAGCGGCATTAGCACCAGCTTCTTTTATTGTATCAGCATAAAACGAAGACATTGAACCTGTTTTGTATGCAAGTTTATCTCTGTTTATTTCTGATAAAAACTTTGTTATATTGCTATCTTCAGCTTTTAAATCATTTGAAAGTTTACTTGCTTTGTTTGACGCAATCTTGCTATCAATACCGCCTCCGATAGCACCACCAATTGCAGCGCCAAGTTCTGGAGCTCCAAAGAAAGAGCCTGCTATTGCTCCACCTACTGTTCCTATTGATTGACCTGCTGCCATATTAGTCTATTTTTCTGTATTGAATTGTATTACTTCGTATAACAACTTCTTCAGTTGTTGGATTGTAATAAGTTTTCATTATTAAAGATTTGCTCTGATGTCTTCCACCAGTAACTGTATTTAAAGGAATATACTGTTCAAACCCACTTCCATACGGTCTTATGTTTGCTGATGATACAGTTCCTGTAAGAACTTCTTTTGTATCTTGAAAATATACAAAGTCTGGTTTTTTATTTGAACTTACATTGAATCTAACAAACTCTTCAAATTTAAAATCTTTAGGGGCAAATAACATTTGAACATAACATTCAAGAGCCTCTCCTTCATCAGAATCAAGCAAATATCTTTTGCCGTCTTTAAAACCGTAAATCAAACCGTCGTTGCTGCAAAAGTAATCAAACGTATAATTGTATTCACCAATCCAATTAAAAACTTCTTGCCGCTGCGAAAATACACAGAAGTTGCTTAAATTTATTAATTTACATTTTGTGCAAGTTCCAAGACCGTCTGATGTTGTGTATGTAACAACTGAATCTGTTATTGTATATGTAACAGTTTTTCCAGCTTCAACTGTAAATAATAAAACAACAAACAAACCTCCAAGATTTGCATAAACAGAAACATCTCCATCTCCAATGTTAGACATGCAATAAGTATATATTCCCTCAAGTGGAACATCAAAAAACACAAGCTCATTACTTGTATTAGCAGCACCACTAATGCAGCCTTGAATACTTCCATATTGAGCATTTACTGTTCCGTCAATTTCTTTTACATTTTGATAACCGCTGTATGAAACAGAGAATCCATATTCTTTATTTTTTGTATCAACATATTTTGCTATAAGCAAATCAGAAGAATAATCAGAAGGAAGTGATGAAAGTATATTAAATAACTTCGATTTATAAAGATTGCCAATGTCTTCATGCTTTTCAGCGAATCTATAAAAACTCACATAGTCACAATAAAATAAAGCGTTGTCAACTTCGTCGGCAAATCTCCATAAGTAATTAGGCATACCAGCTATAAAAAGATTTCTCTCTTCAACTATTAATGGAATCAATCCAGTAGAGCCAACCGTTTGTAAAGTATCACCATTTGCAGATGATATATAAACTCTTTCTGTAACTAATTCAAAAGCTGTTTTTTCTGTGAAAACAATTAAATTTTCAAGACCGTTGCCTTGATTTGAAATTTTTTGTGAAAACAACTTCTTATCTTGACCATACTGGTCTTTTCCGTCAAATATATTTGTAAATACAAAAGTTCTCCATGAGGGCGTGTTTGCTGTATTATTTGGTTTAGATAAAGACCAAGCGCGTCTGTTATAAAAATGAGACTCTATTTCAAACCCAACTCTTGGAACTGAAAAGAATTTATTTGTTACACTTTCTTTTGAGTAGTCAAGATTTATAAATGTTTGAGGTATTCTAAAGCCACCAAATCCCCAACGAGCTTTCTCGTTAGGAAAATCTTCTTCGTATTCAAGATAAATATTTTGCTCAGATGGCTCTTGTGTTTCAATCCATTCAGATGGTCTTGGAATATAATTTACAAGTGGAAAATGCTCGTTATAAGCCATAGGTATATTAGAATACGAAGTACAAATAAAAGAGCAAATCATTTGTCTTACCCATCCTATAAATAAATCTGTATTACCAGCCCCGCTTTGTGTATCAATTGGGTCTGTAGTTCTTGTTATTATAATATCAGGGTTCAAATCAAAAACATAATAAGGAAAACCTGATAAAAAAGAAACTTCGTTGTTTGTATCTAACTCATCACTGTTATGAGTTTCTCTATGTATTCTTGGAAAAAAACAGTTTCCAGTATAGCTATCTCCTCCAAAAAATGTAATAGGAAACCTGTTGTCATAAAGCACATAAAGTAAAGCTCCTTCAGATGGAGTTGTGCAATCTGAATCAAAACTCACATAATATACTCCATCTTCATAATATGTTTTAAATTTACCAGAAAGAAATTCTCCGCAAAACAAATCTGTTTCGTTTGCAATGTCTGCATCAATATCAGCTATTTCAAGCGCGGACTTTTCTGTTACGTTTATATACAGACCTCTAACTCCTTGATACTCGACCTCAATGAATTTGTTTTGAGTACTTAATGGAATAACACAAACATCATCTGGTCTTTCATCAACAAGTTCAAACGCTTGTATTGCTTCACCATTCGAGCGACCAATTAAAGATTCTATTTTTTGATAATGTTCAGTAGGAAGATACTCCACAACATTTGAATCTTGAACTTCTTTGCTTTCATCAATAATACTTATTATATAAAAAGGTTCAAAGAAATCTGAGTTCTGATTGAAATGCGCTCCGGCTGGAGATGTTGTTTTATATATATTTTCAGAAAGTTTTATTCTAAAGTAAGAAACACCTTCTGCTTCTGTGTCTACAACTTCTTCAAATTCAGATATTTGAATTTCGTACGCTCCATTCTCTCCATCTCCAAAAATTGAATCACCAGCTCCGTGAGCAGCATTTCTCCATTTGCCAAAAGCAGTAAATCCGTCTGTTCCATTATTAACTCCTATCGCGGTTGCAGCTTCTCCAAGATTTATTCTTCTTGAAGCAAACTCGGCATAAACATTACAACCAAGAATCATGTCGTTTTTATAGCAACTTACTCCGTCATATATTGAGTTATAATTATCCATAAAAAACCCGACTGGACTCTGTATTAGTATTTTATATGAAGAAGGGTTGTTTGCTATATTTGAGAGTATTGCTGGGGAAACAACTCCATTAAATATATCTGGTGAATAAAATATAACTTCATCTCTTTTTTTTGATATTGAAGTAAAAGGAAGATTATCAAATGAATATGTTGCAAGTCCTTGACAAATAACTCTTCCAGCCTTTTTTGTTCTTACGAGCGCAAAAGCTTTTAAATCATCAGGGTATGATTGAAGTCCAGCAAATGACATACCAAGAGAGTGGTATCTTTCTCCATATCCGTATGGGTCATAATAACTTTGGGACACATCAGTATCGGCATATCTTACAGCGGTGACATTTCTTATATAATGTTGATTTCTTGTATCATCAACAGATATTGGATGTCTTGGTGAATAGTTTGCAGCTGTTCCTGAATTAATTATATTTACATATCCGTTATCGTAAGTTGTATCTCTGAATGTAGATTCTTCTAAATCAAAAGTTTCAAATGTTTGAGATATTACATTGTCGACATCAGCAGCCTCAACTGGTGAATCACTCGAGAGTTGTGAAGCAACACTCATTGCGGTTCTTCGCTGTGGCATTTCATAACTTTCAAATCCAGTTATTGGCTTTACAAATGTTTTTTGAGACATTCCTAATATACCAAGAACTCCAAAGCCATACTTCTCAGAGTGCATATATGTTTTCTTATATGCACAGTTATATGCGCTTTTAAATCCTACAGTTTTTGAAAATGATGAGTTATCAATAAATGCAGAACTTGGTGGATTCGTAAGTAGTTCTGTTCTTGGTAATAATATAGCACCTCCAATTGCATGTTGCTTAAACTCCAAATCATCTGGATTAAACACATCGTATTCTACATTTCCAAGAACAAGTCTTCTATTGTAAAATCTTAACGTAAAAGCTCTTTTAATAGCAGATAAATATGTTTGAGATTCAACAGAAGATAAAGCAGTTGGAATATCAGAAGTTCCTTCAGAGTCAATAAACTCTTTAACCGAAAGTTCTCCTTTTTCTATTGCTATCTTTTTTATACTGTATATCGTAGGAGTATATCCAATTGCCTCGCCGTTTGAGTATGAAGCTCTTAAAACTTCTATGTAATCGTAATTAAAAAGATTATTGACCCTGAATTTTATTTTTACTCCGTATGAAGAATTAAGTTCAGAAGCATCCGAGCCTCTTGTTTTTAAATAAGGATATATATAGTTAGGAAGATAATAAGGGTCTGACTCTACATAATAGTTTGGAACTGGTATTAATGGACTTGGATATGACAGAAGCGTTTTATCTCCAGCGTCTGAAACATATCTTAAATAGTATTCATGCTGTCCTCGTTTAACTCCTGATGTTCCACTTAATGGAACAAGTTCTACGAAAACAGGATGGTCTGAAGGGGATGATAAGTTTATTTCATAGTTAACTCTTCTAAAATCAGTAAAGTATTTTGCTGTTCCAAGAGAATCAATCATATCCTGAACATCAAATAAAAGAGGCGGGGTATCATAATTTGTTAAAGTAAAAAATCCTCCGCCTTGAAAAGCATCGGAGTCATACTGAAGGTGACTTCCAAGTTCAAAAGGAAGTTCATCTGACCTTAAAACAATGTAGTTATCTATTGTTATTACAGGCTCAAGGTTTCCGTTTTCGTCAACCCAAAGACAGACAATCTTTGTATCCACAAAAAAAGAAGTCAAGCAAAAGTATGAAGAAGAAAGCGCATATTGAAAATCAAGTAATTGACCTCCAATCTTTTGCATATCTCCATAGTTTCCAGAAACTGGAGATGGTCTCATGTTTAAAGCATCAAAATAAAATTCTTTATTTTCAATACTTCTTTCTTTTCCCAAATCTCTCGAAGCTCCAGAAAAAAATCTTTTGCTTAACTCCTTGTGATTATGTGGTGATAAATTCATTAATTAGTTGTTAAAACTTTTTTTGAATAAAAAACAAGATTAACTAACAGGTCGCAAAGGCTTTCTTTTAATGATTCGCCCTTTAAAACTTTTACTATCTCTTTCAATAAACAACTTGCAAACTTAGAAAGATATGCGTTTTGTTCTTCTTCTGAAAATGATGTCCACTGTGTTGCAAATGAAAAAACATCTCCAAATGATTCAACAATCTTTGCCAATATTACTTCGAAGTCAGTTTTGATAAAATTCCAAACAGCGTCGTCAATCTTTGTTTTTGTTGACAATATAAAGTGTTCAACCGACTCAATAACAAAATCTCCGTTTAATAAAGATTCTTTTAAATCAGTAATAACCGATAAAACATCTTCAATAATCGGTTCATACTTTGAAACATTGATTGCAATTTTATCAAAGAACAAGTTAACGTCTTCGGTAACTTCATTGATGATAGTTTTCACATCTTGAGGAAAACTTGTTCCATCTTTTTTTCTGGAAAATAAATAAACTTTTCTCATATTATTCACAATTACAGTTTGATTTGAAAATTGGTTCTTTACAGCCAGGCTTAAACAATCTTTTCTTTAAGCAAATCGGCTCTGGATATTTACAACTGTTATCTTCATCGGTAGCTTCTGAATTGTAATTTAAAGCTTTAGGGTCTGTGCATCCATAAACTTTTTTCTCAGAAACTATTATCTCAAAATATCCATAAGAGTTTGACGGTATAAAATAATTGTTATCAGTTTTTATTCCATTAACTTCGTATGTTTTTAAAGAACCAGTTCCCATGTAGTCTGCGTAACCAGCAGTTGAGTAAATATACTTTCCAGTTATATAATTCTTTGCTACAAAGGTAACTTCACAATTTTCAGGTATTGACAAAGATAATTCTTTTCCCGAATTTTCTAATCTAAAATAAAAAAAATACTGACCAGCAGACTGTATTGTTATTTTATCAGAAACTTCAGTAGCGCTAACTGGAATTTGTAAAGCGAGTTTTAAAGCCCAGTATTCACATGTTCGCACTGAAGATGTATTTATAGAATCAACATCAAACTTTACATTCTTTGGTCGTATTATTCCAGTCAATGCAACTCCGCTATGAATACCCATTGTTTTAAAGTTACTCCTTGATTCAAGATAATCTTCAAATACTAAAGAGGAATAAGCAATAGTGTTTCTAAAAGAACCTGTATTGCCTATTCCATACTCTGTAATATAAACGTTTCTTTTTGGAAATTTCCAGCTTGTATAATTATAAACTTCTTTATGTAAATCTGAAACAGAAAGAGAATCATACATATCTGTAAAAAACGTATTCAAGAATGTATTAGAAGAAGATAAAGAAAAGTTTCTAACTTTTGGCAATCCAGTTTCATAAACTCTTAATTGTTTAAAATCTTCCTGATTATAATATATATGATATACGCAACCATAAGAATAATCTTTTGTTGAAAGATATTCAGCAAGCTTTGTATTCCAAGTTTCATGGTCTTTTCTTCCTCCACCCATATTTCCGTCAGAGGGATTCGGGCAAGTAGGAATTATAATCTCCATACTCGGATACGATGCTTTTACTTTTGATATTATTGGATTGGCAATATTTATATAAGTTTCCCATACAACTTTTCCAGTAGCATCTTTTGTATTTGAATACCACTCGTTACCAAGTTCAACCTTTGTGCATAACACACGAGCTGAAAGTAATTGATTTATTCCAGCTAAATTTGTTTCAGGCGTAGCCCAAAGATTAGCTGTAAAAATAACATCAAGAACCCTGTTTGCTGAAACGCAATAATTATTGAAAGCAAGAGCTGCATCAATGTCAGCTTGTTCAAGGATTGGGCTTTGGGTTTTGTCAACACGGAGTCGAAGACCTATCGTATCTCCGATACCAACAAGTTCGGTAAGCCATTTAAAAGCCTGCTCGTCGGCATACTGTCCAAAGTTTACGCCGTTAAAATCAATTCGGGCAGAAAAGCAAATGCCGCTCATTAAGCAGCATAAAAGTAAAAACGTAATCTTTTTCATTGTTTATTTATTTGTTATGAGTAAATATGTTGAGCTCGTGACCAGTATTCTTGTAGCGAATCCTGCTCCCATTTGCTTATTTCTTTTATTCTACGTTCAGCTCTTTTCTTAGAGCCTACGTTTTTTTGGTCGCCATAAAGCATTGTGTATGCTATTTTCCAGTCATTCATTAAAGATTTGTCTTTAACCTTTTTAGCTCTGAAAAACATTTCAGTAACAAAGTCAATAACAAACTCTTTTAAGTATACTGGAATAGCTGGTATAACACCAACATCAAAAGGAACTCCATAGTATATTATTCTTATGTTATCCCAACCATCACAGCTTTTTGAAAGTTGAAGTTGACCGTTGTAAAGATTACCATATATCAAGTTTTCAGAAACAACTTCTCTTTGATATATAGGGTCTAACGTTTGGTCACTTGCAGTATCCTTAACTTTAGAAGTATATCCGCTTGTATGATTAACATTATTAAACCCTCTTTTGTAATGTATTCTTTGAGATGATTCTATTGTATCTTTATCACCATTCCAAACAAATATATCTTTTACAGAAAAGCATCCACTTGGTAAAGTAACATAATACTTTCCTTTTGAGTTCCAATTATATATATCACAAGTCTCTTCGTTGAACTTTGAATCAAAATTTATTTCAGAAAGAGCATCTGAAATCTTATCAGTATACCAACCACGAGAAAGACCGCTTCTCAAATTTTCATCGCCTGTCATTACAACGATTTGAGAAACAAGATAATCAGTTGTTAAAAAGTCTGAAGTATTCATCTATCTTCGTATTGTTGTTTTCTTTCAATTTGCTGACCTTCCTCTTGATTGTTTTGAGCAGAAGATTTAAACATATTTGAAAGTTGATTAAATTTATCAGACAAGTCAGAACCATCGTTATACCTGTCAGGAGTTACAACCAAAGCCCATTTTAATAAAGTGTCAACCATCTGAGATGCGAAATATAAATGCGCCTCATCAAGTGGTATTTCTTCATCAAGGTCTATAACAGCGTCAACAGGAACTGTAACATATAAACCGCAAGTAACTGTTTGAACTGTAATTGTTTCTATACCTATAAGGTGAACGTTTCTTTTCACTCTCGTAAAATACGGATTTGTCGGAGTTGGTTTTTCATGAGGAGATTTTCTAACTCTCCAAAGCTCGTCATAATTTATCCATGTAAAAGGAGTGCAGAGCCAGTTTCCTTTTTCTTTTTTATCGTATGTTATAAACTTGATACCGTAATCTTTATTAAGGTCAAATATGCCTTGAGGTAATTCAAATTCATACCATCCTTTATCTTCATTAAGCGTAACGGTAACATCAAATAATTCAAGATAAGCATTAACTTCATTTTTTTGAAGATGCTGTAACATTACTGTATTAACAGAAACAGTAGAGTAATAAATTAGCTGATTAAGAAGAACGTCAGCGTCATCATAATCTTTCTTTAAAGCAGTAAGCTTTTCATAAACAAACGTTCTCCAAGTTGCCATTATGATAATGCTGATAAGAGTGTTAACACTTCATCTTCTGAAACTTTATGTATTGCTGTTCCATCACCCTGCTTAAGAGTTAAAAACGAAGTTGTTTTAAAAGCAAGTATATTTAAAAAATTTAAGTCAAAGTTAATATCTTCATCAAGTGTCTCTATGTCATCTTGCGTTTCAAGAAATGTTATAGCGCAAAGTTTTGTATTCATTGCTGGAGATATTTCAATATAACTTCCAACTTGACCTCCACCGTAAGTTCCATATTCAATAGGAGAATAATAAGCAAACGTGCTTAACTCTCCTAATGTTGTAGACTGAACAGTATTTCCAGCTCTAAATGGATTCTTTTTATTAAAATTCCACTGTTCCGAAGTAAGTCTTTTACATTGATACTCGCATGAAACAAATTGCTTTGCTTCGTTTCCAATACTTAAATCAATAGAATCAAAGGCGTTGCCACCAGTGACTGCATCATTGTTTGGTAGGCAAGTTGGGTAGGGCAGAACGTTAAGTATGCTATAAACCTCAGTGCCAATTTTTATTCTTGATAAAGAATTTGTTTGGTATACTTTAAGTTTTATAACATTCTTAAACAACTCCTCCGACATTCTTTTTTGATGAAACGCTACTGAAGCTACGGACATTAGCCATCTGATAGCAGCGTTTATAGCTGGTATCATGTGCAAGTCATCATCGTAATAGTCAGTTCCATGAGCATCAAGCCCAATGGAACGACACTGATTAGCAACTACAGAAGCAAGCATTTAATTATTGTTGAGTGAACAGTGATGTATCGCCGTATTCTTTTTGGGCAGATGTAACAACTCTTTGTTGAAAATCAACTCCCATCTTTTTAACCATCGCATCAAGTAATTTTGACTTAATTGTTGACATATCCATTGAGTCAATAACAACGTTATTAGCTTTTGCAGCACTTAATACTTCATGCTGTGACATTCTTTTTATGTTGTCATTGGCGGCAATAATAAGTGTCATATATTCGTTTTCAACAGATTGTGCATCTGAAAGGCTTTCAAATAATCTAATGTTGAAGTCGGAATGTTTGCGCAAGAACTCAGCTTGTTTTTTGCTGTAAATCATTGCGTAACAATAAGATGAAAATTTTCCATTTGGAGTTCTCATTCTGTATAAGTGCCTGAATGAAATCGCTCTTCCGTATGGAGGCTGTATTGTTGTTCCGTTTACAAAGTCGTCTGAAACAACGGTTGAAAAACCCCAAGCAAAAAACACAAGTGGTTTTGAAAGAATATCTGTTGAGTCGATTTCGCTTTGGTCAATAGAGCGAATACCGAATTGTCGTTTTTTCTGAAGCGAGATAAGGTCTTTTTGACCTTGTATGTTTTGTGTTTGGGTATCAGCTATTTGCTGTAATATTTGCAGGAACAACTCGTCTTTAGTTGAATCGTTAACTGATTGATTTGGATTAGCTCTTTTTATGTTAGCAAGAACTTCGGCAGTGATTTCATCTGCAAGTTCTTTTTTTAAGCGTTTTTTTAATTCTTCTTCTGTTTCGGGTTTCGCCTCTCTCGAATACGAATCGTTTCCAGAAAGGTCTTCAATTATTTTGCTGTCACCAAGAACTGGATTGTTTGAAAATTCAACTTCTTGAACTTTTTTAACTTCTTGATTTTCTTCAGTGAGGTTATTCTTTGTAACCGCTCCTTTTGTGAAGTCGAATTTGTTTTTGCTGTCTTCCATAAAATATTTTTTTTGTTGCTAAATGGTTTCTAATAAAAAGGGCTGCTACAGTTAAGTAGCAGCCCGCTGAATTTAATTGATAAATTTTTAAGCCAAATCCGAGATTGTCATGTAAAATGAGCCGTTTGGATTTTTAAATTCAGTTGAGAACGATGCCTCAATCAATGTATCAAGGTATCCTTTTAAGATACCGTTTTTACGGTTGAGTGTTTGGAACATACGTTCAGGAACGAAACTTAAAGACACAGGTGATATTGACTCCTGGTCAAGGCAGAACAACATATTGCGGAACATTTCAGGAAAACAGCTTGGGTCTTCGAAACGGCGCATTGGAACGAACACCAACTGGCTTGAACCTAAATCAAGTTCTTTTAAGTTCAGTTTTGCAATCATGTTATCAGGAGCATAACGAGTTAAATCAGATTTATACTCTTTGCTTAACGCAAGGATAACACGCGGTGCAGCGTAAATAAAACGCTTATATCCATATACGCGATATTCAGTATCAAGCGCTAATGTTTCAAGTGTCGCAGGGGCATTTGCCAAAGTACAAGTTGCGTTACTTGAAGCGGCGTCAACCATTGTAGGGAAGATACCACCGGCAGTTTTTGCTTTTACAGTTCCGTTACCAGATTTGATTGTAACCTCACCACGCTTTCCGTTCCAGTAAATGTTTGATAAGTCCACACGGAACTGTTCAATCATTTTCTGTTTTTGCATTGTAAGGTAATTACTGGTAGTCCCGTTTTTGGTATACTTACCAAGTTCAACCAAACCCATACGCATTGCTTTGTCAAGTAATTGAACAAAGTTATAACGTTCTGTTGTATACTGACGGAAGTATGAATACGCTCCTTCCTGACCGTCAGCCATAACCGGAGATAAGATACTGAAATTAAACGTTCCAGCGGCAGATGCTGGTATGGCAGGAAGTGTTTCACCAGTCATTGCTGTAACTGTCAAATCGTCACCAGCGATACCAGTAACAGTTCCACGACTGTTATCAGGATAAAGGATAATCATATTAACAGAAACATCTGAAGGGTTTTGAACTGGAATTACCTGCGTTGCTCCACCAGCAACACCTGCTGTAACTTTATTTAACAGCGGCGAGCGACCCCATCCCATTTCATGGAAGTTCCAAACATCATCATCAACCTTCAGCATATTTTTCTGATTCAAAATCAGTAAATCAGCATACTGCTGCGGAGCTGAATCGTATATGATGCTTCGAACAACACGCTGAATGAGCGCTGTTGTATTGTGTGCGCCAAGTGTGGCATACTGTGAACCCAATGCGTTCAAGTCAATATTCGACAGTTGCGTTGAAGCCGAAGTTGTTTCAGGAACTGAGGGTGTATAAAACATTTTCTTTAGATTTAAAAGTTTAGTAAGTTGATTTTCCAGCGTTCATTAAGCTTCCGAGTCCAGCAAGTTGCTCTTGAATTTCCTGTGGAAGACCGTTGTTTTGGTTTTTTCCACCTTTGCCTTTTGTTCTTTGTTCAGGAAGTTCTTCAGCAGTTCTAATATTCTTTTTGGACTTTTTGAGTGCATTAATTTCTGCTTGTTGCAATTTGATTTTTTCTTCTCCAATAATAGCCATTGCCAGTCTTTTAATGGAATCTTTAGTAGGATTTCCGTTCTTGTCAACGAAATAGTTTCTGTACTGACCGGACTCAAACTTAGATTTAATAATCTTTATAAGTTTTTTGTCGAAATCTGGAAACTCGGTTTCGAAGGATGTCATTGACAGATTAAGCGCTGTATCGAACTGTTTCTTTGTAGCAACAGCAGAATTAGCTTGGTCTTCAATGTTTTTTTGGTAGAGAACTTTTTCCTTATTAAAAATATTTTTTACACTTGATGCAATTGCTTTTGGCACATCATCAAGTTTTTCAAATTCACTATCTGAATACTTATTTACAATTTTTAACTTTGTAGCATCATCTGCTTTATCAAAGTCAATAGCGAAATCAACAACACCAGTATCAGAGCTTCCGCTTATTACTCTTTCCCACGCATCAGAATTTGGATTATCTGAAAAAGCTTTTAATGCAGCTCTTAATTTTGCAGGCGTTGATGCTAAAAAGTTTTTAAACTCATCAAATTCCGATTGAACTTTTTGAAGGTTAACAGAATCTTTTCTGAATTTATTTATTGCTTGCACAGCTTTTGTAGCTGTAGCTTCATCGGTAATATCAAAACCTACGCTCTTGCTAATTTCATTAGTGATTGCTTCAGGCTTAACAATTTTTGTTTCTTTTGGAGTAGACTTAAACGGGTCTTTCTTTAATGAAATTTTTCCGTCTTCATCTTCTTTAATTTCCTCATCATCATCTTCCTCATCATCATCGGAATCATCAGTGTCGTTCTTAGAATCAGTATTTACAACTGTCTTCTTCGTACTCGATTGTGTTCCTTGTTGCTGTTTAGTTTTTTTGTCAACTCCGTTGATGGCGTTCATTAATTCTTCGTCAGAATTAATTACTTCATCTTCTTCATCATCGTCGTTACCGTTTGCGTTAGCGCGATTTTCTTGCTTAAAAGCATTTTCTATTTCGCTAACTAAATCTTTATCTGCTCCAAGTGGCGTATTGCTGTTTAATGCGGCAATTTGCTCTGCGGATAAGTTGTCTTCTTGTTCGTTTTCCATATTGCTAAAAATGATTTGCAAATATACGTAAGTTGTGTTTTAAAAATAAACACAATGTAAAAAATTTACTTGAAAATTTTTAAAGCGCTTGTTGTTTTTCTTTTGCTATTAAAGTTTTCATTATGTCTGCTTGGTTTTTGCCAGCTTTTTCTTCCTGAGAAGCGGTTCTGTCAATGTCTTTATCAGCATACATGGCATCTTCTGCCAACTGAGTAGCTTCCATTCCAGCTTGTGCAGCTTTTGTTTGCTGTTGTGAAGCTTTTTCTCTCGCTTCTGATACCTTAGATTGGAACTCGAATAACGCTTTTGTTATATTCTCAACTGTGGAAACATTAAACAATGAAGAGAATGTCTCATCATCAATAAGTTTCGATTGAAGCAACGTAAACAACAGCATATTACCGTCTTTTATTTGCTGTTCTCTTGATGAAGAACGTTTTATATATATACGAATGTCTTCGTTGTCAAGTTCTTTTGATAAAACAATAGTTCTGCAATAACTATCGCCAACTTGTTTTGTAAGTTCGGTTTCATTTTCAATATAACATCGCTTGCCAATAGTTGCTATCTTGTTATATATTTGATAAAATACCTGACTCAAAGCAAAAAAGAATGGTTCTTGCATTAACGAACCCTGCTGTATGTTACTCATAACAGCTGTTGACGAAACTCGATAACCGCCAATAGTTCCAGTCATTGACTCGTTAATACCTTTGTTCTTTCCAAGCATTTCAGAAAGCATGTTAGCTGTATTAAGCATAACTCCAGCAACGTCACCGTTGTTACTTTGATAACTTCCGATAACATTATTGAGTTGTCCGTTAGCTCTTACTGTAACGGTTTTACCTTTATTTATCTTTCTTTGAACGTCAATCAATTCGTCTTTACCACCGTTAATAGCATCTTCATCAAGTATAGTTCCAGATGGTCTCCAGTTGTTAGATGCTGACTCACCCATAGAAATTAATCTGTTTATAAAACGTTGAGGGGATATAACTGAATCTACTGGAGCATTAACGATACCGTCATAGTAATCAAGGCAATAAACACTATATGGAGAATGAGATGATGTCCTGACAACAGATGACTCAGTATATGGAGAATCACCGTAATCAAGAACAACAACCGAGCTCGTTTCTTTAGTGTTTTCATTGTTTGAAGCAAACCCCTCTCTTGGAGTCATTATTACATATTTACCAACTGAAGGATAGCGCTTTATTTTTGGCTTTCCTTTCATTATTCTTTTGTGAAAATCAAGTTTAGGTTCTAATACAATATCATCTTCTGTATATCCTTCTTCACCAGTAATCTCAGTGAATACCTCATAACCAAACTCATCTTCAAATATTGCATATTCGCACTCGCGCGTTTCATCCCAATGCAGTTCAAATAAAGCTCGTTTACCTGAAAACGGAACGAATCTTAAAAAGTCAGAAGTAGAATTAGCGTCTGGAAGATTAGAGATGTCAAATGATATTTCTTCTGTAAATAATTTTTTATCTTCCTCACTTAAATTATGACCGTATGATTCAAGTATTTCGGCGTTGTTCTCCAACCACCAATCTCCCTGATAAGCAGCATCGGAGTGGTCAGGCTCAACAGCGGAAGCATCCCAAATGTAGTTCTTAAGGAAAATCCTTTTAAACTTCATTCTGCCGTTTTTAAAGTAATGCTTTCCAATAGCGCATCCGTCAACAGCCATTGATAAGCCAAACTTATTCTTTAGCTCTTCGAACTTCTCTTGTTCGGAAACATTATCAATAAGAATATTAATGCCATCTTTATATTCATCAGTATAAAAACGATTGAACTTATCGGTTGTTTCTTCCTGTGTTTTTCCAACATTAAAATTACGCTCAAGGTCTTTTGAAAACTCAGGAAACATTTGACCAAGCTTTGTTATATGACGAGCTGAGTTCAATCGCTCTTCGCGCCTTGCCCAAGCTTTCGGTGATATGTTTACAGCAGTGTAATCAAACGAAGTTCTTATTGTATTACCAACAAGAAACTTAACAAACGGCTCAATAACGTTCATTGTAAACTTAACCCTGTTACGAGTATCATTTGTTTCATCAAGTAAAAAAGTATCAACGTCTTCTCTTATAATCCACTGATTGTTATTGTAAAAGTTCCAGCGAATAGAAGAGTTTATAAAGTTTATATAATAATTGCTCTTAAGAAAAGACGAATATATCTCACCAGCCTTACGAGAAAAATACGGTTTAGTATTTTTATCTTCAGCTGTAGAAAGTATAGCTAAATCTTTTTTGTCTACAGAATTATTATAAGTCATATTCGTTTTTTGTATCTGAACTTAAAATTATATCCATCTCGTTATCTTCACTGGATAATTGTTTTCCATTTTTTATCTTAACGCCAAATGAATTTTCAATATCGGCGACAAGTTCTTTTAATGCTGGGCTTATTATCTTTGTCATGTCAACATAAGCCTTAACAGCTTTTTCATCTAAATCTTTTACATTGACAGAAAGTAATTGCATGTAGTCAGACATTATCTTTTCCTTCATCATCTTAGCCTTCATTCTCACAGAAGGGCTAAATCTCTTCATCACTGGAATTGCAAGGCTAATTCTTTCTGGAAAATTTCCTTCAACAAAAGAATCAATATCTTCTTTAGATAACTTAGAGCCAAATGCTTCGCGTATACAAAGAGCGGTTTTGTGTTTTAAATCTTTTATATCAAAATATGGAGATGTCTGATTTGCATACCACCAAACAAAAACAAGCTCGCGATTTGATAAATCCTTAAATTCAACAACATCATCAAGCTCCTCATACTCTGTTTTCATTGACTTTTTTGAAGGATAGAAAATGAAAAAGTCTTCTTTCAATTCCTGTTCTATCAGCGAAGCCGTGTCTTTGGATTGTTTTGAATTGGATGCAAATATAGGAGAGATATTTTTATTGGCAACCTCGTTGGCGTTATTTTTCTTAGAGCCTCTACTTTTTGAAGCTATTGTGTTGTTTATCTTAAGTTCTAATTCCTCTCTCGAGAAAACGCCATCACTTATAATAGACTCAGCAAATGCCATAGCAGAAAACTCGTCAAACTCTCTACTCGCAATAAGCTTGCTAACAATGTATTCTTTTTCTTTTGAAGCGTCAAAAGTATTTACATTATTATCTATCTTAAAGCCAAAATTAAATAACTGTGGTTCTGCCATATATTACCAGTTTATAACTTCAATGGAATCTTCCTCCATAAATTTTCTATACTCTCTACTTGATTTATCAACGAGAACTATAACTCCGTTCTTATCTCGTATATACTCAAACTCTTTATTCTTCTCTTGCGTTGAAATATCGTCAATCTTCTTAGGCGTTAAATATTCATAGGAGTTCCAGCATATATAGGCATACAAGACTGCATCAATGACATCGTCGTAATCGAAACGCGGGTTTTCAATCTTGTATGAGTAATAAGTGCTCATTGTTGAGGCATTACCATTTGACTTATATTCAAACTTAACATACGTTTTAAGTTGATTCCAAAAATCCTCGCAGTTGATATTATCTCCATACATTTCTATCAACTCAAGCAAACGACCAGCCATGAACCTCGCGTTACTACCATCTTTTCTTATACCAATATCGTTACCGCCTGAGTGAAACATCTTAGGTATCTTGGCTTTATAAACTAAATTCCCACCGAATCCCTTATCTCGGTAATAACCAACAAGCCCAGCTCCAGCGTTTATCTCGACCAAGTTTCTAATTTTCTTGTTATAATACAGCCCCATTAACATTGGTTGCAAGAAGTTATACCTTAAATCTTCCTTAGGCATTGTTCTGAAGTTAACAATACAGGCTATCCGATTGTCAACATCATAAGCATCCCAAATAGCAGACGCACATTTCGAGTGACCAGTAGTAGAGAAGATAGGGTCAGAGCCTTGATAGTATCTGTTATCCCAACCATCCTCTGGTTCTTTCATCATTACCGCAGTAACACGCGGGTCAAACATTGAGCATGGTATAAACTTAGCTCCTATTATCTTATAAGGAACATCAGACAGCTCGCCATACTTAACCGTTGTATCAAATATAGGTTCGAAGTATCCATACTTTGGTATAATCTTTTTGTCGCCTTGTGTAAATTTGATACGATTTACTTGGGCTATAATATCTTGATGAGGAATTATCGTTTCATTAGAACTTAAAAACATATCAGTTTCATCAAGTGGAAACGTTTGATGAAACTTAACTTTAGATTTTTCATTGTTCTTACCATAAGCAATAGACTTCTCACGATGATATAAGTCCATCGTAAAGCCTGGCTTGCAATACGAATCAAGAAATATTGGAACAAGTATATTGCTATAATCTTTCTCTATGAACTTTTCCTTAGCAACTTTCCATTCATCTTTAAATGGAAACTTAATTGAACCACCAGTTCCCAAGCCAATTAATTGTCTGGCAACTTCCAATCGCTTAGTCGTAACGTTATAAGCAAACATAGTAGGTCGACCATCTTCGATGATAGCTGATAAATTATCAACGTTACCAATCTCCTCTATTATTGTTAAGTCTGGAGAACCAGATGCAATGATAGTGTCTGAAGGTGCTTCAATATATATCTGACTAAGCGAACCCTTAATCTCCTTACCTGATTTCTTACCAAATATATACTTCGTTCCATCTTGGTCAGAGAGTGTTGAAGGTTTAAAAGGATATGAGTCAATAAACGGTCTGACCTTTTCAAAGAATATCTGTTGTGCCTTAATTAAACTCTCAGCTGTAAACTTAAATAAAAATCCCTTGCTAAGCATTGTTCTTTGAGCAGCTAAAGCCCCCATGAACGTAGTTGCTCCAATCTGACGCGGCTTGCCAATTAATAATGAAAGGTTTAGGTCAAACAGATATGACAGATATTCCTGAACTGGATGCGGAACAAATCTTGTTCTATACTTATCACCACGATTTTGAAAGTCAATAGTCTTTAAACCGTGATACTTCATTATGCCATATAACGAGTTAACTAAAGACTTCTGCCTTTCTAACTCAATATAAGATATTCGAGCATCGCGATTTTGAGGTATAGCAGTGGTTTCTTTTAACCAATTAAAAGCTTGCTGTTTGTATAATTCAAACTTGTGAAAGTATGGTTGCTTAGAGTATGATTGATTGGTAGAAGAGATGAAGTTATAAAACTCTTTCGAGTAGTTCATAAACTCACCTGGCTCTAAGTCCCAATCACGACGCTTGATAACAGACTTAGTTAATAAACTTTCATTCTTTATTTTACCAAAGCGAAGTATGTTATCTTCTAACAGTAATAAATTCTCATCACTAATATCAGAACTCTTAGCAACGAAGTCACTTTGTGCGTAACCGAGTGAAGATATTAGTCTATTCTTGTTAGACTTAAACACCCTTCTATTAGCATCGTGAAGTGAGTAATCGGCTGCACTAAGTATTGATGCAGCTTCTAAAGCTTTCATTCGACCGTTGTCAAGCTGGCATCCGCTTTGGAAAAGCTTTAATCTATGTTCGAGTAGTTTCTCATATCGCTTATTTTCTGTATCAAGACTCACTATGTCAAAGCGCTCTTTCTCCTGTATGGCATATGCTTGGTCAAGTTCATAAATCTCTTTATAAACTTCTTCATACGTCGGAAGAGTGCTGTAATTAGAGTCAATCATAATTTGCAAAGATATAAAAACATTGTAATATTGCAAATCACTTACATAATAAAAATCTTAAAGATTCTTTAACAGAATTATTTTAATGCCCTATAAACGACGTTAACCGTAAAACCATAACAATATACCATTTTTATATTTTAATCAAACCTACCCCCGTATCCGTTAAATTTAGACGGTATCTAACCCGCTATCAAAACATAGCAATTCTAAACCGATTATATTTCTCTGTCTTATAGTTACTACTGCTATATTGCATAGCCTACGTCAGTGTGCATTGGGGAGTTAATGAATCAATATATTCTTAGCAAATGTATATTCTTAGCGAATCAAAAAATCTTAGTGGTAGGGTATTACCCGCTTTTTCCCACCCCACCGTCTTGTCATTGGGGGACTGCCACTCGATGTCCACTTAAGTAGACGTTTTCTTTATAGGACAGCGACTGTCCATATTACTCAACGCATGACTGTACAGTTGTCTGTACGTGTTAAAATATATACAGTAAGGTGTATGCTGATCTGAACGTATGATAAAACATACAGTACAAACAT
>ERZ650304.535-NODE-535-length-19502-cov-6.432097_pt1 | contig 19502 bp, 16 predicted proteins | sample MGYA00376240_ERZ650304 | MGnify/ENA primary metagenome ERZ650304 (study PRJEB26733, sample SAMN07839271) | wastewater metagenome | biome: small river; feature: stream; material: water | place: USA: North Carolina | collected 2016-03-01 ... | reverse complement strand
TACGTAAAAAAGCTGGGATTTCGTAGTAATCAGCCCCTTTATCCAACATGGTTTTTGCCTGTGGTGAGCTATCAGCACCCAATGTAGGGGCTGGTGTAGCTTCACGTGAACTACGGAATACGCGTGGCAAATCATATTGGCTGTAATCAACACCGCCAGTTGCTGGTTGAGCAGCCAGAGATGGCGCACTACCTGCACCCGTCATTGCCAAACCTGCGCTAGTGCTTAGAGCTGAATCTAGGCCTACCTTACTCATTGCTGCTGAAGCGCTTGCTGGAGCAAAGCTGTTTAAGTCAGCCATGGTTGGCATCGCATCATGCGTACCAGTAGCTTGTCTCCAAACTACTTCTGGTTGATGGTGTTGACGTGCTTGTGGATTATTCAAGCCAGTAGCCACTACAGTAACGCGCAAGGCATCGCCCAAGCTCTCGTCATATACGGTACCGAAGATCACAGTAGCGTCATCTGCAGCATATCCACGAATCGCTGCCATCACTTCACGAGTCTCAGACAACTTCAATGAACGGCTAGCAGTGATATTGACCAGTACGCCACGTGCACCAGACAAATCAACCCCTTCGAGTAATGGTGAAGCAACTGCAGCTTCAGCAGCCAAACGCGCACGATCCATACCAGAAACTGTTGCAGTTCCCATCATCGCCTTGCCTTGTTCGCCCATCACTGTTTTCACATCCTCAAAGTCGACGTTAATCAAACCTTGTACGTTAATGATTTCTGCAATACCTGAAACAGCGTTATGCAATACATCATCAGCGCATGCGAATGCCTTATCAAACTCAGCATCCTCACCCATCACTTCAAAGAGTTTCTCATTGAGTACTACGATCAATGAATCTACATAAGACTCGAGCTCAGCTGCGCCATTCTCTGCAACCTTTAAACGCTTGACGCCTTCAAAGTCAAATGGTTTGCTGATCACGCCAACAGTCAAGATACCCATCTCTTTAGCAACTTGAGCAACGATTGGCGCTGCACCAGTACCTGTGCCACCACCCATACCAGCGGTGATAAACACCATGTGTGCGCCTTGCAATGTATCTGCAATACGTGCCCGCGCTTCTTCAGCAGAAGCTGCTCCGATTTCAGGTTTTGCACCAGCACCGAGTCCGCTAGAACCTAGTTGCAAATTCACAGATGCCTCAGAACGCTGTAAAGCGCCAGCATCGGTGTTCATGCAAATAAACTCTACGCCATTAACACCGCGACGAATCATGTGCTGAACTGCATTACCACCTGCACCACCAACTCCAACCACTTTAATAATGGTTTTGCCGGCTGTTTCTTGATCTAACATTTCAAATTCCATATACCCTCCTAGGTAATAAGTACAACATTGACGACGACGAAAAACTTAAAAATTTCCTGCGAACCATTCCTTCATGCGCGAAATCACACTTTGCAGCGCGCCTGATTGCGATACTCGACGGCCACGCAATAACTGCGCCTGACCTTCCATTAATAAGCCGATGCTGGTAGCAAAGCGTGGGCTACGCAAAACCTCATGCAAGTGCCCACGGTACTCAGGGGTGCCAATACGTGCCGGACGCAAGAACACCTGCTCAGCAAGCTCAACCATTCCTGGCATTAAAGAAGTTCCACCAGTCAGTACGATTCCTGAAGACACCATATCTTCGTAACCAGAGTCACGCACAACACCTCGAACCAGTGTGAATAATTCCTCAACGCGTGGCTCGATCACAGCGGCTAAAGCTTGTTTCGACATTGGACGTGGCTCTCGATCACCAACACCTGGAACATCAATCATGGTGGTCGGATCTGCCATATCTTGGCGAGCAATACCATATTGAATTTTGAGATCTTCCGCATCAATCGTCGGTGTACGCAATGCCATCGCAATGTCATTGGTAATTTGATCGCCTGCAATCGGAATGACTGCAGTATGTCGAATGGAGCCTTGGCAATAAATTGCAATATCGGTTGTACCACCGCCAATATCAACTAAGACGACACCTAATTCTTTTTCATCTTCTGTTAGCACCGCCAAGCTAGATGCAAGCGGCTGCAAGATGAGATCATTTACTTCTAAGCCACAACGACGCACACATTTCACAATATTTTGTGCAGCACTAACAGCGCCAGTAACGATGTGCACTTTCACTTCCAGACGCAAACCACTCATACCAATAGGCTCGCGCACATCTTCTTGCCCATCAATAATAAATTCCTGTACGAGGATATGAAGGATTTGTTGATCTGTTGGAATATTGATTGCTTTTGCCGTTTCTAAAACACGCTCAACATCTCCAGCACTGACTTCCTTATCGCGAATAGCCACCATACCGCTAGAGTTAAAACTCACAATATGATTTCCAGCGATACCAGTAAAGACTTGTACGATCTGGCGATCAGCCATGACTTCGGCTTCTTCAAGGGCCTTTTGAATAGACTGGACAGTAGCTTCAATATTGACAACTACACCCTTCTTCAAGCCTTTAGAAGCAGTTTGGCCAACACCAACAACATTAAATTGGCCATCAACTCCCAATTCAGCTACCAAAGCAACCACCTTGGAAGTTCCAATATCTAATCCGACCAATAAATCGCGGTTGTCTTTACTCATTCTGATTCCTCATTGCTTCTGCTCACTTTTTTTACCGTCTGCTTCATTCTTTTTCAAACTTGCCGAAGCAAGATGCACCGCAAAACCATTTGCATAGCGCAGATCAATTGCATCTACGCGATTAGCCCATCTCTCTTGAACCTGCGGCCAATACTTAAATAGTCTTGCCACACGATCCTCAGTTAATGTTTTGTCTGAATTCTCTTCATCCCTACCAAACTCCACCTTCATGCCGTTGGATAACCTCACGTGCCAGGCATAGCGCTCAGAGAGAGTTAGGCTCTTTACTTCCGCACTCCAAGGCTTAAACCAAGCATTCGCCTTTTCATACAAGCGCATGACTTCTTTACTGGCATCTTCTGGCCCAGAGAAATCAACCAACTGAATTCCGTCTCCCACATCAGAAACACGACCAGCAAATAGCTCGCCATGCGTATTCATTAAAGTGTGGCTATCAGCCCCGCCCCAAGTACCAAATGGTTTTTGTTCTTCAATACTCACAATCAATCCGTTGGGCCAAACTCTGCGGACATTGGCGTGACGCACCCAAGGCATAGATTCAAAGCCGCGCTTCACATCCTCCAGCCTCACGCTGAAAAAATTTCCTTGGACCGTTTCTAAAACCTGCTGCTTCACCACGGGTTTATTAATATGCTTGAGTGTTTGTCCAGCTACCGGCTCTATGACGACTTGGCGTAAGGCAAAGACGGGGCGCTGACTTAGCCACACCAAAATTCCAACGCAAACCATGACTGCGAAACAACGCATTAAGAAACGACTCAGCTTTTGCATCCGCTCTGCATGATTCCAAAGTGGAGATGCCAGAGAAGTGAACACTTCACCGAAGCCGTTTAAGAAGGCGCTTATCCGACTCATGCTGACGCGACCCCTTTGATATTTAAGGTTTGGCTAATGACCCAGAGAACCAATTCGGCGTATTCAACACCAGCTGCCTTCGCAGCCATTGGAACTAAAGAGTGTGAAGTCATTCCTGGGGATGTATTCATCTCCAAAAGATAGGGTTTGCCAGTTTTTTGATCAAGCATCACATCAGCGCGACCCCAAGTCTTACAGCCAAGAGCGCGATAAGCTGCTAATGCCAATTCTTGAACCGCTGCATTTACCTCTGGCGCTAAATCAGTTGGGCACAAGTATTTAGTCTCATCAGAGAAATACTTATTGTGGAAATCGTAATTCGCTTCTGGCGGAATGATTTTGATCACAGGCAAAGCCTCAGCATCCGCACCAAATCCAACTAGCGGGCAAGTCAGCTCATCACCAACAATACAAGTTTCCGCAATTACCTTTTTATCCATTCCAGCAGCCAACTGATAGGCAGCAGGCAATTCCTCAACGGATTTCACCTTAGTTAAGCCGAGTGAAGAGCCCTCATGCGCCGGCTTCACAATTAATGGTAGGCCTAAGTGTTTCACTACTGCATCCCAGTCGCTATCAGCTTTTAGCTCTTGAAACTCTGGGGTTGAAAGGCCGCTACTGAGCCAAACGAGCTTAGTCGCAATTTTGTCGATCGCTAATGCAGAAGCTAGTACCCCGCTACCGGTGTATGGCAAACCCAAGAGCTCTAGTAAGCCTTGAATAGTTCCATCCTCGCCATAGCGTCCATGCAAGGAAATAAAGATACGGTCGAAGTTTTCATTTACCAATTCGGTTGGGCAACGTAAGCCTGGATCAAATGGATGTGCATCAACTCCTTTGGAAATCAGCGCTTCTAGCACTCCATTGCCCGACATTAGGGAAATCTCACGCTCACCAGAACGACCGCCAAGCAAGACACCAACTCGACCAAGAGATTTGACATCTAAGTTTGCGAGCTCTTGCTTCACTCGCTCACCCCAAGAAAGTACTAGTTGATTTTGCTTAGGCATGTTTTGCCTCCGCTAGTACGTGAGGCAATCCAGAGATCGAGCCTGCACCCATCGTGATTAAGACGTCACCATCACGCAATAAGGTGCTGAGTTTTTCTGGCATTTCCGCAACACTTGGCGCAAAGGCCACGGCTGCAGCATCTAAGAAACCATTCGCACTCTTATCAGCGGTAAGCGCTGCCTTCATGAGACTTTGACCATCAGCGCCTGGAATCTTAGCTTCACCAGCTGGATACACTTCAGTAAGCACAAGTGCATCAAAGTTTTTGAGGACTTGTACAAATTCACCGAAGCAATCACGTGTTCTTGTAAAGCGATGAGGTTGAAACGCTAGCACCAATCGACGATCTGGATAAGCACCTCGTGCTGCAGATAAAGTAGCTGCCATTTCAACAGGGTGATGCCCGTAATCATCTATCAGGGTGAAACTTCCACCAGATGCCAACGGAATTTCCCCATATTTTTGGAAGCGTCGGCCAACACCACTAAATTCAGACAAAGCCTTCACAATGGCCTCGTCTCCCACACCAAGCTCAGTGGCAATACCAATCGCCGCTAAGGCATTACGCACGTTATGTAAGCCTGGTAAATTTAATTGCACTTCAAGTCGACCTGGCTTATTGCCGTGACGGCGTACAGTTTTACGATCAACCGTAAAGTGCATGCGGGTACCCTCAGCGCGCACATTACTTGCACGAATATCAGCATCTTCAGATAGGCCGTAACGCAATACCGGCTGCGATACAAATGGAATAATGTCGCGAACATTCGCATCATCAATACAAAGCACCGCAACTCCATAAAAAGGCATACGTTGAATGAACTGGACAAATGCTTGTTTCAATCTCGCCATGTCATGTTGATACGTATCCATATGATCAGCATCGATATTGGTAACCACTTCCATTGCTGGGAATAATTGCAAGAAAGAAGCGTCTGATTCATCTGCCTCCACCACAATAAAGTCACCCTGACCTAAGCGCGCATTAGCGCCTGCAGAATTTAACTTTCCACCAATCACAAAGGTAGGATCTAAGCCCCCCTCAGCTAAAACAGAAGCAACCAAACTGGTTGTCGTTGTTTTGCCATGAGTACCTGCAATTGCAATACCCTGCTTCAAACGCATGAGCTCGCCGAGCATTACAGCGCGCTGGATCACGGGCACTTTAGCTGCACGCGCAGCTAGCACTTCAGGGTTATTGCCTGCAACTGCAGTAGAAATCACTACTGCCTCTGCAGTACCGATATTTTTAGGATCATGTCCAATATGAATTACTGCACCCAAATCTTTTAAGCGCTTAGTAGCAGTACCTTCAGCCAAGTCGGATCCAGATACCTGATAACCCAAATTCAGCAAGACTTCGGCAATGCCGCTCATGCCTGCACCGCCGATACCAACAAAATGTATTTGCTGAACGATATGTTTCATATACCTACTCCTGCACAGTCTGCACATACCTCAGCCACGCGTTGAGTTGCATGGGGCTTAGCTAAAGCATGAGCACGCTCTGCCATCACCTGTAAATCTTGGCGGCTAAAGTTTTGAATCATGGATGCCAGATCCTGTGGATTGAGATCTTGCTGCGGGAGCAGAATTGCTGCATCTGCATCCGATAAAAAGCGTGCATTCGCAGTCTGATGATCATCAATCGCATATGGAAATGGGATTAAGCAGGAGGCAACGCCACAGGCTGCAATTTCTGAAACGGTCATTGCACCAGAGCGGCAGATCACCAAATCTGCTTGGGCGTAAGCGGTTGGCATGTCTTCAATGAAAGGACGAATATCGGCAGAAACACCCAAGTCAGCGTAACGCTGCTGTAAATCTACGAGATGCTTATCACCTGCTTGATGAATCACATGTGGACGTGCGTTTTTATCCATCAATGCTAAGGCTGCTGGAATCGTTTCATTTAAAGCAGCGGCGCCCAAGCTGCCACCAACCACTAAGATCGATAAAGCCCCAGTACGTGCTTCATATCGTTTTGCTGGTACATCCACAACTTCGAATTCTTCACGAATTGGATTACCAACCCACTCAGCGTGAGCCATCGTATCTGGGAAACCAGTTAAGGTACGCATAGCAATTTTGGCTAGAGCGCGATTGGCACTTCCCGCTACAGAATTGGCCTCATGCAAAACCAATGGCTTCTTCAAAAACTTTGTCATCAAGCCGCCAGGAAATGTAATGTATCCGCCCATACCTAAAACCACATTTGGCTTGATACGGCGCATGATCTTCCAACTCTGATAACTAGCTCTTGCAAGATTAAATGGCAACATCAATTTCGCTTGGATACCCTTGCCACGCAAGCCTCCAAAATCAACGGCTTCAAATGGGAAGTCACAAGCTTTGACCAAGCGATATTCCATGCCGCTTTGATTGCCAAGCCAAAAAACTTTCCAGCCACAAATACGTAGGTATTCGGCAACGGCTAGGCCCGGGAAAATATGTCCGCCAGTGCCACCGGCCATGATCAAGATAGATGGCTTAGTCATAACTTTCCACCTCGCATCAAAATACGGTTTTCATAATCGATACGAAGCAGCATGGCTACTGCAACTGCATTCATCAAGATTCCAGAGCCACCATAGCTGACCAAAGGAAGAGTCAGTCCTTTGGTAGGAAGCAAGCCTAAGTTCACGCCCATATTAATAAATGCTTGCCAACCAATCCATATCGCTACACCTTTAGCGGCAAGACCAGCAAAACTGCGATCCAATTGCAGGGCAGTACGACCGATGAGGAATGCGCGACGTACGATCCAATAAAACAAGAAGATCATCACCACCACACCAACAAATCCAAGCTCTTCACCAATCACAGCCATGATGAAATCGGTGTGCGCTTCAGGAAGGTAGTGCAACTTTTCGACACTGCCGCCTAAGCCCACGCCAAACCATTCACCGCGACCAAATGCCATTAATGAATGGGTTAACTGATAACCTTTGTTTGCTGCATTGTCGACTTGCCATGGGTCCATGAACGCCAACATGCGACCACGACGAAATGGTGAGAGCGCAATCATGATGGCGCCGCTCATCAGGCCAACCAAAATCAAGCCGCCAAATAACTTGGCATTGATACCGCCTAAGAACAAAATTCCAAATGCAATCAGGGCAACTACAACAAATGCACCCATATCAGGTTCAGCCATGAGCAAGCCACCAACCAAGGCAACCGCAATACCCATCGGTAACATTCCCTTAACGAATGAATGTAGATATTCTTGGCGCTGAACTGTATAGCTCGCAGCAAAGATTACTGCTGCAAACTTCATTAATTCAGATGGCTGGAAGTTCATCAGACCCAATGGAATCCAACGCTTTGCACCATTTACGCCCTTGCCTAAACCAGGGATCAGAACGGCAATTAATAGCAAGACTGTGAAACCAAAAATAATGGGGGAATAGCGATCCCAAACTTTAGTTGGAATCTTGAATGCCCAAATACCAACCCCAATGGCTATTGCCAATGAAATGCAATGACGAATTAGGAAGAAGTTGCTACTGTAATTTGCATACTTAGGACCATCGGCCAAAGTAATGGATGCAGAGTAGACCATCACTAAACCAATTAAAGCCAAAGACAGTACTGCCCATACCAACAGCTGGTCATAATCCATCATGCGTGAGCGGGTTTGTTCAACGCCAGAGACTGCATCTCTCAGACCGCTGCGGAAATTATCTATTCCGCCTCTGGAGAAATTCCAAAAGCGGCCAAGACCCAATCGATTCTCAGGAAAAAGTTTTTCCTTCAAACTCATGCATGAACTCCTTCGAATTGCATTCCCAACTCTTGAACTTCAGCAACAAACACTTCAGCGCGTGCTACATAATCACTAAACTGATCAAAGCTTGCGCAAGCTGGGGATAGCAAAACGATATCGCCAGACTGAGCTTGTTTTGCAGCTTCAGATACTGCATTTTTTAGGGTCTCACTCATTACACATGGCACGGATTCAGCTAAAGCCTCGGCAATGATTGGCGCATCTTTACCAATCAGGAAGACGCCTTTTACAAAACGTAGCGCGGGATCACGCAAGGGGCTAAAGTCCTGGCCCTTTCCTTCACCACCAGCAATCAACCAGATCCGCTTGCCAGATTCATTGGCACTTAAGCCATTCAATGCAGCAACTGTTGCCCCTACATTAGTGCCTTTGCTGTCATCTACATATTCAACATTCGAGACAATCGCAACACTTTGAACACGATGAGGCTCACCATGGTAGTCACGCAAACCATGTAAGAGCATATTCAGTGGTAAGCCAGCCGATCGGGCCAAGGCTAATGCGGCTAACGCATTTAATGCATTGTGGCGGCCGCGAATACGTAAAGCATCAGCAGGTATTAAACGCTTGAGTCTTAATGGCTCTTCTTCTACAAGAGCTACTTTTCGACGACGCTTCGGTTGAGGCTCAAGATCTTCATCTACCTCAGCCCAGACCAGCCAATCAATTCCACCAGCACGTAGATCATGTTCGATTCCAAAAGCACCCTGCTCATCAGGACGGCCAGCACCAAAAGTAATGAGCGCTTTATTGGCTTTTTGCTCGTCAGTTAGCAAATTCATTACTAATGCATCATCTCGATTCAAGACACAAATTGTGTTTTGTCCAAAAATATTTGCTTTTGCATCAACATAGGCTTGCATATCACCATGCCAGTCCAAATGATCTTGCGTAATATTTAATACGGTTGCCGCCGTCGGATTGAAAGTGCTTGTGTAAACCAATTGGAAGCTGGAAAGTTCAAGCACCCAAATCTCAGGCATATCAGCAACTTGATCAGATTCATCAAGACAAGACATCAATTTATCTAAAGCCGCTGGGCTAATATTTCCAGCAACAGCAACCCGCTTGCCAGCGCGCTCACACAACTGACCAGTCAGCGCAGTCGTTGTGGTCTTGCCATTTGTCCCAGTGATGGCTAATAACGCAGGCTTATATTGAGACTCCTCAGCTTGAGCCATGCGATCCAATGCAGCAATAGCTCTAGCAAAAAATTCTAGCTCTCCCCAGATATCAATACTGGCTTCCTGCGCTTTGAGCAAGAATGAAGCTACCGGCTCTTGCAGTGGCGATAAGCCAGGGCTAATTCCGATGACTTCAATATTCTTTAAATTCAGATCATCAAGAGGGCCAAAATATGCTTCTTCGAGTCCTGCAAATTCAAGATCAGCCAGCCAAGCTTTTTGTCGCTCATTTAGTTTTTCGCGATCACGCGTATCGGCCAGACTAACCTTCGCGGCGTTCCGTAAACACCACTTAGCCATTGCATAGCCAGACTCTCCCAATCCTAAGATTAAGAAATGCTGAGGTGCTTGATAGCCCTCATCGGCAATAAGAGCTGGGTTAGCGAAGGCTTGATCTAAGTTATGCATATTCTTTGGCTTACCGTAATTTCAGGCTGGAGAGGCCAATGAGGACTAATAAAATAGTGATGATCCAGAAGCGAACCACTACCTGTGTTTCGCGCCAGCCACCCAATTCAAAATGGTGATGCAGTGGTGCCATCCTAAAAATACGACGGCCTTCACCAAAACGCTTCTTAGTAAATTTGAACCAAAATACTTGCAACATTACTGAAACAGTTTCTGCTACAAAGATCCCGCCCATAACAAAGAGCACGATTTCTTGGCGAACAATTACGGCAATAGTTCCAAGTGCACCCCCCAATGCGAGAGCGCCCACATCACCCATGAATACTTGGGCAGGGTGGGTGTTGTACCAAAGGAATGCCAATCCAGCACCGCCCATGGCACCACAGAAAATCATGAGCTCACCTGCGCCAGGAATGTAAGGGAATAATAAATACTTTGCGTAAATTGCATTACCCATCACATAAGCAAAAGCACCCAAAGCAGCGCCAACCAATATCACCGGCATGATCACCAGACCATCGAGTCCATCTGTGAGATTCACGGCGTTGCTACTGCCAACAATCACCAGGTAACTCAAAATGATGAAGCCCATCACGCCCAATGGATAACTCACCTCTTTCATGAAAGGAATGAGTAAGTTTGACTTGGCAGGCAAGTCCAAAGCGAAGCCGCTCTTGAGCCAATCAAAGAATAACTGCAAGACTTTGAGGTTATTTACCTCGGATACGGAGAAAGCCAGATAAATAGCAGCAAATAATCCAATCAAAGTCTGCCAAAAGAATTTTTCTCTGGAGGCCATTCCCCTCGGGTCTTTGCGCGCCACTTTGCGGTAATCATCAACCCAACCAACCAAGCCAAATCCAAAAGTGACAATCATCACAATCCAAATAAAACGATTGCTCAGATCAGCCCACAACATGCAGGAGATAAAAATACCTAAAAGAATCAGTACACCGCCCATCGTAGGAGTGCCTGACTTCACTAAATGGGTTTGCGGACCATCCGTACGAACCGCTTGCCCCATCTTTAATGCAGTCAGTTTCCGAATGACCCACGGACCAGCCGCTAAACCAATCAGCAAGGCTGTCACAGTTGCCATCACCGCTCTAAAAGTGATGTAGTTAAAGACTCTGAAAAATCCAAAGTCATCTTGCAGCCATTGCGCCAATATTAAGAGCATGTTTTAGCCTCCTCTAATAAGGCTTGTACTACACGCTCCATGCGCATAAAACGAGATCCCTTAACCAAAATATCCAAATGCACTTGCTTGCTCGATTCATAATCTTTCAGCGCTAAGTTAAGCTCTGCGAGTAACTGATCTAAGGTTGTGAAATGAGTGGCCCTACTTGTTGCCGAGAGTTTCTCTACTTCGTTAAATCCCTGGACAGCAAATTTGCACTGCTCTCCGAGGGCAAATAACTTGCTAACGCCCTGCTCAGCAGCATAGGCGCCGACTTCCTCATGGAACGCAGGGCCTTGATCACCGACCTCACCCATATCGCCTAACACCAACCAGGAAGCATTTCCAGACTGCTTCAGTGCATCAATAGCAGCTCTGACAGAATCAGGATTCGCGTTGTAACTATCGTCAATCAAAGTGCGACCTACATTCAAAGGCTTTGATTGCATACGTCCATTTACAGGGGCAAAAGATTCCAGACCAACCTTAATTTGCTCCAGACTTAAACCAGCGCCTAAGGCAACTGCGCTAGCTGCTAAGGCATTACGCACATTGTGATTTCCTAAGGTATTCAGCTGCACCTCAATCTTGCCCAGCTCAGTTGCAATCTCAATTCTTCCGCTGGCCAATAACTTGCCCATCACAGAGGCCGGGGCTAACGTAGAGTTAGTAGATAAAGCAAAATCAATTACCTTACGGCCTGCAGCGGCTTGACGCCAAACAGCAGAGAACTCTGAATCTGCTGGAAATACTGCAACACCATCCGAAGGTAGCAGACTCAAAGCAGTTGCGTGTTCTTTTGCAACCGCTTCCACAGTCGCCATAAATTCTTGATGCTCACGCTGCGCATTATTGATAAGCGCAATAGTGGCCTGAGCAATGACAGCCAATTCTGCAGTTTCACCAGGATGATTCATGCCCAACTCAATCACCGCCAAGCGATTAGTTGAGCGCATACGTAGCAAGGTTAAAGGCAGGCCAATATCGTTATTGAGATTACCCTTAGTCACTAGCGTGCATTCTTCGCCTGCAGCCGCTTTGAAGATGGAGGCAATCATCTCTTTAACGGTAGTTTTGCCATTCGATCCAGTTACTAAAGCTACTGGAATAGAAAACTGTGCACGCCATGCCTTTGCTAGCTCGCCCAAGCTTTGCTTAACATCCTGGACACATACTGCAGGTAAGTTTGTAGGGCATTTTTCTTTATGGCTAATCAGTGCTGCACTTGCGCCTGCTATGGTCACATCGCCCAAAAAATCATGCGCATCGAAACGATCGCCTGATAATGCAATAAATAATTCTTCCGACTGAATCTGACGACTATCGCTACCCACGCGGGAAATTGAGATCGCTCCAGCAGACTTGGCGTCAACATGAATCAACTGACTGCCTGGCAACATGGCATGCACTTGGGCGAGAGTAGTCATAGTCGTACTCATACGCTACCCCCTGCAGCTAAACGAATATGTTCTTGATCAGAGAAATCAAATTTCTTACCACTGATTTCTTGAGTAGACTCATGTCCCTTTCCAGCAACCAGGACAATATCTTTTGTATCCGCATGGCGAACGGCAGCCATAATGGCAGCCGCTCTATCAGGCAGTACTTGAACATTTCTTAAGTCACCCGACATACCAGACTGAATCATGGCAATAATGGACATTGGGTCTTCAGATCTAGGGTTATCACTTGTAATCACAATATGATCAGCAAACTCTTGTGCCGCACGACCCATTTGTGGGCGCTTACCTGAATCTCGATCACCACCACAACCAAAGACACACCATACTTTTCCATTGCGTTGATTTGCAATGGGGCGTAAAGCATTCAATGCTTTAGTGAGAGCATCGGGTGTATGCGCATAGTCCACAACGATCAATGGGCCCTCAGTTCTTGGGGTCTTATTCAAACGAATTAATTCCATCCGACCAGGAACTGCACTCAGCTTACTCATGCGCTTCGAGGCCTCACCTGGGCTCAATCCTTGAGCCAACAGGACCACCCAAACAGCAAGGCAATTACTGAGATTAAATTCGCCTAGTACCGCAAGCTTGTTAGAACTGGCACCTAGAGCATCACAGTTAAATTGAGACTCATAGCCCGAGCTTATAAATGAAGTGTTTTCTGCGTAGGCACGTTTCAAACGATCGCCAAATTTTTCGAATCCAGCAAACGCACTACTGCTTAATGCATAGCCCCATACTTGGGGGCCATCGACAGCAAGAAGCTTGATCGCTAATTCGCGCCCAAATGCATCATCGAAATTAATAATGGCATTTTCAATCCTGGGCAACTGAAACAGCTTGGCTTTCGCTTCAGCGTACTCCCCCATCGTACCGTGATAATCCAAGTGATCTTGAGTCAGATTAGTAAATACAGCAGTACGAACATCCAAGCCAACAATACGCTCTTGATCGAGAGCATGAGAGGAAATCTCTATAGCTACTTGCTGAGCACCTGCATCCAGCAATTCTTTCAATTGAGTTTGTAAACGTGGCGCATCAGGGGTGGTGTAACCAGTCTGAATTAGCGCACCCGGAAATCCAGCCCCCAAAGTACCCAATACTGCAGTTCGATGATTGGGTTCATCCAAAGCTTGCGTTAGCCACTGGGTGACACTTGTTTTGCCATTGGTGCCTGTTACACCGATGACATTGAGGTTTTTACTTGGGTATCCATACCACTCAGCACAGAGCTCCCCAACCAAGCTTGATAAATTCTCTACAGCAAAACATTCCGGACGATCTAAGTATTCATTAGCAACACCGTCTGTAGGATCAAATACAACTGCCGCGGCACCATTTGCCAAAGCAGCTGCAATGTAATCACGACCATCACGCAGAGCATTGCCATGGCCAACTGGATATGCAAAGAAGATATCACCAGACTCAACTTGACGACTATCCGCAGTCAATTTTGCATCTACTGATGTGAGATCACGTAAATGCGAGATCAAGAGATGGGGTTCAATATTCACCATTGCCATCATCTTTTTAAAACCGTTGAATTTGTTTTTACTGCAGCACTCTGAATTTCCGTAGGATTTTTATCCTGCAGAGCCATCTGCTTGATATTGCTATCCGGCAAGACATTTAAAGTGCGTAAAGTCTCACTCACGATAGTAGAGAATACTGGCGCTGCAACATCACCACCGTAGTGACTACCACCAGTCGGCTCATCAATCATCACCGCAACCACAATGCGTGGCGCACTAATCGGTGCCAGTCCTGCAAAGTAAGCGCGATACTTATTACCGTAGCCCTTGCCCACTAATTTATGGGCTGTACCCGTTTTTCCACCAACCCGATAGCCTTCGGCCTGCGCTTTGATCGCAGTACCTCCAGGCTCGGTTACCGACTCCATCATGCTACGCATTTCAATAGCCGTCTTAGCAGAAATAACATGTGTACCGGGTTTAAATTCTGGACTGCGCTCAATTGTGAGCGGCACCAATTCGCCATCACGAGCAAAGATGGTGTATGCACGAGCCACCTGGAAGAGTGAGCCTGAAATGCCATAACCAAATGCAATCCGAGCTTGATCTGTTGGCATCCATTTTTTATGGGGATGGACTGTACCCGCTACAGCACCAGGGAAACCAATCTTTGGCGCCTGACCTAAGCCAACAGATGTATAGAAATTCCACATCTCTTCTGCGGATAAATTATTCATCGCAATTTTGGCTGTACCAATATTGCTTGATTTCTGAATAATTTGAGCAACAGTCAAGTTGCCATAAGGATGGGTATCTGTAATCGGCTTTGGACCAACCAAATATTTGGCGCCAATGACCATATTGGTATTAGGAGCAATAACCCCCTTCTCCAAAGCAATTGCCACTGTTAATGGCTTCATCGTTGAGCCAGGCTCAAAGGTGTCAGTTAAAACACGATTGCGCAACTGCTCACCCGTCAACTTCTTGCGATCGTTAGGGTTATAGCTTGGGTAATTTGCTAAAGCCAATATCTCACCAGTATGGGTATCGAGCACCACTGCACCACCGGCGCTTGCACGATGTTGCTCAACTGCATTCTTAACAGCGTTATAAGCTAAGAACTGAATCTTGCTATCAATAGAGAGTTGCAAATCTTTACCATTTTGGGGCAACTGCAAAATTGCAACATCCTCGACCACGCGGCCTAAGCGATCTACAACCACTCTACGCGCCCCTGGATGCCCAGCTAGGTCTTTTTCTCGAGAGAGCTCCATACCCTCTTGACCACGATCTTCTACATTAGTAAAGCCAACGACATGCGCCATCGCTTCACCTTCTGGATAAAAGCGACGGTATTCATTATTCAAACCAATGCCTGGGATTTCTAATTGCTTAATCTGTTGCGCCACCTCAGGATCTACTTGTCGCTTCAAGAAAATCTGCTTACGCTCTTCTTTTAGCTTTTTGCGCAACTCTGATTCGCTGATCTGTAATAGGCTTGCTAACTTCTGAACCTTATCCGCAGCTAAGTCATCAGGCACAGTATCGTTATAGGCGATCACTGACTTTGCCTCTAAGCTGGTCGCAATCACTTGGCCATTGCGGTCTAATATTTTTCCACGGGAAGCAGGTAGCTCCAGCTCCCGCTGTGTACCGCGTACGCCCTTAGCTTCATAAAACGCATTTCCTGGACCCTGAATCCAGAAAGCACGGATTAGTAACAACATAAATACGAAGAACAACATGAACAGCATGAGGCGTGACCGCCACATTGGCAGACGCAATACTAAATTTGGCGTAGTTGAAAAACCTACCGGCCTCATCTAGCCTCCTTCAAGTACAAAGTACGTTCTGGAGATATTGGGACCATGCGTAACTGGTTACGAGCAACATCACGAATTCGTGCAGACTTCGATAAGTTGCGCTGTTCATACTCTAAACGTAACCAGTCTTGGTTGAGCTTACGCTCTTCAATTTGTGCGCGCTCTAACGAGATAAATAATTTGCGCGCACGCTGCTGAGCTGCTACCAAAGAGAGTGCGCAGACTAATAGCAATACCAACAAGGTCAGGGTAGCGCGATTCAAGCTAGCACCCCCGCACGTTTTTCAGCAACGCGCATGATGGCTGAACGAGCACGAGGATTCTCTCGAACTTCCTCATCGCTTGGCTTAACGCGTCCAATAATCTCTAAGGCGCTTTGTGGCAAATCTCGATCGCGGACAGGCAAACCCCGCGGCACCTCAACCTTGGCATGCGATTGCAAAAACTGCTTCACAATACGATCTTCCAGCGAATGAAAGCTAATCACTGCTAAGCGCGCGCCTGGCTTTAATAAATTGAGTGCCGCTTTTAAGCCCAGCTCTAAATCTTCTAGCTCACGATTAATGAAAATACGTAGCGCCTGGAAAGTTCTCGTAGCTGGGTCCTGCCCAAGTTCCCTTGTGCGAACGACGCTGGCTACCAAGCTTGCTAATTGCAAGGTTGTTTTTGGAGACAAGCCTTCTTCTCGCTTTGCCACAATAGCTTTAGCGATCTGAAATGCAAAACGTTCTTCACCATAAGTCTTAATCACGCGCGTGATGTCCTCTTGTGATGCTTTCTCTAACCATTCTGCCGCCGTCAAACCATGATCGGTATTCATACGCATATCGAGCGGACCATCCTTGCGAAAGGAAAATCCACGATGTGCTTCGTCCACTTGTGGAGAGCTGATTCCAAGATCCAAGAGAATGCCGTCCACGGACTCCGGCTCCGCATACTGATCCATCTGCGCAAAACTGTCGTGCACGATTCTCAAACGCGGGTCGTTGATTTTTTCCGCTACTGCGATTGCATCCAGATCCTTGTCGAATGAAATCATTCGCGCGCTTGGTGGCAATTGTGAGAGCAGTGCTTGTGTATGACCACCACGCCCAAAGGTTCCGTCGATCAAGAGTAGATTTTTTGAAGCTTCGGGAGAGGTGATGCGTGGGCCACTGATCAGCGCCGTCACCGCCTCGGCCAGTAGTACTGGGCGATGAGTTATGTTCATGGCACCCCGTCATCAAAAATTAAATTGCTTCAGGGCTTCAGGCATACCTTGTGCAATGGCAGCCTGTTCTTTTGCAGCGTAAGTAGCGGCGTCCCACAACTCTAGATGACTACCCATACCGAGTAGCATCACTTCCTTTTCAATACCAGCAGCTGATCGCAACTCTGGGCTCACCAAAATTCTTCCCGCGCTATCCAAGTCGACTTCTGCAGCATTACCAAGGAAGATTCGACGCCACCAATGGGCATCCATAGGTAATTGCGCGACACGTGAGCGGAAGGTTTCCCACTCAGGACGGGGGAACAGTAATAGGCATCCATCAGGGTGTTTTGTGAGCGTAATTCGACCCTCACCTTGAACTAACAAGGCGTCACGATGCTTTGCCGGCACAGACATGCGGCCTTTTGCATCTAAATTGAGAGCTGACGCACCTTGAAACACCATTTACCCCACTTTTTCACACTTCCTCCCACTTTAGAGGATCGCAATAAGAGGGTCAAGTGTTTTTGGGTAATTTTTTAGGAAATTTCCTAGTGATTACAAACACTTAGCGTCATGTGTTGATAAAATGGTGACTATAAAAATGCTACTTGAAACAACGGCTTGGAAAATATACTTAAGAATAGGTCTTAGCTATTAAGCGTAATAATGCCTAAATATACTGTATCAATAAACAGTATTCTAAATAAAAATACGCAAAATAATTAATTTAGAACTAGATTTTGTAAGCAGTTGTTGTCATGACTTTTGACATTACCTGCATTAACTTCTGAATCGGTTCCGGCAAAGTCGCACCCCCCGCAGAGATAGCGGCCTGCCCATGCTCAATTTCATCGATGCGCATTTGATCAACAATGGCGCGAGAGCGATCATCTTCTACAGGCAATTTTTCGAGATGACTCTCTAGGTGATCCTCAACCTGTTTTTCTGTTTCAGCAACGAATCCCAAGCTCCACTTATCACCCGCTAAGCCTGCAGCCAAGCCGATTGCAAAGGATCCCGCATACCAAATTGGGTTGAGATAGCTGGTGTGTGAACCCAACTCTTGAAGGCGCGTTTCGCACCAAGCTAAATGGTCCATTTCCTCTTGGCCTGAGTGATCTAGCATCTGCCGAATTTCAGGATTACGAGCCACTAATTTTTGCGATTGATAGAGGGCTTGGGCACAGACCTCACCCACATGATTCACGCGCATTAACCCAGCGGCATGCTCCCGCTCTTTGGCATCCAACAAAGTGGTGGATTGCTTATCCGAACCTGGAGTTGGGCGACGAGCATGAGCGCCCCCCACCACCGAGCGTAAGGCTGTATCAAATTCAATGATGAAGCGATCGACTAATGCCATGGGCTTTTAAAAACTAGACCAAAACCTCTGCTTTACAGCTTTGCTTGGTCTTTAAACCCAACTCGGCCAATAGCTCACGGTCTTGTTCCGCTTCGGGATTACCGGTAGTGAGCAGTTGCTCACCATAGAAAATCGAATTAGCGCCAGCCTGGAAACACATGGCCTGAACTGCCCTTCCGAGCTCTTGGCGACCAGCTGACAAACGCACTCGTGCACGCGGCATCGTAATGCGGGCTACCGCAATGGTTCTCACGAACTCCAGCGGATCTAGGGGCTTCTGATCTGCCAACGGGGTCCCTGCAACAGGGACCAGGTGGTTAATCGGCACTGACTCCGGATAAGGACTTAAATTGGCCAAACGGGCTAAAAAGGCTGCTCGCTGCTCGCGGGACTCACCCATGCCCACAATACCGCCGCAGCAGACTGACATGCCTGCGGCACGTACATTAGAAATCGTATCCAAACGGTCTTGATATCCACGGGTGGAGATAACGGAGCGATAGAAGTCCTCGCTGGTATCCAAATTGTGGTTGTAGAAGTCCAAGCCTGCTTCCTGCAGAGCTTGCGCTTGATTAGCCTCTAGCATCCCCAATGTGGCGCAGGTCTCCAGGCCCAAGGCCTTCACACCCTTAATCATGGCGGTGACTTTTTCAATATCACGGTCTTTGGGCTCCCGCCAAGCGGCGCCCATACAAAAACGGTTTGATCCAGCAGCTTTAGCAGCCTTGGCTGCCTCAAGCACCTCGTCTAAGTCCATCAGCTTATTGGCCTTCACGTCGGTGTCATAACGAGCTGCCTGGGGACAGTAGCCGCAATCCTCAGGGCAGCCACCCGTCTTGATTGACAAGAGCGTGGCCAACTCCACATCGCCATCAGGGAAGTTGGCACGATGAGTCTCTTGCGCCTTGAATATTAATTCGCTGAACGGGAGGGCAAATAGAGCCTCAATTTGAGCAACTGACCAAGCGCCCGATGCATCGACCTCTTTATGCAAATCCTTTTGAGATTTGACTTGGGTGAGGGGTTTTTCAGTAGTTTGGGTGGCCTGCATGGTCGAATTCCAGAAAATAGATCAATTCAAGGCATAAACATAACAGATACAGGCCTAAATTAGGAAAAACTAGTGGTCAAATACCAA
>ERZ650304.534-NODE-534-length-19511-cov-21.224404_pt1 | contig 19511 bp, 21 predicted proteins | sample MGYA00376240_ERZ650304 | MGnify/ENA primary metagenome ERZ650304 (study PRJEB26733, sample SAMN07839271) | wastewater metagenome | biome: small river; feature: stream; material: water | place: USA: North Carolina | collected 2016-03-01 ... | reverse complement strand
CAGGATGCACAATTAATAGTTGATATTCTTCGTATTGCTATAGCTAAATTAATAGATTACGATTTCGAAACTAGAGATTGGAAGAATCATCATCTATTTCCTATTCGCGATGGTAAAGTCTTTAATATTAAGACGAAGCAGCTAGAAGATAGATTACCTGAACATGGATTTACTTATTTTGCGGATGTGGAATATATAAACGATGTAAACCAGCAAGAGTTAGGTACGCAGAAGGTTGTACAATTTATCCGCAATATAGCTGGTGCGCGAGATGATTTAAAATTACCAGGGAGCCGACACTCACTCGTTAATTTCATACAGGATATGCTTGGGTATTGTATGACTGGCGAAGTAAACATGCGGATATTCTTTCTACTACAAGGAAGCGGTCAAAATGGCAAATCAATATTAGATAACATATTTGCTAAAATGATGGGCTCATTTTCTACTACGGCAGCAGCAAAGGTTTTCGTCGAGAAAAAGAATGATCCTGTCCATGATGCAGCACTTGTCCCATTGATGCATGGGAGATGCGTAGTTATTAATGAACTTAAAAAGAACCAGGTATTTGATATGAGTCTTATTAAACAATGGAGCGGATTTGATAAAATAACAGTACGCGGATGTGGCAGCAAGAAGACAAATGAATTTAGACCAAGAAGCAAATTGATGATGAAGACAAATTGCATACCTGAATGGAAGAATGTTGAGGATGACGAGGAAGATTTTCGCGCATTCGAAGATAGGATGTGTGTCGTTCCATTCGATGTTCGATTTGTTAAAACGATTACAAATCCCGGCAATCAAATAATGGCTGATGATGCGCTCATTAGAGATATAGAAGAAAAATATATGAGCCATTTCTTCTCCTGGTGCCTCGAGGGTGCAATGAGATACTATGATAATGATTGTAATATTGATATCCCCGAAATAGTTAAAGCAAAGAAGAAACAAGTGCTTAATGACAAGGATATCATATTACAATATGCGGAGACCTGTATATGCACATGTGAAAATGAGATTAAAACTTCTGCAAAAGAGATTTGGGAAGATTGGGGTAAATGGGATGACTGTGACAAGAAGATAACAAACATACAATTCGCGAAACGTTTTGCTGCGATATTTCCCGATAAAAGAACTAAAGAACGAGGCTATAACGTTTATTATGGTATATGCCCGAAAAGTACACTTCCGGACCAAACTAAAAAAAATGATGATGATGTTATAGATGATGATGAATGATGGAGTTCAATTCCAATTTTTTGGATGGCTTCCGGAAATGGGTGCCCTCAAAATGCATAACTTTTATATAGGTCCCAAAAATAACATCATCATCAATAACATCATCCTCACAAAAAAAATAAATAATTAATTACACATTATATACAATACTAAAACTATATAAAATAGACTAATAAGAGAATGCATTTGATATCTATCAGAAGAAGTAATAAAAAAGGAAAGAAGTTTACAGCGGTATTTAAAGAAGATAACACGGGTAATATTAAGAAGGTGCATTTTGGGGCAGCGGGCTACGAGGACTACACTATTCATAAAGATAAGGATCGACGCGCTCGTTACTGGGCGCGACATAAGAAAGATAATTTACTTGATGCCACTTCTCCCGGAGCTCTCTCGGCAATTATCTTATGGGGTCCATCTACCTCAATAGAGAAGAATATCGCAACGTTTAGAAACATTTATTCTGTTTAATTTTTTAGATTTAGTAATATATCGATCACCATGCCATACTTATTTACATTCGGTATTACTCATCAATGCTTTGATTTTGAAGCACCACGTGATTCTAAAGGTAAAACACATTGTAACGAAAATCATATATTAGGAGAAGATCATTTCATTAATCACAGTAATTACCATTGGGTTCTACTTCCTCTTAAAACAGTTAAAACTGTTGCTAAGCAAATGGAAGACTGCAAATCACTTGAAGAGTTAAAAAAAGTATATGAGGAACATCAAACAATAGCGCCATTCCTAGGTTTATGTGCATCATATCACAGTCTTGAACATGATGAACTATTTGATAGTAAAACGAATAAGATGAGAGATGGAATAGCTCCAGAAGTTCTATTCAAATATTTCGATATTGGGGTACATAAAGCCAGGAGTCATTTAAATCTTCTTCAAGTCGGTTGTGATATTACCGATAGACTAATGTTCCATAGTTATTCCAAATGTTGTGGGCAAAAAACACATCCAAACCCAATATGTGACCTAACTATGGCTCAATCCCATGAATCAGATGAAATTGAATGGTCATGGGTCCATGGTTTGCATTATTGCTACGCAGTATCTAATATGAAAAACCCTATCCCTGATTAATACGAAGAGATAACCTTAAGGAGATTCTTATCATATAACTTCCTATGTATAAGAGGATGCGTATTTTTTTGTCTAGGTAAGAAAGCAAATAAGAAGAATGGATTCGTTATGTACCGTGGCTCTATTAATGAGACCGGGCATCTTAATAATTGTACCTCGCGTACAGCCAACTTATCATCACGAGCTTTCATTTTTCTAAAAAGATAGTCAAGCATTGCTAGTCCAACCGTATCCGATTCCTCATCTAACTCCCCATCCAACCCCCCACATTCACAGTCATCATGATTCAGACCTACCTTATCAAGAAAACGAAGTTTGCCTAAGGCACCTTCTAACCACGAATATCTTCCTTTCATATGTTTATCGATATCATACAAATACCTCACCATCACCCATTCTGGAGTATCATATTTCTCTATATTATCACGTATCACTTTATATTTCAGATTCGCTATTTGTCTTATTTCCTTTTTGCGTACGATAGCCATAAAATAATTAACGCCATCATAAATGGGACTAGTGTTATCGAATGTAACTATTCTATTTTGATCGCTAATTGTTATCACAGTTAAATCCGTCCCCACATATTTATCGAACATAGTAAACAAGTCATAACTACGCCTATTACGTTTTACATTAATATCATTGCATTCTTTTCTATCTTCTATTTGGTCTATCCTCTTCCAGATCAGAGGACTATAATCCCCATAATTCTCGACGGAAATCATTTCTATAAAGGATAATACATAAAAACTATCATAAATAATAAACCTATTATTTTTTAATGAGCAAACGATCCCCAGGGCACTCCTCGCCTTATATAAGGCGAAGTATCCTCAAAGGGCAGTTTGTTATTATAAATAATATAAAACATTATATATAATCATTACCCCTAATAGAAATGTCTAGCGGGGAATTAGAAGACTTAAAAGAATACCTCGATAACGAGGAGGAAAAAGATAACCAAAGTGAGAAGGCAGCAAAGGTAGCTTATACTAAACTGCGATATATATTTGGCGATTATGAAGATAGCTCCGATGAGGACTATGGTAATATAGATAGAACAATTCAGGAATTAGTAATTGCATTACCCACAGAACAAATACGTTATCTAATAACAGGGTTATGCGTAACGAATGAGAAGCTATGCGTAGACTTGAAGTTCCAATACGATAAGATTTATCCTGGCCTGTCTCGTATTATTGGGCTTACTTTCCCATGGAGAGTTGTGTTCCATGTTATTGCTATTCTGACTGCGCATCTTCTCGCAAGAGAGCAAAAAAATAAGGATTAATCGTCGCGGGATTCGGTTTTCTTTTTTGGACGATTCTCATAAGAAGAAGGCTTGAGTCCATTAACCTCAGAAGCAATAACAACAGGAGCGTCTTCAGGGTCAGGAACAAATGTGGCTGAAACTACCTTCTTGATAACTGCGTGATGGTTACCATTGATAACCATTTGCCGGAACTTATCCCCGAATTTAGAATTATTAACCATTTCCGTTATCATTAGTTTAAACAATGTGAAACGATCGCCACAGTCTAATTTTTGTTCTTCTTTCGCTGAAACATAGCCCTCGAACCAGGCATTAATAACTTCGCATAATTGTTTATGATCATGCGATATTTCACTCACTCTAATCACATCCTCAAATGAATCAGCTAACTTGAGCTTTCCCAATATCTCATTACACAAACTCACGCTCTCCGCAAATCCCACCCATCTATGAGTTAAATTAAGTTGTGCTTGTTCCAGAGTTTGCCCGAACGATTTGAATTCGTTCGGAAGCTCAACCTCGATTACATATACCCACGGCATTTTTTAATTTAGGCTATATAAATAAAATTATATTTCCCTAAAAAAAATTTATTTATCGCCTTTCTCATCCTCACGTATGATAGGTAATGGTAACTCCTGGGTAGTTTGTAATGACTGTATGATAGATACATTTTGCCGCATATACTTCACTAGGAAGTCCAATATAATCTTGCGATCCTTCTTTCGGTATCGCTGAAGATCGGCAGTTAATTTGAGAAGAGTTTCGGCCACGGTCGGGTCTTGATTTTCTATACGCACACCTATATTAACTGCATCATCGAACAGAAGCTTTAAACTTTGGCATGCACATGGAATGAGCGACATAGCTATCTCCATTTATATAGGAGAACTTAAAAAAGAATTTAAGGCATAATTATTTTTTCTTGAGCTTCTCGATTTTCGCCATAGTACTTTTTTGTCCTGGGGTAAGCTCCTTACGTTTGCTTAGCGCCTTTTGTATTACTGCGCTTGCAGCCACACTAGGTTTCGAAGCACTCTTTATAACAGTAGGAATAGGAGATGCCTTTGTAATAATTGGCTTCGATGGTTTAGGCGGTTCGGGTATTTGAGATAATTTACACTCAACAGTTACTTCTTTTGGTAAGGTAGGAATAGGTAAAGGAGGTGCTTCAACAGTTATCACTTCTGGCACCGATTCAGGAGCGGGCACTTCTATTTTAATCTCTGGCGGCAAACAATTATCTCTGGGAGAAATCATACCAGGTAATTCAGCGTATTTAACGTCGGCAACAGAAAGAGGAAGCCCATTAACGATTACTGTATCTGCGTTCGGGGCCACAGAATCCATAACCTTTACTTCTGAGAGTGATTCTCTTCTCGATTCTAATTCTTGAAAATCAACTATACCCGCACTTGTTGGGCTAGGTAATCCCGTTAGCTCGAATATCTTTCTTTCTTCTTCATCAAGAAGCTTTTGCCTTTCTTCCGCTTCATCTCTAATAGAAGCGAGCGTATTAGATAAACTCGCAACAGAATCGTTGATATCACTAAAAATATTAACCTCGTTATCTATGTTAGAGATGTTTTCTATTACAGAAAGCATCTCTGCAACTAACTCCTCCTTCGATTCCGGTTTATCAACTACCTCAGGCACTTTACTAAAACGAATACTCCTCGCAAGAGAACGGGTAAGAGTATGCTTATCGACTAGTTTTTGTGGTAGTTCAGAAGGTTTACGTAAAACAATTTTCTTAGAGGACATTTTCTATTGCTATTAAAGTTGTTAATAGACTTGCTATATAATCAGGGGATTTCTTTTTATCGAGAAATAAATCTATAAACTCGAGCAGAGGCATATCTTTATATGTAATTCGTAAGAAGCAGTAATACCCACACGTTGCTATTTCCCTTCCACTACCTTGTAATTCATATGGATTCCATAATACTAATTTATTGGTTTTTTGTAATAGTCTTCGAAGCCTAGGTATCTTACCGCTAGCGGGCATGAGGGGTAACACTTCATCCACCGAATATCCATAAGAATCAAAGAACTCATAATGATTACCCCTATCAATGATTGTGCACCAATGGCCCGAATTTGGAGTAGCCAGATACAATATAATTACGTTACCATAAGGATGCAAAAGTTCTTCTATTGATTTTACTCCCTTTAATTCGTCATAAGGAACTATCCTTGTTTTGCCATCAAGCATTGTTATTAAGTCATCGTTTGATAGCTCTGTAACTTCATTTGCCCTTACCAATTTATTGAATTCCCTTTCTGTTATTTTAGAAGCTCTAGACATTTTTTGTATATATTATGTCCGATATAATATAACCAACCAAAAAATGGATGCATACCTAGTAAAGAACGCCGGAAGACCAATTGCGAAAGTCGATGGAAAAAGAGATTGGATAGGAATAGAAGAGAAGGAGCCCGAGGGAGACTTTTCCATACCACAAGAAAAGAAGAAACTCAGGACGGCGAAGGATTTACAGGAGGAGTTAGATAACGATGAAGAAGAACATATCCTTGCAGCAATTATGCGCTTAACAAAGAAGAAGAACACTATGACTAAGATAGTAACATCGCGAGAAAAACTAAGTTATATCCCGAATAGCGAAACAAGAGAAACCCTTTATGTTTCAGGGCCTTCAGGATCGGGCAAATCCTACTTTGCTGCTAACTACGCTACTAAATATCAAAAGCTATTTGGGAACCCTATTTATCTATTTAGTACTAAAGACGAAGATGGAGTACTCGATGAAATTAAAGGATTGAAACGCATACCTATTAATGAGAATATGCTTGAGGCGGAGATCGACTATAAGATATTCGCGGATAGTCTATGTATTTTTGATGATGTGGATTCTCTTGAGAATAGAAAGCCATTAGCTAAGGTAGTATGGGGACTCAGAGATACATTATTACAAAATGCCCGTAGCATTAATACCTATGTAATTTCAACTGTGCATAATACTTTCGGATATTTGCCGACTCGAACAAGTTTAAATGAATCTCAGCTTGTTGTTTTCTTTCCTGGTAATGGAAGCGATACATATATAGAAAAGTATCTTAAGACGAGGGGAGGTTTAGGAAAGGATACAGTGAAATGGATATTATCCATAAGATCAAGATGGATTGCATTCTATGTTCACAGACCAAGATTTATACTTTGGGAATATGGAGTTAAGATTCTTTAAAAAAAGCTATTCATTAGATCAGTAACGGTAAAAGAGAGAGCGCTGTCCCGAGAATATCTCCTCCCTTCATCTTTCTCTTCTTTCGCATAGCCATTAGTTTTTTTATCTTCTTTAGTTTTTTGACTTTCCCTCCATCATAACTATCATGGTACTGAACGGGGAATTCTTCTCCTGAGTCATCGCTAAATTCCGATTCCGAATCTGAAGAGTCATCGAACCCTGAAAAGTCTCCTGGTCTAACTAAATGACCATACTTCATCGAATACTTTATATCTTTTGCTTTTTGAAGATTTGCTAAACGCTGCGCTTTAATCTCTTCCGGGGATTTCTTCTTTTTAGAAGGTTTCTTCACGGGAGCCTCGCTTTCTTCAGATGATTCATCGGAAGATTCTTCGATTATCACTTCCTTCTTCTTTTTACTTCCTTTCTTTCTCGCTGCTCGCGCCTTTGCGAGATTAGCAAGTCTTATTTCCCTCAATTCTTCTGGTGATCTTTTAGTCCCGGGCGCCTTTTTAGGAGCCTTCTTCTTTTTTGGGGCAGCCAGAATAGCCTTTCTCTTACGTGGAATTTTTCGTTTCTGTTCACCAGAATAAGCATCATCTGCACATGATATCAGGTCTACGAGACCCTCTTTATCATAGTAGGAAGGGCTGGCCTTCAGACCAAGATCTCTAAGTTTCTTCAATAATTGTGCCCGAGTTCGGGTCTTCAATTTCGCTTTGTTTACTTTGCCGCCGAAATCCATTATCAGTAAAACGTAAGGTGTGTATATTAGCGATATTTTAAATTATATGAAACTAATATTATGTATAATATATATACTTTAAATATGTCACTCGAGACAATTTTAGTTCAAAATGGAAGCTTGGCTAACAAGCCACGCGCAGATATTAGCGTAGGAAAACTCTATTATGATCAGCTTATTGATCCGCTTCTCCAGGGTTTGATACCAAATTCTTCTGCTCAAGCCGATGCAGAAAACAATTTTACTATTATTCAAGCTGCATTAGGCGGAGGTGGTTCTATTCCTTTTCCCGCAGGACTCTATTATGTTAGTGATCCTTTGATAATTACAGAAAGCAATACCCAATTATTTGGTGAAGGAATCGATTTAACTACCATTAAAGCAATCCCATCATTCGATGGGGAATTGCTTACTATCGGAAGTGCAGGAGAAAGCATATCTAATGTGTCTATAAAAAGCCTGACCCTTGATGGGAATGGAATAAATGGGGTAATGCTAACTGGTTCTTGTTTATTCATGATAAATGCCCAAAACTGTATTGTGGAAGAGGTAAAATGTTATTGCCCTTACCAGGAGGGAATTATAATGACGACGAGTTCTGGTACATCATTCGGGAATCTTGTAAAAGGATGTATTATTGAATATCCGGTCACGGCGGGAATTGCTGTAGTAGCAAATAGTGTCACAGATATTTATAATTGCACTTTCTCCGATTGCATGATTTCTTATTGCGGAACAAACGGTGTTTCTGTCGCAGGATCTAATGGGGTAGTTTTTAATGCGATTAACATTTATAGGAGCAATGAGACGGGTTTCCTCGCTAGCCAATCTATCAATAGTCTGTTGAGTGCTTCGAGAATAGATCGTTCCGGTACATCAGGAGTAGACATATACGGTGCTACATCATTTAATGTGATCGGGAATATAGTTCAGTATAGTAGCCAGGTAGATGGAACAGTTGCGGGGATCTATCTTGAATCTACCACAACCAATTGTAATATTTCACAAAACTCAATAGTAGAAGATAATGTGGACATAAATGATGAAGTTGTTGGGCCAAATGGAGTTACATATATTCCGAAGACTCAGAAACCAGGAGCCGGTATCGCAATAAGCTCAAGCACATCAAATATTATCAGAGGGAACTTTATAGCAAGCGTCTTATCTACGAGAATCTCGGGAGCGTCTGATTATAAGAATGAAGTTGTAGATCCTAGTAGTACTGCTACAATTTCCTATGATCCATTAACTAGATTTACGGGAGGAATAGGAAATGCTATCCGAACATCTTCTGCAAGTTCCATACAAATGACATTCGAGGACTGTTTCCTATTATCATCTAATAATTCTGTGGCAAGAACAGTCATAATGCCCGCTCTACCCGCGGCAGTTGCCGGGTGGTATTGTATAATTAAGGATTCATCCAATACTGCAGGTACTAAGGCTATTACTATTGAGTCTGCATCTCTTATCGACGGATCTCCTACGGCTGATATCTCGTCCAATTACGGAGTAAAAAGACTATTTACTGACGGAACGACATTTTATTCTTGGTGATTGCCGGATACTTTTTATTTTTTATTTTAAATTTTTTACATTGCAAATATATATGCAGACCGCCGAGGAATTAGAAAAACTTCGTGTCGACTTGGTTAATAAATATATTAACCATAAAAAGGAGATGAGCGAAAAGAAAGCTAAAAAGCAAAAATCAAAGGAAGACAGCGACGATTCCGATACTTGTATTAATGCCGTTATTAAGAAAGAGGAGGAAAAACAGAAGAAAAAGAAAAAAACCCCTGAAAAGAAAAAAAAGGCCCCTTGTAAGAAGGAGGTTTTGGTGGACCTTGTTTATTATGGTATGATTGATAAGGGAAAAGAAGTATCCCGTAAAGTTATCGCTAAGTATGGTAAAGATACCCTAATACAGTTATGCGATGGGCTTAAATATGATATTTATGATCCGGAAACGTTACTTACTCTTACCGAGGCAATACAAAAGAGATCAGATAAGACAGAAGAGAAGAAAGATGAATCTACTGCTGTAGCAAAGGAGGATAGCGAATCGGATGATGATCCGCCCAAAGAAAGCACACCAGTAACAACTCCGCAAACTAATGGCAAACATCCTGTCGAAAAGGAAGAAGATGACCCGATCGATGTGCCAGTAATAGTAGATGGGCGCGGAAGCGATATTGTTCGCATAGAGCTTAATGATAAAGGAACTATTCATAATATTAATCTGAGGATATGCTTCAAGGACGAAGAAGATGAGTAAAATAACTATTCTTTTTTATATAGAAAATGAGTGAGAAAAAGCATATTAGGAATAGAAACAAGAAGTCCCAGTTCCACTTCATTTATAATACCCAAATGGATATGTATAAATTTATTAGGAAAACTGAGGCTGAGCAAAAGTCCATAATACAAGGGCTTCTATTAGCTTCCGACAGATTCAAGACTAACTTTAAGGATTATGTTACATGTGATGCTCCTAAAGACAAGAGGAATCTAGAGATATCAAAATTCAGGATTGGACTTGAATTCGGGTCAAAGGGAGGGGTTGTTGATGAAACAGAAAAAAGAAAGAGGCATCTCCTTCATATAGATGCTTACGTGGGGTTTAATGGATTCTGTAAACTAAGATATGATGTTATAACTAAATTATACAATGATTATCTTGCTCCCTTCGGAATAAAAGGTTTCTTCCGCAATAGCTACGTAAAAGATAGTGCTCAAGATGCGTATGATTATACGGGTAAAGAGGGAATACAGCTTATGGCCTAAAAAAGTATTAGAGATCTGCTACTTTTGCCGCAAATCTATCTCTAATATCATCTACCTTTACTTTTCCCTTTCCTCTACCACCTCCACATCCCCGTCCTATTCCAGCCGCGGCTTTCTTTTTTGGTAATTGAGATTGTGCCTCAGCAGCTGCTCTTGCTGCAACCGCTTCTTTATATCTCGCCTCACGTTCCAAAGGAGTGAGGAATTGAACCGGAGGCTGAACGATAATAGGCATATTATTATATAATCCGTCGCTGGCAGCTTGTATGTCGTGATAGGATAATTCTAAATCTCCCGAATCAGGAATTGCACCTCCCTTTAGGAAGTCATTAGGAGAATAATGCTCGGCGAGCTTATGGATTTGTTTATAAATCTTGTTTGTGGATCGTTTTAATTCCTGAGGCGGAATTGCCTTGCCCACAAATCTAGGGGCGGGAGGAGAAGACGGAGGGCCAGATAACTCTGTAAAACTACCTACATTAGATATTCCACTAACTCCGTAAGGATTGGATAGAGGAATATTGGCAGCTAGACGCTGTAAAATAAAGTTGTTGTAAACTTGGTTGGACATGGTATATATATTACCTTTTTATTATATTTATAATTATATATACCATTACGCTCATAAAATGGCTGATTCTTCAGATATTGTATATTTTAATGCATTGCTTGTCAATGATACGGATGGTTATAAAGCAGCTACTTATCAAGCACAACTTAACCAACCTGTTTTGGATAAAGCCGGTACTTATTACGCAAGTATTATTCGATTCTCTTTCCCGGGGGCAACCATGCCTATTCTCAATTTTGAGTTATTGGATGAAGCTAAATCTGATACTGAGGGAATATATGGAATCTCATTATCTTTTGATGATGGAAAGACGGTAACTAATGTTTCTCAGAATTTAGAATGGCAAGATTTTGATTTGGTAAATACAAATCCCACACGTAAATGGATTTATAGTTATAGGTGGATGATTAACATGATGAATACTGCTCTCGCGACGGCATTCTCTTCTCTAGTTAGTGCAACAAGTATTACAACACCAACAGCTCCTCCTTGGTTCGAATATGATCCCACAACTAAACTAATAACATTATATGCGGAAGAAACATATAATGGAAATATGTCACAGAATCCCGTTTATATTTATGTAAACGTGTACCTACAGAAACTTCTTCAAGGAATGGGATGGTTATCAAATTTTCCTCGATCGAACGTAACTCAGGCAAATAATCAGGATTATCGTATGGATTTACGAAACTATGGAAGCAATCTTCTTTCCTCTAAAGACGATCCAAATGGAACAACCCTAAGTAATGTTTATGCAATAACTCAAGAATATGCAACTCTCTATAATTGGAACTCATTTGAAACGCTTCAGATTCTTTCTTATAATATGCCCGTAAATAACGAAGTTACTCCGGTAGAACAAGATACGGGAGCATTCTCCACTATTCCTATATTACAGGATTTCTTATTGCCAGTTAGTGATGGTCCCGATTCCCGAAGTATTATTCAATATAACGCGACTGGTCAATATCGCTGGTTAACACTCAGCAGCGATCAACCATTGAATCAAATTAATTTGAATGTAAATTTTACAGATACATATGGAAATACTTATCCTTTGATTCTTCAACCACGTTCATCGGGAAGTATTAAACTTGCTTTCTATCGAAAAAAGTTATTAGATCCGCGGGTTGGCGTCTTTATGTAAAAAAGAGTATATGTAATTTTTTACTCCGCGTCTCTTTGAAGGAATTCAATAAGTTCCTCTGCGGTAGGAATATGTCCACCTCTCATCTTGTTTTTTGATCCCTTGGGTCTTCCTCTACGTTTGCCTCCTGTAACCGCACTTCCATAAACATCTCCACCTGTAACCGCACTTCCATAAACATCTCCACCACTCATAGCTCCGCCAGTAACTCCCACTCCAGCTAATTGACGTCCGAATGCAAGAGCATTACCTAATGCGGGATTAACTGATGCAGCATATCCTTGCGCCGCATCAAGTCCTCTCGGGATAATAGTATCCTTAACAAAAGGCACCACTTTATCAACTACGACGTCTTTCACCTTATTAGCTGCACTCCTAAAGAAGTTTCCAATGGAATCAAAGAATCCCTTTCCATAAAGAGTACGCACACGTTGATAGGGAACATAAGGAACATAAGGATTCTGGATGACACTTGCAACGTCCTCCTTATTGAGAACTCCGGTAAAGATATTGAAACTAGAGTTATGGCTACTCATAACACCATCGCTCATAATAACCACAAAGAAATCATAATTGATTGTTGTTGCCGGAGTGGTATTCGTGGTAGTAATCGGGTTAGTAATGTTTGCTTGAACAGTAAGTTGGAAGTTACCTACGCTACCAACAGCGAGAAGTTGGTTTCCGAGACCAATATCACTTCCAAAGTTAACACAAACAGGACTGCCAACAAATCCAGCAAATTGAGGCCAGCTAAGATCAAGTCCATTCTTACGAGACATAACAAACAATTGTTGTTGAGTTGCGCTTGAGAGAAGTCCAGAAACACCATTAAATGTTAGGTTAAGCGAGTTAATCACAGCCATGTTATCAGAGTTGAGCCAGGCGGTCGAAGTACTGAGAAGATCGCTGCTTCTTTGTCTTGCATACAAATAAATTCGATTGGGGACACAGTTCAAAGTAATTGCATTGCAAGTAACAGAAGTAGATGCGCCCTTAGCGAGAGATCCGGCATTGGTAATATATCTCTGGATATCAGAATATGACCAGAAATAGTTTCTTGCGCGATCAATAACTACGCTCATATCAGGAGTAATTAAGTTATAACTCAATGCGCAGTTTTGATAGAATTGCCCGGTAATAGAAGTAATGGTGGAAGACGCAGAATAAGCATGGCACCAGAAACGAGAGAAATCGTTCAAGTTCAATTGTACGTTAACTTGGTTAATACCAATAAGGGCGGGCTCATCATATCCGGTAGACCAAGTAAAAGGAGGAACACGAAGAGGCTCAGATACCACGAAACGAACCACTGCAGTTGTACCATCATCGCTAACAACAGTAATAGGATGACCACCACGAGGAATACGAACACCTCCCACACCATAATAAGCAAGAGGATTACTATTTGCTCCATAAACAGTATAATCGCTATAGGTTTGATATTGATCAGGCATAGATGGAGCAATACTGTTATCGCCAATACTCTCCAGATCTTCATATCTATTGAGGGCCTGAATATAATCTCCGAGAAGAGTACTCACGACTTTTCCATTAAAACTAACTTGAGCATTATTAATCATGCTGCTAATAGGCATACACCTAATTCCATCATTTGTTCCGAGAGCGAGAAGTTTTCCTACGGTAGACGTACCAGTAATAGTTAATTCGACATACCATGTACAAAGAACACGGCGATCAAAGGCAAATTCATCACTAGTTTGAAAAGTATGTACGACAGAAGAAGTGCTATTTCCTGTGGCAATTGTTGTTTGGGGTAAAATATTCGCAATTCCAGTCACAACTGTAAATTTTTTCTTTTCATTGAAGTTCATACGAGGATCGTACGATTTTGCTAATTCGAGGGGTTGACCAGAAGACATGATTTTCGTTGAAATACGTTTCGAGTGTAAACGATTGTATATTATTATAATTAAAATTAATATTATTGCTAATATATAATTACGTTTCGTCGATTTCGAAAATCATGTCTCTCGAAACAATTGTAACTCAAAACGGCGCGTCCGAGTTGTATCCTCGTGCGGATGCACATACTAATTCATTACTTATTGGAGCTTCCTCAGCAACAAAAAGTGCTTCTGCAGCACTACAGATTTCATCTACTACACAAGGACTTGTTTTGTCATCTATGACATATTTGCAAAGAGTAGCTATCGGTAGTCCAACGACTGGTTTAATCGTTTATCAAACTAATGCTGACGGAGGAGGAACGATTACGGCAGGGTTATATTTCTATAATGGATCAGCGTGGCTTAAAATTACAATGGCATAATGCAGAAAAACTATTTTTTTATAGCATATTATATAATCAAAATGTCTGCGCTCGAGAATATAATTCAGCAAGTTGGGGGCTCATCAAATCTTCCACGATCTAATATTATTGCAGCAACTATTAACACTAATGAATTTCAATTACCGACTGGAGCTAGTGCGGGATATATTCTCTCTAGCGATTCAAAAGGAAATGCTAGCTGGGTTAACGCGGGAAGTGTAGATATCACAACCGCTACCGGAACTCCTAACCAAGTTGCGGTGAATGGATCTTATACTGTTCCTCAAACTGGCTCTCTTGAATTTAGTTTGCCACAAGATATTGCCCCAACAAGCGATGTTATTTTCTCCTCATTAAAACTTACGAGTTTGTTAGCTGATAAACTTGTTTATGTTGACTCCGAGAATGAAATACTTAGTGCAACAGATTTACACGATTGGATTACTGGAACTCCAAACCAAGTAATCGCGACGGATGGAGATGTGGGAACTATTGTTCTCAGTACACCTCAGGATATTGGAACTTCTAGCGATGTTAAATTTGCAAATGCTACATTAAGTGGATTAACTGCTAGTCGTCTTGTTGCCACAGATGGAACAAAAAAACTTGTATCTACTACGGCAAATGCTCTAATTACTGGAACACCAAATCAAGTAATTGTTACTGATGATTTAGATGGTACAGTTACACTTAGTACTCCGCAAGATATTGCAACATCTAGTTCTCCAACATTTACCGGATTATCTCTCGTTAATCCTCTCGCAATTGCTCATGGAGGAACGGGAAGAAATAATGCAATATCTAAATCAATTCCATATATTGACTCGAGTGGAAATTGGCAATTCTTTACTATTACGGATGGCCAATTACTTATCGGTTCTACTGGAAACACACCGGTCGCCGCAACTCTTACTGCCGGATCGAATATAACGATTACAAATAGTGCTGGAGGAATTACTATTGCTAGCTCGGGAATAGGAGTGAGTAGTGCTCAAGGAACTGCAAATCAAGTTTTGATTAATGGGTTAACTACTGCGCAGACTGGAACATGTGTATTTACTCTTCCTCAATCGATAGGAACAGGTTCTACACCGACATTTCAAAATCTAATATTAAGTTTACTTGGATCAAATCAATATGTGAAGAGTGGAACAGGTTCCGGATTTACAAGTGTATCTTCTATTCCTGCTACAGATATTACTGGTATTAGTGCGACCGCGCCAGTTACTTATTCAGCAGGAACTGTTGCACTAAGTTATAATGGAACTAATCTTCAAAATAGCGCAGGCTCACTAGATACAATTCAAAATATAGATCAATCAGCAACACCTATTTTTCAGGGAGCTACATTTCAAAACTATACAGTATCTCCTCCACAAGTAAATATATTCTCTACAACAAATGATGCGCAAGGAGGTTTACTAAAATTCTATAAAAGTAGAGGTAGTAGTGCTATTTCGGTTTCTGATACTTTAGGCGAACTAGGAATTTACGGATCCTATTCTAATGGAGGAGGAACAATAGAAAAAAAAAGTTTCCAAATAATAACAACAGTTACCAATACCGCTAATGCAAGCGCAGCAACAACTACTACTTTTGCAAATATAACAGGAGGATCGCTTACCACTTTACTTACACTCAGCGGGAGTGCAGTAACTGTAGGTGGAAATTTAAATATGAATAATAGTAATATCTATCTTAAGACTAGTGATACTATTGCAAAAATGGTATATGATGCTACAGTGGATGGACCTCTTATTCAAGGATTCGCAGGAATATCAAACGTTATTAATGGGACAGAAATTATGCGAGTTAATTCCACATCATGTAACTTCCCTCTTCAAACAGCAAGTACATATGCATATTTTAATAGTAATAAAAGTATAGTATCGAGATCAGCCGCAAACTTTACTAGTGATGTTAGAACACAAATAAGCGCAACATCGCCAGTATTATATGATAATACTACGGGTATTATATCTTTTGGTACAACACTAACAGAAGGTACAACTGCAAATACAGTATCTGCTGTAACAAATACCTCAACCGTAGTTTTGCAGACAGGTTATTTTACTCGCGTAGGTTCAACTATCACACTTTATTTAACTATTACAGCAACAGTAACCGCAACAACAAGACTCGCTACTATTAGCGTTTCTCAAACTAGTATGACAGGAAGTGATCCGTACAAAGCTACAGGAACTGCTACATGTCGTGGATTAACTAGTGCTTCAGGTGGTGCCGTGCAATTATGCAATGGAGCATCAATCACTACTTCTGGAAATACGATATTATTAGAAGGTGCAATGAGCGAGAACTTATCTAGTGGATCACAAATAATTTATAATGCAACTCTTACTTTTCGCGTTTAGTTTTTTTCGCGATACATTTATATAGTCATGGATAAGTGGGAATTATTAGACGAGAATTTGCGCCAATCAATTTGCGAGGATTTTCTCCAGGGTTGGTCATTAGAGAATATCGCACATGAGTTTAAATTAGAAGAGAAAGATTTGGAGATATGGTTCTGTAACGATAACCCAACTAATCCTGGGCAAGCTATTCGTCATATGGCTGGAGGAGATTTCCTTATTACTGTGGAGATAAGTGGATGGTGGGTTATCTGGAAAGAGAAGATAGCAATCGATGCAAAGGAATACATCAAAAGGCATAACTTACAACCGTGGTTAAGTGTGTGCGAGACTCGCTTGCTTTAATTTTACTATTAAAAAAATATAAATCAATTAATATAGAAGAATGGCAGAAACAAGAGTTTGTAAGAAATGTGGGAGGGAAAAAAATATAGATAGGTTTTATAAAACTAAGGGGGAAGTACGAGGAACTGTATACGATATGTTCTCAACCAAATGTAAAAAGTGTAAACGTCGGGAATACAATAAAAGACCAACTGGACTCGCTAAACTAGGGGATGAATTGGTTCGAGAGTTATGCACACTTAGATCGGAAGGTAAATCATATGGCCAGATCGCAGAACTAACTGGTTACACCCGCAATAATGTGTGTTATTGGTTTACGCGATATGGCGAACAAATAATGGAAAGAGAAACATAATTTCTCCAAAAATTTGACATAGTTAATTTATTTTTTTTCTTAAAAGTTTAGTTGCATATGTATATACCAAAACGAAATGAGCGCGCATATTGTGATTAATGGTCATAGATATAATCTCGAGGATAATCCCGAAGACTGTCAGGCTGACGAGGAAACGCTTGCTATCATTAAAGCCGCAGAAGAAGAGTTATTCCCCGAAATGCCTACGATTAGAAAGAAGCGTAAGCCAGCGAGCCCAAAAAAGACTAAGGTCAGCAAAAAGAAACCCGATTGTTCTCAAATGATCGCATATATTAATTCTGATGAGTTCCAACAATTTTTGGAACTTATCCCGGATGATTAATTTTAATATTTGGTAATAAATGATTTATTTTTTTTCTTAAAACTTTAGGTACCCATGTATATACAAACATATCTTCCTCCTATTCTCGGATTTTCGATATGGCTTCCAACTTTATTTCGCGCAAAATTAATGAAAATGATGGTGATTCTGATTCGGATTGTGAGTTAGGAACAATTACCTCGGCTCCACCAAAGAAATCTGTTTTCGATATCGAAGTTGATTCTCTTCTCGAATCGCATAGTGAAGATGAAGGTATTAAAATAGGCAGAAGCATGTTTAAATTTAAGTTTGATAATCCTACTGATAAGGGAGAAGTTGCGAATGAATTTCCTAAGAAAACCGGTGGGTATATTTACGATGTAATTGAGGCAATCAAAAACCTAAAGAAGAAACCCTATATGCACGAAACATTTAATGGTCCTTGTGTAGCTTATTTTGATATTGATATCGGAAACCCGTCCAGTAATACTGATGGTATTCATCTGAGTAAGAAGGATATATCTGATAAGAGCACGAAGAAATATAACAAAATTGTATTTGATACTGTTAAGAAGGTGTTTAAGAAGAGTGCATATCCAAAGAGAAAGATTTATATTGCGCAATCGCATGGTAGAGCAGTAAAGAAAGGGGAGAAGTATTATAAGCTATCCTGGCATGTTGTTGTGAGGGGAGTAGGTTTGTATAAAAACGCACAATCAGTTAAGATTAGGTGGTTATCTATTATGGATGAAGAGTTAGAGAAAATATCTAAAAAGGAAGACTTACCTTTTAAATTATGCTGTGATAAAGGTGTATATAAAGATAAGCAAAATTTACGCACAATTGGTTCCAGTAAATTATATGAAGGTACAGGAAGAGAAATGATTCCTATTGTAAATGGAGGAGAGAGTATCATAGGCGAAAACGAAGACGAAGATGGAGAACTTATTTATGATCAAACTTGTTTTGCTAATTTTCTCGTTAGTAATGTTAATGGGGAGAAAGCTTGGGAAGAAGGCTCAGATGAAGGAGTAAAGAAAAGTAAGAAGAAAAAAGAAAAGAAAGAATCAAAGCGTCCAATGGAAGAGAATGTTATTATCAAAGAGATTATCGAAGATGTGGGCCAAGACGAAGAACAGATATTCAAGTTATTAAATGATTGGATGCAAAAAGCACATCCTAATAGTGAGCCTGAGAAAGATCCAGAGCAGTTAGCAGATTATCCTGATTATAAATGTTTTACGTTTAAGAATACAACGAAGGACGAGTGCCTAATATGTGAGCGCGAGCATCAATCTAATCGCAATTATATAATATGGAACGCAGTGAAGCGTATTGCATACTACAAATGCCAAAGTAGTAATGCTGATGCTGATAGGGATAGTAAATCTCGCTCTCGGTTACTTATATTTGGAAGTTCAGCGTCGATTGCTGATGCTAAGGAAGTTATCGAAGCTATTAAGAGAAGGAAGCGCGGGCTTGCGGATCTTTATCTCAGTAAGCGCAAAAGATATGTTGTGTTTACAGGAGATTGTTGCGGATATATTTATAGAGATAATGACAAGCTATGGACAAAGTTCGAGCATAAATCAGTTATAGAACAAGATATCTTCGATACATTAGAGCCAATGTTTATTAGCGCTAATAAAATTGGGGATACGTCCGGAAAGCTAACTAAATACACAGAAGATCTTCAGGATGCACAATTAATAGTTGATATTCTTCGTATTGCTATAGCTAAATTAATAG
>ERZ650304.533-NODE-533-length-19552-cov-6.053444_pt1 | contig 19552 bp, 29 predicted proteins | sample MGYA00376240_ERZ650304 | MGnify/ENA primary metagenome ERZ650304 (study PRJEB26733, sample SAMN07839271) | wastewater metagenome | biome: small river; feature: stream; material: water | place: USA: North Carolina | collected 2016-03-01 ... | reverse complement strand
CCTCAGTCACGCCCCTAACTCCGTCCCACTGGCCCTCGTACTGCGGTCCTGCATACTCCTCGGTCGAATGCCAACTCACTTGGCCCGTTGGTAGATCGATGTACAGAACGTGCGGTGCAAACGGCATGTCGTCATCCGCGCCCCAACCCCAAACCAAACCGGCGCTGTCTGCGTCCAACTGATCACAAAGCGATTCAAGAGCCTGCCCTTTACGGTCATAGCTCAGTCCGCGGTATTCGCCGTGATAGGCTTTTGCGCGGCTCGATGCCTTCTGCGCCGACAGCATCAAAGCGGCTATCTGGCCTCCCGTTCCCAGCGATGCCAGATACTTGTTCAGTCGCTTAGTGGCCACCGCGTCCGAACCGTAGTAAATGTCGTCGATCTTCCCGGCGCGAATGCGCTCATCCAGTTCTGCATACTTCTGGCCCGCTTGCGCCTGCTTCCGAGCTTGATAGGCTTGCCGATTCTTTCGGCGTACTCGCTGCAATAGGATGTCCCTGATGCCCTCTCGCATGGCTGCTGACAATCGCTTGGCCTGACCGAGTTCTTGCAGCTGCTCATTGGTGACCTTGGTAATCGACGACAGACCAAGTCTTTGGGCGATTGAATTGGCTAGCGTCTTCTTATTGGCCCTGCGACTCGCGACTAGCTTGGCTTGGATCTCTTTGGCCGGCTCAATTAGCTGGCTAGAGATGTCGCGCCACAACCCTTTGTAGTCTTCAACTAGCCCGGCGTTTACCAGCACGCTCGCAGCGTCCTTCACCCGGTCTCTGCCGTTTAGATCAATACCGGATTCCGCCAGCGCCTTAGCCAATTTCTTTGGAAGCTTTCGAGTTTCCACCTAACCACCTCACGATAAAAATGCGGGCTGACACCCCTGCCAGCCCGCTCTATCCGCAGCCTACCTTTGTTCGCTGTTTCGGCACGCTCCTTATACTGAGGGACTCCGAACCGTATTTCAGCCGCGGGCACCGTGCGCCGCTAGGAAAGCTGGATTGACTGTTAGCTACGCATGATTTGCTCCTTTGCCATAAAGACCGTTCCTCTGAGGTTCCAATCGGCAACGCGCACGTGCCCCGTCTTAGGATTCAGCAGCTTGACTAACATGCACTTGCGTCCCATCGATGTACCGGGATTTGCGGCTTGGACAATCTCACCGCTATGCATGATGTCGCCGGGTTTTAGCTCAATGGTCTTCTTTTGCATGGTCGTCTTTCTAGCTGCTGAATCGGTCACTTCCTTACCGACTCCGAACTATGGCCAGCGTGTCACTCGTCCAGAAGAATTGCCGCGGTTTGCAGGTTGTCCGATCGATCTCTACGTAGCCGATAGGCTATCGTTGCCCGGCCGTACCTCTGGGGTGTCGTTGACGTAACATCAATCCGTTCCAATAGTCCCATGCTGTCCAGTAACTCCAAATCACGCTCAGCAGTCTTGCGGGATACTTCCATGAGCTCTGCAATTTGGTCGATCGTCTTTGGGAAACGAAACGATGCCATTCGGTCTATCGTTAGGAGAATCCGGCGAACCTTGTCCTGCGCTCGCGCCTGTTTGTTGTTGGGCATTACTCGGACTCGGCTATTCGTTTCCTACCGCGCTCTGATCGTAGATACGCTTGGAGTGCTACTGACTGATCAGCCAGCCATGTCAGATACTCAATCGGGGCTTCACCGTAGGTCTTGCCGCGGTGAATTCCGAAATCAATCGTCTGCTTTTCAAACGACTGAGCGCCCATCTGTCCCATCACCAATAGCCCTTCGGCCGGTTGCTTTGGTAGCTGGTCCGAGAACATATCGAAGCATGCTCGAGCTACGCCTTCACGGTAGGCAGTTGACTTGCTTTCCAGCAGCATAGCTAGTGTGTCTTCGCAGTCTTTGCGGCCTTGGATTCGATCCTGAATGGCTGTCGTCATGGATAGCTCCGATTGAATTAAAATGCCGTCTCTCCGGCTGTCAGTCTTCTTGTTCTTGGCTTATCGACTCGGCCTCATGTGCATCCCATCACTCAATCGCTGTTGCACCCCAGAGCGTTTGCGTGTCCGGTTGTTCTTCTTCCCGGCAAGCCACACCTTGCGCATTCGGCGGTGTCCCGATTTGTCCCGAGTCGCACGGAACTTGCGGCATACATTTCCGCATCGCGTGCCCTTTTCTCGTGGGGCCAGTACGCCGGTCGTTAATCGTCGCTGGTATTCACCGGGCCACCAGCTTTTGAATCCACTAAGCAGAAGCCAGTTCCTTGAGAACAGCGGCGCGGTGCTTCTCAATGGCTTCATTCAGCCTGGCTAGTTCTTTCTCGTACGCCTGCACGGCAAGCCGCTCGGCTTCGGCCTGCATTTCCTTCCGTACCGACTCCGCAAAGAAACCAGGAGCTTCGTGGTAGTTCTTCGCGCCTGCGTACTGCTGCCCGCAATATGCAATAAACGATGGCTTCTGAACGTCCACCCGCAGTGAATGGCATGTGCCTTCATATGCTGCCACAGTGGTACGCAACCCCCACCATGCAACCAACTCACGGCGCTGGTTAACCAGTCGATCAAACTCGCTCAACATGATTCAATTCCTTCTTGCAATTCTGAAATCTGTCTGCCTTCTGATCGACTCCAGATACGGTGCCGCGTGTCACCGTCGTTCCCGAAAAACACTGCCATGCGTCACCGGCATTGGCTCACGCATCACTTGAATCACCTGAACTGTTACCACAGCCAGCAGAATGGCAACAACCAGCATTGGTACGCCGAACACCAAACCAATCAGCAGACAGCCGCCCTTAGCTGGCGGACCACTCGGGGGCCCGTCGCCAGACTCTCCCATGTCTATGTCGATCAGTACGTCACCAAACGGCATTAACACTGACACGTCCCCTTACTGGCGCTCGACCTGCTTTTCATCTTCGACTGACTTCTGAACGCTATGCGAATCACTATGCCCCACGTCGAACTGCCTGCGCAAGTAACTTAGCGCTGCCCTGTATGTTGCTTCCTCATCTTCCGTTAGCTCTGGGGATTCACCGACTGCGCTGTTCAGTGTCGGTATTACCCGTCGAGTAACCATGTGGTCGATGAACCTGTTGGCTTGCTCTACCAGTTCGATTCGGTCAGACTTGATGAACTCATGTTCCACCGACGATTTGGTCTGCCACTTCTTTAGCGCCTGATCAGTCGTTTCTGACATAGTTATTCGCTCTTGCGTTTCTTCTTGCGAGCGTCTTCAACCCACGTTTGTGCTACTGGAACTTCCCAAGGAACCGCAGGTGGTCCAGCGTGCAAATCATCCTGGTGGTACAGTGGGTGCCCTAGTTCAACTCGACGCTGGAACACCTTGATTTTCTCTTCCGAGCCGGGTATCGCACGCGTCGGTTGGAACCTATCGTCTGGTATTCCTTCGAAGTCTTCATCGTGGCCGTAACGCTTTATGGCGTCGAAAATCGTTGTGGGGTTGTATCGCTCTAGGTTTACCCTCATGGTCTTTGTCCTCCATTACGTTCTGAATCTAACCGTCCTTGGTCCAATTTCACTGGCTGGCCTCTTTGACCGTGCTCATCAGTGCTTCAATGCTCCGGAGTAAAGCTTCAGCTGTCGTCAAGTCTGGCGCACTTCCGTAGGCCACTGCGCTTGCCGCGTCACTCAAGCGGCGCGATAGCAGGTCTGCTAGTCGGCTAGCTTCATCCAACTGCTTGTAAACTTTGACTCGGTCCACTTACTGCCTCAATTCTCGCTGCTGAATCAGCCCGCACATGGTGCAACGTCGCTCTTGACATCGGCGCCAATCAAGTAGTCGTTCGATGAAGTACCAAACGCTCATGGCTAGATCGAATTGAAGGTAATCCGGTACGCGTCCTCAGTTCCTGGGTCGAAGTCAAACCGAAGTGCCATATCAGCAATGACTCCCTGCGGTACTCCGTGTGCATTCCGCGCGGCGCACGTCTTGATGTCGTTGACACTCAAAGGCTTCCACACTTCGTAGCGCAGTTCAGCACCGACTAGCCTTGCCGCTTCGGCATAGTTCTGCCGTTCCCATCGGCTAATGTTCGTGTTGTCGACCACGATGTAAGTTGTTTCTTGGTCGGCCAACGCCTTGATGAACTTGTTCATGCAATCCGAGTGCGCCATGGGTGCCTTAGCTGGATTAAACACATACGTCAAACCGCCTGCGCCATCGTCGTACATGTGGCTGTCATCGGCTGAGCACACCACCGCAGCTTCGCCTCGCTCCAAAGCCTCATGAACGAAGCTGTTGGCCCATGACGACTTACCGCATCCGCTCGGACCGACAAGAATGATTACTGTCTTATCCACGTCGTTGACTTTCTAAGAATTGCTTTGCCCACCCACCGCCGCCACACCGTCTTGCACACCATCCGGACCTGACACCAGTGAAGGCGCCCAGCCGGCTGCAATGAATTTCATCCATGCGTCGTAATCGTTTGAACTGGTCACAGAATCATCATTGGCCACCATCCATCGGGCCAATTCTTCCGGAGTTGCAAACGCTGGCGACACTGGAGAGCCTTCGGAAACTGTCTCCCAAATCTGCCAACCGTCTCCGGTTGGCGGCTCAGTCTTCTCCCAAGCTTCATACTTGGCTTTGATCTCGGAAGAGTCCCAGACTACGCCTTCACCTTGGCACTCACTGCATGTTCGCTCCGCTCCCTCTCGTTCGCAGCGTGCCTTGATGCAAAGCCAGCAGTTGATTGAATCGTGGGCAATGCCGAAGAAAGACCACGCGTTGACTTGCTCGGCGGTAACTACAATCTCGCCTTCTCGCTTAATCCACCCTTCGCCCTGTACCCATTTATGCGTGAAGTTGTATAGCCTGTCGCCTTCGATCAGCGCGTCCACATCGACTTGGATTAGGTGATGCATCCATTGATTTGCCTGGATATCGAACATGCGTTGGCGTTCTAGTTCCAATGCTCGCTCAAGCGTTCTTCTACCGCCATCCGTGTACCATTCACGCTCGCCGCTGGTCTTGGCTCTATCGATCGACCATTGCACCTTCTGACGAATCGACTCACAGAATGCCGGATCATCGATCATTAGTGGCTTGGCACCATATGCCACTGGATCAAAAGGAGCCTTACCGTACCACTCGTCTTGAAATCGCTTGGCTTCTGGTGAAAGCCCGCTACAGTCGCATGACTTACAATCGTGGTGATGATCCCAATATGGATTCAGATAGCCATGCCAGACTACGTCTTTCTTCGGTGGGTTGTTCAGGTCGACACGTTTTACTTCACGCCCCATAGTGCGGCTCCGGTGTTAAAGGGAAACTTCTGGTAACCCTTAACCGACTCACTGCCGCGCCCAGCGTGTCACGTAGCCAAAGATAATTCCCGTTCTTTGATTGCTTCTAGAAGTTCCTTGGCCAAAGCAATGCCCATGGACTCGCCACTGTCGCTCAATGCAGCCAGTCCGTCCAAGCTGAATCGGCCGTCGATCGCTTCCGCCGCCTGCAGCTTAGCGCTCATTAGGTGAATGAACCGCTCTTGCATTGTTCCGAGATAGTGCAGGTACTTTACCTTGCAGGGCTGATCCTGACCGATGCGCCATGCTCTACGGGATGCCTGACGTAGCGTGGATATCTTCAGGCCACATTGATAGAAAACGATGGTCGGGAAGTTGTACGTCTTTGCCTTGTCAAAGAAATCAAGCCCCGTCGAAACAATCTGAGCGTGGCTACAGAGCACGTCACACTTCGGCCCGTTCTCCGCAATCCACTTCTCCCTATCCCGCGTCGATACCGTGTTGCTCTTGAGCACCTTGACCGACAATCCTCGAGCCTTAAGTAGTGACACAATACGGGGCTGGATATCCCGCTTCTGAGTTTGCTCAACATAGACCCATGACTTCCGGCCCGCGCTGGCTTCTTCCAGTACCGTATCAATCAATGCCTGTTCTTTCGGTCTGATCTCTTTCCAGCCTAGATCCGGTGGCGTGCAAACATGAACGTATTCCCCGAATGAATTCTGGTAGCCAATGTCTCCGTACCCACTTGGGAAGTCCGTGTAACCGATCAACGCTTGAACTAGCTTTGTCAGCAGCTGCGGGTTCTTCTCTTGCATGGCCACTTGGATTGCCTGGCTCATGTGGTTCTCTAGTTCCCGGTAGGCTGCCGCTTGTTGCGGGTCCATCTCTACACCAACCACCTCCGGTAAGAATGGCGGTAGATTATCGGCCACGTCCTCTAGGCTGACGAATACACACTTACCTAGAAGGTGGTCACCGACCAGTGATGGCATGACTCCGGGTAGGACCTTAACGGTCGTTCGTGAAGTTGAGCCGCGGCTTTCCTTGTTGGCGTCCGGCTTGGCCTTACTCTTAATGGTCTTCTCAAGTCGGCCGTACTTCCTGGAGAATTCGGTTGCCTGGCCGAACTCAAAGCCCATCGCATACAGAGAAGCTGGACTAGTCCGCCACATCAATGACATGACTGAATGCGCATAGCCGTTGATCAGCGTGCCGGTTGCAGGGATGACATGCTTGACCGACTGAACCAGCTTACTCATGGCGATGGCGTTGGCGCTCATCTCTGCCGAGGACTCATGCGATTCATCGATTATCGCATAGTCAAACAGGCCTTTCATTTTCTTGGCGATGAAAGTAGCCACTGGCCATCTGTCGTACTCCCCGCGCCAACTCCACAATGGATCTCCGCAGCGCTCACAGTCGTACTTGGCCTTGGCCAATTCGTCTTCGGTAAGCAGTTCTAACTCTAAGCTGTCGTCACCGATTCTCTTGGGGATCTCATGGCAGCGCGGACAGTGGAGCAAACCCCGTTTGTCCTTTACGATCGCTGGCGCCCATGGCGTTCCAAGCTTAGCCATGTTTTGTGACACTACGAAGTATTCAGCGCCGCGTGCCTTGGCTCTAAGTCGAGCTATCGGAACCAGTTCCGTATATCGCTCTATGATCCGAGCCTTGGCTTTCGGAATAGTGTTGACTACTTCGCGGCACCATTTATCTACGAGGTGCGGGGGACTCATCACAACCACTCTGTAGGGTCTGCCTTTCGATAGATCATGGAAGGCTGCCACGCCGATGAGTGTCTTTCCCACCCCAAGTTCGCCAATCAAATTGACTGTTTTTTCGCCTTCCTGCATGGCCTTTGAGATAGCCGCTATCGCATCGTACTGGGCGCCCATCGGCTTACGAAGTAGCTCTGGAATCACGTACGATCGATCACCGCGCAGGTGCAATGGTTCGAACGCTTCCTGGATCTTGGCGGCTAGCTCACCGGCGTATTGTGTCAGATAGTCTTGTGTCCGCATTAGATCCAAATCTTCTTTCGCTTGAGGCCGTCGCTAACGATGTCGTCGATGTCCGCCGAACTGAACTTAGTCATGAAAACCGGATACCCAAACCCGTTGGGAAACCGTATCCGCTGGTGCCTCAACAGGACCTCTCCGATATAGGGCGTCCATTCCTTCAGCAGTGGCGTTGTGATGTCGATCGCTGACAGCCGCTCCCAGAGAACTTCCTTCCAGTCACCAAGAACAACGTCCGGCCGTTTGGCCACCACTGTTATCTGAAGCGTTGAATACTGGGGCAGTCGAACTACGTAGGTTCTGAACTTCTCATCTGGCCGTTCTAGATAGCCGTAGCCGTCGACCATGATGTCACAGCCCTTGGTACCACGTAGCATGGCTAGCGCTGACTTGCCGGCCATCACTGGAATAGCAAAGTTCAAGAATAGAAGCTCAGCGCTCTTGGGATCACTCGCGCAGGCTGTCGCGCGGCCTGTTACCCGCTGTTCCTTGCCCGTCTTCTTTGATTCGCGACTAAACCAACACTCTCTAATTTCCATTGACCGCCCCGCTGAAAACTGAATCGTTCGTATTAGACAACGACTCACTGCGGGGCTGAACGTGTCACCGGACCATTGGCAAACTCAAGCAAAACTGACGCATGACAATCGGCTTCCAGTGGGCACCAACAGGCCAGATTCTTCCCACGCAGTTCATGGAGTGAATTGGAAATGTTTAACATCGCGCTAAACTCTTCCGATGTGCATTCACCTACCACTGCATTATCAACATCAACAAACCTCGCAAGGATAGATCGGAACTTGGCTGCCGTTTCAAAAGGATTCCCGAACTTACCGGGACGAGTAACACTGACTGTATTGGGTGGTAAACGATAGCCTTTGGTTCGCCTGCGCTGGATTCGTATCGGCTTAGTTGTCATTGTCCTCGGTCCTTCCTAGCCACACTCTAGCCGCGCATGACGGGCAGTATTCGGTAACACAAAGCTCGGTCATATAGCACCGCAGTGTTGGATCTTCACCTTCGCAGTTCATCGACTCACAAGCTCTGGCTAGCGAGTGAATCAACCAATACGGTTGCTTCTCCAAACGGTCGGCGAGTTCTTGCTTCTCAGCTTTCAATAAGCTGACGAACTCATGCAGCGTTGGATTCCATTCGTGCTTCCCTTGCTGTGAGTCTCTGGTTAAAGGATCGAAACAAATCTTGCGACCACATGCATCCTCGACTCCGCGCATCCATTTGGCGTCACGCTGTTCAAGTTCAGCAATGCGCCGCTGGGCTGTTGCCAACTCGCTTTCCAATCGCGCTAGCTCTGGTTCGATCATCGCGATTGCCCGGCGCATGCCGTCAGCCTCTCCGTAGTATCCCTGGCTGGCAGAAGCTGATTCGCCATCGCCTTCCAGATCCAATGCCGCTGCCGCCGTGCGCATTTCTTCAATCAGCTTGCTCATCTGTGATGTCCTCAATGGTCCCCGTCTCATCCACCTTACGTATCACCAACTCGATACTCTCTCTGGTTACTCGAGTCGTTTCCTTACCGCTGACTGACTTATCTACTTCCACTTCACGCTTACGGCATACGCCCCGTACAACGTGCGGCTTCTCACCCTTCTTATGAACCCGGCCGTTGAGATGCCCCGATGCCAGAAGTAACGCTACGTGGCCCATACCGAGCTCCAATGGTGGCCTAACCTTGAGTCTCTCACCCTTCGATCGTCCGGTTAGCTCCGCCACCGCCTTATCAATGTTCATGACCTTCAAGAGTTCATCATTGGTGTACTGTTCCTTGATTAGCTGGAACATGACTCCACGTCCTGCGTGGTACGTCTCTTGGCCTCCCGTCCCCTCAAGTATCCGGTGGTCGACATAGGTATCCATCCCCGGTGTTGATCGACGCTTGGCTAGCACGATCACTTCCCGATACTTGCGGACCTCACTGGGAAACTTCAGCGTTGTAAAGCCGTAGTAATAGTTACCTAGAAAGCGGCGCACGTCCGGTAATCTATGCTCTGGCAAGATGAATACCAGCACGCCCTTGGGCGCTAGCATTGGCGTTGCTTTAGTTAGAAACGTAATCTCGCACCGATCTCCTACCCGTCCGGTCTCATTGTCAAACGGTGGATTCAGCAGCATCAACGTGGCACAGCCTGGCGTTGCCCTAGCTGCCATCAAATCAACCGACATAGTAACCGCGGCTTCTGGCAGTGACGCCTTTAGTACGCGTGAACGGTTGTATTCGAGTTCACCGGCCACGATGCGCGACCGTTTTATGTTCAGTGCATCGGCTAGCTGCGCAATTGCCGAACCTTCACCGGCGCATGGGTCCAATAGAACCGCTTCCTCATCGGCTGTTATATGGTCCGCTGCCAATGCAATGGCCTCATATGGCGCTGGGTAGAAACCTAGCTGTAACCTTGCACCCTCACGCACGCTCTGACACTCCCACCATGAAACGAAAAATGCTCTCAGAACCTATCCGACACGGAGAGCATCCAAACGTGTCACGCTGCGGCGAAGTTTATTCGCTGATTGCCCCAACCATCGCCTTGAGCGCCGCAATCACTGGCGACTGAGAAACGTATGAATCCAAGGCTGCCTTACCAGTAACCAAAGCGACCCGAAGAACCTTCGGCGCGATGACTGCAAACCGTTCTTGCCAGAGTGCCTGCTTCTCTTGGAACTGCCCAATAGGCATGGGTTCAACCGCTGCAATGTCTGCTACTGCCTCATCACGCGCGGCTTCCAGCATTGCGGCCGGTGTCTCAAACTTCGCTAGAACCTCTGGTGATGCGCTGGGTTCTTCACTGGCTTGGAAACGTGGCTGTTCGGTCTTAGCCGCGGTAACCATCGAATCAAAAACCTTGGCAACTGGCGATGCACCGCCGAAAGTTTGCCCGCCGACGTTGATTGTTCCATCGCCTGTGTTGACGTTCGCGCCATCGCCGGTGATTTGCGTACCCGTACCAGTGTTCAAATTCACTTTGCCGACGTTGCCGCCGAAGTTGATAGCTGGTTGGTCACCCATGCCGATACTCCGCTACTGATTGTGCTGTGTGCCGTTGCCGGAATTGACGTTCGCTTGATTGACTGAACCACCAAAGTTAGTGCTGTCAGTTCGATTTGCAATTACAGTAACGCCATTAACTGCACCCCTCACGTCTCGAATGAGTGACGATAACCGGTCCTCTAACGCTCGCAACGTATGCATCAATTCCAATCGATCACCGCGCGATGACTCAAGGCTGAATTGCAGCTTTTCAAGTGCCGACGTTCCACCTTGCACTACCTGAATGACTTGAGTACCCAACTGGGACAGTCGGCGAGACAAATCATAGATCAACATTTCTCTGTACGCAGACCAGAGAATTCCAAGAATATTCATGATGACCGAGACAACTAACCAATCGATGGTCACTATTCATTCCTTTCCATGAAGCCGTTAACACGCTCATGGAAATCTTGAATTGTCGAGTCAACACGTTCCATAACGCGCTGTACACGTTTTGGTGGTGTACGTGGTTTCACCAATGAATTAGCTACTTCGGCTATAAAAGACCGCACCACTTTAATCGTTTTTCCGCTAACAAGTGGGGGATTTTGTACTTCGGTTTCCGCTTGTTGAGCTTGCTGATTCGATACGCTGCGAGCGATAGACTTGCTGCTGGGGGTGATTAATCCACTGTCCATGATTTGGTACTCGGCGAAATCAGATGAGTTGAGGGGCTTTACCACATGATATCGGTGAGTAGTGCAACTTCATTACCAACCTACGTAGAAACACTCAGAACTGTTCACGGATACCGTATCTCTGCCGGCGTGATAACCACTAGCCAGCAGCGTCCAAAGTCAGTGACGTTCGATTGCCGGAAGTGTCCACGGTGGCAGTCACACGCGCCTTGGAATCGTCCGCGGCCCGAATCGTAATCGTGTTCGTTCCACCGCCGCTTACCTTGCCAACCAAAGTAGCCAGCAAGAGCTTTAGGGTTTGCTCGACGGTGAAGCCGTCTACGTCACCACTGGCCAAAACTGCGGTGGCGCTTGCAGCTGGAACTGCGCCTGCCTGAACGCCAAAACTGCCTGCCGTAACGTGGCCGCTTGTCGCCTCGTCCCATACCGAGTCAGCGATTGCAGCTGCACTCACAGCGAGACTTTCTTCAGACATTAGATAAGCGGTGCAATCAACGTCCGTATCGCCAGCATTGGGCGAAGTCACCGCGATTGTAACCGCAGCCCCAGCTGGTACCGGAAATTGATCCGTCACCATGCATGCACGTACTGCAGTACCCAGCACGTAGGACCGAGGCCCGCCCATCCAAGTTTGCCCGCCAATGGTAATCGTCACCGAGAACGCTCCGCCACTGCTGGTCAGATTCTTGGTGCCATCGCCCATATAAATAATGGCTTGGCAAACGCGTGGATTTGAAGCATCAGGCGTCACGCTTAGCACGGTCGCCCCAGCCGCTAGGTTGCGATCCGCGTTGCTTGATGTGATTTGTTGCATAGTAGCTTTATTTGACTAGGCGTTAATGAAACTCATAGCGGGTGTCGTTAGCAGTGCGTGCATCGCGTCATCGCAATGCAGGCCGTCTCCCTCAACGATCGTATATGCGTCCTTGGTTGCATCGATACACAACTGAGTCCAGTCGATTGATTCAGCGCCAATCTCAGTGGCAATGTCCAGGATATGCCCTTGCACTGTCGATAGGTTGCCGCTCAATGCAGGGTTAGTGCAGTAGGGAGGAGTGATTAGGCAGATGTCACTAGCCGACCAACCCGCCGTAATAAACTTCTGGATATTGGCTTTGTAGCCCGCCTTCCATGCCGGCCAACTCGTCCAGCCACTCGCACCACTGGCTGTCTGACAATCGTTAGTACCGTAAGCGATTATGACCTTCCATGTGTTCCACTTGCTCAGCGCATAGGAATCAACTATGTCAGGAAAGTCGCCCACGCCGTTGTTGTTATTCGCACACGCACCCGGCAAGTAGACTGGAGCAATGGGCACATTATTGGCGCGCAAGTTGCGCCAAAACGGATTACCCTTTGCTCCGCTGGCTCCGGCTTGCACGCCGCTCATGTGCGAGTCACCGATCAGCATTGTGCTCTTGGCCACATCAGCTAGAGCATACTGATTAACCAGCTGGGTTTTTATGGCTTGATGATCAGCGTCCGACACGTAGTAGGGCAATACTCGCAGTTCGGCGCACTGAATACCGCTCATGAATAGTGACAATGCGGTTATCGAATAGGCGGAAGTACCTGAACCATTCTGTTGCCACGGATAGGCTGGCTCGTCATTCGTGTTCCACTGGAACGAATCGGCGTCTCGCATTCTCACCGAAACTAACTGCCAACTGGTCCTTGGTTGGGTGAGTACCGACGCGCTGTAGTACGGGTCGATGCCTGTGTAAATGTAGCCGAGATAATCCGTTGGGTAGTACGGCCCTGTTTGACCGTTGTTGAAACCAAAGGTAATCAACGGCGAACCCTGTGTAGCCGTTGGCGTCTTGACCACTGCATATAGTGAGAATGGAGTCTGCGTAAACGGCAGTGTCCCAAACCCCAATGTCTGACCGCTAGGTTTCGTGACATAGGGGCCATTGCTTGGGCCACCAGTAGCCGAGTACGTAGCCACGTTTGACACTAGCGGCAACTCGCCGCCTAACTGATCACGCCACGACAGAACATCCGAACCAGACAGGCTCAAAGAACTTGCCAGCGATGCGCGGAATATCCGCTGACATGGCAGGCTGTCGATCGCCAGCGTAGCACCACCACCGCCGTTTTTGGTGGGAAGCAAATTGCTTTGCGTTTCAACGATTGGCGAACTTAGCATCGGCTCTGTCCGAAGTTCTTGAGACACCCCATATTCCAACAATGCCGCGATAGCTTTACTGCCGGGGGGTGCAACCTCAAACACTGACCACTGAATTCCAGAGCGATCCGTTACTCGACGGACTGTTCCAGTGCTGCCGCTATGCTTTCAGCCTCGACGTGATAGATCGCTGCCTTTTTGGCCATTTTCTCAGCTTCTACCGCAAATTCCTTGGCCGCGTCTCGAAGCTTTCTAGCAGTCGCAATGTCCAGTTTTGCCAGCGCATCGGGTGCCGAAACTTGTTCCACAACTTCGGTAACCAAGTCGATACGCTCTCTCAGGCTCTTGTCCATCGCCTTGCACGTAATTGCTTGGCCCTTGAGCGTTGTCGTCATGTTCCGGGCTACTGCGCTGCTGATCGTCATCTACCTTATCCTTCAAAAGAGAACCCCAAATGATTGCAAATAGAACCGGTGGCAGAATCGCACCGATGAAACCCAAACAGGCGTGCAAAAGAATCACGCTTCTACCTGCGATGATCGACGGCGAAAGAAATGCCGCTTGCTATCCCGAAAGTCATCTACCGCTGAATCATCCTCGGTTGAATCATCCCGGCGCCAATGGTCCTTGCGGTCTTCTTTCTTATCTTGCCGCCACTGGTACTTCTCTTGTCGGCGCTCCCATCGGCGTTCAGATCCCGACTGACACCCACGCTGAAAGACAATCAGCAGAGCCAAGATGATGATGGCTGCAATCACATACTTGAAAACCATGCGCCACCTTATGACTCTGGATTGGAAGCGCCGCAGCCAGTTTCCGACTCAGGCAAATCATCGACCAACTGCGGCGCCGTGTCTTGTTGTGCCTCTCGTTCAATGCGTCGTTTCTTGGCCGTCACTAGCGAAGCATTAAGCATGTCCAGCGTCTCGCTACTGCGTCTCCCGCTGGCATGTAACTCGGCTTCCATTTGCTCGGCAATGATACGGATAGCTTCCGACCAGTGAGCGGCGCTGATATTGTCAGTCCGCCCAGCCAGTCGTTTGATTACCGCATTACGCTTTGCAAGTGAAAACATGAACTTCTACCGACGTGGAAACATTCTCGCCCGTGCGCTTGGTTGACCGTACAGAACGCGTGTCGAGTAATACTGACCATCCGGTCCTATCGCCACTGCGTACGCGCCGGGCTCGCTATTGAAGCATGTTGCCGGCCGACTATTGCCTGTTGCCCAACCAACACCGTTGGCATAGCCGCTCCGCAAGTCAACCGAACTGTGCCCGGTTATGCGGTTCTTAGCGCGAAACAAAGCGGATTGAATCGCTACCGTTAACTGTGGACCACTGCCTTCGCTGTGAATCAACCGAACACCGCCAGTCGATTGCACTGCATGCACTCGGCCGCAATTGGGGCATACCTGCGCTGACGCTACCGAGCCAATCACCAAGACCAACAACACACTCAAGAATCGAACCATTGACCAGAACCTCTACTAACAGAACCTTTGAAACATCAACGATTTGCTCATGGGTGTCTTGTCTCGTACGTAATCGCTGAACCATCAACACCAATGGCTGCGATAGACCAAACCATCGCAGCCACTTAAGAACAACTCACCGACTTACCGACCGCGAACGCGACCTAGTATGCCAGTCCTTTGTTGTGCAGCCTTTGCACAAGGCGAATACGGGTCGTTCGGATCACATGTCTGCGACTGTACCGAGAACGATGGCGTATAGTCCGGAATCTCCGCTGTTGATACGCGACGTGGCTGACGTGGCTCAACAATGCGAACTTCACGGGATGACTGTGGTACCGATACTACAGCCTGCTCGCTCGAGTAAACCGGCTGTGAGTAGCTCACGCTTCCAGTCGAGCCACCCGAACCGACAACAACCGGCGCTGAACTAACCGAATAGCTCGACGTTACCACCGGATCACAAATCACAGTTTCGCTGTAGCTGACCGTTGGTTGATAGCTCTGAGCCTTGCTGCCTGTGCTGCCGCCGCTACTGACCCGCGGTGCTGAGGTAACCGTTCCATAGCTGCCGTAGGTAGTCGTGCTGCTCACCTTAGCTTGCGATGCAACTGGCGCATTGCACTTTGCCTCCAGAGCATCGAGCCGCTTCAGAATGTCCGCGATCTTCGCTTCGCATTCACAATTGCATTCACTGGCTGCGGTCTTCAGTTGGTCCTTTACTTCGTCAATCGCATCGCTCATTGCGTTGGCGGTAACGAAGTGTCCGGTCTTTGTTGTGACGATTTCTTCAACCGCTTCCGTGGTCATCATCGAACTGTGCATCTGGCCAATCTGTCGGCTTAGCGCACTGATCGACTGAAGCAACTGATCGTTGGCCGCGCCCAGCTGGGGCGCAATCTCCTTAACTTCAGCTTCGATTTGATTCACATCGCTTTTCGTCTGGCTCAAGTCGAAGTCCGGTAGGCCCTTTTGTGCGACCGGCTGCGGTACCAATTCTTGTTCGGGCATGTTGTATAGGAATGTCCCCAGCATGCCGACCACTGCAAGCACTAAGCTTCTCATCTTCATCACCTCATCAAAAAAAGAGTGTGCAAAAAAAGCTCCAGCGGTACAAGCATCATGCAACCGGTGGAGCCCGCCTTGATTTGCTTGATCGTTCAGCAAGCAAACCAAAACTATTGGTTCGTTTAAGCCAGTAGTGTGCTTATCTTCTCGTCAGGACTGGTGCGCATCGACCGACATGCACAGTGCTGGTGATACTGAACTGGACCGGCCATATGGTCATACGTGTGCAAGTAACAACCGTCCTTGCCATACCTCTGCCCGTGGCTATTGATCGTGATAATCTTGATGTCGCGCAGGCTCTTGGCCGATTCAACTCCTACCAATTCAACACCACAGACTGCGTGGTTACCGGGTCCCCTATCGACCTTGGCATTACCCTGTCCGTCCGCTGAGAAGAATCCATCTCCACAGTGCACTGCCATCAATACTGGATCTCGATTGGCTATCGACGATAGAGTTGCGGCCCAGCATGCTTCCAGGTTCTGAATTGGTAGCGTGTGCCAATCAAGCGCGCGGTATTCCATCGCTTGTTGAGCAGCAAACCGTTTCTGCTCCATGTTCATACCGCTGAGCGTGTGAATCTCGTACGGTACCGAACCACGCAAGCAACAGCCCTTTTCCAGCAGTTGCTTCATAACCTCATCAAGCAATGCCCCGCCATCCCGTCCACCGTTGACTTGGCAGTAGGTCCACTCTGGCCCGAACTCCGCGTCTTCCTTACGGTCAAAGGCTCGCTTGGCTTCGCAAACCGTCGTTCCAGCGTAGGCCGCGCACGAACTTTTTCTACCCTGGTTTTTACGGCGTTTGTAAATATCAACCGCCAGCTTGCGCCCTGGTGCGCTATAGATCTTCTTGAGCGCAGCCAGTTCATGCACCTGCGCTACTGGGTACTCAGCGAATGACAGCGGAATCTTATCTGGGATGATAAGACCAGTTGAAAACACTTCGCCCTTATACGACAGCTTAAAGTCTTGTTCTGCCATTACTGGCTCCGATTTATTGACCGAGCTTTGCGCGAATTTCCTTGGTGCCACCCTTAGGCAGCGGCATGGTCCAGAGCACCTTCTTGGTGTTCGTGTTGACCAGTAAAACAACCGGTGGCGTTAGACTTGCCGATGCAATCCACTTCTTGGCCACATCGTCCTTTGCGTCGACGTGCTCGACGTCCGCCAGTTTGGTTTGCATCTCATCCCAGAACGCATCGTCCTGCATGGTGATTAGGTAGTCAGGGTCTTCATTGAGCGACGACTTGTCAGCGATCGTCACCAGTTTGCAATCCTTCAGAACGACTGCGTCAGGCTTTGGCGCTGGTGACGGTTTTGGTTTGGTGTCATCAACAACAACCGGCGCCGGGTTGTCCTTATGGATCTCCCGGTTTTGGTACTGCCATACGTTTCCACCTAGGGAGACGATCAGCAGTAGCCAGATCCACGAATTGTTTGGCGCAGCTGCCTGCGCCTTCTTTTTCTTGACCATCTGAGTGCGTCCCTTAGAGAGATGCCGGTGGTGTACGTGGTGCGACTGGTGAAGGAATCGGCGCCGGGAAGTAATTTGGAGCTTGAGGAATGGCTTGCCGAATCAACGCTTCGAGCTTATCGAGTCGCGTGTTGACGTCGTCTTCCTCTTCCTCGTCCTCTTCTTCGACGTCTGAATCATCGTCGCCAGAGAACATGCCTACCTCATTGCGTAGCCAGCCATAGACACGGGTCGCTATCTGCATGCCCCATGCACCGAGCGCCGCTAGGAAACCAACGAGGGCATGGACTAACTCAGAGAGTTTCTGAATTGGCGACGGCCCCACGCTGTCATCAGCGCTGAGCTTTGCAAAGCGACTAGATGCAGAGAGCTTGACTTTCTCTTCCTCGGGTGTCTGAGATGCGTTTGCTTTGTCATCCAGTGCGATTGCCTGGCTGATAGCCCGAAGCTGAAGAGCGCCCGCAACTGGCTCACTAAGCCTTGCCGACGTGGAGACAAAAACTCCAACGAAAAACGCTGCCGCTAATACGACGCAGGTGACTACAGATTTCATTTTTTGCCTGATTCCTCTTAGTAAGAGACTCAGGCAAAATGCCACCCGTATGGAACAAGCACAAACCCGCTAGGTGATTTTCTTCGGGTTAGGGCGTAGATCATCCACCGTCCACGCGCTGATCGTTCGGTGACTTCCTCTCTCAATGAGCACCCGAAAATGACCGGGGAATAGCGTGGCTTCCGCAATGGTGCCGACCGACCTGCAATAAGAAAGACAGCCGCGTTTACTGCGAACAAATACTTGCTCACCGATGCGCGGCTGCCAATTGGCCAGAGGTTTCGAGAATGCTGCAATCCGTGGCGAACGCATGTCTAGCTGGCGGTTTCCACTACTTCAAACTCATACGAATGGAACTGAACTGGCTCAGTTCCCGGCAGTTGCACAATCGCCTCGCCTCCCTCCAGAATCGTGGCGTCGTACTCGCTGCCCGGTTCAAGGTTCCCGTTGCCCGCGCTAAACGTCAGGATCTTGATTCGCTTGGTCTCCACCTTCTTTTCAGATGGTGGTGCGGTCACACTTGCCGGCAGTATCTGTGCCAGCTTGGATATGGCTTTGGGGCCGATACCCTCAACACTGGCGAAGCCTTTCGGGAACTTTGGCCAGTTACCATTACCCAGATCAATAACATCCGACAGGCACTTCACGCCCGCCTTTGCCAATGCCTTCTTTACCCCAGGCGAAATATCCAAGGCTTGAACATCAACTGGGACTAGAACTTCAGCATCGGCGTCGGTTGACTCGTCCTTGATCGGTTCATGCTCTGAACTCGGCTTTCGCTCGGACTCTTCTAGAAAAGGCAACTTGCGTTGTGGATCATCTTTGGGTGGCCCGCCGACGATCAAATCGAGCATTGCTGTCGTGGCCACGTCCAGATCCTTTTTGGCCTTGGTAAGCTCGTCCTTGATGTCTTGCCATACTTTCTTTTTTGCTGACACATCCTCTGCTGCAGACTGAATCTGCTCCAAATGCGTATGATCCCGTTCCAGCGAACGCAGTCGCGGTTCATGTACGGGAATGGTTTGAGGTTCTGTCATCGTGATTGCATTTGCTCCTGCAAAAGTTCCTATCGAAGTGCTGCGATGAAATCCGGCTGCAGCGACCTGTCCCGCTCTCCAAAAAGCGTCCATGGGATTAGGACTCCGAACTCGCTACAGTCGTGACGCGAAATACTTTTAGTTTCTCCCGCCATGAATGCCACCCAGAAGGGCATTTTTGGATGGACTGGAAACGCGTACGTGATTGCCTGCTCGGACTTCGTTTTAAGCTCGCGCGCATTCCAGTGGATGAGAAAGAAACATCTAACACCGTATTCTGCCCGTTCCAGCATGTGGTTGAGCTGTCGTCGCTTCGGCCCGTTCGTTTCGTCGCGGTATCGCCCTAGATCGAATGACGCGCCGCTTTCCACCTTGCAGTCAAAGATGAACTGTCGAGCTCCATGAATGACGCCTTCGTAGTCCGGCTTGCTTTGAAGTATTTGCCAGCCCGGTTCCCTATTCGGACCGGCGAACTTCGTGTAGACGGCTTGTACTCCATACTTGCGAACATGCGCCACACCGGCTTCCATGTACTTCAGGCAACGCTTTTCAACGATGGCCTCAAATTCACTTCCTGTAAGTTTATCCATCTACTCGTCATCCTCCCCGTCGAGTTCTGGGTACGCTCGTTTGTGTTCATAGAAATCAAACTTGTACAAATCAGGTCGCGATAATCGTGTGATCATCGGTGGCCACGGATTGCCTTCCTCAGTCGAGAACACAACCGACCGTGTTCTTGCGAGTGTCCACCCAACATCGACGTGCCTGGCTAGCATGGTGGTCTCGCCCCAGCAAGCAACGATTCGGTTCACGTTCTTGGCGAACAAACGAATCAGATCGGAAGAGCACACGTCTGAACTCCAGTCACT
>ERZ650304.531-NODE-531-length-19601-cov-7.780569_pt1 | contig 19601 bp, 27 predicted proteins | sample MGYA00376240_ERZ650304 | MGnify/ENA primary metagenome ERZ650304 (study PRJEB26733, sample SAMN07839271) | wastewater metagenome | biome: small river; feature: stream; material: water | place: USA: North Carolina | collected 2016-03-01 ... | reverse complement strand
GACAGATACGCCTTCCACATTCCAGGCTCACAGCACTCCGATGAAGCCCGAGCCGTCCTACTTGCAGCCCTGCAGGAGCAAGCGCCAAAGCGACTTTGGGGAATGGCTGGGTTCAATCCGCCGCTGCCTAATGTTGGAGAAAAGTACACGTCAATCCATGAGGATGACCTTGGGGACCATGTGACTGTGACCGGCATAGCAAATGCCAGCAGCCCGAACATCGCCTATGTATTTTTGTCTTGGGATGACGGCCACTACGGAGAGAGGGCCATAGACGAATTTTGGCAAGAGTACATGCTGGTTCAAACGAATGAGCTAGCGCGGGAGGGGGAGGCTGTTGCGCCACTAATCAAGCAAATTATGGAGGCTATCTGTGCAGGACAAAAACAACGGTCTGGGAAAAGTAATAAAGGCACTTCGCAAATCCCGTGGACTCACACAGTTGGAGCTTGCGCAGAAGTCGGGAATGGAGCGAACGAGCATCTGCAATATCGAGTTGGGCAAACAAACGCTGAACGTTCAGACCATCAATGCAATAGCGGATGTTCTGGGGTATCGAGTGGAGGTGCGGTTTGCGGCCAAGTAGCACCACAGCCAGCGCAGCCATTCCCAGAAGCCGACTTAACGGGTGTGAGCGTGTGTTGTGGCGAGTACGCGAAATGCGGCAGGCCATGCACCCCGCGAGGACGTTGGCAAGCTGAACAGGCGCAGCCAGTAGCTCTGCCTCTGACGCCGGAAGAATTGGACCTGTGCCGCCAGTGGTTCGACAGTATCCAGGACACGAATGCAGAATACTTGGAACCATCAGACTACCTGCTGGCAGAGAAGCTCTACAGGCAGTTGAACATGCGTGTTCCGAACAGCATCAGCGAAATCACCAAGAGCGGAATCGGGGGCGGGCGATGTATATCCGCGCAATGAAGGGTCGGATCGTATGAAGCCGCCCAACCACCCTGCCATCCGCGCCTACCTGCGCGGGCGATCCGAGGGTGCTACACCGACTGAGATGGCGACTGCTCTTGGGCGCACCGCAGTGTCTGTACGTAAGTCCCTGCTCAGTATGCCTGACGTGTATATCGACCGCTGGACGGACCCTGTGCGTGGGCAGTATCAGGCCATCTGGTGCATCGTGGTGCCCCCTGCCAACTGTCCGCACCCCGATGACCGCCATGTGCACACCGCATGGAACCGGAAGTTTTTCATACCGAAGGAGATGAGAGCATGACCCACACCATCAACAGCAACAGCACCGTCGCTGTCGCCACCGATTACTACTGGCTGCCCATCAACGCAGACACGCCCAAGGGCGTCAAGCTGCAGCTACTCGGCAAAGGCGGTGTGGTAGTCTACGGCACATGGAACGGCAAGGATACGTTCTATACACACTGGGCACCTGTGCCCAAGCGGAGGCCCAGCGATGCCTAGACCTACATCAGAGTTGACTGGTATGAAGCCCCGTGCACTAGTGGCTCGACTCACCGAGCGACAGAAAATAGCGTTCTTGCGCCTTGGTGGTAGCAAGTGGCTCAGACAAGTTTTACAACAGGAGGTAGAGAAACATGAAGCAAGAAAGTCCGTTTAACTGGCAGGGGAAGCCGAGCACCTTCAGCACTGACAAAGACCGTGCCCACTTCATCGGGTCGAACCACGGGCGCAGCGTGAATGTGTCTGCCCTGGAGAAACGTAGTCCCATCAGTCTACCTGGTGGGTCAAAGGAACTGCCACTACACTTTATGAGGAAACCTCAATGAAGGACACACCGAACTTCGAGGCATGGAACCAAGCGCTGCTGGCGCAGTACGCAATAGAGCAGTATCAGGAGAACATCCGACTGCGTGAGGCACTGGAGCAGGTCAGGCTTGACCTCAAGGACGTGATGAAGCTGCTACGGGAGCAGGTTATTTCGCCGCGCCCTTGACCTTTTCCCACGATCTGCCGGCCACGTAGCCGGTCATCACAACCCCGAACAGTTGCAGGATGCTGTCAGGGATAGCGGTTAGCCAGCCCTTGAACCCCACGGTAAAGGCCACAGCAGCGTCAGGCTTGACGACTGCCAAAATGCCCATTGGGATAGACCATAGCAGCAAGACATAGACCACGTACAGGAACGATGGTCGTGCCCTGCTTGTCCAAGGGTCTGACGATTGGGCCTCCGTAATGATGGCTGAAAGCTGTACCTTCACTTCGTCCAGTTCCCCAGCTTGCTGCATTTTCATCAGTTCAAGCTGCGCCTTTGCCCGTTGCTCTGGGTCTGGAAATAGCTTGTCGATGATCTTGCCACCGATGCCAAAGATGCTGCTGAGTGTTAGCGGGTCCATCACAGTCCTTTCAGTTGATCGGCTATGCGCCGCGCCCAACCCTTGCCGAACACGTCGAACGTGGATAGCTTCGTCATAAACTCCAGCCGCTGCCCCAAGAACCGGGCACACAGGCTCTCGGTATCCAGCCGTTTGATTGCGCTTAAAGTGATTGCACCCATGACACCATCATCAGCCACACCGACCGCACGTTGTAGGAACCGGACGGACTGACCAATGCCGCTATTCACTGCCGCGTCAAAGACCAGATATGACAATTGCGAGGGGAGTTGATCGCACTGCGCCCTGTCCCAATAGTCCCGCTTGTAGATGGCCTTGGCGTCAGCCAGCGTCAGGGCTTTAATGTCCAGCGATGGGTAGGCCCGCTTGCTGATGCCGTAGTTAGTTTCACCACCTGGGTCGCTGGCGTGGTTGACATAGCCGCCTTCATGCGAAATCAGCTTGTCGAAGCACTGATCGAACCATGTGGTCATGGCTTGTATCCATGTGCAGCAGCCCACTGCACAAACAGATACCCGAGGGCTACGACACCAGACCATACCAGCGATGACAGGCTTTTCTCAATGATGGCTTGCCTCAGTGCAATGCTCTGCGCCTCACGCTTGATTGCCATACGAACCCACACCAGTTCATCCTCGCTGAGAACGGGGGCTTTATTGCGTACCTCGGCGGCTACCGCGCGGATAAACTCTTGACGTTCTTCGGGTGTCATCAGCAGTGTGCTCCTGTGGGGTCCAGTTCAGAAAGCAAGTCACAGAGAACGATTGCAACTTGTTGTTTGATACCAGTCTCTTTCACCCGGTAGATGGCGAGCCGCTGGCTGATCGTGTGGGCACCCTTTGGAGGAAAGCCAAACACCATGAACACGGTGTAATTGCCTATCACGTCGAGGATGACAAAGAACAACACGGGCAGGATGAACACTGCCTTATTGAAGGGTGACAGCTTACCATCAACCCACAAGCGATACACGCTCACGCACATAGCGAAGGCGTACCAGCACAGCAAGGCGAAGGCGACAGGGTAGAGGATGGTCACAGTTGCGCTCTCAGTGCTTCGACTGCGTAAACCTTTGCCACGCCGGGGATGGCAGACAAGTCCATCGCGCCGTTGGTGACCATCTTAAACGCCTCTGCCATCAGCATGATGGTTTCGCGCAGATTGCGCTGGGTCAACTGGTTGTCTGCGTCCAGCTTGTTTAGCAGGTCTATCGGTGTTGGCGCTGCCGATGGAATGGCCGCAAGTTCATCTGGTGTCAGTGGAACAATTTGCACTGATCCGCTGGTGCAATCAACAATAATTTTGTCCATGATACTGACCTCAGTAATAAGAAAGTTTGGCCTTGCCAGCGTCAAACGAGGACACTCCGTTGCTTGTCAGTCGCAGGTTGTCGAGTTGACCCGCCAGGGTGACGCGCCCGGATGAAACCAGCATCGACCCCACGTCACTGCCAAGCTGCCCAGACATTTCCCATTCTGTGGATGAGATGCGGGTGATGGTGATCTTTCCAGACCACGTAATGGTTGCGTTACCTGCGGCCCCGGAAATCAGCAGAAATCCAGCCGTGGAGATTCCGTTGGTGGAGCCAGACGATATGTAAATGCCGCTGCCATTGTATCCGCTGGTAGTTGGAGAGCCGCCCGTACCAATCTGGATTAGAAAGTGATCAACGTTTTGCGTGAGAGAAACGCCAAATAAGTCGAGGGTGATGACTTCCACCCACGAAGGGATGCTGGTCCAGTTGACAGATGTTCCACTCGTAGTGGCGACTGCTGTGCCTGCTGTATAGGGTCGCGCAACGTCAAGCGAACCAGCCGCAAACGTCAGGGTTGAACCGGGTGTAATTTCTTCAATGGCACCTGTTGACGCCGTGGTACGACCCAGCAACTTTCCTGTGGCTTGGGTCAAACCTGACCCGGTTGCTGCGCCAGCAGTTACGTAAGTCCCGGCTGTGGCATACAGCGTGTCAAAGTACGTTTTTAGAGTAGCCTTGATATTCGCCCAAGTCACCTTCTTCAGTACATTGGCGGCAGCACTATCGAGTATCGGCAGCACATCTGCGCCCACTGGAGTGGTCTTGGAGGTCGAGGCTACAATGATGGGCGCTGTGATATTCACTGCCTCGGCTGCTGCCATCGCAGACTCAATGGCATCGAACTCAGCACCAATTTCAGTACCTCGCAGCAACTTGCCGGGGTTGCCGGATAGCAGCGCATCCTTGGCTGCGAAGTCAGTCAGTTTTGTGTAAGACATTACAATCTTCCCTCTTTCGTATGAACATCGATCTTTTGGATGGAGATAGAGTTCAGTGCCAGTTGCGCCTCAAACCCCACCTGAACGACATTACCGCTGCCCGAGGCAGGTATCGAAATCAGATTGATTATCTGATTGGCATTATATTCACCAGTCCCGTACTCGGCTACACCGTACTCAGCAGCAGTCACGCTTCCTAACGTAGCAGTTTCACTATTTGTGCCGCTGTTGTAGTCGAACCCCCATTTGAACACAACAGACTGATCCCGGGCACCGAGAATCACCATCATTATTCGTTTGAGTATAGATAGCGCCAGTGGCTTACCGAAGTCCATCCATGCTGTGGCATAGGTCATGCGGTAGGTTGTACCGTTGTCGGTGTAATCGAGGTATTTGCCAACGTATCCCGCCTTGCCGATCAGCAGTTCGCGGGTCTTGGTGGACAAGTACGATCTGGGGCTGATACTTGTCCACACAGTCGCCCGAGCCGAGCCATCCTGTAGCGGTGTCCTCATGTCGAAGCAGTAGGTGATGCCTGTAATGCGGAATGTCAGCAGGTAGAAGGCATCTGCTGGTGAATACACCGACTTGGCATCCACTGCTGCAACTGACCCGATGTAGCCTTGAATGTCATCGTTCACGTTGCGGCTCACTGTACGCATCGGTGCAGACTTCTCTTGAATCGTGCGACTGATGGAGCGCACACCACTGTCAGACAGGAAGATCACATCCTCACCAGTCATCTGTACGCTATCCCGAGCCACGCAGCCAATACCTGTGATCGTGTCACCGAGGGTCATAGTGGATGGGGTGAGCGCGCCAGTGTAGATCAGGGTCTGACGACGACCAAAGATGATCAGTGAGTTATTGTGTGCAGATAGGGCCACAATCTCATCCCCACCAGCAGGCCATACACTTGTCAGGTCGAGTGACCCGGCAGTACCACCTGTCCACTTCTGGAAGGTGGAGGTATCAGACCACGACACCGTGACCTTGTTGGCGGTTGTCCGAGCCGCCCACACACGACCATACGCACTGATGGCGCAGTCTGCCAAGGGCACAGTGCCTGAGTAAGTAGCGTGTTCACTTAGTCTGCGGTATGCACTGGTGGAGATGGTCGCATCGTATATCAGAGGGTCGTGACCAATCTGGAACAGGACGATCGCTGTCCCCAATGAACACATCTGCCAATTGCTTGCTGTGATGGCGGGAGCGACACCGCCACCACCATAGGTGAGTTCGACCAGCGTGGTACCAGTGAACTTGAAAATCTTGCTGTTGCCTGCAGCAATGATGGTGCTGGCACCAGCGGGGTCAATCAGTTCACCCAGAGCATCTACGTTGGATGTACCGAGCGCAGCCAGAGTCGTGTGCTGTGCCAGCCACCCCTTGCGTGATGCCACTCGACCAGAACGGTCAATGACACAGTTCGTCGCATCCAGTGCGAACTTCGCGTCCATATCTGTCGGGCTATCCTGAGTGTTCAACCCGTAGAACCCTGGAGCCGACAGGCTGATCGGTACGATGGGTGACGCCATTACACAGCCACCCAGCAGTCGTTGGAGTCAGAGTGGGTCGATTCAAGCGCAATATAGTCGGACAGCACACTCTTGAATACACTATACGCCTCGCTGGAGGACAGTCCGCCATCCTCACCACGCTCCACCAGTGCCCGTGCGAACGCACCTGCGATCACAGGCTCAGACGCCACCATCAGTACATCGGCGTCATCCGTCAGACTCACCTGCGGCACCGTCATGTTGAACGAGATGTTGTAGATGCCGTCCGGTGTGGGGAACAGTTCGACCTTGCTATCTATACCATCGTTCCCGTTCCATGCGAAGTACACGGGTCGGGATGACTGCACAGTAGTCAGTTGTTGCTGATCTTGCATCCACTTGATAGGACGCTGACGAATAGAGGTCTGTTGTCCACTGCTGGTGATATTGGCTGACACATCGCGCTGACGGATACCTGATCCCGTGACCGTGTAGAGCGTGGTGCCGGGGGCAGTGGTGACTGGCAAGCTGGTGCCGAGAACCTCCCACCCCCAAGCGTCCTCCACCTGGCGTTTGGAGTCGTTGACGTACATCCCCACCAGTTGAGAGTATGCCGACTGGCTGACCGTGGCGACGGTGTTCTCTCGCAGCCTGCGTAGTACCGAGTTGACGAGTTCTAAGTAGGTCATTCCATGCTCCCGGCCTGCGCTGCAACGTATGGTGAATAATACTGCATTGTCTTACGCATAAACTCGATTGCGTTCTTTTCTTTCGCAGTCGCACGTTCCATCAGCTTCGCGGTCAACGCGGGGTCTTGCATCACCTCAGCCAGTTCGCGCAGAGTTTTGATCTGCCCAGCGCCGAACACCCTGCGGATCAGACCATTGGCGATTGCAACACCCTGATTCATCAGATTTGGCAATTCAATGCCCGTACCAACGGCATCCCGTATCGCCGCAGAGCGCATCCCTTTTCGAGACAGTTCTGAGATGGCAGTGTCGGCATCGAGTTGAGAGATGACTTTACCCACTTTGGCTAGGTTCTCAGGGGTCAGTTGTTCGTCAAGACCTTCACGACCAAAACCACCGGACTTCTTGACAAGAGAGGTTTCAGCCTCCACAGCCCGTGCCAGTTTTGCACCGGATTCACCTTCACCTAGAGGCTTCTGGAGCAGGCCGAGCATGTTCTGCCCCACCTTCTTCTGGAAAATCTCATTCGACTGGTCAGCAAACTCCTTACGGGCAGCAGTCCAGCCTGGCGCAGCTTGCTCGGATGCGCCGACAAAAGCGTTCTTGAGTTTGGTCAGTGAACGGTCATCAATCTTCGACAGTGCCGTGTCTGCATTGGTTGGGTTGGCAAAACGGTCATCAATCGCAGCCTTCATCAATCGCAGCCCCTTGAACGACTTGGTAGGGTCTTCCAGAATGTCGGCAATCTCGGCGGCAGTGAGATCACTATCAGGGATGTTCTTGGCATTAGCTGCCATGCGCCGTGCGTCAGCCACTGCTGCGTTGAACCCTGGGTTCGCCTTCAGGCTCTCAAGTGCTGGCGCTGAGGCGAAATCGGGTATCTCACCAGCGGTCAGCACCTTTTGTTTCATCCCCGGTTGCAGATTAGATGGCGCAACTGTGACCACTGGCGTGGGTGGCATCACTGAGGTTTCACGACCGATGCGCAGATTCGCGGCATTCTCCCCCACCTTGGCAGAGTTAGCTGCTGAAGTGGCGGATCGAGCATCTACCATGCGTTTGATTTCATCGTCAGTACCAGCGAATGATTGCAGTAGTCCTGCACGTTCACCGCGCTGCGCTGCCTCACGGGTAACACCCGGCATAGGGCTAACACCCTCAGCTACGCGCTGGAGAGCCGCTATTTCAGGGTTATTCAGTTTCGCAGTCGCCTGTGCCACGCTAGGCTTGCTGAATGGGGTATTCAGGTTCTTGAGTGCGCTCAGTACATCATCGTAGGTGTCACCAGCGACTTCCTTGACCATTCGACCAGCATGGGTCTGTGCGCCCGCTTTGGTAATGGGTTCAGCGATCTTACGCAGCTTCTGTGCACCCATGACCACACCTGGGATAGCGCCACCGAGCAGCGCACCCACCGCCGCACCAGTGCCTGCGTCACCATTCTCAGATAGCGCACCCGTGGCACCACCCGCCGCGCCGCCTGCGACTATGCCCTGCACAATGGGCTTGATCTTGGTGAGTTTTGCTACCTGTGGAATGGCAGCAGCACCTTTGAACGCAGCGCCACCGATACCCATACTCACAGGGTCAAGAAACTCTCCTGCTGTGTACGCCAGAGATGATTTATCAAGTGATGCCGTAGGCCAGATTTGCTGACCCAGTTTGGAGTTACCGAACACGCCGCCGACAATGTTTGCAGTGCCGCGCATCAACCCAGTGACACCACCTAGCACTTCAGCACCCGCTTTCAACGCAGGGTTGATCTTTGCCGATTCGCGCAGCTTTTGGTCAAAGGCGTCAGGTTGTGAGGGTGCTTTCACACCCATTGTTTTCCTGACAGCAGCCTGCACTACAGCAGGAGATGTGCCGTCCGGGAACTCAAGAACCGTACCATCAGGGAGTTCTGCTTCAATCATTTGATGATATTCCCGTTGGCATCAAACTTGATGCGTGGTTTAGCGCCTGGTGCTGGTGCACCCTCCCGTGCAGGGGTGTATTCCTCACCGAACTGTTCAGCATGACGCTGTGCCGCGTTACGCTTCATCTCGTTCATGCGGAGTTTGACCTTCTCCAGTTCGCCCTTGACGTACTCGGCACCCTTCTTGCGATCAATATTAGCTACTTGGTTCGCCAGAATATCCCACTCTTTCTCAGTGATGGCACCGATACCGCCACCTTCACGCAAGACCTTCAGACCTTGGGCTTTCAGCTTATTGACGATGGAGTCCAACTGGCCCTCAATCTGACTAGCGGCACCACCTGGGCGTGACCACACATAATCAGACATACCCGTAGCACGACTGAGATTCGGATCAGATGCTACCTTATCAATGTCTCCACCGAGAGAGATAATATCGTTGTCCTGCGCACGAATCGCAGACGCCGAGGTCGCCATCTCCTTGTCACGCTTGATCTGTTGTGCGGGAGTCAGAGGCTTGCCCACCGCAGCGGTAGCAGCTTTGGCTTCAATCCCTGCGCGTTTCATTTCAGCAGTGAGGGTGGCGATCATTCGATCCGTAGCGTCTGCCCTACGAGAAGCAGCATCACGCTGTTCAATGCTGAGTCGCATGTTCTCAGCAGCTTCCCTGTCTCTTGCGGCACGTTGCTCCAGTTCAGCCTTCTTGAGTTCAGCTTGTTGAACCAACTGATCCCTGCGGAAACTTTCCTGTTCATCCTGCTTCTGTTGTGCCAGCGTAGCAGCAGTTTCTTGCTTACGCATCTCATTGGCCTTCATGGTCAGTGCAGCAGCAGTGCGCAGATCACCTGCTTTGCGAAACTGTTCTGCTTTTGCGGCCATGCCTGCTGAAGTGCCCAAGTCCTCGTCACCAGAACCCATGATCTGCTCTTGACGCTTTGCCTGCTCCACTGCGGGGTTCTTTGCTCCCAACATCCTAGCTAACCCGGCAGTGCCCGACATTAACCCGTAGTTCGCCCACTGGTTAGCGTCCATCTTGCTCATTTCCATAGCGCGAGAATGTTGAGCCTGCTGTTGTTGCTGCTCCACTTCCCAAGGGGCTGCGCCGAATAGTCCGTCTGCCATGTTACGCTCCAAACTTGTAAGTGCTGAGTTCGGTCAGCATTTTGCCCCACGGGCTACCCGCAGTCATCGCCTGAGTACCGACAATATTGGCGGCGTTGGTCATGCCAGTCCCTAACAATCGACCCCCGGCTGCTGCTGCGGCAGTAGTGCTATTACCGAGGTTAGTGCCTAGCGTCATCGCATTCTGCCCCATGCCCTCGATGGTGTTAGCCGTGTTGAGTGCTGTGTTGTAGGGTTGTGCAGCACTGTTCTGAACGCCATACATGCTGGACAGCATGTCGCCACCAGAGCCGACCGTACCGATACCGAACTTGGCGTAGTCCATACCACCCTGTGTCGCGTTCGCTGCGAGTTGCGCGTCCTGCTGCATCCGAGCATTCCAATACGCTTGCATCTCAGGGTTAGCTGCCAACTGACCGTTGACGCCACCACCCATAGCGAAGCCTGAGCGACCCTGTGCTGCGTTCTGCGCCTGGAGTGCGGCGAAGTCTTGTGCGCGACCTGGGGCTAGCAGACCCTGCTGGTCAGCCAGATACTTCGCAGCCTGTGCCTGTGGGTCAGTCGCAAGGTACTGATTACCGAGCATCATCGCCCGTTGTGCGGCAGTACCCATGCCCGTGGTCGCAGCCTGTGCGCCAGTGTACTGGTTCAGCAGTCCACCTGACGCACCCATGATCTGGTTCTGTTGGGCTTGCAGTTGGGGGCTAAGGTTGTATCCAGCCTGTACCAGGTTGCCATTGGCGTCGTAGTTGAACTGCGACGAGCCGAAGTTAGTCGTGACGCCCACTGGTCGAAACTTGGCGGCGTCTGCTGCGATCTGGGCTGCACGAATCTGCGCCTGCGCCTGAGTTGATGCTGCGTCCTGTGCGGCGTTGGCGTTGAGGTAAGACCCCGCAAGGCCGAGTCCCGTCTTGAGTGCACCACCAGATATACCACTGAGCAGCCCTGCTGTGCTAGCAGCACCCGCGCCCACGGTAGATGCGACTCCTGCGCCACCCGCATTGACAACCTCCCACGCGGCACTAGGGGAATACCCTTGTGCGATCAGTGCATTAGCGGCACCTTGCTCGGCAGCAGTAGCGCCTGTCGCAGCACCTCCGCCTGTGCCTCCGAGCAGTCCTGTCAGACCGCCCTCACCGAACACGCTGCCAGTGGCTGCGTAGTTGTTGACGCCAGTGCCGCCGAGGTACGAGAGTCCACCTGTGAGCGCCGCCTGTTCAAGCGACTGACCTTGCCCTACTGAGTTAGCGGCCAATAGACCAGCAGTGACTGATGGAGGTATCCCCACCATAGCGCCACCCACCGCGATGGCAGCTTGTGCGATGGGTGACTCAGAGATCACCTGCCCCACGTGGGATACGGTGTCTGATACTGAACCTACGGGGTCTGCTAGGAATCCCATTATCTTTCCTTCAAATCGAAACTCATCTTGTAGGTCTTGAACTTCCCACCATCGATCCTTTCAATGGTTGCAGGGAAGTACGAGAACTTCGCTAATTCGTTGATTCTCGGGTTGTCGTAATAGGTTACGCCCGTAATAAACTGCTTCGGCAGTGACTTTAGCAGCGAGTTTATCGCATTCGTCAAGTCAGCGCCACTACCCGCATTCATACAATGAAACTCGATAGTCCCATCATCGACCTTATGATACCTGATCAGTACATTCTCAGACTCAAATATCTGCCCAATTCTTATCAACTCTGTCGCCAGTTTAATGGCATATTCTTCAGAGTAATCATCTCCAGCGTAGTGCCGGCGCAAGTCCGCAACAACAATGCCACGGAGGTTGAGAGTCATTTCATGTAACCCGCCTGGCGCAACTGTGCAGCATGTTCTGCATCCATTTGGGTGAACTTGCCATCAGCCACATAACCGATGACATTACCCTGATGATCCACCACCATTGCGCCATTGTCGGACACGAAGTAGGGTTGACCCTCGACTTTGGCGATGCCTTTCTGCACTTGCACCTGTTGACCACCAACATCCACGACACCATTGAAGTTGCCGTGCGAAGTGGTCGGATCGCCTTGAGGCGCGACGTTACCATCATTCATCATTCCCATGACTACTCCTGTAAAAACGCAGGCATTGCCTGTTTTGGAGGACGACCCTTGCGAAGTGTCAGCACTTCTTTGGTGGGCGCTTCTGGCGATTTTGTTTCGATGGCTTTTGGGGCTTCAACATCAGTAACCTCTACATAACCTTCGTGTTTGCGCAACCCCTCAACATCATTGACGTTGGAGAAGGATACGAAATTACCCGAGCGTTTGCATTTAAAAGTTGTCATAAAAGAAACCCCACCGAAGTGGGGTCTTTGGTTTACCAGCTTGGACGACCCACAATGAACTTGCAGGTTGTAGATGCCAGGTCGATGGCACCCGCGCTGTTGTTCAGCAGAGTCAGTGTCACCACGTTGGCGGCAGTGACCACGCCCTGAACAACACCGTCAACAGTGTCCACACCCATCGAGACACCGATGACAATATCGCCTAGTGCGACGTTGGGCACAGTCACATCCACCGAAGCGGATGTACCGGAACCCGTTGCGGCATTGGCGAAGTTGACAGTCTCAGTGACAGCCCACATCTCGTTAAAGATGCCCTGCAACTGCCGTTTACCTTGAATTACTGTAGCCATGATTTATTCCTTTTGTTAAGCGGGGAGGCTGTTACACCTCCCCTAAATCATCAAGCGTTAACTTGGAACCACGACAGCCAAGGCAGCATAGTCACGCAATTCTTTCACACCGTATACAGTGTCAGAAGTTACGAGAGTACTCAGGTACTCCTGCTTGTACTGAGCCTGAGAACGCACGGACTGCTGAGTAGCCAGAGCCATAGCGTCCTTGTGCATCATCAAGCAAGCACGGTACTTGGTATCCGTTGGTGAGCCAGTAGACCAGTCAACAGTCAGACCGAACTCATCAACATACGAACCTGTAGGAGCAGCAGAACTGAATGTCACAGACTGAGTGGAGGTCACGCTATTGACGTGAATCCAAGGGCAGTTCGTGGAGGTGTAGACCTCAACACCGTATAGGTTGCCCAAGCGACCAGTCTTGATCACATCACCAGAACCAATGAACGCTTGTTCAGTGAAACGGGAGATGGAGCGCAACACGTTGGCTTCGACTGGGGGGATGATGAAGTTCAGTTCAGCACTGGAAATATCCTGATCTTCCAGAGTCTGAATGACTTTACGCAGACCAGCATCGGTCAGTGCAGTACCGTTGCCGGGTGTAGCGCCAGAGAACAGAGTGGAACCGTCGCCGCCGATGACCGCTTTTTCGTACAGGTTGGTCGCGCCAGCGATGGAGCCGCCGTTGAAACCAGCGCCCAACAGGTGCAGGTCTTGATCGATACGCTTTGCTAGCGAGTAACCTGCATCGTTGGTGTAGAACTGGCGCATAGACGATAGTGCTTGCAACTCTGCAATATCCTCGTACAACTTGCTGTACTCGTAGTGTTTGTTGATGATGATCTGCACTTCGGTGGCAGTGTCAGCAATCAGAGTAACCTGAGTGTTGGCAGCTTTCAGAGAAGGGGAACCGCGTCCGGGGACTGGGATGTGCAGTGTGTCACCCTTTTTCCCTTTGAAGGAAATGGGGGTTACGAGATTACCCAGTACCAGCTTTTGCTTATACGCGGCAATGACTTCATCAGACCACAACTCGGGGATAAATTTATCCGAGGTGGTCAGGGTGACATGGTTAGAACCAAGGGGCATGATAGAACTCCGTTAAAAAAGTTACTTCACGCGACCTTCGGAGTAAGCGGCCATGATTTCGTCTGACATGGCATCGTACTTCCCAGGGTCGCGCATTTTGAGTCGAATGAGGTCGGCACGACGATAAACCTTCCGAGTAGTCTCACCAGACCCACCGGTATCCACGGATGCTGCTTTCAACGACTGGTCACGGGCAGTGGTGTCCACTTTCGCAACCTGCTGTTGTTTCACAACGCGCAGTTCCTTGTAGGTCGAAAGCAACTCATCAGCAGCATCTACATCATATGCCTCAGCATCTTGAAACAGTTTTGTGCGGACTTTGCTGGCCTTAATCCAGTCCTGAAATCCACTATCCTGAACGATGTTGGCAACGTCAGGGTGCATCTGGTTCAATCGCTGTCGCGCATGATCCGCTTGCAACTGCTTCGCTGTTTGTTCAGCTTCACGCACACGCGGATGATTCTCAATTTGCTGACGGATCGCTTCCTGGGGATTCTCGAAAAAATCTACAGGCGCAACTTCCTCTACTTTTGGCTTTGGTGTCAGTTGTGACTTGATGAGTTCATCTGCCAGCTTGCGTACTTCACCGACCTCACGACCCTGACGCGCAATCAGCTTCTCAGCCTCTTGGTGCATCTTGACAATATCTTCAACGGACTTGCCGCGATACTGTTCGGGTAATGATGGGACTTCTGCTGCCGGGGTGGGTTCGGCTAGCTGTTCTTCAACAGCCTCGATCTCACCTACTTCACCATCAATATCCTGAATCTCTGCCATAAATCTACACTCCGACCCTTAACGGGCTACCGGTTAAACACTATCGAAGGCTGGCTATATGCTCCATTCGATAGAACGTACTCGGTTTATATACCGAATTTCAAACGAAATCAAGCATTTTTCGCTTTGATTCTCACGTTATCTTCGCGGATTCTTGCCCAGCGGTCAGCAGCGCCCGGAAACGATCCTGTGATGCCCTCCAGTCGGACGGTGGGCATCGACATTTGCTCAATCGCATCACCATGACATTCTGGACACTCAATGGTTTTGTAGTCACTGTCCACAAGTTTCTCAGAGACTTTTCCACAGGTTCCGCACAGGAAATCTCTAATCGTTCGCATCGGTCAAGTCCTTGTAAGATTCTTCAGTGGTCTTTTGGAGCGAGAGCATCCAGCGCATGATGGACACCTCGCCCTGTTTGAACCCCACGTTTTCAGGGGTAACGCCGGACAATGTATTTGTCGCGTCCAGCATGGACTGCACATCTTCCATGAGGTCTCTCCATGCGGGATGCGCGAACATCTCAAACCGCGACTCATAATATTTCTGCAACTCTAAGTCCATGCTGAGCCCGTCCATGTTTTCATGCCTTTGATGACCCATTGAGAACCATCCCTGCCGTTCTTACCGTCTTGCCCGTCTTTTCCGTTAATGCCGTCTTTTCCATTTTTACCGTCTACCCCATCTTTGCCGTGCAATAACTGCTGATTTTCGGCAGTTTTGACCCTCTGATCGAAGTTATCCAAGGTTTTCCCTAGGAACAGCGAAATCCCCGCCAGCTTTGCGTCAGTGCTGACCTTCGGTGCCAGCAGGGATTTGATGCGTTCGAGGATCATTCTGAATGCTCAATCAAATATGAGATCAGAGATGATAGTCGGTCAATATCATCACCCACCATGCCGAGTGCCGTATTACATTGCTGACACAGTAATCCTCTAATTTTTCCGGTGGTGTGACAATGATCAACAAATAATCGCTTTCGGTGCGTTTCCTCCGCAGATTTACCGCAAGTTGCGCATTTATTACCCTGCATTGCAGCTAAAACCGAATATTCCTCCACGGTCATCCCGTAGTGGTACTGGAGGTGCTTATCCTTGAAATAGTCAGGTTGTTTCGTTTTCAGCTTGTCCATGTGCAGTTTACGTGCCTCTGGATTATTGGCGTCCCAAATAGCCTTCAGTTCTTTCTTTCTTTCCGGGTTTTCGTTTGCCCATTTTTTAGATAACGCTCGTGTCTTGGCTACATTTTCACGCTTCCACTTACGAGATGCTTCCAATGCTCTCTCGTATGCTTCATCTGACTTAAAACTGGACTTCTTCGGCATTTCAGTCATTCGATGCAGATGCTACATAGTTGCTGTCACGTAAGGATTCCTCTTTCTTCATTGCCATCTGCATCTTGGCAATATCCTCGTTGGATTGAATATCTTTTTCGCGCAACATGAGGTCAGCAATCTTGGCCCTACGCTCGAAGTCAGCACCTTCAGCGTCCTCGTTCAAATTGTTAGAAAGTGCCGACACCACCTTGGCCTGCACCTCGCTCGGCATGAGTTGCGCCTCGACGGTGATCTTCTGAGTCTCAGCCTTGGTCTTCTCGACTTTGGCCTGTTTGTCTGCCATATCTAGCATCACACCCTGCTGTTGCATCTGTTGCTGTTGTGGATCAGGTTGCGCGGCCTTCTGCAACTGCGCCAGCATTTCCTCACGGTTCGTCAGCGACGAGTTCTTGATAACAGACTGCATCAGGATCGGTGTCAGGGGGCTATTCGCACCCAAAGTCTGGATCAGGAACGCAAGCTGTTTCTGCTCATACTCTCGGGCAACGATACCGAGTGTGGCAGTAGGAATGAACTTCACATCAGCAGAAGGATAGCGCTCTGGCGTATATTGCATATAACGCCACGCTGCCTTATAAATAAAAGGAATAAGGAAGTCCTCTTGGAAGTTCACCAGGGTACGCTTGTACTTCTTGATCATGGTCGCTGTTGCCATGTCAATACCACCTGCGTCACGGGACACTGCGGTGGGCGAACCTGCTGAGTCCACGGTGCTTGTCGCCATCAGCAACATGCGCTCGAACTCTTTACTGGTCTGCATCGCCTGACCATCGTTCGTACCGAATTTGAACGGGAAAATGATCTCGTTAGGCGCACCGTTGGTCAGGAACGCCTTACCCGGCTTCACTTCAAACTTGGCACCACGGGGCAGTCGTGTGGCATCGAGGCCCACCATCGGGGCCACGGTCAGCGCCAGTGCATCCATGTGGGAGCGCATCGAACCGTCCACCGCTGCCTGCATATTGAAGGCTTTTTCGGCTGTACCACGGCCCAGCAGTCGATTCGGTACAGTATCGGCTTGGTACGACAGGATCGGGCGATCCTTCATCATGTAGGGAGATTCTTCGGCTTTCAGCAGGATCGAGCCACTGGCGATGACAATAATCGCCTCCACCATGTCGGAATAGTCCTCCAGTTCGGACTCAGTGACACCGCTGTCCTCGTTCAGTTCCTCGACTTCCTCACCATCAACAGTTAGATACTCCCTAGGTACTAACCCGTAGTAGGTGAGCAGTTTGACCTTGGTGTTCTCGAAGTTGGCCGCCTCTTGGGTCGGTTCAAGGGAGTCATCTTCGTATAGTGACGAAATATCCACGTCCTTGTACTTACCGGAGGCGATGCCCTCGGCAATCTTATGCAGGGAGATGTACTTCTCCACTGCCACACCCATACAGTCGTCCACATCGACACCATTGGGGTCAAAAAGGAAGTTTTTGGGGTTGACTGGGGAGATTTGAACCGAAATACGCTCTTTTTCACCGGTACCGTAGGCATTTTCAGTCGGATTGACAGGAACTGTCATCGGAACGTACTGTTTGACCTTCTTGACGGTCACTTCACCAATGCCGGTGCCGTAAATCTCAGCCAAAAGTGCAATTTGATCAATGCTTTTGCGGATTTTGTCCTGTGCGAAGTCCTCGTAAAGCTGACGTTTCAACTTCTCAATGTCCAAACCACCTGATTTGTCGGTCAGGTCATCGTCAATGTCGAAAAACTCGCCTTGCCCAAAAACGGCTTCCATTATTTCCGCATGACGAGTCTCAATGGCCTGCTGGGTAGCTGGGGAGATAACGCGGGAACGCTCGGACTCACGGGTTTTGTCGGTACTCTCCCACTTGCCACGCCATGTGCGCTCGTACTTGAGCCACTCGTCCATGAAATTCTGGTCGCGGTACTCGCGCCATTCATCAGTATGGTCAACAACGAACGCGACAAGTTCCTTCTCGTTCTCGGACAACTCATTCTTGTCCTTTGGAGGCTCATCGGACGTGTTGATAATCTGTCCTGTGTTGGAGTAACCGATTTCCATGCTTATACCCTCAGTATGGGCGAAATTGTACCCTTTATATCAAAATCCGCAAATGTCGTCTAGCACCTCAGCATCCTCACTCACATTGTCCTTCATATATGAGGTGTTGACCAAGTTGGCTACCAATGAGAGCGAGTCAATACAGTTGTGCACCAACACTCCCCATGCAAAAAACTCGTGGTCAGTTTCCACCATCAGGTCGTACACAGGAACGCCATGCTTCGCGCTGAAGGTTGTTTCTTCGTTCCTTTTTGCACTCGTCACTGCACATGCCTGGTCGATTGATGATTGGGTTGTACATTGTTCCGCAGATGAGACAGGCTTGTTCAGGCAAGTCTCTGCCGAGAATTGACTCTCTCGCATGTTGTCTGTGCCACTCTCGTCCTTCCGGCGAGGAATGCCATGCTTTTGCGGACTCTCGGATGTTTTCAAGGTGCTTGAGGTGTTTCTCAGTGCTACTTCTCGCACTTCGTTCATCTCTGTGTTCAACCCAATGCGCGGCTTCTGACAGACACATGAGGTTTCCCGGTCGGTTGTCGTTAAAGTCCCCACTTTCGTGATGGACGTGGTGCCCGTCAGGAATCGGACCGTTATAGAACTCCCACACATCTCTGTGGAGCAGCCTTGGAGTCGATTTCCACTTTGCATGAGATGAGTAATATCTTCGATGGTTTGCCTGTTTTGCTTCGGGGTATCGGTAATACCATCGGCCATTGAATTTAATTTTCTCTCTGACTGTGCCGGATCGGGTTGTTTCCCTAATAGAGTTGAAGTCTGACATGATGTTTCCTTGATAGTTTCTACACGATAAAGTGTATCAACATCCGCCAGTTTGTCAAGCTCAACCCATCCACGATTCGTCGTGAAAATACGATGGTCCGGTGTTGCGGTGATCCCATATCGAGTGACCACCTGTGCGTAACCCTTACACCATGATTTCAACACCTTCCTGTACCCATTGCGGGTCAACACCATGTCATCTTTGGTCACATTCTCAATAGGAATAACACCTCTCGCGGTGTGGACAGGTGTACCTGCTGGGAAACAATCATCATGGGACTTTTTGGATGGAAACGCCACATACTCCTTCTTGAACTGCCCCCAGTCCTCTCGCTCGTTCAACGTGATTCTACCGTGTTCAAACAATCCTTGTAAATTGTAAGTGATCCTGTTTTCTTTGCTCCCACTGATCTGAATCTGCTCAATGTGGGCATACTGGGAGTTCTTCCGCATTAGGTCGGTGAGATAGGGCATCAACGCCCGAGCCAGCGCTCCACGCTCCACACCCACCACCATCGGCTTGTGGGTGCGTATCGCCATCAGTATCCGCACCGCAGTCTCTCGTACATCCCAGCGGCCATACTCAATCTTCTGCACCCACCACTTCCCATCGTCAGTCACGACCACTACTGCGATGGCCGTGTTGTCCAGGTGCTTCTTCTTAGTCGAGTCTGCCACCGCCTCGTAGCCAGCCGGGTCAACAGCGATGAACGTTGTGCCCTGTCGCGGCTTGTCGGGTGAGTACAGCAGCCACGACTCCTTGAAGATGTTCTCCCCCATCGTGTCGAACGACGCCTCATACTCCTGCGCGAAGTGGGCGGTACTCAGGGTGCGCCGAGCAGCCTCGATCTCCTTGGGGTCGATCAACTCATTGTCGAGGGTCGTGAAGTGCCACGATGCCCACTCAGGGTCATCACCTAGCCCCAACTCGTACTGGTCACGGAACTCCGACTCACCCGGCTCAGGTGTCCCGATGATCAGCGCCGTACCCTTCAAGTCGGACAATGCAGGACGGATGATCAGGGGCCATACGTTCAACTTAAAGTCCTTGGACTCGTCGGTTACCACATGGTACAACTTGAAGCCTCGCAACGCATCGGGGTTATCTGACCCCCGTATCCGCAGCTTGACCCCGTTGATCAGGGTAATCT
>ERZ650304.530-NODE-530-length-19601-cov-10.206334_pt1 | contig 19601 bp, 21 predicted proteins | sample MGYA00376240_ERZ650304 | MGnify/ENA primary metagenome ERZ650304 (study PRJEB26733, sample SAMN07839271) | wastewater metagenome | biome: small river; feature: stream; material: water | place: USA: North Carolina | collected 2016-03-01 ... | reverse complement strand
CGTTATTTCCAATGTAGATTGACTTCCTGGATTATTAAACATCAGAATAGAACCTAATCCGATTAGTCCTATTATTGCTATAAACACATCATCTGACTTTGTTGTACAGATTGATTTGCCAAGTCCAAGACCCACAATAACTGAGTACATGATTAAAATGGTATTTGCGTCCATAACATCTCCTTGATGTTGTAAATTTATTCTCATCGGCATGATAAGAATGTCAAAAAAGTTTTAACAATTTGTCTGAGTTTGGTATAATATTGCTATAAAATCATAATCGGAGACATAAAATGTCAATAAACTATACACAATTGCTAGATGCAGAATTTGGACAAGTAGACAAGAAACCTTCTACTACTAGATCTAAAAATACAGATAAACTGTACAAGAAATTTAATCCACAAAAAGGAATTGGTAAGTCACGTAAAGGTTTAACACATATTCCAGATGATATTAAAAACATGTCGGTTTGGGATGACTGACCGTTAGTCATCTTATTGTGGTTGGACCAGTTCAGATGCTGTTGTTCAGTCCTTACTGTGTTAAGTTTTGTAGAACATGAGCGAAGCGAATGTTCGGTGTTGTGCAGCACAGGACATGAGCCCGTAGGGCGAGTGTCTGGTGTTGTACACACTTTCATATCTTCTCTATCTACAGACTCAACACTGTTAAAACTGTGTTATCAGATGCTGTGGTTAGACTAGTTTAAGTTGTGGATTGACTAGTTTTATTGGCAGGTACAGAAAGACATAGTTACAATTCCTTTGTAAACTATTGCCTAAATGTCTTGACACGTTTTTTTTGAATTTGTATAATTGTTCTATTGAGTTAATTCGTAACAAGCGAAACATAGAACAGCTTTGAAAGGTTGTTGTGTTAGCTTGATAACATGACAACATGAGAAGGTGTTGTGGTGTAGTGAAGTTAGGAATTGTACGAAATGTGATTTGAACATAGTGTCTGAACTGGTCAAATCACAGTATAAGATGTTAAATTTGCCTTGTAGTGTTGCAATGACCTACAGGTTTTTTGGTTTCTAATTAGATTTTAACAGTTTTAATAGTCACGGTCTTGTTGGCTACCAGTCCCTTGATAGCCAAACATATCACTGAGCTTTCTCGACAACCATCTTCAGAAAGAGGTTGATTTCCTTTTTAAGACCTGTCATTCCACCATTACAGTTTCGAGTTTTATCCTTGAACTGTTTCATAACGGCAGCATGGCTGACGAATCCAGTCATCACAAAGATTGCATCCGCACCCTTCATTCTGTCAGCACACTTAGATCCTTTCAACTCATCAGCAGAGATGAATGTAATCTTAAGGCGGCTTCCATATTCCTCCTTGATGATGCTTTGTTGCGTGGGGATAAGACCAACAACTGCAATCTTGTAGGTGGTCGTAGGGATTGCCAATACCGCATTGATTATCGGTAAAACCTCTTCTTCGATACGAAGGATTTCTTTGGCAATTGTTGGGGTCAACAAGTCCTTGTGATGGTCAAGGGTTACAAAGATTTCGCGTGTAGCTCGTGCAAGATCGTGTGCACCTTTTGCCAGCTCTGCTATCGCTTCTGCTTCGCTTTGTTGGTTTTTAACCACAACTTCCAATATTGCATTGTGATTAATAACTTGTGTTTCGATCTTTGCGATGACACCAGCGTGGTTGTTGAAGATCTGGTCGCATTGCTTGTCCAGTCTTTCTTGCCTGTCGCTTATTGCCTTGTTGGCGGCAGCAATAACCTCGATTGCCTTCTCATCATTTTTGCCTTGATGAGACTTCAGGTTCTGGATTTCTGCTTCCAGTTTCTTGAGTTTTGCTTCAAGTTCCTGATTACTCCCTGCCATTCCTTGTTGCCGAGACAGTTCATATTCCTTGGCTTGCCGGAAATCAATAACCATCCACTTGCGGATTTGTGGCCACTTGTCGAAGCCGATTTCTCTCTTTGTCGGCATGTCCTTGATGTTGTCAAAGAATGTCTTGGAGATTTCGTATTCTGTGGCATCCGCGCCAAGTCTTTTGCAGAGTTCGTTGACAATTGCAACCTTCTCATTGTTGCTTAGTCTCAGCTTTTCCATGGTATTTCCCCTTTAGTTTGTCGAGAAAAGAGCTTGTAGCAGCCTACTTTTTAGGTAGACTGCCACACTGCCGGTTAGGGATGGGTTGCACGTGCCTTGGTGTTGGCATTGGTCAGCTCTTGGCGCAGCTTGGTCATGGCTTCGTCGTGGCGTTGGCGCATGGTCTGCAGATTGGTTTCATGTTCATGCTGCAGGGTTTCGCGGGTCATTCTGGAGGCTTCGGATTCCTGACGCTTGTTGCGGTCCATCTGTTCGAACATTTTCATGCCCTCGATCCAGAAGGTGCCGATCTTTTCAATTACCGTTACAGCGGCATTGTTGGTGTTTTCCAACTCGCTGGGTTCCATGGTCAGATCGCTTTGGCCGTCGATGACGATTTCTTCCAACTTGAAGGATTTGCCGTTCGTTCCAACAATTTCAAGGCCGCGCAGGGTGAGAATTGCTTTGCTCTTGTCTTGCATGATGTTGCTCCACTGGTTGTTTGAGAGATGTTCTCAAAAAGGTTTTAACAGTTTGTTAGTGCAGAGAGAGGCTCTCATTCAACATGAACAGCCTCTACGTATTTTACATGAGCTTCTGATGCCTTCTTGATAATGTCAGCAAAATCAAGATTTAGTGCTTTGCAGATGTCCATTGTTAATGTTAACGAATTACATTCTCCAGCTTCAAAGCGTGAATAGGTGGAGCTTGTTGTCCCTGCCAAATCAGCAACTCTTTGTTGGCTTATTGCAAGTTGCAACCTTTGTCGCCTGACAAGAATCCCAATTGCCTTGAGTGTCAGTTCGGTTTTGTCCATAGCATTTCTCGCAGATAAGAAAAGAGTGCCTGTATAAATAACACACAAGCACCCTTTAAACCTGTTAGTGTTTGGTCTTGGGCGGATTGTCTTGATCCCTGCGGCCGAAGTGCATTACTGTCACTTTGCCACCATTACCCATGATCTTGTTGATCAATTCTGCAACTTCAGGGGGCAGTTCTTCTTGATCTTGTTGACTTGCTTTGCATGACTCACACATGCCACAGCCGACTTGTTTGCCAGCTAACACATCACGGATGATACGGACGTTATGGTTAATACCAGCGCCCTGCAATGCGTTGCTGAACAGCATGTGACCCACTTCCACCGGTTCTTTTATGCCGATATCGTCACACATACCAATAATTGCGAGTGAGCACATCATGACACCAATGTCACGTTGTACGCCTTCAGTTTCGTTGACTTTCTTTGCCAACTTGTTAATCGCGGTTGCGAGTGCAATGACTGGATGCTGCATAGTGTTCTTCCTTTATAGGGTTGTTGGGTTTGGTTGTTACGAATTACTTATCCACACCTATTGCTTTTTGCATATAGTAGTGGTATATTCTATTAAGTACATTATTCACAGGAGATAGAAATGCTTACAACCGAACAATATGTTAAACAATGTTTACTTGCACATAATAATTTTTATAGTTATGAAAAGACTATTTATACTGGTAAAGCTCACAAAGTTATAGTTACTTGTCCTAAACATGGTGACTATTCTGTTAATGCCGATACACATTTGAGATTGAAGGTGAATTGTAGAAGTTGTTCTTTGGAGAACAGGACAGAAACTACTGGTTCTTTTATTGAGAGGGCTATTGCTAAGCATGGTAATTTTTATGATTATTCTAAGGTTGATTATGTTGGTAGCAAGTTGCCAGTTATTGTGACTTGTAAAATACATGGAGATTTTAGCATTAAGCCAAAAAATCATTTGTATAAACATGGTTGTCCTTTATGTGGACATATTAAGTCTGGCGTTGTTAATCTTAAATCTTTTGAGGATTTTTATAATTCTGCCATTACTTTGCACGGTGACAAATATCAATATGTATCTAGCAGCTATATTGGTTTTATGCTGCCAATGACGATTATTTGTCCTGTTCATGGTGAATTTCAACAAATACCTAAAAGACATCTTGAAACACATGGTTGTGCAGAATGTACTAGTGAATTAGGTAAATTAAATGGTTGGAGTCGTTCTAATTATATTAAGATTGCTAATGGTAGACCTGTTCATTTTTATATAATTAGGTGCTTTAATGATGATGAATCTTTTTATAAGGTGGGTATTACATTATCTACTGTGAAGCAGCGATATGACTCCAAGATTAAAATGCCATATAATTATGAGATTATAGTTGACATTTTACTTGATGTTGCAGTTGCTTGGGATTTTGAATTGTTATGTAAACAATATATCCGAGCCAATTTATACAAGCCATTAATTGCATTCAATGGTTCTGCAAGGGAGTGTTATCAAACAAATTTTAACAATGTCTTTCGATATTGTTAACTAACAGTTATTAGCTGTTATCATTCATTTGATTCCTTTCTTTTACGTTGTAAGGATCAACCACCGTGGAGGCAGTGTTTCGTCTTAATCCCCTAATAGTCGGGGCAGTGATTCCATTACCAGCTAAGTATCAGCCATAGTCTAGGCACAGACCATACAAGCGAATATACGGCAATAGGAATCATAAATATGGGCATAACCAGCCCTGCCATAACAACACCGGTAGAACGGTCGTTAATGGCTTTCTCGCATTCATTAACTGCCAACTGAAACAGGTGGTATGCAATGAATATCAAAGCAATTCCTACAACAATTCCAGAGGATGAATCCCACAACAGAGTGTCGTATTTCATACAACAGTTCCTTATTAGAATATTTGGTCAAATAAATTTTAACAGTTTTAATTAGCATGATCTTTAGCGCAGAATCGAAATCCTACGCTATTCAAGATTACCAGCAGTGTTTCAATACAGCCTCAAGCGACGGGATATACATTTCCTTGGAGCTGAAACTTCCCACATCTTGTTGTCTGTATACAATCAAATAACGCCAGCGTTCTCCATCTGTTCTTGCAAACACATAGAAATCCTTGCTGGATTGAATATTCTTTGCCATCGCAACTTTCGCGACACCATTTACAAATCCCTCGAATTGCAATTGGTTGTTCTTGACGACAAGTTCGTAGGCAGTCAATTCTTGCACCAATTCCTGCACTTTATATTCGATCATTGCGGTCATAATAAACATTTCCTTAGACGTTGTGTGCCAGCCAATCCATGACTTCCATACGTGCCTTTTTCTTCAGGACACCAATTTCAAAGCTGTCAATTGCCTTGAGATATTCGGTGTTACTGATACCGATGTGTTCCAGTTGTTTACGGGTTCCTTCGGTCAAGGAATCAAACCCTTCAACAACCTCTTTAATTTCAACAGTGATAATAAACTTCATAGCGTTGCCCTCCACGGACATAAGAAATAGTTCAATAAATTTTTAACAGTTTTAATATTCACAGACTTAAATACTACATAGATATCCTTAAAACCAAATTCCGCAAATATAATTAATTAGGAAATAAATTTCGCAGATATAGAAACACTATCCCTTACTATTTTATGCAGAGGAATAAAGAGACACTATCAATCCAAGACAGTATCTCTTAACCGAACATTTCCTCGTCAGCCACGAGTCAACAAAACATCTCCTCGTATGTCGGTTCCTCATAGTCCTCGTTGACAACTGGTTCCTTGTTATCAACAACCAAAACAGGACTCGAAACAATCCGGTTAAGTTTCAACGTCTTAACTGCACTTTTCAGCTGAATCCGTGCATTCGTTTCGTCCATTTCCTTGAAACCGGGAACAAGAACTCGTTTCGATTGACGATTCGAGATGACAAGTTTGCTTCCGATCATCAAAACGGTACAAACATAATTTGCCGCAAAGTGTTTTGTGAGTTCAATGGTATTCATTTTAGCCTCCACAGCTATGAATTTGAGATTATTCTCAACAAAGTTTTAACAACTTACAGTTGACATCAAGTTCTAGAAGATTCTCTTCGTAGAAATTGTAACAATTTTTAAGCAAATTAGAGTAATTAAGCTTCAGGACTTCCTTGTCCTTTTATCAATTGAACAGCTTTGCAATACCGAATATCAGAGAAAGAGCACTAACTCCAGTTGCCATTCCACACATTACCATTCCAAACATCAGAACATATGTTCCATTTGCCTCGAATAAGTAATCCCATTCCTTGAGAATATAAATAACAGCGGATACAGAGATAATAATCCCCAATAATCCGATAGTTATCATAATAAGAATTTGATCCATAACATCATTCCTCGTTATCAGCGCCATCAATCCATTCAGGAATATCGGTGCAATCCAGCATCCAGAACATTCCTAATCCAATCTCCAGATTATCGAAGAATTCCTCGACATATACAACAGACTGTTCCTTGTCAAACGTGAGGTGCACATCCCCTTGGCTTATGGCTACTGTCTTGTACTTGCCATAGTAGTCGTTGGCTGTGTCTGGGAACATATCAGCTACTGCTTTATAGCCGATTTCGATCCTTCCAGCGGTAGAATACTTGTTAAGGTACTCGTACACATCAGCCACTACTGTATTGCTTAAGCCACATGTTGTACGTGCCATGACCTTATCCTCCACGGAAATATGGGCAATAATACCCGGTCAAAAGATTTTTAACAATTTTTAAGCAAATTAGTTGACACCTTTAATAATTGATGTACTATATTCCCTATAGTTTTAGTTGAAACCGTTGCGTCACTGACTAAACGAGCACTCCAAGGTCGAGTCTATATGTCCATACCGATGAGCCGTGATCGCCATACTACAAGTTTCCCCTGAAAATATAAAGAAAACTGTTCCAAATGTTTAACTTTTCCTCTTTAAATACTTAAATGTATTGTTTTCGCCTAGGGGAGAATACAATTTATTTAGTGCCTACCACTGCAAACGATATACTGTTTAGCGGTGATTTTGTGCTTCTGTGACATTCCTTTTATTTTCTAATCCTTATACATGTTGTTCCTTGCTACGTGTAAATATATTCGCGGCAAATAAATATTCCTTGTTAACAATACAAATCCTTGAAACAAACAGAGACCAACCAATACCACAGTTGATCCCTGTCGCTATCACTTATCCTTGTTTATTGTCCATGTTACCGTCAAATCCTTCATAACCAACGAAGTCCGGATCACCAGACATATCATCCGTGATGAACTCATCCATGTCGATTTCCGGATTCAGCACGATAGCTTCCCAGTCCCATGTTGGAATGAATTCACCTTCCTCCCTGTTGATTTGGTAATCAATTCCATCCAGGAACCACGACGACGCAATTGTAGCAGCTCCCTCCACCGTGTTCACCATGTAGGTGACAGGTTTTCCTGCGTATTGCTCAACCTCAGCCATAGACAGCTCCTTGCCACGGAGTTCAGCAGGCAGGGACAAGGGCACTTCGGTAAAGGAGGAGCACAACACCGACAGGCTGTGAGGCAATACACCCCACACATGCTTACCTGTGACGATATCAGCAGATGCATGCTCCACGACTTCAACATCACTGGTAACAAACCCTTTCGCCACAAGATAATCAACAAGACCTTGATGACGTGTTACGATGAGAGTTGACATATTATTTCCTCCACGGAATAAGGACGATATTGTCCATGTCAAAGAATTTTTAACAGTTTCTATGTGCAGAGACTTATATATTGTCAAACATGTTCCTATACTTTCCTAATTAAATAAAAAGGTATAACCACATCAATCGGCTAATGTCTTGATCAGGAACACTTAAGCTTCATGATGTGGCGTTGACTAATGGCCCTAAGTCCATCACCTTACGTGTTTAATCCTCGTCAACCAAGGACACGCTCCCTATACTTATCTCTCCAAGGGAAGGAGATCCATTTAGACTCTAATGGCTTCTGAGTGGAATTATACGGAGTCTATCCCGTACAACTTGAGGGCAGAGTGTTCGACCGGTTCACAAAGGAGCGGCTCTACTAACTCATAGCATATACATACGTTTCCTCTGTATATGCCTTCCCTACAAAATAATTTTAACAGTTTATAAGCAGAAAAAGTAACCCTAGCCATAACAAGCACTAGGGTATTATACAATCCGTATCAATCAAGGTACGTTTACGTGACGACTGTGAAGACCACGACCTTAGTTAGCGTAATTCACAACCATACCAATCCAAACATATCCTTGATCAGGAGATATATCCTTCATGGTACGGCGTTGACTAGTGGCCAGCCGAAACTTCCACTACTCTACCAATCCCTCGTCAACCAAGGGTGGCAATCCTACTCACGCTCCTAGGACACGAAGCCAGTTAGACAGAACCGATTGGTTTAATGCACGGAGTCAATCCCGTACACGATCCGGTAAAGAACCCACCGGCAAGGGCGACAGCACCAACCAACATGCTGTCACTGAATTTATAACAATTTTTAAGATACGCAGATGACATATGCCCAAACATGCATAACGGAGTCCTGCCATGATGACGTTCCTTGTCACGGAGGCTTTTACTGATACCGTTGTGATGATGATACTTGTACACTTGAGGGTTTCGCCTTTGCCTTTTAACGGAGTTATGACAGCACGCTAATACAAGCGTACTGCCACAGCTCGTTATGCCTGTTTAAGAGGCTTGTGGGAGGTTGAAACGGTATTGGTGAGGGCCGTTACGATTGGCTTTCACCTTCCGAATCACCTCATCCGCTTTCTGTACCTCTTCCTTGGGTGCGTCATTGACAACAGCCTTCATCTTGTCCATGTAAGCTGTACCAATAACACGCTCCTGTGCTGCAGCATCCTTTTTCTTGATACCAATGCGCTTAATTGCATCGGCAACAATCTCCTTGACTTCCGAACGGGACTTTCCGGCCAGCCCAGACATTTCCCAGATCACTGCACCACGCGATCCAGCAAGTTTGATAACGGAATCGCCACGAATAAAGAGCACACGGCACTCGTAAGTGGCTTCAATAGCCTTAAAACCAGCGATGATTTGCTGGGCGTTCAGACGTTCTATTTCGTGCATGTTCATAGCTTTAGCCTCCACGGCTTGTTAAGTTGGGTGAAAAAGGGCTTAGGAGCCCTTCTTCTCACCTGGGTAAACGATGTTCTCGGGCAGCTTGCCAAGACCATCAATTGCGGATTGAACAGGATCAACAACAATAGCTTGACTGCTGATCAGTTCGGTTGTGATACATTTGAAGGCACGCTTCCACAGCATCTTTTCAGCTGCATCAGGCGCATTAGAGACCATATCCATCCAACGAATAGCCATAACAGCACCATTTGTTGTGACACAGTTGTTTGCACCAGCGAAGGTGTGTTGCGACCTCCATCCATTGCGTACACGAGCATCCAAGCGATACGCAGCAGACAACAGCTCAACTGGGTTGAAGAACACGTTCTCGTATGCCAGTTCCTTAGCCACCTTCATATGACCGAAGAAGATGTCAAGACCGTTCTTTGGAGCACGAACACCATGCTTTTCGAGCTGTTTAAGCCCCGAATTAGCACGTGCAACACCAAGACGGTTCTCCTCAACGTGACGGTAGTAGCCACGGTTAAGGGCATTGAACCAGCGATATTGGTGAACTGCACACTTGCCAGTGTTGATATCAATAGCCAGAGGGATTGACTCCATCTTCATGATACCAGCGGTGCGGCCAGTACGATTACCACCGATTGGGAACTTTTCATCATTGCCATAAGCGTTGAAGTTGAACCCAACAGAAGCAACACAGTAGCTATGAACTGCATCCCTCAGCAGCTTGTGGTTAGCATCAGTTGCTTGCCATCCACTATAATGCGAAGAGATGTTATCCCAGAATCCACCACCACCGCCTTCTTCTTCAGGGAATCCATCGGTTATAGTATCAACCTTCCCCTTGAGAACCATGGCAACGGAAGTTGAGGCATAATACTGCGACTGACCACCACCACCATCGGCGTGTTTAATCTGACGCATTGCCTCGTATTGCACGATGTAGCCGTACATATTCCAGAACAACTTAGCCCAGAACAGACTCATACCAGCGTTCAGGACAGCGTTTTCGAGCAACATGGCATGTTGGAACAGATTAGACGACATCAGGCCAATGTTTTCCTTAGCCTGTTTGTTGCCATCTACGCCATTTGCCAGCTCATCAAAGCTGTACTTCTTCCAGGGCTTGCCACCCATCACAAACTCACGCTCATCCTTAACGTAAGTCTGGACACGAAGATCCATGTATCTCCACTGTTCGGTGTACAAGGGCACATCCAGGTGGAATCGGATGCAGCACAAGTCACCGTCAGTATCGTTTTCCTGCTGGAGCATCAGGTCGGTGTCGACGAATGCAACGCTCTTCATTGCGAAGATATCGACTGGTGTAATTGCACCAAAGACCTTGTGAGGCAGACCCTGTTTGTTGACAACACCAGTAACGGCCTTATCAAACAAGACTGGATCCTTGGAATAACATACCTTCCCAGCAGGTGCCAAGAAAGATGTTATGCGGTGTTGGTGACCAGCTTTCACGTCCCAGAAGCGAGGAGCCATAGTCAAATATGTACCAGCAACGGACATACGATTCAGACGATCCTCAAACATGGCAGAATTCATACGCACAAGATGCTGTGCAGAAGTGAATCCCCATTCAAAGCCTTCCATGGTACGCGAAGAACGAGCTGCCATGAACAAACTCATGATAGTTTGCATCGACTCGCCAAACATACACTCAGGATTGGTATCCTTGTGATACGTAGCCTTGTCAACGGGCATGATATCCTTCTTCAGGAATGCAGCACCAGGAACAAACATGTCGTGACCACCAGCTTCAACGACAAAGCCCTTGCCGCCAAGACCTGGCCAGAACGGAATATTGCCATTCTTAGAACCCTTGCTAACGAGCTGTTTCCACTTGTAGCAGAATTGCTCATCGGTCAAGTTGCCAAGGCCAGGCTGAGAACGCATCCAGCCACTCATTGGAATCTGAATGGCAGATGTTTCTTCTTCATCTTCAAAGCCAGGAACAGCTGTCATGGCCTTAACGGTGAAGATCTCATCCAGCACTGCCCTGAACTGCTCCAGAGACAAACGAGGAAGGCCAGCATAACCATCACGCATGATACGATGCATCTCACGCTGTGTGGCATTCTCCGTTCTTGCATTCTCGTCCAGCAATTGCTGAACCAAGCCATGCAGCGGCTTAGTATCAACAACCATTTTCCCATCCTTTTCCAATACGCAATACGACCAGAAGAAATTGGTCATCTCACGGATAGAGAATGAGGTCTTGGGTGCCTTTTTAACAACGACACCATTAGCGATGTCATTCATGACGACACCAGCCAACTGATAGCGACTTCTCAGTTCATAAGAAGAGTTATCCACAAGCTCCTTTTGCTTGTTGAGATAGTACGACGAAGCCAAGGAGGCCTCTTCATAATCATCCATCTCGGTGTTGTCGTCAGCATACTGGCAACCATACAGCGTGTACAAGTTGGTTGCGTAAACAACTTCTTGTGTGCACACCGCAGAGAATGTCACATCAACACCGCGATACTTGGCCTTGATGGTGCGGATCTTGCCAGCATTCGTGAGCATCTGAATAGCAACAGCAGCGACCTCCTTACCACTAAGCCCATCAAACATCTTCACCTGTTCTTCTTGGCTCAGGATACCAAGATGTGCCAAGAGCATATTCAGTCCGCCCTTAGCAACAGACTTATTCACCAGAATGGTATCATCCATAATCCCATCCAATTGGAACGGTGAACAAACTGTCATCTTGCAACCCAGGTGACGAGTAACAAAACGACCAGCACCCGCGAACCTAAACAGACCCCTGGAATATGCAGTACCAGTACAGAACGCATTATCAATCTCATTCTGCAACTCAGCCGCATCCTTATGATTACCATCGACCATGATCTGATCAATAGCAACCATCATATTCCAACTGCCGATGGCCAGACCGTCAGTATTCCAATAGATCTTGGTAACACGCTCATTGGTCTTGGACGCATCCTCAAACAACCACAGACCATCATCTTCCCTGATAACGTTGAAAGCTGAAGCTGTAGAAGGCCAACCCGCACCCTTAAGCCCCTTGGTGTTTTGCTCAGCACGTACAAACCCTGTGTTCTGAGTATAGTGGTACGGTGCAACACCAAAGGAGCCATCATCCGTTTTGATATTGAACATCAGTGCGCGATTCTGCATGCACTTGAGGAACATCTCACGGGTGTCAGAGTGGCCCCACACCGTTATGGCCTTAATGATGTATGGAACATCACTTTCGACACGAACAGTGTAGTCGCCCTTATCATCAGCAGCCATCAGCGAAACCTGACGATGCACGGCAGTCCAGCCACGCTTACCAAGCCACGCCAACGGCACAAATGTGGCCAAGCCCTGACATCCATCGACACCACCAGTGATCTTATTCAGATCGTAGTGGGTCTGCATCTCAACAGCCTGACCGCCCTTGGCAGCACGGACGCGAACACCAGCGCCCTTGCCAACCCACAGCCATCCCTTACTGTCCATCTTAGAGCCTTCCATTTCGGGAAGACGCTTGGTGATGCCAGCAGAGTATGCCAACACCTGAACAGCAGCTTGATGAAGCCGCAGGTCCGCCGGAATTTTGCTATTCGCAATTTCCCGGATTTCTTCGAACATTTCCATCTTCATGGTCATATCCTCTATTGTCTGGTGCTTACTAGGTGACCAGCTTAACCTTTAAATCCAAGCTCATCGCGCAAGGACCTTGAGAGCTGCAACCAAGGCATATCTTTCAATGCAGTGCTTACAGCAGCCTTCTTTGTTTTGGCACGATACACTTTCATCACGCCACCACATCCACGTTCTGCTTCTTCAGCATACTGACGGACAGTACATGTAGATACATCGTTACCAGCAACACAGAGAGTATTGCCAACAACAACGATATACCAGTTCACTTCTGGCACGTACTTAGCCATTGCCATCATTCCTTTGAGATGCTGCTTTGTTTAGCATTCAGCATTTCAGCTGATACCCAGAGATGATGGAATTTCCCATCCATGTACCCGCACGGTACAATCATTCCTGTGTCGTGCAATTCTTCCTCATGCGGGAGGACCTTCCTGACAGCCTTAGTAAGTCCATAGCTTGTTCGTGAGATGAACACCTTTTGGATACAAAGCTTTCCTATCAGCGCAATAGCCATCTGATGAAAGGCATGTGCAGCAATACGAGGATTCACAGAGCTGCGGCCCTCAATAGAGTCAATAACAACACCATCTTCACTATTGCGCCACACCCATGCCTCAGCAACAATATTGCCATTCTTGCGAAGGACGTATGTTGCACTTGATGGCTCCTCATATGAGTGCTCAGCACTTTTACCACCAACACCACCAAGATGCTGACAGCAGGCCGTCTCTTCACCAATAGACAGTTGAGCAATGTCGTCGAAATGCATCTTTTCGAGAACATACTCTGAGCCCATCTCTTCGTGTTCAGCACCATCAATGCGCACAAATGGCAACATCTCATACGTCTTGGTTGGCGTACGCTTGATGTAGTCAAGATAACGCTCAAATGCCTTATTTGACATTTCCAGACGCGTTGCAAGCTCAAGCAGCTCAATAGAGGCTTCTGCCCCCCTGCGATACTTGTGCCTTGCCATGTCCTTGATGAACGCTTCGATGCTAACTGGCATTACAGTTTCTGAGGTTACATGACCTGCATAACGTAATGCACTACGATGCTTCTTGAAGAACTGATTCCATTGCTGCGACAGGGGATTGGCCACAAAATTAGGCATATACATGTTCACAAACGAATGGATTGTCTCCACGTGTGGATCAAGAGGGGCAACAAGGGAGCTATCCAACTCGTCCGCGATAACACCGATAGCCTCAATGCCCAATGCATTTGTAAAGCTAATAGTGTCAGTTGCATGCCTGCGGACAATATCCCATCCGTAAGCTTTAGCAATGGCATTGATCGCCTTTGCGTTGACACCATCAAACAAGGCCTGGTCAGAGAAGGACAGATTGAATCCAAAGTCCTTGTTGATAATGGCAAACTTTGGCATACAGCTATGCGTCAATGCCTTGCGGGTCTTGCCCTCGCGATACAAGGTCATAGCCTCGATTATGGGAGCGCAGTCGCTCATCTCAACGAACCTGCCAGAAGCTTCCGTGCAGACATTGGATAGCCCATGAACCAGCTGTGGATCAAGAATGTATGCATCGGCCAGTAGTGCTGTGATGTCTGCTGGCATCCTATACATATTGAGGCCATTTGGTTGATCCACGACCATAGCCAAGGCATTGACACACGACAGCAGATGGTCAATATCAGCACCGGGCAAATTCATTATTGCAATGAATGATCCACAATACCAATCCCTGCAGTTATTGACGTAGCAAGAGGAGCTCACCAAAGACATCAGCTTGTTAGCAAGATTCTGAATGGCATAAGATTCATTGCCAATGAACTCGCATACCGTGTGATGATACATGGCCTTGCCACGGCTAGCACGTATCAAATGCCCAACCATAATAGCAAGATTGGCATCATAGTCGATATAGCCACAGTGCTTGCGCATAAAATCGACAAGAGCACATAGTGTCTCAACTGGACAAGGTATGCCAATAAGTGCAGATGCATTACCAATACCAGTAGGCTCTGTATCGCAAATATCACCGTCGCGAATAATCCCAAACCCAAGACCCAGAATCGCACGAGCGTACACTCTATCCTTACCGGTAAACTTGGCAAGGAACTCTTGGCCACCCTTGACAACATCCCACCGAAGATCTGCGATGCGATGTTGGTGCCTTGATAGGCAGAGATCCTGTGTTGCCAACACACGGAATTCTGGAGACAGCCTACCGATTGCAACTGTCGCCTTGACAGAGAAGTTATGCTGCATGTTACGGCAACGAAGCCATTTAAGACCACGGCAATAGTCAGCAGTTTGCCTTACTGACATGTACTTCTTGCCAACTACCCCGGTCCTGATCTGGATATCAAACTTGTCACCAAGCTTACATCCAGCAGCAAACCAGGCATCACGCACAATGGATGGACTGATGCCATACTTACCGTAGGAATCCCATCCGCCATTAGAGCGAGTACCATTGGGCATAACCTCGCCATACCTTGCGCCAGCACGAGCAGACACAATCTCATCCGCCCGCAGATATGCCTTAATGTCGATCTCCTGGCTGTGCCAATCCCCAACCAGCGCAGGCCAATAGGACAGGCCGATATTCCTTGCTCGGAACTTAGCCTGCTTGATAACCCAAGGCTTGGTGAGACTATTCCACTCGTCACCTGTTGCTTGGGCCATCTTGGCACGAATATCTTGGATTTCCATCCAATCTTCCATGCCTTCGTTGATCATATCCATTTTAGACATGTTCATTTAACAGTACTCCTAGAACAGGTCATCAAGGGTTTTGGGCTGAGGATTGTATTCTTCATACAACTCATCCGCCCACTCGAAATCACAATCGGCATCATTCCCCCAATACGGCAGGTCATGACTCCACTTGTCGTACCATTCGCAATAAGCAGCCCAGTATTCCTTCTGGGTGACTTTGCGGGAATTAAGCAGGTCGGCCAAAAGGCGAAAGCCCAATTGGTCAAGGTGCTTCATGTTTGCCTTGTGAGCAATCAGCTGCTCAGGCGTCCATTTGTCGTGGAATTCGTAAGGATCGTGCCGCATATCCTTAAGCTCTGCGCAAATAAGAATTACGTCCTCCAAGGAAGACATTGTCCTAATACCCCTCATGCCGCTTCTCCGATTGCAGTTACCTGGCCTCTTGCGAGGGCCCTCATTTTTACAAACGCCTCCTTGCGCACCCCGTAATCCATATCATTTGCTGCTTCCAGCATGGTATCCGAATCCATCCAGTTCCCTGTTGCCATCCAAACTTGTCCGATCAAGACCTTCATAGCTTCCACACGTGCAAGCCTGCGAGCTTCCCGTTCCTGACGAGTCTTTGCCTTATTAAGAATATCCTGCGCTTTCTTTGCCGCAAGAACACTCTTAAACGACATGAACTCCTTAGTGCAATCCTGCACCAAAGTATTCCCCCCGTTCACAACGGCCTTGGCCTTAGCCTTGGCATCCACAGCATGTGTTCCCTCCATGGTAGCCCTCACCGAGATGATGCCCTTCAACATCGCCTTGGGAGTCTTAGCCTTCTTAGCCTTCTTGGGAGTGTCCTTACGGATGACATTGGCCAGTTTGGCCATGGTAGACTGTTCCTTGCGGGCCTTGATGGTAGCCTCAGAGAGGCCAGTCCTGGTTATCTCCTCCTTGAGTGCAGCCTTCGCCTTAGCCCGAGTGTTACAGGCTATTGTAATTGCCTCACGCTTGGCGGACGAATCAGCCTTGTTGATCAGGTTGCGCACACCGATCATACGAGTGTGGAAACGCGTATGCGCACGTGCCAGCGCCTTACGAGCAGCCTTAATGTGAGAAGGAGTGGAGGTACGGACAACAGTCTTGGTCTTGGCCTTGACGTTGGCCTTAATAGAGGCGCAGAGGCGCACGAATGCGACCTCGACGCTGGTCATGTTGATGGTGTTGGCGGTGGCGGTGGCGTTGATGATGATTGCGTTCATGATATTCTCCTGAGAGTAGATGTGTTACACCTCCGATATTGGGGTATATACACACGCATAGGCCATGATACCTACACTTGCCTATAGATCGCTCTATAAGCCGATTTAAGAGCTTTAATGGCGCTCTTAGTACCATCTATAACCTCTCAATAGAAAGGCTATAGAACGAGCAGTTTAATGTCATGCTTAGGACTATTGGTTAATAATAGACGGTGTGAACACCATCTACTATATGATAGTGGACAGCATAGAGCCGGTTGCCGCAAAGGGCGACCAACTCCACCATCCAAACTTCGAATTCCAATGGATCAATCAGATCCATCACAGAACTCATATCGCAATTCACGACGAACTTGCCATCGTGAAGAAGCGACAGAGGACATGCCTCAATCAGCATATCCGACATTGTATTCTCCTATCAATTAAAGGGTGGGGAGCAGATTCCAGGTGGGGGCCTATGAACTACGTGCTCCATAAACAACACCAGGTATGTACTGGCTAATAATCTAATAATTAACTATATAAAACAAAGGTTTGTTGACAATTATAATGTTAAACGTAGAATAAGGGGGTGGGGGCAGAATTATTTTAGCTATTTACATCCTAAATTAAGATCCTCAAAAATAAAAATATAAAAAATAGAATCATATATAGGGCAATTATGTCAGTAAAATTAACATCATTTGAAATAGCTTTTTTAACGTATGAACAAAGAGTGGAATACTTCCTAGGAAGAGCAAAAGAAGTTCATGGAGATAGATATTTATATGAAAATATGAATTATGTCAGGAATAAGGAAAAGATAGACATCACTTGTGCTATGCATGGAATATTCAAGCAAACTCCACATGATCATGTGAGGGGCAGAGGATGTCCATATTGTGGTGGTAAAAAGCAAAGCAATACCGAAGAATTTATAGAAAAAGCAAAAAAGATTCATGGAGATAGATACAGCTACATAGAGACGCAATACACAAGAGCAATAGACAGGGTGAAGATAATATGTAGCACACATGGTGTATTCACACAAAGAGCAGAATCTCACCTGTCCGGAAGGGGATGTAGACTGTGTACAGATAGACAGTCTAGGCCAGAATTAGAAATTATATCTCTAATAATGGATTTATTGCCTAATGAACAAATTAGCACTTCAGTATCACCAGAATGGATGCAGGGACAGAGGGAAATAGATATATACGTTCCAAGTAAAAGATTTGCGATAGAATACAATGGCGATTATTGGCACTCTGAGAAATTTGGGAGAGACAAGGAATGGCACCAAAGAAAACATGACGAGGCAATGGCAGCTGGCATAACCCTACTGCACATATGGGATTCTAGATGGAATTCTGAATATAAGTTGGTATATTTAAATATAATAAACAATCTAATAAGTGGCAATCACGATAAGATTGCACATCTCATTATAGACAACATATGGATAAATCACTCTTGATAGCTAACCCCAAAATTTAAAATATATATTTTTGAATTGTGTATCTTATCTAAGTATATTGTTCTTTATAGCATCTAGAACAACTTGACCTTCACCTCTTGTCTTTCTTTGTACAAATTCATGTGGAATTACACCTTCATAAGCTACACCATATTGTGCTTGTAACTGTCTGACTAATTTTGATGTTGCAAGAATTTGCTTTTGATTAAGTCTATCCCATGTTTTAGTTGCATTATTGTAATTACCAACAACCTCAATACCTATTGTATTGTTATTAAATATACCAAGCCTAGCAGTTTCATCTTCTCTCATATGATGAGCTTTTACGTGCAATGGAACAGACTGGTGAACCATGCCTGCTTCATCTACTAAAAAGTGTGTTCCTATACCACTTGACTCAAAACTATTAAGAGCTGACTTACCAGTATTGCTAACCGTTCTATGTAACATGATATTCTGGACATCTTCAGCCATAGGACCTCTGCCATCTATCATCTTCTTAAAATTATGCATAAAATCTACACTTATTGGCTTAAGCCTATTTGGTTGCTGCATTGTTTCTATTACTGGCTTAATAGCAGAAGCACCAAATGCTTCCTTCACGGTGTTCTTTGGATGCTCTAATGCCCTTGGAATTGCTTCAGTTATAGTATCCATAACTTGTGATCCCATCTGTTTTGCATCTGACATAAATTCACTTATAGCTTGTGATCCAAATTTGCTTGTGCTCATTGTTTGCTGAGCATGTTCTATCATTGGTTTCACTGGATTAAATGATGGTCCATGACTTGCAAATGATCCTGCCATCACTGCTATTGCAAACACTCCTTTTCTTAAATAGTTTGGAAGTGCTCTCTTGCCATTCTCTAGAGCTGTTGATATTCCTGATGAAACACCCTTTGGCATTTTTGGAAGATTAACATTAACACTTGGTATTTTGAGATTTATTGGTCTTGCTGCATATTGTCTTGCTGTTGCTGTCATCCCCTTTATTGATTCTAGGACCGCTCCTGCTTTTTGATTTAGAGAAGATCCTGTTGCCTTTAGGCTGTCTCCTGCTGAAGATATGCTGTTGCTTATTTTTGAAACACTATTACCAACACTGTTTTGTATTGCTGATGCTTTTCCCTTTGCCCATTGCTTTGCTGGTTCCAGATCAATCTTTGGAATTTGTGGCAAGGTCATATTTGGCATTGGAACATTTGTGTTCAACTTTTGCCATACTGTCTTTCCACCCGAGGATAGTCCTTGTCTTATTGTTGCTCCTGTCGTTTTTAACTTATTTTTAGCGACTGCAAAAGCACTTGGACCCTTTGGTTGCGTGGGCTGTGCAGGTATCACTGGAGCTGGCTGTGAAGGAACGGTTGGAACCTGTGTTGCCGTTGCCTTTAGGGGTGGTGATGCAGGAGTCTGTGTCACAACTGGTGCTGGAGGTGCAACAACGGGCGCAGGAGGCGCACTTGGAACTGGTGTGGGTGTTTGCACGGCTTGTGGAGCCGAAGGCGTTACGACAGGTTGTGGAGCCGAAGGCGTTACGACAGGTTGTGGAGCCGAAGGCGTTACGACAGGT
>ERZ650304.529-NODE-529-length-19611-cov-21.725353_pt1 | contig 19611 bp, 21 predicted proteins | sample MGYA00376240_ERZ650304 | MGnify/ENA primary metagenome ERZ650304 (study PRJEB26733, sample SAMN07839271) | wastewater metagenome | biome: small river; feature: stream; material: water | place: USA: North Carolina | collected 2016-03-01 ... | reverse complement strand
CCGGCGACGCCCGGCCCCGACATCGTCGTGAAGTTCACCTGCCCGGGGTGCGGCACGCTCGGCGTCCGCCGGTTCACGTACCAGGAGGGTGACCAGCGCGAGCCCGGCGCGTACTGGTCGCCCGCGTCGGCGACGATCATGGCCGAGGAGGGCTCGACGAGCTACCCCGACCCGTGGGGCGGCACCCAGTGAGCGGGCTCGCCCGGCGCCGGTCGGCCGACATCGAGGCGCCGGGGTTCACGCTCGTGAAGAGGGCGATGACCGAGGCCGAGTACCAGGCGATGTCGCGCCGGGCTCGCCCCGAGTGGCACCACGCCATCTATGTTGCGCTCCAACTGTGGGAACGCAACCCGAGGCCCGGGTCGCGGGTCCGGCCCGAGTGGATGCCGTTGCAGGTGCTCTTCGACCTGTTCGCCGAGTACGGCGTCGACGACCCCGACGCGATCATCGCGACGATCTGGAAGTGCGAGCAGATGACCGGCAACGTCGTCCAGCGCAACATGGAGATCGACGGGGTCGTGCACCCGGCCGTGAAGTACGTCGGCCCGCCGCTCGTCGACCCGCCCGCCGCTCTGCCCGGGCTCCCTCGCTCCGCTGCGATGCTCGAAGCCGCCCGCAAGGAGATCGGGCCGTGAGCGCGTTCCACCCCAACGGCATCATCGGCGACGTGTCGTCCGGCCAGTCAATCGAGGACGCCGTGCGCGCCGCCATCGCCGCCGCGACCGAGATGTCGGCCAAGCAGGGGTACGTGTGCTTCGCCCGGTTCACGTTCAACGTCGCCACGATCGAGGTCACCCCACACTCCGACGCCGCCAAGATCATCGAGAGCTTCAAGGCGTCGATGGGTTCCCCCCTCACGATCGGCCCGTACTGATGGGTGAAGCCGTCCTCGTGCACCTCGTCGGCGACTGGTTGTTGCAGTCGTCGTGGATGGCCAACGAGAAGGTCAAGGCCACGCTCCCGGCGCTCGTGCACGTCACGATCTACGGGCTCCTGTTCCTCCTCGTCACCCGGTCGGTCCCGGCGCTCGCCGTGATCGTCGGCACCCACTTCGTGATCGACCGGTGGCGTCTCGCCCGCCAGGTCCGCTGGGTCGCCAATTTCATCTCACCGGTCCGGCGTCACAAGCGCTACCGTGCCGCCGACGGGCGCACCCTGTCGTTCGTGAACGGGAACGCCGACCCGACGACCGTCGGGAGCATCTACCACCAGTGGCGCTCGTCGAACCCGTCGTGGAAGGAATGCTCGAAGTTCGGGTCGCCGCCCGACACCCCCGAGCACATCGCGTTCTGGGTGATGATCGTCGCCGATCAGACCATGCACTTGCTCATCAACTACGCCGCACTGAGGTGGCTCACATGAAGAAGCTCTCCAAGACCGACCAGCCGCAGACCCGGCACGGCGACCCCGTGCCCGAGGTCGCGCCGAAGCGCGAGGTGTGCCGCTGCGACATCCCCGAGCCCGGCCACCAGAGCGACCGGCGCCGGTACACCGGCGAGGTGTTCCGCGGCCCCCGCGGGATCGTGTGGGCCTGGTTCGACTGCCCGCACGGCAAGCGCTGGCAGCGCCGGGCGACCCTGGCCGAGGTGGCGTGATGTTCGAGCGCTTCACGCCCACGTCCCGGCGGTCCGTCGTGCTCGCCCAGGAGGAGTGCCGCCTCGGTGGCGACAACAAGATCGACGTGGAGTGGCTGATGCGCGGTCTCGTGATCGCCGCGCCCGACGAGATCGCGTGGGCCGCCACGGCCGATGAGCGCGAGGTCGAGCGGCCCCAGTGCGGCGAGTCGCCGTCGGGGCACATCCCGTTCACGCCGGACGCGAAGCGGTCGCTCGAAGCTGGCGCCGCCGTCGCCCGCCAGGAAGGGTCATACACGATCGAGGTGCGCCACGTCGCCCGCGGCATCGTGCAGTTGGCCGCCACGAACGACGAGATCGCCGCGCTCGTCGAGAAGTACGGGTGGGAACCCAACGACCAGAAGTGGCTCGGCGTCGAGACCGTCGACCCCGACCACGAACCGCACGTCAAGCACGAGGAGCAGATCGGCCACGGCGACTTCTCGATCGGGTCGGAGACCTACCCCGGCGTGTCGAAGACGATCGAGGAGATCGGCGAGTTGCAGGTCGTCCTCGGGAAGGTCCAGCAGACCCTCGGGAAGCTGATCGCCACCCACGGGCTCGCCGCCCACTGGGACGGCACCGACCTGCGCGAGTGCTTCACCGACGAGGCCGGTGACGTGATCGGTGCCCTGTCGTTCGTGATCGCCAAGAACGGGTTCGACGCCGCAGCGATCCAGAACCGCGCCAACGAGAAGATCGCCCTGTTCATGAAGTGGCACGCCGAGCAGGGCGGCGGCCCGATCGACACCGCGCCCGTCGCATGAACGACGCGCAGCGCGCCGCCGACGAAGCGCTCCGCGTCGCGCTGATCGCGCACGCCGAGGCGTACGACATCGTGCCCGACGACGGCGCCGCTCTCCTCTCCGACTTCGCGGTCGTCGCGGCGTGGGCGCGGGCCAACCCCGACGACGAGACGACGTACACGACGCACTACTCGGCGGACAAGGTGCCGTCGCACATCGTCGTCGGTCTCTTCCGTGTCGGCATGGCCATCACCATCGACGGGTGGGCGCCCGACCCCGACTGAGAATCCCATGAACCATCCGCGCGATTTCGGGAGTGCGCCCGTAGCCTGACCGCGTGGGAGACCGAGGCGTGTCGATCGTGGTGCCGTGGCGGCCGGACGACGACGGCCGGTCGGCGAACTGGGTGTGGACCCGGAGGCGCTGGGAGGCCCTGTACCCGGACTTCGAGGTCGTGACGGGCCAACCCCCATCGGGGTCCTTCAACGCCGCTCAGGCGGTCAACGACGGGGCCAGGAGGGCCAAGAACGCCCTCGTCGTCGTGGCGTGGGCCGACGTGGCCGTCGACAACGCGTGGCTTCTCTCCGCGATCGACCGGGTCGCCTACGGCGAGTGCGCCGTCGCGACCCCGGCGGAGGTGTGCAGGCTCGACCGGTACGCCACCACCGACCTCCGCGAGACCTCGCCCGGCGACCCGCTCGACATCGACCCGTTCGGGCCGCTCGTCGAGGAGCGTCGCAGCGGGTGGGCCGAGATCGCCGTCACGACCCGCTTCCACCTCGAAGCGATCCCGTTCGACCAGCACTTCGACGGGTGGGGCCACGAAGGCCACGCGTGGCTCCTGGCCAGCGAGAAGCTCACCGGCGGCGTCGACGCACGCGGCCGGAGCTACCACCTGTGGCACCGCAGCCGCCCCGGCACGACGTGGGACACGCCCGGCGCCGCAGACCGGCGGGCGCTCTTCCACCGCTACGTGCGCGCCGCCGCGTCGACCAACGACGAGTGGATGAAGGTTCTCGTGTCGAACTGCTCAAGTTGAGCCCGGGACGTGCCGATAGGAAGGCATGTTCTACAACGACACCCACACCGATCATGACCTCGCCCAGTTCGCCGCCATGGGCATCGACCCCGAGACGCGCGAGCCGCGGAAGCAGCCGACGTTCTGCACGTTCTGCGGCCCGGCCCGGCCGACGACGATGAACCGCTCAGGTCTGTGCGACCGGCACGACACCGCCATGCGCGATGCCGTGAAGGATCTCCCCGAGGCGACCGTCGGCGGGCACGCCGGTGGTGGCGCGGGGGGCGCCGTCGAAGCAGGGCTCGCACCGGGCGGGGCGGCCGTCCTCGACGAATAGGTGCGCCGCACACCGGGCCGCGTTGCACACGAGGCACTCGCCGTAGGGGACGGTCAGGCAGTCGGGGCACTTCACGGCGGCGATCCTACGCTGTCGACCGGTCACGGCTCGCCACCGGTCGCGGCGCGAGACTGAGCAGATGGAATCTCTCACCCTCGCCGACGACGGGACGCTCCGGCTCCGGTACCTTCCGTTCCCCCCGCACCCCAAGCAGTGGGCCATGCTCGCCGCCGACGCCAAGGCCCTCGCGTTCGGCGGCGCCGGGGGCGGCGGGAAGACCACGGCGCTCCTCATGGGCGCGGCGCAGTACGCCGACGTGCCCGGCTACGAGGCCCTCCTCGTGCGCGCCAACTACACCGACATCACGTTGCCCGGGTCGATCGGCGACGCTGCTCGGCAGTGGTTCTCGAAGTGGGCGAAGCCGAAGAAGGTCAACCGCGGGTTCCGCTACGAGTTCCCCAACGGCGGCGCCATCACGATCATCGGCGCGCCGGTCGAGAAGTGGGACGACGAGATCCTCGACCGGAAGTACCAGTTCGTCGGCCTCGACGAGGCCCAGGAGTTCGACACCGACACGACGTTCCGGTACTCCATGGTCCGGCTCCGCCCGCCCGCGCCCGACCTCACCGAGATCCAGGCGCTCTCCCTGTTCGGCCCGGCGTCCGACGGCACGCTCATCACCGAGGTGCAGCCGCGCCTGCGGATCGCGTTCACGTTCTACCCCGACCTGCCGCAACCGGCCGGGGCCGTGTGGGTGCACCGCGTGATCCTCGACCGGGAGACCCGCGAGGTGCCGCTCATCCCGTCGACGTTCCTCGACAACCCGGCGATCGACCCCGACGAGTACGCGAAGGCGCTCAGTCTCCTGCCGCAGAAGGAGCAGGATCGGCTGATGAGTCCTCCTCTTCTCGGTCCAGATGATGACGGAACTCTGCCGTAGCCCGCTCCACCATCCGGCGCATGAACTTGATGCGGTTCGACCAGAGCCCGTCCTCGACATCGGTCAGGCCGACGGCCGCGCCGTCGGCGGCGTCGAGCGCGACGATCGCTTCGCGGAGGTGACCGAGCACGGTCTCCTCCTGTTCGGTCACGGCTCCCCCCGAGTCCGGGCGATGTAGCGATCGCCGTCGATGATCCGCTGCGCCGCGGGGATGAGGAGCGCGTCCCCGGCGGCGCGGATCTCGATGTCGTCGCCGGTCGTGAGCGCCCGGTTGTACCGGTCGACGGCGGCCTGATGGTCGGCGGTGAGTCTCGGGTCGATCATCACGGCCGCTTCCCCAGGATCGCCTCGTCGGGGACGAGTTCGTAGCTGTCGGTCACCCACCCGACGTGCTCGCCGTCGTGGAGAAGGCGGGCGATGACGGGGGTGTGGTCGGTGCCGTACGGGGAGTGCCGGTTGGCGATCGTCTGGGTGGGCTGGCGGACGTTGTAGTTCCGCTCGATCGGGTCGACGACGAGCAACCCGAGTGCATCGAGATCGACAAGGTCGGCCTGGGCTTCCCACCATGCTGCGGCCCGGCGGGCGTACTCGGCCATGTCGCGTGCGTGCGTGGCTCGGTCGTCGGCGTTGCGGTTGTGAAGCTCGGTCCACATGCGCTCGAACCCGTAGCGGGCGACGGCGGTGACGATGTCGCCGCGGAGCTTCTTGGATGCCCGCTCGGTGAAGTTGTCGCGCTGGCCGTTGTAGTCGATGCGCCGCTCGGCGTAGGCGAAGAGCTTGTCGCCTCGGAGCGCTTCCTCCTCGCGGACGGTGACGTGAGCCCATGCGGCCTGGTTGCCGAGGAGCTTGCGGTTGTCGTCGCGGTGGAACGTCCAGGTGATGCAGCGGCGGCCGTTCGTGTAGCTGGCGGCCACCTGCACGTCGGGGTCGAGCCACTCGGGGGCCACGAACGTTTCGGTGAGTGTTGCCATGGGGTCTCCCTTCCCTTGGTGTCCACAGACTACCATACGCACCCATGTCACCTCAACTGCCACCGATCTACGCGTACGCCTCACCGCGACGGCCGCACTACCCCCGTCACATCCAGCCGGTCGCCCGCGAGTTGAAGGAACGGGGCCACGCCGTCGAACTGCTCCGCCCGGGCCGCACGCCCCCCGAGGGGTCCGTCGCTCTCGTCGCGTCGGCGACGGACACGCAGGCGTTGAGCACCACCGGCAACCGTCGGATCATCCACATCGAGCACGGCGCCGGGCAGACCTACGACGGCGACCCGGCGACCCGCGGGTCGCGCGGGTACCCCGGCGGCGAGGGCTACGACCGGGTCATCCTGTTCCTGTGCCCGTCGCAGACCGTGGCCGACAAGTGGACGGCCCGGTACCCCGACGCGGCCGCTGTCGCCGTCGGATGCCCGGCGCTCGACGACTACCACCGCACGCCGATCACGCCGACGCAGCCGCGCATCGCGATGACGTTCCACTGGCGCTCCGGCCACGGCCCCGAGGCCAGCACCGCGTGGGAGGTGTACTCCCGGGCGATCGCCGACCAGTTGATCCCGCTCGCGTTGGATCAGGGCTGGTCGCTCATCGGCACCGAGCACCCCCGGTGGGAAGGCACCCTGCTCACCGACTGGAAGATGCTCGGCGTGCCGACGGCGGGCCGCCAGGGCGTGTCGGGCTGGACCGACGTGATGGACCGGGCGACGCTCCTCGTCGCCGACAACACGTCGATGCAGACCGAGTTCGCGTCGCTCGGGCGGCCGGTGCTCTGGCTCAACTCGCCGGAGTACCGCCGCGATGTCGACCACGGCGGCCGCTTCTGGGACTGGCCGAAGGGTCAGGTGTCGTGCGACTCGCCGTTCGACCTCGCCGACAAGGTCCGCGACGCGATGGCCGACGGTCCGGCGGTCGCCGCCGCCCGGCAGGCGATGGTCGACGACGTGTACATCGCGTGCGACGGCAAGGCCGCCGAACGTGCGGCTGACGCGATCGAGGCGGTGCTCGCATGATGGACTTCGCCGATCCCGTCAGGCCGGACGCCCCGGCGACCCTCGACCTGTCGAGCCCGACCGAGGTCGAGAACCTCGTCAAGAAGCTCCGCATGGACGCCGAGATGCGCCGCGACAACGCCGCCCGCGGCGGCGGCCGCGACGACGGCGGGGCCTCGCACATGGAGCGCGAGATCGAGGTGTGGCTCGCCGGACGCGCGTGGACGCTGCCGTCGGGGCAGTGGTGGCAGGATGCTGCGGCCCAGACCGCGGCGGAACTCGATCCCGAGTGGGAGGACTACAAGCGCCTCCACGAGCGGTTCGGGGGCGCCAAGCCGTGACCCGGTCGGCTCGTAGGATGGCCCCATGAGCGACACCCGCGAAGCGATGCAGGCCGAGTTGGATGAGCGCCGGAGCCGGACCGAATCCGACCCCGAGAACGCTCGCGAGATCCGGCGGCTCCGCCAGGCCCTCGGCGCGATGCGCTGGCGCGGCCCGGCGGCGCCGAAGGTCGACTACGAGAGCAAGCCCCCGCCGCCCGAGCCCGACGACGAGGTCGAGTCCGACGACGAGGTCGACGAGGTCGAGGTCGAGATGGTGTCGGAGACGGCGCCGCTGTTCGAGCCCTCCGAGTTCGAGGAGGGCAGCGAGAGCGGCTCCACGGGCGCCGGGGGCGTCCTGGGCGGGTAGACCATCTCGACGATCTGGCGGGCTCGCACGTCGAACGTGTGGCCCTCGATGACGGCCTGACGACCGGCCTCACGCATCTCGTCGGTGTTCGGCCGCTCGTCGGCCGAGATGATCGCCTGGTACATGGCGTCGATGTCGCCGTGCGGGACGGTGATGAGGTGCTTGCCGTCCTCGAAGAACTGCTCCATGCCGTTGACGCGCGGGTGGATGAACAGGCCGCCCATGCCGAGCGTGATCGGCACCCGATCGGACCAGTAGTGGTCGGTGCCGCCGACGATGCACGAGTCGCCGATCACCACGGACGCCGCGGCGATGACGCTGGCCATCTCCCGGCCGGAGATCCGGCGGGCGTCCTTGCCCGGGTAGGTGACGAGGCGGGGGCCGAGGAGGCGCTTGAGGCGCTTGATCATGCGGCCGCGCCAGCGGTACTCGTTCATGTGGAAGTACCGCTCCCACAGGCCGATGAACACGACCTTCCCGGCGGCGTCGTCGTCGGGCTCGGGCACCCACTGGGTGTCGGTGTACGTCGTGGCCGGGGGCATCCAGATGTGGTTCACCCCGGCGTGGCGCCACCGGTCGTCGTTGCCGCCGTCGGTCGTGACGACGTAGTCCGAGCGGAAGAACGGGTCGGTCTTGATCTCGGGCTCGCGGGCGAGGTCCCACCAGCGGTCGAGGTGGAACGACACCGACGGGCACCCGGCCCGCGACGCCGCGGCGAGCATGCCCGGCAGGTTGAACCGCTCGCCGAGGTCACGGGACTTCGACCACACGAGGAGCGTCGCGTCGCGGTACGTGCCCGGCTGGGTGAGTTCGGCCCACGAGTCCTTCCGCATCTCGGGGTACGCCTTGACCTTGGCGCCGGGGAACTGGTTCGCGAAGCCCTGCGCGAGCGCCGACGCGGTCTTCGTGGTCCCCGAGATGTCCCCGACGACGATGATCTTGTGCTCCATGGCCCGAGACCGTACCCCGGACGCGAAGGAGCCCCGATCCCCCTTGAGGGGAACCGGGGCTCCGTTCGACGACTCGCCGACGATCAGGAGATCTGGTCGGTGCAGTCCACCGGCTCGATGCCGTTGGCCCGGGCGCCCGAGGCGCACGAGAGAACGTCGATGTAGGCGGCCGGGTGGCAGCCGTGCTTCGCGAGGAGCAACCACTCCTTCGAGAACCACTGCATCATGTTCTGGCGGGTCAACTGCGGGTCGGTCTCCCAACCCGTCGAGTCCTCGCCGGTGGCGCCGAAGATGAACGCCGACGACGGCACGTACCGCACGCGGTTGGCGTCGTAGAGGCGGGGCATCTCGGTGGCCGCCTCGCCGGGGGCGTTGAGGTCGGCGTAGCCGCCGCCGGTGCGGAAGTCGCGGAGCACGACGACCGAGCCGACGCCCAACTCGTCCTTGATCTTGGCGATGACGCCCGCCTTGCGGCTGGCGAGGGTGTCGCCGAAGACCCGGGCGTCCTCGTCGAGGAGGAGCTTGCGGAAGTGGCCGGGCTCGATCACGAGGTCGTAGTCGAGTTCGTTGAGGCGCTCGCCGTAGACGAGGCGCTCCAACAGTTCGCCGGTCTGCAACAGCGCCACCATGGCGCCGTAGTCGCCGGTGAAGGTGTAGCCCGACGCCAGGGCGTCGAACTTGCCCTGGAGGTACTGCTCCCGGCGACGGGCACGCTGCACGGCGAGCTTGTGCATGAACTGCACGACCTGCTCGGGCTGCGAGATCTGGGTCGAGTTGTCGACCCGGGCCGAGGCCACGAGTTCCTCGGCCGTGACCGACACGGCCGGGAGGCACTCGATGATCGGCGACGGCTTCCACGTCGACGGGTCACCCTCGTCGATGTTGGACTGGTCGTCCTCGGTCCAGATGTTGACGTTGGGGTCGGTGTCCAACAGCGCCATCTGGGGGAAATACTGGAAGCCGAGGCGGCCGATGCCGCGCTGCGGGAAGATGTCCGAGAAGGGGGTGTCGGTGACACCGCACTCGGGCACGTCGCGGATGATGTCCAGCGGCGTGCAGATGGCGGCGGTGATGCCGTCCACCATGCGACCCTCGATGCGAGCGAGGCGGGCCTCGTTGTGGGCCGCCACCGTCTCGTCGATGAGCGCCGTGGCGTCGACGGCCGACATGCGGCTGTTGAGCACCGTGTGGAGCATGCCGGGCGTCGCCTCGAACGAGGGGAGCGAGGCGACGATGCCGGTGTCGTAGCCCTCACGGACCGACGACTGGACCGTGCGGATCGCCTGGGCGATCTCCTCGTAGGTCACGTCGTCGCCCTGCTTCTTGCCCTGGACCGAGGCACCGGCGACCCAGCCGACCTTGGGCCGGTCGAGGAGCGAGAGCGCCCCGCCGGGGCCACCGTCGGTCGGGCGGTCGGCGTGGTCGCCCTGCATGCCCGCGGTCACCGCGAGAGCGGCACCGTCGGCGATCTGCTGGGCGGCCTCGACGACGGCGGCTTCGTCGGCGGCGGACGGCTGGGTGTTGTCGGGGGTGTTGCTGTCGGCCACCGGGGTTCCTCCGTGGTTCGTGGTGGGCACATCATGGGTGGTGGCCGTCTCACGGCCCGTTTCGGCGGCCTGAGCGGCCCCCTCGGTGGCGTCGGCGGCGGTGGCCGCGTCGGCGTTGGTCGCGTCGGCGGTGGCGTCGGCGGCGTTGTTGTCGGCGGCCGTGGCGTCGGCCGTGGCCGCACCGGTGGTCGCGTCGTCGGTGGCGGTCGCGCCCTCGACGGGAGCGTCCGTGGCGGTCGCGTCGCCGGTGGCCTGCGCGCCGTCGGCGCCCTCGGCCGTCGCGGCGGTGTCGGTCTCGGCGGTGGCCTCGTCGGCCAGCGCGTCGGCGACGAGATCACCGGCGTCGGACGCGCCGAGCGGCGCGTCCTCGATGTCCTCGGCCGAGAGAGCCTGGATCTCGTTGAAGGCGGTGGCGACGGCGTTGCGCTGCACACGCAGCACGTTGATCGCACGACCGTTCTCGACGGTCTTGGCCTCGCCGCGCAGCGTGTCGATCGCCGCGGTCAGCTTGTCGTACTCCGCCTGCAAGGCAGCCTCGTCCAGCTTGGACAGGTCGACCGTGGTGTCGGTGGTGTCGCTCATCGGGGTGATCCTCCGGTTGATGTGTGCTGCACCCGACTCGTTCGGGCTGCCCTGTCGACGGGCGAACTGCCGTCGGACTGACTGGCGCACATCATGCGGGGTGGCCGTCTCACGGCCCGTTTCTACGGGCGCGTGAGAGGCTCAGAACCCCGAAGATCAGGCAGTCTCGCCCTCGTGGACCGCGCGGATGGGATCGGAGCCCTTGCGGGTCTTCCACGCCACCCAGGCGTCGAGGTCGGCGTCGTTGGCGAAGGGCTTGACGGTGCCGTTGCCGAGGATCGCGGCCGGGCCAACGACCGGTGCTTCCTTCGGGTTCTCACGTCCGGCACAGGACGAACAGTTGGGCATGGTGGGTCTCCTCAGTGGAAGTTGAGCGATCGGGACGACACGGCGCGGGTGCGGTTCTTGGCCTCGATCGCGCCGGTCTCTTCGTTGACCGAGAGGATCTGCGGCTTCGGTTGCGGCGCGATGCGGTTCGAGGGGCGGCCGAGGCGGATGCCCTGCCCGGCGGTGTTCACGGCGTAGCCGGAGCCGTCGGCGCGTTGGGCGACGCGGAAGCCCTTCGACTTGAGCGCCTGGACGAAGCGGGCGTGGACCTCGGGGTCCTTGCCGGAGAAGTTGAGGAACCCGGACTTGGGGTCGCGGCTCTGGTTGATGTCGGCGCCGGACACGTTGTTCGCCGAGAACGCGTCGCGCATGCCGCCGGTGTCGACGTACCCGGGCGCTCCGGCCCGGCCGACACCGGCCGTGAAGTTCGTCGGTCCGGCGGGGGCCTTCGCCGTCGTGCCGCCTCGGGCCGCTGCCTTGGCGTAGGCGCGGTCCATGCCGCGCTGGCGGCGCCGGGCGGCCGCCTGGGCGGCGTCGACACGTTGCTTGTGCTCGGCCGGGGACAGCACCTTGCCGGTCTTCGAGCGGGACGGCTGCGGCTGCCGTGGCGCCGTGCTCGGCATGGTTACTCCCAGGTGTCGGGCAGGTCGTCTTCTGCGCCGAGTTCCTTGGCGCGCTGCTTGATGAAGCGCTTGGAGGCGACCTTGTCGACCCGGTCGCCGTAGCCACGGATCGCGTTGTGGAGGTCGGCGACGTTGTCGATGGGGCCGACCTCGGCAGGGCCTTCCTCGCCGGGCGCGCCCTTCGGGGTGCGCTGCGGGGGCTCGCCGTCGGCGGGCGGCTTCGGCGGGTCGGGCTGCTCGGTCTTCGCGGGCTCGTCGCCGTCGCCGTCGCCCTTCGGGGGGCCGTCGGCCTTGGCGTCGCCGGGCTCCTCGTCGCCGTCGGGCTCCTCGCCGTCCTTGGCGCCCTTCTTCTTCTTGAGGAACTGGGGCGGGAGACCGGCCACGATCGGGGCGTCGGGGTTCGGGATCTCCCCGGCCTTGGCCACGAGCGGCACGTCCTCCACGTCGTCGTCCATCAGGAGCGCGATCGACTCCTCGATCTTCGTGACGCGGTCGAGCACCCGGTCCACACGCTCGCGGAGCGTCGGATCGTCCTCCGCTCCGAGCGCGGCGACGACGGCGCGGGCGTCCTGAGCGACCATCGAGAGGTCGGCGATGGCGTCTGCGAGGTCAGTCATGCCCGGGGAGGGTAGACCCCGGCCGGTTCACGCCCCCTGGGCGGCTGGCTTCGGCGGCGGGTCCCCGCGGCCCGATCGCCAGGTCACTTCGAGGCCCGGCGTGGCGTCTGCGAGGTCGCCGAACACGGCGATCATCGACGCCGGGTAGTTCTGCCACCCGGCGTGGAGCCCGGCCCACTCGTCGATCTGGGGGCCGCAGAGTTCGTTGTCGTCCATGACGGCCAGCACGAGGCGCGAGTGCTCGTCGAGGGGCAGGATCGTGCGGCCCACGGGATCGCCGGTGTAGGTCACCCCGTTCATGATGACGATTGCGTCGCTCATGGCTTCGAGGCTACCGGGCGGAACAGCGACAGGAGCCCCGAGAGCCACGCTTGGAGGCGTTCGTCGGTCGCGTCGTGCTTCCGGTTGCCGATGATGGTCTCCGCGCCGGTCGTGAAGACCTCGTACCAGTCGTTGCCACCGAGGGTGCGCTGGTTGTAGATGCGGCCGGTGTACGTGCGGGGCAACTGGTCGCGGTACACGACGACGTTGCTGCTGGTGAACCCGTCGCCGCCGGTGTCGAACGGTTCCTCGCGGGGGCCGTCGGCGAGCCGCGACGCGAGGTACCACGCTTCGGCGGCGGGCACGCCGGGCACGGCGCCCTCGACGGAGTGCCCGAACTCGTGGACAATCGACGATCGGGTCGCCGGGTACTGGCGGGGATCGGCGATCTTGATGCGGTCGCCGCCGTTGGTGTTCGATCCGCCACCGAAGACGGTGTACTTCGTGTCGGTCTGGAAGTCGATGCGTTGCGGCTTGCCGACGAGCCAGTCGGTCCAGTCGCGGGGGTACATGTTGAGGCCCATGTCGGCGGCGTACGCCTCTGGGCTCGTCGACCGGCCGAGTGTCGTGAGCGCGCTCTTCGGTGTCGTCGCGTTCGAGGTCGACTTGGCCGAGCCGACCTCGATGCGGCCGTTCGTGCCCATGTCGACGCCCATCGCTTCGAGCGTTTCGAGGAACGCGATCTCGCCGAGCGTGGGCCGCGGGTCGGCGGCCGACACGAGCCCGATGTCCTCGGCGAGCTTCATGAGACGCTTCCCGAGGCGCCTGCGGGCGGCGATGTCGTCGGCCGAGAGCGGGGCGGCCGGGTCGGGCAGGAAGTCGGGGCCGACGTACACGGCGGAGTCGGGGAACGACGCTCCGTCGTCGTGGACCGCGACCTCGCCGATCGTCCCGGCCTTGCCGATGCGGAACTCGATGTAGGGGCCGCGGCGCCGCTCGATGTTCGACGGGACGTTCGTCTCGATCCGCACCGCGCCGAGCGAGTCGCGGACCCCCTGGTCGGTCGGGGTCTGCAAGTCGGTCGGCGGCTTGTACTTGACGTGCACGTCGCCGCGGGCGAGCCGGTCGAGGATGTCGACGACGGTCGGGTTCTCCAAGAACGCGGGGAGGTCGTTGTCGTTGAACTTCTCCCACGGCGCCGGGTAGAGGTCGGCGGCCACCTTCGCCACGGCGGTCTTCAACGCCTTCGTGTGGCCCGGCGTGAGGGGCGTCATGACGCTCGACGGGAAGTCGGGGTCGATGTAGGTGCCGTCGCGCTCCGGGTCGGAGCGGATCTGGGAGAACCGTTCGACCCACAGTTGAGCGACTGCCTTGCCGTACTCCTCGATCGCTCGGGCGCGACGCATGTGCTCGCGATCCGACGCCGACGGGCTGGTCCACAGGCGGTGTTCGAGCGACGTGTCGACCGGCGCGAACGCTGCGTCGATACGTTCGCCGCCGCCGGGCATCGTGAGGAGCACCTTCTCGCGTTGGGCGACGAGGTGAGCGACGCGGTCCTCCCACGGCCGGGTCATGGCGTACACAGGGCCGTAGTCGGGGGTTCCGGCGTCGCCGAGCGCTGCGACCACGCCTTCATGGTTGAGGTACGCGACGACCTCGTCGCCGTCGGAGCGGAGGTAGGGGATCGTCGACAGCGGGATCGGCGTGCCGGAGTCGGAGACGACGAACCGGTTGCCGTTGCGCTTCACCGAGATCATGCCGTCGCGGGCCACCTGCTGGCGAAGCTCGTTCGAGCGGATGACGAGGTACTTCTGGATCTTCTCCTGCGGCGAGTCCCACGCCTTGACCGCGCCGTCGTCGTCGGGCTCGAACAGGCTGCGGTTGCGGATGCGGTACTTCGGGTTCTCCGAGATGAGGCCCTGCTCGACGCTGTCGATGGTGCCGTCTTCGAGCGACCGCGCCCACCACGCGGCGTCGATGGCCTGGCGGAGTCTCGGGTCGTCGATGGGCAGCACGACACGGTCGGGGTCGTTGGGGTCGATCCCGGCGAGCACCGCTTCGGGCGAGCCGATCGGGTAGTCGAGCCAGCCGATCGAGTACGGCTTGGCGAGCGGGCCGGAGTGGAAGGGGCGGCCGATGACCACGGTGCGGGGCGGGCCGGGCGCGCCGGGCGGGGCGCCGGGGACCGTGATGCGGTAGGCGCCGGTCTTGTCGGCGCTCTGGTGGAGCCACGCGGCGACCGAGCCCGGGCTGAACCTCACCCCGACCCCGGAGGTGACGTTGATGTCGCCGGGCGGGGTGCCGATCTTCGCGATGCGTTCGGTGACCTGCTCGTCTGTGAGCGGCGACGGCTGCGGGTCGCGCCACGGCACCGGGGTCCGGGCGCCCTTGGCCCACAGGACGTAGCCGGTGTCGTCGCGGAGCGCGCCGTTGACGGAGCCCGACGAGAGCGTCTCGGGCTCGACGCCTTCGATCGGGGTCGTCGAGAACATCGTCTGGCCGAACGTGCCCCTGCCGGGGATGCGCCACACCGGGCCGACGACCTCGGCGCCGTTCATCGACGACGATTCGTACGAGGCGTGGGGTGGCCAGTTCTCGGCGCGCCAATCCCACGTCGTCGCGGCGAGGACACGGTGGGCCGGGCCGACAGCGACGACCGACGCGGTCCAGTCGGCGGGGTCGATGGCGCCGATGACGAGCGGGGCGACGACACCGATGCCGTTCTTCGGGATCTTGTGGCGCCGGGTCTCGTCGAGGAGCATCGTGCGGATGCGCTGCTGGAACTCGTCGGGCGTCGGCGTCGGCGCGAGGTTGTCCGTCGGCAGCGCGGTGACCATCCACGCCTCGTTCTCCATGGTGGGGAGGCGCTGGGTGATCGTGTGGTCGTGGGCCTTCGACATGGTGCCGTTGGCGCCGATGATCCAGTCGTAGCCGTCGACGCCGTCGTACGCCTGGGGGACCTCGGGGTCCTGCCAGTGCCTCTGCTCGATCATCTTGCGGACCCGGGTGCCCTCGGGCAGGTTCGTGAGCCCGACCGGGCCGACCATCAGGCCGGGGAACACGAGCGGGCGCGCCGGGGTGATCTTGCCGCGCACCGCGACGCCGGGGTACGGCTCGGGCGGGGCGGGGATCTCGGGCAGCGGCATCGACCGGTAGCGGATGAGGCGCGCCTGCGAGGGGACCTCGCCGTCGGCGTCGAGGATCAGGTTCGGCGGGTACGCGACGCTGGCGTCGAACCAGTCGACCTGGGCCGGGTCTGGCGTCCTGTCGAACGGATAGACCTTGCCGCCGGACACGACAACGCTCTTCGAGCCGACCGCCAGGTGCGTGCCGTCGGGAAGCGCCGGGACGAGCGACCAGTCGATGTAGCTCCCCTGCCTGGGGAGCGACGGCACGGCGACGCGGCCGGTGCGGTCCTTGATGCCGGTGTACCAGATGCGGTCGAGCGCGAACGGGCGGATCTCGGCGTTCTCGGGATCGAGGAGCGCCTGGGGTGACGGGATCGCGGAGAGGTCGGCCTTGTCCCAGTTCTTCCACGCCTTCGCGAGAGCGTTGTCGGGGTGCGACGCCAAGATGTCCTCGCCGAACCAGCGGATCGCCGCCCGGTCGGTCTGGGGGTGCCAGCCCCACCCGGCCTCGACGAACTGGCGCATCCGTTCGGCGCTCCACGCGTTCTGGCCGGTCGACGTGAACGCCTTCATCGTGTCGACACCGACCCGGTCGGCGATGGCGTCGAGGTACGGCTCGAACACGGCGTCGAAGTCGCTCGGCGAGAGCGTGATGTGCGGGTCGCCGTCGAGGCCCGGCGCGATTTCGAGGCTCACGTACACCTCGTGCTCGACGCCGCTGATGTTGACCGAGACGAGCGCGCCGACCTCGCGGGCGGTGCGTGCCAGGTGGTCGGGGCCGGTCGTGCGGGTGTTGACCTGGACCTTCACGACGTTGACGTTGACGCCACCGACCTTCCCGGCGAACACGGCGCGGGCGATGGCGTCACGTTCGGCGTCGGGGTCGAGGAGCACCTCGCGGGCGTCGACGGCGGGTGTGCGGTCGGGTCCGGCGAGTACCTCGCCCTTGATGCGGACGTAGTCGGAGCGGTACCGGCCCTCGCCCCACGGCAGCATGAGTGCCCGGTCGCGGTCGATGTCGGAGCGGATGACCTCGGGGGTGAGGTCGCGGCGGGCGAACCAGTCGATGACCTGCTGCTCGTTCTCGCGGACGACCCACGACGACACACCGTCGACGGGCATGCCGGTGGTGGACCGGTCGGGGTCGTCGTGGGACACGACACGCGTCACCTCGATCGACGTGGCGTCGCCGTAGCGGGCCTGCCACACGGCGTCGGTGTACGCCCGCTGGACGAGCACGCCACGGTCGAGGTCGGTCTCGATGCGGCCCGAGTCGACGCGGTCGACGGCCTCGACGAGGCGGGACCGGTCCCAGAACATCGTGTCGGACGACTCGTCGAGCGCGGTGTCGATCGCCTGGGCGGCCTTGCGGGCCTGGTCGTGGTTCCAGCCGCGCCGGATGCCTTCCTCGAAGAGCCAGGTGAGCTTCGCCGAGTGGAGGTCCATCGCCTCGGACTCGGTGAACGACAGGCCGGGCTTCGCGAGCCAGTCGAGGATCTCGGCGTCGGCGGGCCGGTCAGGATCGAACGCGGAGGGGTGAAGCTGGACCTTGTCGTCGACGGGCGGAGCGGGGGTGCGGCCGTCGGTGACCGCGGTGACGGACACGCTCGCCCCGGCCGGGAGAACCGCTCCCTCGTAGGAGTGGTAGAGCGCGGCGCCGGTCGACTTGTCGCGGGCCTCCGGTGACGGCTCGATGAGCCGCTTCGGGACGACCATCTCGACGACCTTGCCGCCCGGCCCGGCGTACCGTTCGGCGTCGATGTAGGTCGGCGCGACGTACATGCCGGTCGACTGGGTCACGCCCGACACGGAGTCGCCGCGGGGGTCGGCGGCCACCACGCCGGTGCGCTCGATGCTCTCGGCCCGATCCGCGGTGGTGCCGTGGAACACGACGACGGGGGCGTCGTCGGGGAGCGCGTCGAACTCGGCGATCTCGCGGTCGCGCTGGGCGTCGTCGTAGAACGACGCTTCCATCGTCGAGCGGAACGGTTCCGGCGCCGGGGCGGGCTCGTCGACGGGCACGAGGGTGTCCTCGAAGTGCGACCACTTCGAGCGGACCTTGCGGCCGCCGGGCTCGGCAGGGTGCACGTCGGCGTGCACGTCGTCGACGTAGTCCACGGTCGCCGTCGCGCCCTTGGGGTGGCCGTGGCGGGCCAGGTAGCCGTCCGCCACGACGACCTGGCCGGTGCCGCCCTCGGCCTTGATGCGCGCCGCGGTGGCCCGGCCGACACCCTTGTCGGCCTTCGTGGTGTTCTTCGTGACGGTCGGCGTGACCCGGGGGGCGTCGGCGGCGGGGAGGTGGTCGGCGAACCGTTCCCACTTCACCTTCACGGGGCGGCCGCCCTCGGGGGTGATGAGCCCGTACTTCTCGTCGACGTAGCGGACCCGTACGGCGGCGCCCTTGGCGACCCCGAGGCGGGACAGGTAGTCGTCGGCGGCTTCGAGGTCGACGCCGTCGTCACCGGCTTCCTGGGCCTGTGCGAGGGCGAACGCGCCTCGGACGGCGCGGATCGCGAGGGCCTTGGCCGACGACCAGCCGGGCTTGGCGTACTTGCCGTTGCCGCCGTCGTGCCAGTCTCCTCCGGCATCGAACCCGGCGACGATCGGATAGGTCTCGACGGCGCTCACCTCTCGAACATAGATGACCGTCGGCTCACGCCACCGCTGCGAGCGCGGCCGCCATGGCCTCTTCGTGGGTGATTTCCCCGTTGCGTGCCAGGAACAGCGTCTCGACCGCTTCGAGGGCCGTGCGGATGTCGCGGCCGGTGAGCCCGGCGGCCAGGAGGTCGTTCCCGTTGATCGGGAGGGGGGCGCGGAGCTTGTCGCGGTTCGGCCAGTCGACGGCGAGCGCCTCGTCGGCCCATCGGGTGACGCCGCGGGCGCGGTCGAGGGCCTCGTCGGTGTGGGCTCGGATCGCTCGCCGTGGGTCGTCGGCGGCGAGCATGTCGAGGGCGTCGATCGAGTCGGCGATGTCGCGCATCTCGACGCGGCCGCGCTTCATCGGGTCGACGAGGGTCGCCGGGCGGATGCCGGACGCCATGACGAGCGCCGCGAGCCGGTGCTCGGGCGGCACGTTGTCGAGGTTCGACCATCCGGGGTCGGTGCCGTCGGCGAGGCGTCGCGCCGCCGGTGCGAGCGGGCCGAACAGGTACTCGGTGACGCCGAGGTCGTCGGCGAGGTGGACGGCGTCGGCGAACGTGCCGGGCCGCTTCGCCTTCATGATCTTGTCCAACTCGGACCCGAACCGCTCGCGGGACACGATGTTGAGGCGGTGGGCCTGGCGGCGGGCCGCGGCGGCGGTATCGGGGTCGATCGAGAACCCGTTGACGGCGGCGAACCGGACGGCGCGGATCGTGCGGAGCGGGTCCTCGGAGAACCGCTCGTCGGCGTCGCCGACGGCGCGCACGACTCCGGCGGCGAGATCTTCCTGGCCGCCGAACGGGTCGATGAGGGTGCCGTCGGTGTCGAGCGCCATCGCGTTGAACGTGAAGTCGCGGCGCGCGAGGTCGTCGGCCAGGCTCGTGGTGAACTGGGTGACGGGCTTGCGGGAGTCCTCGTCGTACACCTCGGTGCGGTGCGTGGTGACCTCGTAGTCCATGCCGTCGATGTTGACGACGACGGTCCCGAACTTCTCGCCGAGTGGGAACACGGTCCCGACCTTGTCGAGGATCTCGGTCGACTCGGCCGGGAGCGCCGGGGTCGTGAGGTCGATGTCGTTCGGGGCCTGCCCTTGGAGCACGGAGCGGATCGCGCCGCCGACGACGTACACCGGGTGCCCGGCGTCGGCGTACGCCGTGGTGATCTTCGAGACGACCGGGTCGTCGGCCAGCGCCGCCAGCGCGAGCGGGTCGACGATCTCGTTGACGATCGGGGCCGGGGTCGAGCCGGGGCGCGGGTAGAGGCGGTCGGCGACGGCCTCGGCCGATCGGCGTGCGAGTTCCTCGAAGCTGGCGCCGGGCGCGAGCCCGGGGGCGTCGATCGTGTCCGGGGTGAAGATGCCGTTGTTGTCGGCCCACGCGATCCCGGCGGAGACGGGGCCACCGGCGCGCACGACGATCCGTTCGGGGTCCTGGGGATGCTGGTAGCCGGTCACGAACGAGCCGTAGTTCCCCTCGGGGCGCCCCCCGGGGTTGTCGGCGAGGAACGCCTCGCGGGTCGGCCACCGGTCGTAGAACTCGTCGACGTTGCGGGGCTCGGAGAACCCGACGACATGGAAGCCGGGCTCGCCGGTCGGGGCGAGCATCACGG